>WNGF01014718.1_pt1 | contig 12128 bp, 9 predicted proteins | sample 5400641 | NCBI WGS metagenome assembly WNGF01 (sample SAMN13153371, study PRJNA577476) | soil metagenome | isolation source: 80 cm soil or saprolite under grassland replicate 2 | place: USA:California | collected 2016-06-15
GCTCGACGAGATACCGCAGCACGGCAAAAGCCTTGGGCGCCAGAAGAATGCGCTCCTCGGCCACGCCTTCACCACGCCAGAGGCATTGGTTGACGGTGTCGAGCCGGAATGGCGGAAACTCTCTCATCGGTCAACGAACCGAGGAGAGAAGAGCTTTTGCGGCGATGAGATCGGGGGTTTCGAACCCTTCGGTGAAGCGGCGGTAGACGGGCGCCAGCAGCTTGCGCGCGTGGCTCGCTCGCTGCTGTCCGCGCCAGAGCCGGGCGAGGCTCATAGCGGACCGCAACTCCCAGAAGAGCGCGCCCTGATCTCGCGCAACGTCGAGCGCCCGGTGGAAGCATTTCTCGGCGGTCTCGACAGACGTCGCTAGTCGCTCCAGGAGATGCAGCTCCCCCTTCGTGCGGAGCAGCTCAGCAAGGTACCAACCCGCTTCTGTCTGCTCCGCGCGCGTCAGCGCCTTGTCGACCACAACCAGCCCATCGGCAATCTGCCCGGCACCACCGAGACCCGCAGCCAGCTCGGCAAGAAGCAGACTCAGGTGGTGGTGAATGGCCGGCTCAGGCAGTCTCTCGAGGCCGGACTGGAGCAGTTGCGCGCCCGCGTCATTCTCCCCTCGCTTGATGAGCACGACCCCCTTGAAGCACTGTGCCCAGACGTTCCAGACCTCCAATCCGTTCCTGGTCGCGACGTCGGACGCCACGCTGACGTGGTCGCCGGCGGTCGTGAGATCGCCGACATACAGCGCGATAGGACACGCCGCGATGAGCAGCGAGTACAGGAACGAGAGCACGTGATCCTTTGGGCGGATATATTCGACGAGACTCTCTGTGAGCCGGCTTGCCTGATCCCCAAATCCCTGCAGCCAGAGGACCCGCGCGTAATAGCAATCGACCAGCACTCGCTGGTCGTATTGATAGATGTGCGACGGCCGAACCGCCGCGAGGCGCGAGCGAACCAGCGGCTCGAGGTGTCGTCGCGCGCCAGGCTGGTCTCCCAGAATGTGCAACGCAAGCCCGATGAGTCGGTTGCCGATCGGCACGTCGGAACGATCCGCGGTCTCGGCTGCCACGGTGCCGAACTTCTCGGCGAGACTGAGGGCGACTCGATACTCGCCTGTGGTGAGGCGATGGAGGTAGAGTCCGTTTATCGCTCCCAACCGGTACCGGGTGTCGTCGACGATCTCGGCAAGCTCGAGAGCCTTGCTGAACGCGGCGCTCATGTCCGGGGCGCCGCCGGCGCGAGTATGCACGATGGCATTGCCAAGCGCGAGATAAAGACGCATGTCACGGCGTGGATCGGAGGGCACCTGACATCCGAGGCTTGCAATGGCTTGCTCGACTCGAGCGCGACACTCAGACAGCAGCGACAGGTGCGTCCAGAGCGGTACACTTGCCGCGGTCAGCGCCACGCCAACACCGACATGGCCGCTCGGCGAAAAGGCCCAGTCGAGGGCTGTGCGCAAGTCGTCGATGTACAGTCGGTACGCAGCGAGCCACTCGACGGTGGGCCGGGTCTCCAACTCGGCCTCGGCATGCTGAAAGAGGTCTCGAAGGTACTCGGCGTGGCGTCGCGCGACGTGGTCGAATTCTGCGCTCCCGATGAGCTTCTCGCGCGCGTACGCGCGCGTCGTCTCGAGCAGACGATACTGCAGGCTCGCACCGCCGACATCCGTCGATAGGAGTGACTTACCCACCAGGTCCGCGACCGCATCGGGGACCCCCGACGCCGGGATGTCGACGCTCGCCGCGACGGCACTGGCCGCGTCCAGCGTGAAGGCCCCGATGAAGACGCCCAACCGGCGCAGGACCACCCGCTCCGATTCTGACAGCAGCTCGTAGCTCCAGTCGAGTGTCGCGCGCATCGTCTGGTGACGGGGCAGTGTGCGCCGGCCGCCCGTGAGCAGTCTGAACCGGTTATCCAGGCGGGCGGCTACGCCATCGACACCGAACCCAACGATGCGCGTCGCGGCGAGCTCGATCGCGAGCGGGATCCCGTCGAGGCGCCGGCAAATAGCGGCCGTCGCCGCCGCGACGGAGCCCTCGGCTACGTATCGTGGCTCCGCGGCATGGGCCCGCGACACGAACAGCCTGACCGCGCCGTACCTCAAGACGTCTTCCATGTCCTGGTTGTCTTCCGCCGGCAGATCGAGCGGCGGGACCCGGTAGACATACTCGCCGGAGATTCGTAGCGGCTCGCGGCTGGTTGCGACCAGAGAGGCGCCCGGGGTGGCACGCAACAGGGTCTCGGCCATGGCGGCCGCCGCTTGGATCACATGCTCACAGTTGTCGATGACCAGCAGGAGCTTCTTGGTGCCAACCGCGCCCGCGACACCTTCGCGTGACACGGTGCCGGCAACGTGCGTGAGGCCGAGCGCGCTTGCCACGGTGGCCGGAACGAGTTCAAGACTGGACAAGGGGCCGAGCTCGGCGACGAAGACACCATCGGAAAATCTCGGCAGAAGGTGCCTCGCGACCTCCAGGCCCAGGCGTGTCTTGCCGATGCCGCCGGCACCGACCAGGCTGACCAGCCGATGCTCGGTGGCCAGGGCCGTGACTGCTTCGAGTTCGGCCTCTCGACCGATCAGTTCAGAAACCGCCTCCGGCAGGTTCGTCATCCGCGAGGGCCTCGCCGACGCGCCCTCCGTGACGGGGGCGATGAACCGGTACCCTCGCCGCGACAGCGTCTCGATGAACATGGGCTTTCTCGCGTCGTCCCCCAGCACCGCTCGAATGGCGGCGATGTGGCTCTTCAACACCTCCGGTTGAACATATGTCTTCGGCCACAGCGCCTCGAAGAGCTCATCGTGGGTCACCAGCCGCCCGGGGTGCTCGACGAGATACCGCAGCACGGCAAAAGCCTTGGGCGCCAGAAGAATGCGCTCCTCGGCCACGCCTTCACCACGCCAGAGGCATTGGTTGACGGTGTCGAGCCGGAATGGCGGAAACTCTCTCATCGGTCAACGAACACTCGTAGCGGACCGCAACTCCCAGGAGAGCGCGCCCTGGCGTCGTGCCGTGTCGAGTGCCTGACGGAAGCATGTCTCAGCAGCTTCGGCAGCGGTCGGTCCCCGCCCCAGGAGAAGCAGCTCGCCCTTCGTGCGGAGCAACTCTGCAACGCACCATCCCGCTTCCGCCTGCTCCGCGCGTGCGAGCGCCGTGTCGGCCACCACCAGCCCCTCGGCAATCTGCCCGGCACCGCCGAGACCCGCGGCCAGCTCGGGCAGAACCAGACTCACGTGGTGATGAAAGCCGGGCGCGGGCAGTCTCTCGAGGGCCGACTGGAGCAATTGCGAGCCCGCGTGACTCTCCCCTCGCTTGATGAGCACGACCCCCTCGAAGCACTGCGCCCAGACGTTCCACATCTCTATCGCGTGCCTCGCGGCGAGTTCGAACGCCAGTCTCACGTGGTGGTCGGCGGTCGTGAGATCACCGACATACAGCGCGATCGGACACGCCGCGATGAGCAGCGTGTACACAAACGAGAGCACGTGCTCCTTCGTGCGGGCATGCTCGACGAGACTCTCTGTGAGCCGCTGTGCCTCATCGCCAGATCCTTGCAACCAGAGAACGCGCGCGTAGTAGCAATCAAGCAGCACTCGCTGGTCGTATTGATAAAGGATGATGTCCGACGGACGAGTCGTCGCGACACGTGAGCGAACCAGCGGCTCCAGGTGTCGTCGCGCCCCAGGCTGGTCTCCCAGAATGTGCAACGCCTGGCCGATGAGTCGGTCGCCGATCGCCACATCGTAACGATCGGCTGTCTCGGCGGCGACGGCGCGGAACTTCTCGGCGAGGCGGAGGGCATCGCGATAGTCGCCCGTGCTGAGGCGATGGCCGTGGAGTCCGTATATCGCTCCCAACCGGTACCGGGTGTCGTGCATGATCTCGGCAAGCTCGAGAGCCTTCGTCAACGCGGCGTTCATTTCCGGGGCTGCTGCTCGCCCGAGTAGCCGGAAGAGGGCGTGGCCAAGCGCGAGATAGAGGCGCATGTCGCGGCGTGGATCGGAGGGCACCTGACGTCCGAGGGCTGCAATGGCTTGCTCGACTCGTGCGCGACATTCCGTCAGCAGCGACAGGTGCGTCCACAGCGGCACGGTGGCCGCGGCGAGCGCTACGCCAACGCTGACGTCGCCGCTCGGCGAAAAGGCCCAGTCGAGGGCCGCGCGCAAATTATCGATGTGGGGCCGGTACGCAACGAGCCACTCGGCCGTGGGCCGCGTCTCTAAATCGGCCTCGGCATGCTGGAAGAGGTCGCCATAGTACTCGGCGTGGCGTCGCGCGAAGTCTTCGAGCTCGGCGCTCTCGATGAGCTTCTCGCGCGCGTACGCGCTCGTCGTCTCGAGCAGACGATAGTGCACCATCGCGCCGCCGACATCCGTCGACACGAGTGACTTGCCCACCAGGTTCGCGACCGCATCGGCGATCTCCGAAGCGGGGATGTCGGCGCTCGCCGCGACGGCACTGGCTGCGTCCAGGGTAAACGCCCCCACGAAGACCCCCAACCGGCGCAGAACCACCCGCTCGGATTCGGACAGTAGCTCGTAGCTCCAGTCGAGCGTCGCCCGCATCGTTTGTTGTCGGGGCAGCGTCCGACTGCCGCGCGTGAGCAGCCTGAAGCGGTCGTCCAGACGGGCGGCCACGCCATTGACACCGAATCCGACGATGCGCGTGGCGGCGAGCTCGATCGCGAGCGGGATCCCGTCGAGGCGCCGGCAAATGGCGACCGTCGCCGCCGCGACGCGGCCCTCGGCAACGTACTGTGGCTCCGCGGCACGTGCCCGCGACACGAAGAGCCTGACCGCGCCATAGCTGAAGACGTCTTCCATGTCCTGGTTGTCTTCCGCTGGCACATCGAGCGGCGGCACCCGGTAGACGTACTCGCCGGGGACTCGCAGGGGCTCGCGGCTGGTTGCGACCAGAGAGACGCCGGGACTGGCGCGCAGCAGGGCCTCCGCCATGCCGGCGGCGGCCTCGATCACATGCTCACAATTGTCGATGACCAGCAGGAGCTTCCTTGTGCCGACCGCACGCGCGACTCCTTCGCGTGACACGGTGTCCGCAACGTGCGTGATGCCGAGCGCGCTCGCCACAGTGACTGGGACGAGCTCAGCACTCGACAAGGGGCCGAGCTCGGCGACGAATACGCCGTCGGGAAATCTCGGCAGAAGATGCCGCGCGACCTCCAGGCCCAGTCGCGTCTTGCCGATGCCGCCGGCGCCGACCAGGCTGACCAGCCGATGCTCGGTGGCCAGGGCCGTGACTGCTCCGAGTTCGGCCTCTCGACCGATCAGTTCGGAAACCGCCTCCGGAAGGTTCGTCATCCGCGAGGGAGGAGGACCGGTGGCTGCGCCCTCCGTGACGGGGGCGATGAACCGGTACCCACGCCGGGACAGCGTCTCGATAAACAGAGGCTTCCTCGCGTCGTCGCCCAGAACCGCTCGAATGGCGGTGATGTGGCTCTTCAAAACCTCCGGTTGAACGTACGTCTTCGGCCAGAGCGCGCCGAGGAGCTCATCGTGGGACACCAGTCGCCCAGGGTGCTCGACGAGATACCGGAGCACGGCAAAGGCCTTGGGTGCGAGAAGAATGCGCTCCTCGGCCAGGCCATCACCACGCCAGAGGCATTGGTTGACGGTGTCGAGCCGGAATGGCGGAAACTCTCTCATCGCTCAACGAACCGAGGAGAGAAGCGTTCTGTCGGCGACGAGATCGGCCGTTCCGAACCCCTCGGTGAGCCGGTCGTGGACAGGCGTCGCACGTCGCTCGGCGGGACCGAGCGCGCCACGCGGCTCTTCAGTCCGCCTTCGCAGAGGACTGTGCTCAACATTTGCCGAGGGTTCGGCCACCGCCCCCAATGGCGATAGGGATTGTACCGCAACCCTTTGGAGTTCTTAGCCGAATCAGGCCGGAGCACACGCCAAGCCACGGACCGCGTGATTCCTCGCATTCCGAGCGAACGACACGTACACGACGTCTTTACCGAAAGACTACCGAGCGATCACGCTTCGAGCGCGGTGTGGACGGTACCCTCCGCGTCAGGAGGTGGGGCGATGACGACGACGCTACACGGTGCGGAATTGGACGTCCTCCCGGACGACAGCGAGTTCGTCCTCTCGCGTCTCAAGCCGACGGTCGAGATCATCCTTTCACAAGCCCACCCCGAGGATCGGGCCGCGATCCAGCAGCTCATCGAGCGCATCACGCGTGAGGTCGAGGACTGGCAGCTCGAGCATCGACTCCTGATGCCTGACGGCGTCGTAAAGCACGTGCACGTCGTCGCGCACGCCGTCCACGACGACGCGACCGACGGGACCGAGTACGTCGGCGCCTACGCCGAGATCCAGGCCCTGAAGGACCGGCTGCAGAGCGAGAACATTGTCCTCCGTGAGGAGATCGACCAGACCTCCATGTTCGAGGAGATCGTCGGCACCTCGCCGCCGCTTCGGGCGGTCCTGTCGCACGTGTCCAAGGTGGCGCCGACGGATTCGACCGTGCTGATCACCGGTGAGACCGGCACGGGCAAGGAGCTCATCGCCCGGGCGATCCACAAGCGATCCCCCCGCTCCGCCCGGGCTTTCGTCGCCGTGAATTGCGCGGCGATTCCGTCGTCGCTCATCGCGTCGGAGCTGTTCGGCCACGAGAAGGGCGCGTTCACCGGGGCCCTGCAGCGGCGCCAGGGTCGCTTCGAACTCGCCGACGGCGGAACCATCTTCCTCGACGAGGTCGGCGAACTCCCCGCCGAGACCCAAATCATGCTGCTGCGTGTGCTGCAAGAGCGCGAATTCGAGCGTGTCGGTGGCAGCGGGCCCATCCGCGCGAATGTTCGCGTGATTGCCGCCACGAATCGAGATCTGCTCGCCGCCGTCGCCGACGGCACCTTCCGCGCGGACCTCTTCTATCGGCTCAACGTGTTCCCATTGGACGTGCCCGCCCTGCGCGAACGTCGGTCCGATGTCCCCCTGCTCGTCGAATATTTCACCCATCGCCACGCCAAGCGCGTTGGGAAGCGGATCCGCAGCGTCACCAAGGAGACGTCGAAGCTGCTTCAGTCGTACGACTGGCCGGGTAACATCCGCGAGCTGCAGAACGTCATCGAGCGCGCGGTGATCGTGTGTGATTCGGACACACTCTCGATCGATGCGCGGTGGCTCCCAGGTCGGTCTCTCGGGACCCCGCCGGTCACCAGCTTCTCCACTGGCACGCTGGCGACCCACAAAAGGGACGCCATCGAGGCGGCGCTCAAGGACAGCAAGGGTCGCGTGGCTGGGCCCTTCGGCGCCGCCGGGCGGCTCGGCGTGCTGTCGTCGACGCTGGAGTCGAAGATCAGGGTTCTGAAGATCGATAAGCGACGCTTCAAGTCGGGGTAAGGGGCCGTTTCGCGGCTCTTCGCGAGAAATTCGCGACCTGGATTGCGATCTCGAATAGAAACGGCTGCTTAGGCTTGGCCCTCACCTTGCTCTACACCGTTCGCAGAGGTCTTCAAAGATGGGTGAATCGACTCGTCGAGGTTTCCGGCCGTGAGCCTCTGCTCCCTTTGCGGCCAGGCGACCCTCGACGCTAGCTCGCTCTGCACCCACCACAGCTCGGGCCATGGGGACGACTGGGCGACGGTCAACCGGATCATGTGCGACTTCGTCCACCGCGGGTTCATTTCGCCCATGCCGACCGAGCACGAGGGGCCCCTCGTAGAGCTCGTCATCGGTGCGTTTGAAGAATAGAGAGGATCAGTCATGAAGGTGTTCGAGAGGCTCGAGGTCGACACTGAGTTCGTGCTGGAGAACAGGTTGCGTGAGGCCAACCGCCAGCTCGCGCAGGCACTCGATCGGAACGAGGAACTTGTGAAAGGGCTTTACGAGGCGCGCGAGCACATCACGGGGCTGAAGGAAGAGGTCAACAAGCTGTGCGCGCCACCCTCGACGTACGGCGTGTACCTGTCCCCGAACGACGACACGACGGTCAACGTCCTGTCGCAGGGACGCAAGGTGAAGGTCAACCTGCACCCGGCGATCAAGGTCGAGACGCTGAAGCCCGGCCAAGAGCTGATCCTCAACGAGGGCCTCAACGTCGTCGAAGCCGCCGGCTACGAGATCCAGGGCGACGTCGTCATCCTGAAGGAGCAGCTGGATGCCGAGCGCGCGGTGGTGACGCTCCGCGCGGACGAAGAGAAGGTCGGCATCATCGCCGATCCGCTCCGCACGCACCGCCTGAAGACCGGCGACCACATCTTGATGGACGCCAAGTCGGGCTACCTGCTCGAGCGGCTGCCCAAGAGCGAGGTCGAGGACCTCACGCTCGAGGAAGTGCCGGACATCGGCTACGACGACATCGGCGGCCTCACCAGCCAGATCGAAGCCATCACGGACGCCGTCGAGCTGCCGTACCTCTACGCCGATTACTACAAAGAACACAAGCTCACGCCGCCCAAGGGCGTCCTCCTCTACGGCCCGCCCGGCTGTGGCAAGACCATGATCGCCAAGGCCGTGGCCAACAACCTCGCCGAGAAGATCTCGGAGAAGCGCGGCGAGAAGATCAAGGGCTACTTCTTGAACATCAAGGGCCCTGAGCTCCTCAACAAGTACGTCGGCGAGACCGAGCGCAAGATCCGCGAGATCTTCACCAAGGCCAAGGAGAAGGCCGCCGACGACGTGCCCGTCGTGGTCTTCTTCGATGAGATGGACGCCCTGTTCCGCACGCGCGGCACCGGCATCTCCTCGGACGTGGAGACCACGATCGTGCCGCAACTGCTCGTCGAGATCGACGGCGTGGAAGGCTTGCGCAACGTCATCGTCATCGGCGCCTCCAACCGCCAGGACCTCATCGATCCGGCCATCCTGCGACCGGGCCGCCTCGACGTGAAGATCAAGATCGAGCGCCCGGACCGTCGGGCCGCGGTCGACATCTTCACCAAGTACCTGACGACCGATATTCCCATCGCGGAATCGGAGACGCGCCCGCGCGGCGGCGATGCCGGGGCCGCGCTCGAAGCGATGATCACCTCCGCGGTGGAGGCGATGTACAGCCTCAGCGACGAGAACCGCTTCCTCGAGGTCACCTACGCCAACGGTGACAAGGAGGTCCTGTACTTCAAGGACTTTGCCTCCGGCGCCATGATCGAGTCCATCGTGCACAGGGCTAAGAGGCTCGCGGTCAAACGCTTGATTGCGGCCGGTGAGAAGGGCGTGAGTGCGGCCGATCTCCTGGCGGCGGTGCGCCAGGAGTTCAAGGAGAACGAAGATCTCCCTAACACGACCAACCCCGACGACTGGGCGAAGATCGCCGGCAAAAAGGGCGAGCGGATTGTCTACGTCAAGACGCTTCTGACTGACACCAAGAAGCCGGAGCGAAACGTGGACAAGATCGTGAACACTGGCCAGTACCTGTAACACGGAAATCGAGAATGCAGGCCCGAGGAGGCTAGAGCCATGTGGGACACGAGATTCATGCTCGATCTCGTCGATGCGGTCTATCTCGCGTCGGTCCTGGGCAACCGCCCGCGTCCGATTGACCGGTACATCGATTACTTCGGTGACGCCGCCGCGGACGGGAGCCACGAGGGGACGGCGCCCGATGCCGGGTCCGTCAGACCGTATCGCCGAGCGCCAGGGGACGACGTATGAACGTTCCCCGGCGCTCGTTCATGCTCGCGCTCGCCTCGATGATGGTGCCGGTGGGCATGGTCGCCGACGTCTGGGCGGAATCGCCGGCTGATCAGCTTCGACGACAGATCGACCGTGTCGTGCACGTCCTGGCTGACCCCGACCTGAAGGCCGCCGGCCGCGAGCGAGAGCGTCAGGCCGCAGTCAGCAAGATCGCCGAGGAGATCTTCGACTTCGCCGAGATGACACGCCGCACGCTCGGGCCACATTGGCAGGGGCGGACGGAGCCTGAACGAGCAGAGATCACCAGGCTTTTCTCGGATCTCCTGGAGCGTGTCTACTTCACCAAGATCGCGGCCTACAACGGCGAAAAGATCACGGTCTTCAAGGACTCCGTCGACGGCGATCAGGCGACGGTCCGCACTCGCATCGTCACGGCGCAGGGGACCGAGATTCCGGTGGATTACCGGATGCTTCGCCGGGGCGACCGCTGGATGGCGTACGATGTCGCGATCGAGGGCGTGAGTCTCGTGGCGAACTACCGCACGCAGTTCAACAGAGTCATCCAGTCGTCGTCCTATCGAGCGCTCGTCGACAAGCTCAAGTCCAAGGGGGGCTGACCGGGGCCGGCCAGTCGTCTTTGAGCGCTCGGACCAGCTCCGTCATCAGGACCCCCGAGGCAATCAGCCGAGCCCCGCTGCAGTGCAGGAGGCCGAGGAGGTACCTCCCTGCCCGATCGACGTGCTCGACGCCCGTCAAGTCGAGGTAAAGCGGGCGCTCACCTCGTATCGCGTGGGTCGCCCGCCAGGAATCCTCCACCTCGCTGACCCACATTCCCGCCAGGTTCCCCTCGAGCTTCAGGCGGATGCGGTCCGGCTCGGGCTGCACGGTGATCCTCAACATGTCCGCTCTGCCGGATCGGGCAACGCAAGTGCGATGCCCAACGTCTCCCTGCGGCGGTCGTTTCGCAACTCTTCGCCGTAGAGGACGGAATCCCGCACGACCCCATGCGGTCGCGGCGCCGGCGCCAACCCGCCAGCACCAATGGGCTGCCAGCTGCCAACGGACTGGCACTCCGGCTAGATCCCCGGGCGGACGATCCCGAGCTTTTTGATCCGGAATTGCAGGGTGGACCGGTTCATTCCGAGGCGAGCGGCGGCACCCCGCGCGCCGGCGACCACCCACTTGGTGTCGGTCAGCGTCTCGACGATATGGTTGCGTTCCGCCTCCGCCAGCGTCCGCGCCTTTCCAGAGTGCTGGGTGGCCGCGGTATCCCCCCGCAGAGCGTCGAGCGGAACGCGCAGCACGGATCCCGGCGAGAGAATGACCGCGCGTTCCATCAGGTTCTGCAGCTCGCGAACGTTCCCCGGCCAGCCATAGCGCGTCAGCGCCTGGATGGGAAAGACGTTGAGGCGATAGAACAGGTCGGCGCGGAACTTCTGCTCGTCCACGAGCGCGCCGAGCTCGCGATTCGTGGCCGCGATTAGTCGGGCATCCGTGCGCAGCGTTCGGCTGCTGCCCAATCGCTCGAACTCGCGCTCCTGCAGTACGCGCAGGAGCTTCGTCTGCAGATCGAGCGGGATCTCGCTCACCTCGTCCAGAAAGACCGTCCCGCCGTTCGCGAGCTCGAACCGCCCGATCCGTTGCGCGATGGCGCCGGTGAACGCGCCCTTCTCGTGACCGAACAGCTCGCTCTCCAGCAGGCCCGTCGGAATCGCGGCGCAGTTCAGCTTCACGAAGGTGCCCGGACGCCGCGGGCTCAGGTTGTGAATCGCGCGGGCGATCAGCTCTTTCCCCGTTCCTGTCTCGCCATGGATCAGTACCGTCGCATCCGTGGGCGCCACGGTCTCGGCATCCCTCAGCGCGCGGCGCAGCACGGGGCTCGTGCCGATGATCTCCTCGAAGTTCCGCTCGGAACGGACCTCGTCGCGCAGGTAGACGCGCTCCTCGGCGAGCGTCTCCTTCAGCCTGCGAACCTCGCCGTAGGCAAGGGCATTCGCGACGCCGATCGTGACTTGATGGGCGACCCGCATCAGGAAGTCGACGTCGTCGTCCGTGTAGAGCGTCTCTTCGCGACGACGCAGGCAGAGGACGCCGACCGTGCGGTCACCCCTCGCGAGGGGCAAGACGCAGCCCACGGCGAACCCGAGCTCGCGCACGCTCGGATGGCGCTCGGACCCGCGCTCGCGCAGATCGGCGAACCGGCCCGTCCATGGTGCCCCGGTGCGAACCACCTCCGTGGCGACGGTGTCCTCCCCTGCGATGAGCTGCTCCCGAGGGAGATCGCGGCCAGCCGGGCCGTCGAGAGCGCAGGCGCGAAGGTCCCCGGAGTCCGGGTCCGGCAGCGCGACGACCGCCGAGTCGGACCGCATGATGCGGCGCCCGCGCTGCTTCACCGCAATCAGGACGTCCCGGAGCTCGAGCGTGGACACCAGCGAATTCGTGAGTGCGAGCAGAAGCGTCATATCCTGGTGGCTCGGGACGTCGTTCAGCTCCACGGCGCGAAGGGCGCCCAGCGTCATGATGAGACCTC
>WNGF01008426.1_pt1 | contig 12124 bp, 9 predicted proteins | sample 5400641 | NCBI WGS metagenome assembly WNGF01 (sample SAMN13153371, study PRJNA577476) | soil metagenome | isolation source: 80 cm soil or saprolite under grassland replicate 2 | place: USA:California | collected 2016-06-15
CGCGCCCGCGCCTCGGCTTCGAGCCCGTCGACGATCGCCTGGATTTCGCCGGGGGTGAGCGCGCGCAATAGCCGCTTGCGGGTGCGGGTGAAGTAGTATTCGACCTCGGCATAGAGCAGACCGAAGGACGAGAACACCCCGGCCGAGGGCGGCACCAACACCTGCGGGATGTGCATCGCCTCGGCCATGCCGGCGGCGAAGACCGGGCCATTGCCGCCGAAGGCAACGAGCGCGTATTCGCGCGGGTCGCGGCCGCGCTCGCTCGACACCGCTTTCAAGGCGCGGATCATGTTCGAGGCGGCGATCAGATGCGCGCCATGGGCCGCCTCCTCGACGCTCATGCCGAGCGGCCGGGCGATTGTCTCGGCGATCACCGCCCGCGCCTTGTCGGCGTTGAGCTTCAAGGCGCCGCCGACCAGCTGCCCGGGGTTGATGTAGCCGAGCACGACATTGGCGTCGGTGACGGTCGGTTCGGCGCCGCCCTGGTCGTAGCACACCGGCCCCGGCACCGCGCCGGCGCTGTGCGGCCCGACCTGCAAGGCGCCGCCCGCATCGATCCACAGGATCGAGCCGCCGCCGGCGCCGACCTCGGCGAGGTCGATCGCCGGCACCTTCAGCGTATACCCCGCGCCCGACAGCAGCCGCGAGCCGAGCACGATGCCGGCGCCGACCTGGTATTCGGTCGCGCGGGTCACCTCGCCGTTCTCGATCAGCGAGGCCTTGGCGGTGGTGCCGCCCATGTCGAAGGAGATCGCCTTCTGGATACCGATGCGCTGGGTCAGCGCCTGGACGCCAACCACCCCGGCCGCCGGCCCCGATTCGATGATGTGCATCGGCGTCACGGCGGCGGCTTTTGCCGTGGTCAGCCCGCCATTCGACTGCATCAGCAACAATGGCGCGTCGATGCCGATGCGCTTTGCCTCGCTGGTCAGCCGGTTGAGGTAGGTCTCGACGATCGGCCGGACATAGGCGTTGATCACCGTCGTCGAGCTGCGCTCGTATTCGTTGATGACCGGCAACACTTCGGCGCTGATGCACAGCGTCACCTCCGGCGCCAGCCGGGCGACGATCTCTTTCACCCGCAGTTCATGCGCCGGGTTGAGACAGGAGTGCAGCAGACACACCGCGATTGCCTCGACCCCCTCGTCGAGGAGAAACCGCGCGGCGCGCTCGACGCTCGCCTCGTCGAGCGGCCGGTCGACCCCGCCCTGGGCGTTGATCCGCTCGTCGACCTCGACCCTGAGGCGCCGCTCGACCAGCGGCGGCGGCTTGGTCCACGACATGTCGTAAAGCCGCGGCATCCGCAGGTTGCGGATTTCCAGGACGTCGCGGAAGCCCTTGGTGGTGATCAGCCCGGTCCGGGCGCCCTTGTGTTCGAGGATCGCGTTCGAGGCGACGGTCGTGCCGTGCAGCAACTCGATGATCCCGCAGGCCTCCCCGCCGGTCTCGGCGAGCAATGCCGCCAGCCCGTCGGTAATCGCCCGGGCATAATCGTCGACCGTCGATGGCACCTTCTTGGTGTAGCGCTCGCCCCGGTCGCCGAGCAGCACGATGTCGGTAAAGGTGCCGCCAATATCGACCCCGGCGCGGAAGGTTTTAGCTGCCATCAGCCCGAACCAAAAGCTTCAGATAGCAGCGGAGCAGCTCATCATCGACCCGCGTGCTTAAGCTGCTCAATGATTGCGGCCTGGCCCAGGATCATGAAGGCAAAGCCGAAGCACAGTACGGCTACGATGACCTGTATGTCTGACTTGATCGATGCCACTGCTACAAGTCCAAATAGGATGAACAAAATGCCGATGATGGCGAGAAACCATTTCATGTGCTTTCCCTTCACGGTTCGCGAGGGTAATTGCGATCAGCCAACGAGGGGAGGTGCGGTCAATCAGCCGTGCGGCAAGTGAGATAAAATCTGAAAAGATAGGAACAAATTGCCGAGGCTGAGGGTAATCGCGACCCCGACCATCCAGCTCAGCAATGTGATTTTCCCCTCCATCCGCTCAAGCCGCTTCTCAATCTCGCTAAACCGGCTCTCGTAACCGGCGATCGCCTCGGCGGCCTTGCGCGCCTTCTCCTGCGAAGCGCCGGCTTCGATCAGCGCGTCGTAGACCTCGGCGATCATAGTCGTCATCAGCGGGCTCTCTACTCCGCGGCCAGCGCCGTTCCCCAATTGTATATAGGAACTGGCTCCGCTTTTCGCTGCGCCCGCATCTGCTGCCGCAATGCGGTCGTGGCAGCCGCGTCCACCGAAAGCGGAGTCTCGGCGAGGACGACACCGTAATCCTCGCGCGCCGCGCGCTCGCTGACAAAATCGTTGCGCACGTCCTGCAAGACCAGCGCCGGGTCGCGCTCCAAGGGGTCGCCCCAGCCGCCGCCGCCGGCGACCTCGTGGCGGAATAAATCGCCCTTTTTCATATTCATCGTCAGCTTCGACGGCAATGGCGCCGGATCGCGATCCGGGTTCAGGTAGTTCATCGACGGCCGGCCGGGACCGCCGCCGTAGAGGCCGAACGGGCGGAAGGTGCGGCGGTCCGAGCGCACCTGCAATATCGCCTCCTCGGCCAGCAGCTTGTATTCGCGGCGGAACGGCGCACCGCCGCGGAACTTGCCCGGCCCCATCGCATCCTGGATGAATTCGTAAGCGGTGATCTGCAGCGGCTGCTCGGTCTCGGTGACCTCGATCGGCTGCGAGGCCATGTTGGCATAGATGTGCGAGTTGCCGTCGAGCCCGTCGGCATAGGGCCGCGCCCCCCAGGCGCAGCAGGTGAAATCGACATAGATGAAGGGCGAGCGATCGCCGTAATAGCCGCCGATCGACACTCCGGTATTGCCGCCGTCCGAGGCGGCGAAGACCTGGTCCGGCAGCATCTTGGCGAGCGCGCCGAACATGCAATCGACCATGCGGAAGCCGGTCAGGCCGCGCGCGGCGCAGGCCGCCGGCAAAACGCCGTTGGCGATCGTGCCGGCCGGCGCGGTCACCGTGATCGCGCGGAACACGCCCTCGTTGGTCGGGATGTTCTGCGGCAGGATCGAGCGGATCGCGCAATAGCTCGCCGATTTGGTATAGCTGAGCGTGTTGTTGATCGCGCCCTTGACCTGCGGCGAGGTGCCGGTCCAGTCGGCGTGGATCTGGTCGCCCGATTTGGTGATCGTCACTTTCAACGGGATCGGCTTGCCGACATCGATCCCATCATCGTCGATATGGTCGAGGAAGTCGTAGACGCCGTCCGGCAGATCGCGCAGCGCGGCGCGGGTCATCCGCTCGGCATAATCGACCAGCTCGGTCATATACGTGGCGAGCTTTTCAGCGCCGTAATGCGCCATCAGCTCCAGCATCGCCTGCTCGGCGATATGGCAGGCGGCGAGCTGGGCGCGCAGGTCGCCGAACACTTTGACCGGCACCCGCACGTTCTTCTCGATCAGCGCGAACAAGGTCTCGTTGCGCGCGCCGCGCTCGAACAGCTTCAAGGGCGGGATGCGCAGCCCTTCCTGGTAGATCTCGGTCGAATCGGAAGCGTTGGAGCCGGGCACCCGGCCGCCGACATCGGTGTGATGGCACACCGTGCCGGCCCAGGCGATCGCGCTATCGTCGTTCTCCCCTGGCCGAAAGATCGGCTGGAAGACGAACACGTCGGGCAAATGCATGCCGCCCTGGAACGGGTCGTTCAGGATGAACAAGTCGCCCGGAAAGACCCGCCCGGCAAAGGCCGCCTTGACCGCGGCGATCGCGGTCGGCATCGAGCCGAGATGCCCAGGCAGGGTCAGCCCCTGCGCCACCAAGACGCCGTCGCCGTCGAACAGCGCCGTCGAATAATCCATGTTGTCCTTGAGCACGCCCGAATAGGTCGTGCGAAACACGGTCAGCGCCATCTCGTCGGCGATCCCGAACAGCGCGTTCTTGAACAATTCGAACTCGATCGGATCGCTGATCATCACGGCACCTCGGGCCCAGAGCGCGGCAATTGCAGCGCAGCCGGCATCTCGGATCAAGTGTGACCTTGCTCGCACCCACGCCTGCGGCGATACACCCCAAAGAGTATACGGCCGCGCATATCAGCTATGCTACAATCGCGGAAGTGGCGGGACGGGGACAAACCCCACACAACGCCCGGAACAGGTAGGCGCTCGGCGGAGCATCCGCGTGAGCGTGGCGATGGAGGCGGAGATGGCGCGAAGGCTCGGCGCGTTCGCGAGGCCCGGCATGCAGTTGGTGGCTGCCACCGGGCCGATGACCACCGGCGGCTATCTGGGCGCACCGATCAAGCGCCTTTAACGGGACATCGGCGGTCGAGGCCTCTGCGATGAGGCCGCAGCCAGCCCGCGCCAGCCCGCCTCTCGCGGCCGCCGGCGCACGCATTCTGGCTGCACGAGTTCAGCCGGGTTCCAGCCGCGACAAGCCGCCTGAAGGGCCGCGCCGTCCGCATGCTGCAAAGGCGGCCTCGCCGGTGCGAGGCCGCTACAACATAACCGGGAGGTAATCGCATGAAACGGCGTCTAGGGGTCGTGGTGGCGGCGGGGCCGCTGCTGATCGGATTATGTCTCGCGCCAGGGGCCGCCGCCCAACAATCGGGAGGCATGCTGCGGGTCGGCCATTTCGACAGCCCGGCCAGCATGTCGATGCATGAGGAATCGACCAACGCGGTCAACCGCCCGATCAGCGGCGTTTTCAACAATCTTGTAATGTATAAGCAGGACGTAAAGCAAAACAGCCCGGATTCGATCGTGCCCGACCTCGCCACCGGCTGGTCGTGGAACGAGGACGGGACCGAGCTGACCTTGCCGCTGCGCCAGGGCGTCAAATGGCACGACGGAAAACCCTTCACCGCGGCGGACGTCAAATGCACCTGGGACCTGCTGCAAGGGAAGGGGAAGGAGAAACTGCGCCTCAACCCGCGCAAGTCCTGGTACGTAAACCTCAAGGAAGTGACTACCAACGGCGACTACGAGGTCACCTTTCATTTGATGCGGCCGCAGGCCGGGTTTCTCGCGATGTTGGCGACCGGCTGGTCGCCGGTCTATCCCTGCCACGTAACGCCAGCGCAGATGCGCCTGCACCCGATCGGCACCGGCCCCTTCAAATTCATAGAGTTCAAGCCCAACGAAATCATCAAGGTCGCGCGCAACCCGAATTATTGGAAACCGGGGCGGCCTTATCTCGACGACATCGAATGGGTGATCATCAAGGACGTGTCAACCCGGCTGCTTGCCTTCATCGCCGGCAAGACAGACTTTTATCCCAATGTGACCGTCCCGCAATTGGCCGACGTCAAGAGCCAAGCACCGCAGGCGGTCTGCGAGATGCTTTCAGCAAACGTTGGCCGCAATGTGCTCGTCAACCACAACGCGCCGCCGTTCGACAACCCCGATTTGCGGCGGGCGTTGACGCTCAGCTTGGACCGCAAGGCCTATATCGACATCATCACTGGCGGGCAGGGAGACATCGGCGGGGTGATGCAGCCGCCGCCGAGCGGGCTCTGGGGCATGCCGCCGGAGATGCTGACAAAGCTGCCGGGCTACGATCCCGACGTGCAGAAGAGCCGCGCCGCTGCCCGCAAGATCATGGAAAAGCTCGGCTACGGACCGGACAAACGGTTCAGCGTTACAGTCTCGACGCGCAACGTCGCGGGGTATCGCGATCCGGCGGTGATCCTTATCGACCAATTGAAAGAGATCTATATCGACGCCGTGCTCGATGCGATCGACACCACCCAATGGTACCCGATACTCGCCCGCAAAGACTACAAGATCGGGGTGAACGTCACCGAGACGGCGGTTGATGATCCCGACCCGGCGTTCTATGAGAACTACGTGTGCGGCGCGCAGCGCAACTACACCGGCTACTGCAACCTCGCCGTCGATAAGCTGGTCGATCGGCAGTCGGCAGAACCCGACGTCGAGAAGCGCAAGCGGTTGGTGTGGGAGATCGAGCGCAAGCTCGCGGAGGATGACGCCCGGCCGATCCTGTTCTACCCACGGGCCGCGTATTGCTGGCAGCCGCAGGTCAAGGGACTGACCATTATGGCGAACAGCATCTACAACGGTAATCGCTACGAGGATCTGTGGCTCGAACAGGGCATCGGCACCAGCGCGCCCAAGCGTTGAGCAAAAGCCGGCGGTCCCCGCATTCGGTTCTCGCCGGCCCCGCTCGCTGACCCTTACCGCCGCGCCGCGCCGTGCTAAGCTGCGGCTGTGGCGCGATGGAACAACCCGCAAGCCGTCTGGCTGGACCGGTAATCCATCCAGTGCGGCGCCGGCGAGCGCGCTGGACCGGCTCGCTTAAGGGAAAGACGAGCTCAACTGGGCGACGGCCTACACTTTACATCTCGGCGATGTCATAGTTGCGGATGCGGCGAGACGGGGCCCAACCCCGCAAAACGCCGGGAACAGGAAGGTCGCCCCTCGTCGAAAAACCGGCGAGGGCAACGTGACAGGAGGCGCAAATGACGCCAGGACGGCGCTTATTCGCGGCCGCGGTTGGCGGGCTGCTCGGGATCGCCGTTGCCGACGCGGCGGTCGCCCAGAAATCGGGCGGCGTGTTGCGGGCTTACAACCTCGACAGCCCGGCGAGCATGTCGATCCATGAGGAGGTGACCGTGTTCGCCCAGCGGCCGATGATGGGCGTCTTCAACAATCTCGTCACCTTTGATCCGCAGATCCGGCAGAACAGCCTTAAATCGGTCGTACCCGACCTGGCCGAAAGCTGGAGCTGGGACGAGGAAGGCAAACAGCTCACCTTCAAACTGCGCCACGGCGTCAAATGGCATGACGGCAAGCCATTCACCGCCAATGACGTGCGGTGCACCTGGGATCTGCTGCTGGGCAAGGCGACCGACAAGCTCCGGGTCAATCCGCGCAAGGCGTGGTACCGCAATCTGGCGGAGGTCACGACCAACAGCGATTACCAGGCGACCTTCCATATGAAGCGGCCGCAGCCGGCGTTCTTGGCCTTGCTCGCCTCGGGTTTCTCGCCGGTCTATCCGTGCCATGTCGCGCCGGCGCAGATGCGGCAGCGTCCGGTCGGCACCGGGCCATTCAAATTCGTCGAGTTCAAGCCGAACCAGTCGATCAAGATCACCCGAAACCCGGACTACTGGAAACCGGGCCGGCCTTACCTCGACGGCATCGAATGGACCATCATCAAGAACGTGTCGACCGCCGTGCTCGGGTTCGTCGCCGGCAATTTCGATCTGACCCTAGGCCTCACTTTGCCGCTGGTGAAAGACGTCAAAAATCAGGTGCCGGATGCGGACTGCGACTTGTCGCCCGGCAATGTCAGCCGCAACCTGATCGTCAACCGAGACGCGCCGCCTTTCGACAACTCCGATCTGCGCCAGGCGATGGGGCTCAGTCTCGACCGCAAGGCGTTCATCGACATCCTCACCGAAGGGACCGGGGCTATCGGCGGCGTGATGCTGCCGCCGCCGGAGGGGGTGTGGGGCATGCCGCCGGAAGTTCTGCACACCTTGCCTGGCTACGATCCCGACCTGGCGAAGAACCGCGCCGAGGCGCGGCAAATCATGCACAAGCTCGGCTATGGTCCCGACAAGCGGCTCGCGATCAAGGTGTCGACGCGCGACCTGCCATTCTTCCGCGACCCCGCCGTGATCCTGATCGACCAGATGAAGCAGATCTACATCGACGGCGAACTCGAGCCGATCGATACGACGCAATGGTTTCCCAAGGTCAACGCCTTGCTCGCGGGATTGACGAACTGAACCTTCGACAGCCTACCCTTTACATATCCGCCATGTCATAGTTGCAGACGTGGCGAGATGGGGCCAACCCCGCATACGCCCGGAACAGGAAGGCGGCGCTCGGCGGGCCATCCCGCGTGAGCGCGGCGATGGAGGCGGAGATGGCGCGAAAGCTCGACGCATTCGCGGCGGCCAGTCTTTTCGCAGTGTTGTTGATCGCGCTACCGGCGCTCGCCCAGAAGCCGGGTGGGACCCTGCGGATGTCGCATTTCGACAGCCCGGCCTCGATGTCGCTGCACGAGGAATCGACCGCTGCGACATTGCGCCCGATGATGGGGGTCTTCAACAACCTTGTCATGTACAAACAGGATGCGCCGCAAAACAGTCTCGATTCGATCGTGCCTGATCTGGCGACCGGATGGGCGTGGAGCGAAGACGGCACCGAGCTGACCTTCCCGTTGCGCCAGGGCGTCAAATGGCACGACGGCAAGCCGTTCAGCGCCAAAGACGTAAAATGCACCTGGGATCTTCTGACCGGCAAGGCGGCGGAAAAGCTTCGTCTCAACCCGCGCAAATCGTGGTATCGCAACCTCGACGAGGTGACCGTTAACGGCGATTACGAAGTCACCTTCCGACTGAAACGGCCGCAGCCTTCCTTTATCGTGCTGCTCGCCGCTGGTTTCTCGCCGGTCTATCCCTGCCATGTGCCGCCGCGCGACATGCGCCTCAAACCAATCGGCACCGGCCCGTTCAAGTTCGGCGAATTCAAGCCCAACGAACTGATCCGCGTGACCCGCAACCCGGATTATTGGAAACCGGGCCGGCCTTATCTCGATGCCATCGAATACCCAATCATACCGAGCGTGTCCACGCGGATCCTCGGCTTCGTTGCCGATAAGTTCGACAGCGTCTATGGCGTGACGATCCCCCTGCTCAACGACGTAAAGACCCAGGCCCCGCAAGCCGTCTGTGAGGTGATCCCGACCAACGTGCCGCGCACATTGCTCGTCAACCCAGCCGCGCCACCTTTAGACAATCCGGAATTGCGCCGGGCCATGGCGCTCACTCTGGACCGGAAGGCCTTCATCGACATCATCACCCTGGGGCAGGGCGATATCGGCGGCGCAATGTTGCCGGCACCGGAAGGCATCTGGGGCATGCCGCCGGAGATGCTGAAAACATTGCCGGGCTATGATCCCGACGTCGCGAAGAGTCGAACGCAAGCCCGCGCGATCATGGAGAAGCTCGGCTACGGGCCCAACAAGCGGCTGGCGTTCAAAGTGTCCGTGCGCAACATTCAGGCGGCGCGGGATCCGGCAGTGATCCTGATCGACCACCTGAAAGAGATCTATATCGACGGCGAGCTCGACACCGTCGACACCACCAACTGGTACCCCAAGGTGATGCGCAAGGACTTCACCATCGGCGCCGTGGTCAGCGAAAACGCCCTCGACGATCCCGACCAGCAATTCTATGAGAATTTCGTGTGCGGCGCCGACCGCAATTACGGGGGCTACTGCAACCCGGAGCTCGACCGTCTGGTCGATCAGCAATCGATGGAAACCGATTTGGAGAAGCGCCGTCACCTGGTTTGGGAGGTTGAGCGGCGATTGGTGGAGGAAAATGTCAGACCGGTAATCTTCTACCCCCGCGCTGCGATCTGCCTGCAGCCGCGGGTCAAGGGCCTGACCCTGATGGTCAACAGCATCTACAACGGCTCGCGCCTGGAAGACGTCTGGCTCGATCGGTAGGCGGCGCGATATCCGCCGTCGAGCTGGCAGCGCGACACGACTTCATCCTCGGGCGAGCCCGCGACAAGTACGAGAGGAACAGGGTGATGAAACGGAACCTCGGATCATTCGCGACGGTGGGGCCGTTGCTCGCCGTCTTATTTGCCACCGGACCGGCGGCCGCACAAAAGCCGGGCGGGATCCTCAAGGTTCCTTTTTTCGACAGCCCGGCGAGCATGTCGCTGCATGAAGAGGCGACATTCGCGGTCAATCGGCCGATGATGGGCGTATTCAACAATCTTGCCATGTATAAGCAGGACGTGGCGCAAAACAGCATGGAGTCGATCGTACCGGACCTGGCCACGAGCTGGGCATGGAACGAAGACGGGACGGAACTGACCTTCCCGCTGCGCCGAGGAGTCAAATGGCACGACGGCAACCCGTTCACCGCCAAAGATGTGAAATGCACCTGGGACCTGCTGACCGGCAAAGCAAGTGACAAGTTGCGGGTCAATCCGCGGAAATCCTGGTACACGAACCTCGATGAAGTAACCACCAAGGGCGACTACGAGGTCACCTTTCACCTCAAGCGGCCGCAGCCCTCCTTCCTGGCGATGCTGGCTTCCGGGTTCTCGCCGGTCTATCCCTGCCACGTGCCGGCGCGTGAGATGCGGCTGCACCCGGTCGGCACCGGCCCGTTCAAATTTGTCGAGTTCAAGCCGAACCAATCAATCACGGTAGCCCGGAACCAAGATTATTGGAAGAAAGACCGGCCGTATCTCGACGGCATCGAATATACCATCATCAAGGACATGTCGACGCGCACTCTCGCCTTTATGGCTGGCAAAGGCGACTTGCTCAACGGCGTGCTGGTTCCGCAGATAAAAGATGTCAAGGCACAGGCGCCGCAGGCAATCTGCGAGCTGGCGATTTCCAACACGGGCCGCAATCTGATCGCCAACCGTAACGTCCCGCCGTTCGACAATCCCGATCTCCGGCGGGCGATGTCGCTGAGCCTGGACCGTCAAACCTTCATCGACATCCTCTACGAAGGACAAGGCAGTATCGGCGGCGCGATGCTGCCACCGCCCGAAGGGCTGTGGGGGATGCCGGCGGACATGCTGAAGACGCTGCCGGGCTACAGCCCCGATATCGCGAAGAACCGCGCGCAGGCACGCGCGATCATGGAGAAGCTCGGCTACGGGCGCGACAAGCCTTTGTCGATCAAGGTGTCGACGCGTGACATCACCTATTATCGCGATCCGGCGATCCTGCTGATCGATCAATTGAAGCACGTCTACATGAACGGCGAACTCGACACCGTCGATACGACCAATTGGTATCCCAAGATCCAGCGCAAGGATTTCACGGTCGGCCTCAATATCACCGAGGCCGGGATCGACGACCCCGACCCGCAATTTTACGAAAACTACGTGTGCGACGGGCAGCGTAATTACACCAGCTATTGCAATGCCGAGGTCGACAAGCTGGTCGACCGGCAATCGATCGAATCCAACCAGCAAAAACGGCAGCAGCTGGTATGGGAGATCGAGCGGAAATTGGCCGAGGATGACGCCCGTCCGATGATCTTTTATGGCCGTATCGGGACCTGCTGGCAACCGCGGTTGAAGGGCCTGACGGTGCAGGTGAACAGCATCTACAACATGTCGCGGTTCGAGGATATCTGGCTGGAGCAATAACGAACGACCACGCTGCGAGGTTCGCCGCAGAGCGGGCCCGCGATGAACAAGGGAGTAATCGGCGATGAAGCAGCGTCTAGCAGCGTTTGCGACCGCGGGACCGTTGCTGGTGGCGATGACCCTCGCACCGACGGCGCTTGCCCTCAATCCGGCGGCACTGTCAAAATTGGTCATTTCGACAGTGAATTCATGATGGAATTAAGAAAGAACCTCATCCTGAGGAGGCTGCGAAGCGGCCGTCTCGAAGGACGCCCAACGGCGATCCAGCCGATCCTTGACTTGGGGCCATGAATTCAACCGATCACAGCGGCTGGGCCGGCCCGCTCGCGGGGATCCGGGTCATCGACCTGACCCGCGTCCTGGCCGGCCCGTTCGCGACCCAGAGCCTCGGCGATCTCGGCGCCGAGGTGCTCAAGATCGAGCCGCCCGGCCTCGGCGACGAGACGCGGCATTTCCCGCCCTTCATCGGCGGCGAAAGCCATTACTTTCTCGGCATCAACCGCAACAAGAAAAGTCTCGTCGTCGATTTGCAGCAGCCGGACGGCGCCGAGATCCTGCGCCGGCTCGTCGCCACGGCCGACATCCTGGTCGAGAACTACCGGCCCGGGGTGATGGACCGGCTCGGCCTCGGCTACGACCGGCTGTCCTCGCTCAACCCGCGGCTGATCTATTGCGCGATCAGCGGCTTCGGCCTGACCGGGCCGCTGCGCGACAAGCCGTCCTTCGACATCGTGACCCAGGCGCTGTCCGGCGCGCTCAGCATCAATGGCGAGCGCGGCCACATGCCGGTCAAGCTCGGCATCCCATTGGGCGACATGGTCGGCGGCATTTTCGGGCCGATGGCGATCCTCGCCGCGTTGCACGAGCGCACGCTGACCGGGCGCGGCCGCCTCATCGACATCAGCCTCTATGACGGTCTGATCGGCATGCTCGGCTATTTCGCGCAACTCGCCTTCCTGACCGGCGAGGATCCCGGGCCGATGGGGTCGAGCCATCCCAA
>WNGF01008427.1_pt1 | contig 12124 bp, 16 predicted proteins | sample 5400641 | NCBI WGS metagenome assembly WNGF01 (sample SAMN13153371, study PRJNA577476) | soil metagenome | isolation source: 80 cm soil or saprolite under grassland replicate 2 | place: USA:California | collected 2016-06-15
AAAGGGGGGAGCAGAGCCAAGCGATCGGGCGCTCGCGCGGCGGACGCACGACCAAAATTCACGCGCTGACCGACTGCTTCTGCCGCCCGATCGCGTTCCTGTTGACCGGCGGTCAGGTAGCCGACTGCATCGCCGCCGATGTCCTGCTCGACCACATCGGCACCGCCGAAATCCTGCACGCCGACAAGGGCTATGACAGCAATGCGGTGCGCCGCAAGATCGAGGCGAAGGGCGCTGCCCCTAATATCCCGCCCAAGGCCAACCGGCGCTGGAAGTGCTGCTTCTCGCCCTATCTCTATCGGCAGCGCAACGCCATCGAACGCATGTTCGGACGTCTCAAGGACTTTCGCCGGATCGCAACTCGCTACGACCGTCTCGCCCACAACTTCCTCGCCGCCGTCTGCCTTGCCGCCACTTTGTGCTACTGGTTATGAGTCCAGACCCTAGTCCTGCTCCGGCCAAACCGGCGGACAGTCTATTGCCCGCCGTGCGCAACGTACCTTATGTGCCGCCGGTCTCCCGGCGATGCCAGGATGTCAACTGCCTCAGCCGACAGTTGCGCGAGGGCATGACCGAGGCCGAAGTTCTCACCACATTTGGCTACCGGCCCGAGACAGTAGAGTTGGGTACATGTGGTCAAAAAGCGACGCCGGTCCATGGCGCTGCAAGACTTACCGATATGGGAAGCTGGGAGAATTCGGTCAAGTTCTTATGATCTTGTTCAATAACAGCGATGGTGAATGGACCGTCAATAGCTGGTCTGTACTTTAGTCCATGGCGCGTTGATTGCGGAGAGATCGAATGCGCGGCTCACAGATTTGCATCGCCGTGCTAGCCATCCTGTCAGCAGGGCTGGTGCTCGCCCGCGAGCCGCTTTCCGACGCGCAAGTCCGCCAAGCCATCATTCAGGAAAGCATCGCCGCCTATAAGAGGACGGGACACCCCTGCGCCTGCCCATTTGACCTGATGCGTAACGGCAGGCAATGCGGCAACGTCAGCGCCTACAGCCGACCGGGCGGAGCGTCACCTCTTTGCTTCCCGCAGGATGTCAGCGATGGGATGGTTGCCGATTGGAGGCGGGCGCATCCGTAGCCGCACCCCGACGGGCGGTTCCTCTCGGTCACGCTAAGTGTTTATCTCAGCGACAGACCCGTTGAGGTGAACCATGACCGGCAGAACCCGCCTCCCGGCCGGCGAGCCCCGCAAGGCCAGCCAGCGCCACAGCCGAAGAGGGGAACCACTGCCGACCCGCATAACCCCGCAATGGCGGATCGGTGATCGTGTCCGTTGGCAGGACAAAGTAGGGCTGTTCCGGCGCGACCTTGGCGACGGCAATGCGGAGGTCACAATCGTCAACCGCACCTATCGGGTGCGGATCGCCGATCTCAGACCGGGGTGATGATCGGACCGAACCGCCGCATCTCGGCTTTGATCCGTTGCGCGGTCGTCCGCGCGGCATCGCCGAACGCGGGCGCGGTCGCCAAATCACCACTAAGCGCCGCCGCCGCCGTCCTAGCCTGATGGTCTACTTGACCGCGTCAGCGCCGGCCTTGGCGACCTGTCCATCCTGCTGGGAGGTCCCGCCTGAGACGCCGATGGCGCCAATGATTTTGCCGTCGGCGATAATTGGGACGCCTCCTTCGAAAGGAGCCGCTCCGGGCAGGGCGAGCGTGCGCAGGCCGATACCACCTTGCGCTACCAGGTCCTCGAACACTTTGCTCGGCCGCCGATAATCCAGCGCAGAGTGCGCCTTCCGTTCAGCAACGCGGATCGAGCCGTACTGGGTGTTGTCGAGCTTGTGCAGCATTACGGTATGACCAGTGCTATCAAGAATTACGACAGCCATTGGCCAATTGTTCTTCATAGCCTCCGATTCAGCGGCGGCCATCGCCTTCTTGGCCGCCTCAAGCCCGATCGGCGAACCGTACGGTGTTATCGGAGGCGGCGAGGGCGCGGCGGGCTGCTGAGCGCCGGCAGGAATGGCTGTGCAGCAAAAAATTAGCGCCAGGATGATCGATTTAAGATTGTGCATTAAACATCCTCCCGTAGGCTAGCCCGACATCCCTCAGATTTCTGGTGCCGGTGTGGGCCATAGTTGTTTTTTTCTCACGGTGAAGACAACCAGCTTCGCCCGGCCTGCTTTTCGCCGCTGACGCGAGTGGCAGCTTACCCCTATGGAAGCGGTCGGCGTGGTCCCATGCCCCCGCCGTGCCTAGTCTCCCCACCTCACCGACACCACCGCCCTCCCGCGCGCATCGCACTCCCGGCACCGGAGCCGGGGTTCCAAATCGAGCACGCGGGTTGTCGGCGGCAGCCGTAGCCCTTGCACCAGGGCGCTCGCGGGGATTAGCTCGTCATGGCCGCAGGCGGCGCACTCCGCGCGGACGAAATCGCCGGGGCCAAGATCCTCGATCCGAGCGGCGTGGAGGGGCACCATCGGTTTTTCCGAGTTGCTGGTTTGTTCACATACTGAGCCTTCGTTATTTAAATACTGAGCCTTCGTTATTTAACATGTGTCAATGGGGATCGAGCGAGCAAGTTCACCGTTGTCTCCATTGAGGGAGAGGAGGGGCGATGACCGACGAAAGCCTAAGGGCGCTCCCGAGGGATGTCTCCGATTACCACGTGCGGCAGGTGGCTCACTTGCGGGCATTAGCTGTGAACTCGGCTATTGGATCAGGCGGAGCAGCACGACCGGCTCGCTGCCCCGGCTGAAGAGCCCCACTGAGCCCGGACCGCCCCGCCGCAAGCGTAATGCGGCCTCCCCATGTAGGGCGATCCGGGTGAAACGAGATTATAGGCACTGCCGATCGGGGACGCCTTAACCTTTACTTAGCCATATCCCGACCAAAGTTCGCGCTTTCAGGTGAACACCTAGGCACCTGTCGGGGGAGCCGGGCTTTCCCTTTAGGGATACCTCCGCCGCTTTTTCCCGGTCTGCGCGAACCTCTGCCTTTAACCATCGTTAAACAGGGTGTCCCCGCGCATTCACTAATCCAGCGCGCGAGGGGACCTCGCAGAGAGACTTGGCCGGGCGAGCTTCCTACCGCCGTTCGCCCGGTCATCTTTGCCCTGCCCGTTGCGCCTATCGGCTTCGGTGCCGGAGAATGGTTCGGGCCGCGGTGACGGCGGTTCCAGATTGTCGAGGATCGCGCGCAGCTTTCGGATGCGGGGCGACAGCGGGTAGGGATCACTGGCAATCACCTCCCGCAGCAGTTCGACCAGCGCCGCTTTGTGTCGTTATCGTCCAGATCGAGAGGCATCGGCTCGGGCGACTCAGTTCCCCTTGTTGGCCCTAAACCCTGCCTTGTCTGCAAACGCCCGGCAGGTGAAGCCTCCGGCCTTGGTCTTGCCGTAGAACCGGGAACCAGGATCGAAATAGATTTTCGACTCGGGATTGAACCAGACCACGTTCCCCGTCTTGCAGAACTTCGTGGCGCTGTCCTCGGTCTTGAATGTCTGCGGGTCAGCGGCGTAGGCCGGGGCGAGCAATGCGACGGCGATGCCAGCCGCGAGAATGAACTTTCTGAACATTGTGCGCCTCCTCTTTACCTCAGGCCCGGCGCCGGTACAGCTTTCGGGATCAGTGTTACGTTCACCACGCTGTCGTATTGGTTGTCGGCGCCGGACGCGGAGTCCACGATCGACGAAACCCCGGCCGTCAGTAGGACATCGGCCGCGACGTTTCCCGCAATCGCCGCCGTGACCCCGGAATGGTTGAGGTAGGACGCCTGTTCATAGCCCGGCTTGTCGCATTTGATCATCAGGTCGTATTTCGTCTTGCGAACCATTGTGGCGGCGGGCGTCCGCGGGATATTGGCAACCACGGTCCCCTGTCGCTCGAAGACACAGGATGCGCCGGCCGGGTTGGTGTTGACGGTGATTTCCTGGCTGGTGCCCTCGAAAACCGTGGCACAGCCGGCGACAGCGATGACCGCCGCAATCGTTATGAGCGTTTTCCGCATCGCCTCCCTCCCGTTTTGGGAAAAACTAACGCGGCCGTTCGGGCAAGTCGAGCTAATGCCGACGCAGCGCCTTCGCGCGAGGTGCCAGCGGGTAGCGCGTGGTTTCGATCTCCGCCGGCAGCAGCGCCACAAGGGCGGCGTGCTCGGTATCGTCGAGTTCGACGCTGGGCATCAGGGTACCGGCCAGATCTTTGACGTTTTCCGGGCGCGGTACTTTACAGGTAACAGCCGAAGCATCTCGTATGAATCAGCGGATTGGATTGACGCTGCCCGATTTTCCTGGCGGCGCTGATCCTTTGCGCGGCGAGCTTCGGCCCAAGCCTCGGTCCAGTTAGCCCGCACTTCGGTATCATCGGCATGGCAGAAATCCTAATCAGGCAATACGGCGCGCGTGGCGCGAGCGGACAGGCTTGCCACCGGGCAAAACTCATGGGCCCGCTGGCGACGGCGGGGCTTTCCTTTTCGAGCCGGTCGCCGAGGCGTAGAAATCGCCGCTGGCGGCCCTAGGACGAGGGGCGCAGCAAACTCGTAGAACAGTTCCCCATCACCGATTTCACCCCTCGGCCAAAACGACCAGAGTGAATGATGCCAATCCTTTTGTGGGTCTGTCGCGATGAGGAGCAAGAACGCTGGCTTGTGCTCATCGAGGACGAGGTCTACGGGGAACACCTGGATGAAGAAACCGCGGTTCTCGACGCCATAGATTTGGCAAATGATGCTCGGCTAACCGGCAACACAGCCGAGGTTTGGCATCGGTCGAAGACCTCGGGGTTGTACTGACCAGCCCGACGTGACGAAACGTCTTCGGCTTACCAATACCTTAGCGCGTTGGCCCTGCTCGACTGAGAACTATGGCCCTGAACAGTTTCGCCTGTCATGAGTTTCGCTGCCGCGAACGAGATCGTGGCTGCCCTCATTTGCCCTCGAGGCGGGCCAACTCTTGCCGAGCCGCGACCAGTTGCTTCAGGGCGGTCATCCCCTGCGCGATTTCGGTCTGCCTTTCTAGGATCTGTGCCAAAACGACCCTGATATTGCGCAGTTCGTCCAGCATTTCCAGGCCGGTTTTCTGGTCCATGTGCTTGCTCTCTGCGTGCTTCGGTAGTGAGGATCTTTATTGCATGCAACCCTGAGCGGAAAACACGCTGAAAAGCGAGAACAGAGAAACCTCTAGCGCTGTGACAATTTTAGGGCGATTACGGAGAACTCGATCCAAAAACAGAGCGATGGTGCGAAGGAGCTTGAAAAGGCGACTGAAATGCCGCCCGCGAATTGCTCGGTGCGTCGCAATTCATGAACTGATAGTGGCAATCTCCGTTTAACTCAGATCAAGGAAGAGCCGCTGAGGAGGGCAGCCATGCTCACGCCGGAGGAAAGTGCGCTTCTCTTCGACATCAGTCAGCGTTTGAGAAAGTTGCACACGCAAAAGGCCGAGGCTCAAAGACGTCGGGACCGAGCACGTATCGATAGATTGCAGGCCCAAATCGATGAACTGACCGAGGACTGTGACAAGGTCCTTGACGCCGCCGATGCGACATAGTGCGGCGCGCAAGCGTCGCGGGACGAGCTAATTCAGGGGGGCCAACCATGCGCTTGAGGAAGCGGCATGTCCGAAACCTCCGCAGACCTAGACCTATTGCGCGAAACCGTCGACGACTCGCGAACGCGGAGCGCTGTTATCGGCTTGCCCGAGCAACACCCGAGCAACACTTAAACCTACGAGCACGCGAAAGGCTGTTGGACCTTGCCCGCGAATTCGAGGAGAGAGCCGAAGAGGCAAGAACACAAGCGCGGCGCTAAACCGGCTCACATATCGGATTCCGCAAGCCTCGGCCGCCTAATAAGCCTGACGCTGCATTGGACGGCCAAGCCGCCGTCTGAAATCGCTGAAGAAAAAGCGGTCGCCGCACCAGGTAAGAAATACCCCAGTTCCGCACTCATTGTGCTATCCGGTGCCGCGGGAGTGCTCGTGCCTATCATTCTGCTTCGTTTGGGCAGATCCGAAACACCGGCTCTCTCTGACATCACCGTTCTGGTTTGGCCCACGTCGATCTTTATGACAGGAATTCAACAGGCGCCTGGACCTATCGCAGCATCGGCATTTCTGTTGCCCGTTCTAAGCAATGTAGCGATTTACCTTGTGTTCGGTTCACTGCTTTGGTTGGGGTTGGTCCGTCCTCGTTCAGTTGTGTATCTGACGATCGTCGGCCTCATGTACCTGACGATCGTAGGTGTTGCCGAATTTTGCGAATTGCTGCTGGGATAATGACTTTCTTTATCGGGTCAGAATGGACGGATCTCTGACCGGCTTCATAAAAATTGCTGCCAATTTAGCAGGGGCTCTTCGTATGGACGTTTTTCGGCTCATTCATGCGATCGGAGTGCACGCGACAAGCAGGTGGCTGCAGCTGGCGATTGCCACTGTTTGTTGGCTGGCCCTCTTCGCGCTGATTTCCGCCAAACAGACTGTCGCGATCGACGGCGACGAGAATCGCGGTCTCGGCCCAGGGTGATTTCACTGACGATGGCGATCCGTGGCGGGACTTCATCCCTGGTTGGTCTGAGTCGGCTTGGCCCCGACTAGTCCTAGCTCAGCCCGATCAAATCCGGCGCTCCCGCCCCGCCCAGTAGGGTTCCTTGACGCGGCGGCGCAGCACCTTGCCGACCGGCGACAGTGGCAGATCGGCGACGAACTTGACGGATTTGGGCGCCTTGTAGCTGCCGAGCCGCGCCTTGACGAATTCGATCAATTCGTCGGCGGCCACACTCGACCCCTCGCGCAGCATGATCTCGGCGTGGACGGCCTCTCCCCAATGCGGATGCGGCACGCCCACGACGGCCGACATCAGCACCGCTGGATGTTCTGACAATGCCGCCTCGACTTCGACGGCGTAGACATTGAAGCCGCCGGTAATGATCATGTCCTTCTTGCGGTCGACGATGAACAGATAACCGCCATCGTCCACGTAGCCGAGATCGCCCGATTTCCAGAAACCATCGACGAACTCAGCCGCCGTAGCGTCGGCGTTCTCGTAATAACCGGGGATTGTCGCCCGCGAGCGAATCCAAATCTCGCCGGTTGCGCCCACGGGTAAGGCTCTGCCCTCCTCGTCGGCGATGATCAGCTCGACACCGGGCGTGACCCTGCCAGCCGAACTCACCCGGCGTCGCGACGCCTCCGTGGTGGTGTCGTGGTCGTGCTTGCCCAGCACCGAGACGCACATCGGTACCTCGGACGAGCCGTAGAGCTGGACAAAGATCTGCCCGAACTGTTCGATCAACCGACCCACCGCGGCCGGCGCGATAGGAGCCGCACCGTAGATGAGGGTCCGGAGCGAGGACAGGTCGTAGGCGCTGTTGATCTCGGTGAGTCGGTAGAGGAGTGTCGGGACCAGAAGAGCGTGGGAAATCCGCTCCTCCTGCACGGTCCGGCACCAGGCCGCAAGGTCGGGCGCATTCAGCGTGAAGGTCGTTCCGCCCGTGAATAATGTTGCAAGAAAGGCCATGATGCTGGCGTGCGAAAGCGGCGTCAGTGCGAGATATCGGCTCCTCTCGTCAAAGCCGAAATCCGGATGAATATAGAAGCTGTCGCGGCAGGCGAACAAATGGTCGGGCGTGTACATCGCGCATTTGGGCTGCCCAGTGGTGCCGCTGGTGAACCGCAGTATCGGGATGTCTTTGTTGACTTCGAGCTCGGTAGGGCTATCGGTATCGGATGCCGCTTCCACCAAGTCCCAGAAGAAAAGAATATCTTTGGGCAGCCCAGGCTCGCGATCCATCGCGACGATCAGGCACCCTCGGCCGTTCAACGAATCGTAATAAGCATCGATCAGGCGCGTTTCGATGAACACTACTTTGGGCTTTACGAAATCGATCTGTCGGGCGCTCTCCTCGAGGCCGTCCCGTAAATTGCCGAACACAAAGGCCGCCTCTTGCCGGTAGATCGCCGGAAAGTGGATGAGGCTCAAATTGTCGTTGTCGAGTATCAGATACGCTGTGTCGCCACGGCCCAGCCCAAGCCGATCCCGGCACATATTGGCGATGCGGTTGGTCAGCTGGTGGTATTCGGGAAAGGTGTAGCGGCGATTACGTTCAACATTGACGATCGCGAGATTATCCTTGTAGCGCAAAGCCATCGCCGCCATCATGCGGCTGAAATTCATTTTCTCGCTCATTTTCTCGCGCTCCCGACGTGGCAGCCTACCGACGTTCCTCGGATTCCCGATGGTTTGAAGCCAGGATCGCGCCTTTTAGCGTCTTGGGCAACGGTGAAGCACGCGTAACGGGTGCGAACTGATAGTCGAAGCAACCAGTAGCCGCGCCGGGGCGCGGAAACACGCCGATTTGCCCGCAGTAAGGCGCGCCACTTTTCCATTTACCCGAACTTCCCCGAAAAGACTCGGGCAATGGCCGCTTCGGGACCCTGAGCGGCCCTTCATGACCTCGCCGACGGATGGTAGGGTCGACTGGGAAGCGGACGTTCGCACCGGAAAGCGCCCCGGTTTCAGCCAGACCGCGCGCCCAAATTTGAACCGGAACTCTCACCTCCGCGGCGGCTGTCGGGCAGCGGAAAATCGACCACTGCCCGCTCCCTGGCCAAAGCTCTGGGCGGCGATCTCGCCGCCTTCGGTGACTACGTCCGGCATTTGGCGCAGGAGCGGGGCGCGTCGACCGAGCGGCGGTCGCTCCAGGAGGTCGGCGAGGCCGAGGTACGGGCAAATGTTGGCGAGTTTGTCGACGGGTTTCTCGCTTGGGCGGCGCCCAGGTCCGACCGGGCCCTGATCGTCGATGGGGTGCGTCACGTCGCGGTTGACGCGGCGCTCCGTACTTGGGCGCGGCACGCGGATCGAACTTACGTCCGGATTCACGTGGCGGTGTCGCACGAGCTGCGCACCACCCGAAGGACGTCCGGTGACGTGATCGCGCTGGCATCGATCGACAGCCATCCCGTTGAGCGTGAGGCGGCTACAATGCTGCTTAGCGGCGCCGATCTCGTACTTAACGACGATCGGGACACGGCGTCCGTCGTAGCACTCGTCCTCGACCTCGCGGCAGCGGCCGAGAGACTGATCGCGGCCGCGCCAAAACCGGCGCTGGTGAAAGCCGATCCAACGTGAAGGTAAGCGCGACACAAGGGCCTGCACCGCCGCGGTGACCCCAACCGAAGTACCACGCTCCCGTAAATTCAACAAGATAGAGCGGCCAACCCGCCTATCGGCATGTACGGAAACTAAAGGGCTTTTCGGCCGATTGGCTAACCGTCTTCGGTTAGGAGGCGGCCGATGACGGCGGAAATCTTGCCGATCGATCGGCAGCCCCGGCCCGCGCCGCGCCGTGTGGTCGATCGGCCGATAACCCTCACCGTTTTCCCCGACAAGTTCGCCCGGAGCAAGCGGGAAAAGGTTATCCGATTCCGTAATATCCCCGACGCGATGGGGAAGCGGACGGCCGCGACCAAGGGCGAGCTGCCCTGGTTGAAATTCGCGCTATTCGGCGATCAGCCAAGCCCGAAGGGCTGCTATCGCACCAACGCCAAATCCCGGCGGCAAGCTGTCGCCGAGCGGGGTTACGACGTGGCGGCGCTTGATACCGAGATAGCCGCCGATCGCGCACGCGAAAACTTACTTGGCTTGAACTTCAGCATGGCGCCGTCGCCGCAGACCGGAGGTAATTAAATGGCGATATTAACTTTGAGAAAGCACGCGGCTATTAACGAGCTCCGCCCGATCATTGCATAATGACCGGGCGGAGCTTGTGCGATTTTCGTCGGCGACTAGACAGGGCCGCCAGGTCCGGCCCTGAATGACCCCGCAGCAACGCGAGGGTCGCCAGCTCCGCCTTGGGGAGTTCAGGGTACCATGACGCGGAGCGTTGGACCGCCTGGGACCTGGAACGGAGCGAGCGGATTATGCCGGATGCTGAGCGGGATTCAAGCTGTTCTGGATCGGCGCGCTAATCCTCGTAATTGAGTTCTGGCTGATCGGTTGTCCGAAGCCATTGCTGGCGAACTATGTCGAGATGCCAGCAGAGGCCCGTATCGCGCGCTATACCGGCCTCGTCGCGATACTGGATACGCCCGATAAGGAACAGGCCCTCTGCGGGAGCGCTCTGGCGCGCGAGAACGGCAACGCGCCGGGTTTCGCCGATATCGCGAAATTCCGAGGGGATCACCTTGCTATCGGATGCGCCGGCGTCGAGGCTGCTGTCCATGCGGATCATGCCGCCCGGGTAAGTCGTCAAGTCTCTCATGGTAGCTGCGGAGGCGCGGAAAATACGCGCCCAAATCATGATTATCCGAGCATTGGTGGCGCCGATATTCGTAAAATGGACGCGAGCCCCAATGAGATTACCTTCCCCGTCATCAGTATTGGGTTCGTAATCGACATATCTGATTCTGAGCCGAGGGCGGTGTTCGGCCCTAAATTGGCTGGCAGCGATACTGGCGAGCCGCTTGCTGATTTTCGTCTGCTCGCGAGCGACGGCAACATTCTGCTCAGAGAGTCCAACCTGTCGCTTCGTCGCCCGCCAGAGGGTGAGGGTAAAAATAGCAATGGCGAGCGTGGCGATTGCGGTGATCGCGTCATGGTTGGCGTCAAAAAACGCGCCCTCGCAGAGGACGAATCGGCGGATGCGTTCCTTATGAGAATTGGTGGATTCGCTATATGCGGGGTGCTGCTTGTAGTCAGCATCGCACTCTCGGTAAGACGGTGAGAGCTTCGCAAGCCAAAGCAATCCGGCGATAACGAAGATGAAAAGCGTCCAGGCAATCGTGTCGCGCAATCGTCTAGGCATTCCCGCAAGCTCCGGGCTGGGTGGGCGCCTGCCAGGATAGCGGAGAGGCGGGGCGGCTGTAATGGCCGCCCCGCCGTGCTAGAATGAACTGTATGAGCCAGAAGCCAGACCGAAGACCGACCACCCCGGAAGAAGAGGGGATCGAGTTCCACGACGACGCGGAAGAGCGCTTTGAGGGCGCCGCCCGCAAATTCATTGAGGGGGTTCGTCCAGCGGCAAAACCAACTGCCGCGGATCGGCCTCAGAAGCGCGATCGCGATCGCCGCGCCAAGTCGAGCCGCTAGGCCGGGGTTTCGGCTTCGGGCTGTTGACGAGTTCTTTGATAGGTGAGCCGCTTGCCGACCGCGCCGCGCGCCACTTTCTCGGTGCGCTGCACGTCGTCAACGCCAAGCCCGACGCGGTTGTTGTAGCGGAAATCGAACTCGCCGACGTAGCGCTTCAAGTGCGTCGGGCTGACGTGCTGGTAGACGCCATTGATGCCGCGTTTCAGGATCGAGAAGTAGTTTTCGCAGGCGTTCACGGTCGCACCGCCCCGCACATATTCGCCGACATTGTGCTGTACCGTGAAGTGGCCGGCTGGGAAATCGGTCTGTAGCCCGCGGTAGTAGCTGGCTTCGTCCGTGTAGACCATCGCGGCCTTGCTGATCTGCTCGCACAAGATCGGCTTCAAGGTCGCGGCATTGACTTCGGGCACGTGGAACGAGCGGGCTTGCTTGCCATCAACCAACGTCAGGATTGGCTCTTTCGCAGCATAGCCGCGCTTGCGGACTTCGCCGGCTCGCGTTGTGCGCCGCCCTACGAATGTCTCGTCAGCCTGGACCGGCAGCCCGCGCCCGCCCATGGCCGCGCCGAAATACGGCTCGCGCATCGCCTCGCGGATGCGGTGCATCAGGAACCAGGTCGATTTGAGGCTGACGCCGAGCATCCGGTACAGTTGGTGCGTGCTCATGCCTTTCTTACTGACGGCGAGGAAGTACATCGCCTTGAGCCAGATATGCAGCGGGATCTTCGACCGCTCCATGACGGTGCCGACCGTGACCGTGAATTGCTGGCGGCAGGCATTGCACTGATAGAGGCCTGGCCGGGGCGTGCCTTTCTTGCCTTCTCCCAGCTTGGTCACGCCTTCGCCGAACGAACCGCAGTGCGGGCAGACCGGACCATTCGGCCAGATCCGAGCCTCGAACCACTCGCGCGCTAGATCGTCATCTTGAAGGGCCGGATTGTCGAGCCTTGCTGCGGCCGAAGCCGGGAGATTGCTGCGTGTTCTGCTCCTACGGTTCGCGCCCATGCCCGCCGGCGCAAGAGAGCCTGTCCCACGCATGTTGATTGTTTTTGCGACCCGCTGAGGACATCCGGTTTGCTGATGACGC
>WNGF01010458.1_pt1 | contig 12123 bp, 14 predicted proteins | sample 5400641 | NCBI WGS metagenome assembly WNGF01 (sample SAMN13153371, study PRJNA577476) | soil metagenome | isolation source: 80 cm soil or saprolite under grassland replicate 2 | place: USA:California | collected 2016-06-15
CCGCGACGAGCCCGACACGTCGCACCGGCCCCGGCACGCGTTCCAGCTCGCGAAGACGCTCACGTGTGCCTCGCTCGTGTTCTGCGGTGGCAAGGACCACATCGCGACGCCCGCGATCCAGGGCCCGCTGTGGCAGAGCTTCATCGCCAACGGCCAGCCCGTCGAGTGGCACTTCTTCTCCGATGCCAACCACGGCTTCCGCCACCCCGACAACGACGGCTTCCAGCCGCACTACGCCGATCTCGCCTGGCCGCTCGTGACCGACTTCCTGCAACGCCGGGTGTGAGCGGCGTCGCCCGATCACCGCGGTCGCCGCGGTGATCGAGGGCGTGCCGTCTACGGCTTGATCCCGAGCAGCTTCGCGGCGGTCGCTCCGAGCATCGCCATGCGCTCGTCGTCCGTCAGCCCTGGCGTGCCGAGGATGTGGTCCACCGAGGTCTTCGTCCACGGGAACGGATAGTCGGTGCCCATGACGATCTGGCTCGACCCCGTTTCCGCCACCAGATGTCGCAGCGCCTCGGGGGTGAAGACGAGCGAGTCGAAGTAGAGCTGCCGGAGATATTCCGTCGGCTTCTTCTTGAGCGGCTTCGTGCACCAGTCGGGGAACGTCACGCAGCCCGCATCGGAGCGGCCCGCGTACGAGGGCAGGTATCCGCCGCCGTGCGCCGCGCAAATCTTCAGCCCGGGGAACTGGTCGAGCGTGCCCTCGAAGATCAGGTGCGAGAGCGCGATCGTGGTCTCGAGCGGGTTACCGATGACGTTGCCCAGCCCGCCGCTACCCTTCAGCCGGTTCTGCAGGTCGGCCGGCGCGCCCGCCGCCTGGGGATGCATGAACACCAGGACGCCGAGCTGCTCGGCCTTGGCCCAGAAGGGGTAGAACTTCGGATCGGCCAGCTCTTCGCCGTTGACGCTGCCGCCCACGCCGGCGCCGCGGAGCCCGTACTTCTTCACCCCTTCTTCGAGCTGCTCGGCGGCGAGGTCGGGGTGCTGCAACGCCACCGAGGCGAATGCCACGAAGCGGTCGGGGTTCGCCGCGCAGGCCTCGGCGAGCTTCTCGTTCTGAACGCGGATCAACTGGCGGGCGACGTCCCGGTCGGCCTTGTACCAGTAGGGGTTGATGCTGAGCGCCGCGACGTCGATGCCCTGCCCGTCCATCGCGCGGATCCGATCCGAGGCCTTCGACATGAGCAGGGTTTCCGGCGCCACCTTCAAGTTCATCAGGGCCATCGCCTCGGGGACGCTGCAATGCGCGTGCACGTCGACGGTCTTCACGCGCCGGCCGTTCACCACCACTTCGCGGCGGCGCGTCTGAGCCTGGGCCGACGCGGCGTCCGCCAGGCCGCAGCCGACGAACGCGATGCCGGCCATGGCGCCGGCGGATTCCTCGATGAATTCTCGGCGAGTGTTCACGGGGTCTTCTCCGGCGGCTCAGTGGGCCGAGGGCGACTTCCCGGCGCGCCAGGCGATCATGCCCTGGATGTTCAGCGCCAGGAACTCGTCGAAGCGCCGCCACGCGCCGTACTTCGCGTGCAGGATGCTTCCCGCCAGCGTCGCCATCTCGGGCGAGCCGTCGGCGAGGCCGGCCGCCCGCGCCGCCGCGATCGCGTCCGAAAGGTCGCGGTAGTACACGCGCTGCTCGACGACGTCCTGCTTCGTGCCGCTCATCTGCGGGCTCGCGTGCCCGGAGACGATGACGTCGAAGTCCAGCTTTTCTTCGAGCCACTGGAAGCGTTCGGCGATTCGCTCCGGGTGACCGAGGAGCGTGCGGAACGGGAGGTTACGCGGCTGGACGAGGTCGACGAACATGGCCAGTCGGCCCGCCGGGTAGTGGACGACGATGTAGTCGTCGGTCGCGGACAGATCGGCCGGGTAGAGGTCGACGCTGCGCCCGCCCAGCTCCAGGGTCATCTTCTTGTCGAAAACGATATCCGGCGCCGGTGTCGTCGGGTCGTTGGCGGCCTTGATCCGATCCACGGCGTTCTTGTGCCCGACGAAGCGCGCGGTGTCGGCGAACACGGCGCCGCCGGTGCTGTGGTCGAAGGCGGAGTGGCTGTAGACGAAGTACTTCACGGGCTGAGTCGTCACCGAGCGTATCGCCTCCTTGATCAGGGCCGGCGTGCGCGGGTTGACCTGTCCGTTCGCGTCGACGAGGATGACGCCCGCGTCGGTGACGATGAACAGCGCGACGTGGTTGACCCACCGAACGCCGTAGGCGTCGGGGGCAAACCGGACCAGCTCGGCGAGAGACTCGGTGGGCATGACGTCCTCCTCGGGCAGCTCAGTCTTTCACGGCGTGGGCGGCGAAGCCGAGCAGCGCCCGGGCGAGACCCGCCGGGTTCTCCATCTGCAGCGCATAGTCGCCGTCGACGTCGATCACGGTCGCGTTCTTCCAGCAGCCGGCGATCTCCTTCGCCTGCTCGATCGTCAGCTCGGAGCTGTGGGTGCCTCTCAGGATCGCCACCGGGCAGGTGGCCTTGGCGGCGTACTTCCTCAGGTCGTCGGCCATGTGGGCGAGGCCCACCGCCACGCGCACCTTGTCGTACTTGACGGCCACGCCGCTCCCGGCCGGCACGGAATTGTGCTCGAGACGATGGCGCAGTGATTTCTCCTGGTCGCGAGGCCGGGCGGATCGCAGGTACGCGAACGCCGCTTCGACAGACGGGAACTCGGTCGGCGACTCGAGCATCCGATGCGCTGAGCCGAGTACCTTGATCGTTTCCTCGCGCGTCGGGAAGAAGTTGCTGGTGTGCGGGCCGCCGACGAGTCCCAACGCCTGGATCCGCTCCGGGTGGATCGCCGCGAAGACCTGTCCGACCCGGCCGCCGAGGGACTGGCCGGCGACGATCGCCCGGTCGATCCCCACCGCCTGGAAGAACAGGAGCAGGTCGTCGGCGTATTCCTCGGCCGAGTAGTCGCCGTCGGGCCGTCCGCTGTCACCGTGGCCGCGCTGGTCGAGAGCGTACACATGGAACCTCGACCCGAGGGCGCTGGCCGTCCCCTCCCACATGCGTCCGTAGCCGGAGGACGGATGCAGGAGTACCAGATTGGGCCGGGGCCCGGGCCACTCGTAGTAGTGGACCTTCAGGCCGTTCGGCAAGGTGACATGCTTGTCCTGGAAGTCGCGCTGTTGTTCGGCCATCGCCTTTCTCCTCCAGCCGGATATTCTAAGGTCGAGCCGCGTTGCTCCGCCACAGGCCGGCCTCAGCAGCGGGGACGATGTGGTGGTCCGGCCGCTCGCCGCTCAGAGGGCTTCGCCCAGCACCCAGACCGCCAGGCCGATCGGGACGAGCAGCACCGGCGCCGCCACGCCGAGCGATGCCAGGATGAACACGATAGCCGCGGCGATCTTGCTCGCTCGTCCAATGCCCATAGGGGTCCTCCTCCTACGCAGCCATGCCTGCATACGCAGCCTGCCTTCGATGTCGACCGGGACGTGCGTTCATCGTCTGCCCCAGAACGTGCCGGCCCGATTATACTGTCCGGGCGCGACCCGTGGGATTCGAGTCGCGACGTCCTGAGCTCGAGGAGGTATTGTGATGGCGGCCTGCTGGGACAGCACCCGAGTCGATGGCCAGGAGATGAAGATCTACACCAGCGTGCCGGAGGGGAAGGGCCCGCTCCCGGCCATCATCGTCATTCAGCATCAGGGGGGTGTCGACGAGTTCATCGAGGAGATGACGGAGCGGGTCGCCAGCGCGGGCTACCTCGGCGCCGCGCCGGACCTGTACCACCGCGACGGGCCCGACTGTCGTGACGACGGTCCCACCCGCCGGGCTCGGCTGCTGGACGTCAACGTCATCAAGGATGTGAACGCGACCGTGGACTTTCTCAAGAGCCACCGCGGCGTCGATGGGGGGCGACTGGGAATCGTCGGGTTCTGCATGGGCGGCCGTGTGGCCTATCTCATGGCGGCGGCTCAGCCCGCGTTCAGGGTCGCCGTCGACTACTACGGGGGCAACATCATGGTCCCGTGGGGTGAAGGCCCGGCGCCGTTCGAGCGGACCGCCGGGATCCAGTGCCCGCTGATCGGATTCTTCGGGGAGGAGGACGGCAACCCGTCGCCGGCCGACATGCGCAAGCTCGACGCGGAGCTCGGCCGCCACGGGAAGGCGCACGAGTTCTACTCGTACCCGGGCGCGAACCATGCGTTCATGAATCGACGAGGCGCCAGATATCACGCGCAGGCCGACCGCGATTCCTGGCCGAAGGCGCTGGCGTTCTTCGAGAAGCAGCTGGGCCGATAGATGCCGAGAGTGGCTCTGGACCTGAACAAGGAGGAGGATCGGCGGCACGTCAAGGCCGAATGGCGAGTCGCGTCGGGACTGGTGCCCGGCGCACCCAACGAGGGGCTCACGGCCCAGCTTCTCGCGAGCCCCGCCCGGCTGGCGGATCACGACGATTCGGGCTGGGAGGTGTGCCGCAATATTCGCGAGAGCCGTTCGGTGGGCTTCACCTTCGCGTGGTACCGGATCGCCGTCGAGGTACCCGCGACGATCGGGGGCGTCGCGCTGGCGGGCGCCCGCGTGTGGTTCGAGACGAACATCGACAACTATGGTGAGATCTGGATCGACGGCAAGATCGACCGGAGCACCGGCGTCATCGTCGGCCTCAATGCCCAGCATCGGGTGGAGGTGAGCGGGAGCGCGAGGGCGGGAGCGCGCCACCTCATCGGGTGCCTGGTGCTGAACGGTCCGCTGGCCGAGCCCCGCGGTGGCATCTTCATGCGCTACGCGACCCTCGCGTTCGAGTCGCCGGGCTAGACTCATCTGCGCGCCGTCGACGATCGCCGGAGACGGCGCTGCACGGGTCGAACCGGCTTCGCGGCGCGGCCTGATCCAGGACAGGACAGGACCGACCCGGTGCTCCAAGTCATGAAGCGAGTGGCGCGGTGGGCGGCGGCGCTCTCGCTGATCGTGTTAGGACTCGTGCTCGCGATCCCCGGCGTGCCGGGCCCGGGGCTTCTGCTCGTCCTCGTCGGGGTGTTCGTGCTGCTGCCCGAGAGCCGCTGGCTCCGGAAGAAGTTCGCCGCGCTCAAACGCCGGTACCCGAAGCTCTTCCATCCGATCGAAACCCGCCGGGTGCGCGCGCGGCAGGCTCGGCGCCGATCCACGCGGCGCGGGCCGTGACGACTAGGAGGGCGCGGGCGACGCGCTATCATTCGTGGCGCGGGCGCGAGACGCACGGGCCCCGCGATTCGACGCCAAGGAGTGGAGACATGGCACTGCAGGTGCGACGGGTCATCACGGGCCACGACGCGAACGGCCGGGCGATCGTGAAGATCGACGAGGTCTCGAAGAACGCCTCGTCGGGCCGCCCCGGCGCGACGGCCTGTAACATCTGGACCACGGAGGGCTTTCCGGCCAACAACGACGGCGCCGCCGACGAGGGGCTGCGCAAGGTCGCCACGACGCTGACGAACGGGACGATCTTCCGCGTGATCGAGTTCGCGCCCGGCCTCGCGGCGCGCAACCATCGGACGGATTCGATCGACTACATCGTCGTCATGTCAGGCGAGATCGACATGGAGCTCGACGAGTCGGTGGTGCATCTCAAGGCCGGCGACGTCATGGTGCAGCGGGGCACGATCCACAACTGGGTCAACCGCGGCACGGCGCCGTGTGTGCTCGCGGTCGTCCTGATCGACGCCAAATCGGTCGAAGCAGGCGGCAAAGTCCTGAACGCGGCCGGGTAGGACGACGCCCCGTGCAGCGTACCCTCACCGGTGCTGCCTTCATCGCCTCCGACGGTAGGCAGATCGATCAACCGTCGCCGGTCAACGACTTCGAGGTCCCGATCCAGGGCCCTCTGCCGTGGACGCTGAACTACATTCCGTGACTGGCTCTGCTATCTTGAGGCCGACCTCACCCGACCGGCGCCGGAGGATCGCGATGTGGAAACAGCTTCTCGTGGCGGCTCCTACTGTGTTGTTGCTCTCCGCGACGGCACCGGCGCTCGAGCCGCCGACCTTCAATGACGAGGTTGTACGGATTCTCCAGACACGCTGCCAGGCGTGTCACCGCCCCGGGGAGCACGCGCCGTTTTCGCTGCTCACCTATCGCGATGTGCACGAGCGCCTGGACGACATCCGAGACGCCGTCAAGGGGCGCGTGATGCCGCCCTGGAAGCCCGTGCCCGGGTTCGGCGATTTCGTCGAGCCGCGCCGACTCTCCGACCTCGAGCTCACGACGCTGGTGCGGTGGATCGAGGCGGGCGCGCCGGAGGGAGATCCAGCAAAGCGTCCGCCACCGCTCGTGTTCCCGGAAGGATGGAAGCTGGGACCGCCCGATCACGTTCTCGAAATGGCCGAGATGTGCACGGTGCCAGCGCGCGCCAGCGACGTCTATCGCTGCTTCGTGATCCCGACGAATTTCTCCGAGGATCGCGGGGCGAGGGGACGAGCGATGAGATGGCAATCGTCTTCCTCGCCGTGACGTTCGATGGGGAGCGCATCGGCTGGCGACCGCCGGGGAGGTAACTCGAATCGTCGCCCTCTACTTGCCGGCGAGCCTCGCGACGATGGGGGCGAGAGCTTCCAGGTAGGGCTCGAACGTGACGAAGTAGGAGATGCCCCAGCGATCGCGGCGCGCGTGGAGAGCTTCCACCATCTCATCCACGGTCCCGATCAACACGTAGGGAGCCTCGAGGATCTCCTCGACGCTGAGCTGCTTCCAGCGCTGTTGCAGCTCCTCCGCCGCCTCACGCCGGCGATCAGTCACGATCACCCGCTGGAGCTGCGCGCTCAGCTCGAGACGACCGAATCGCTGGCCGGCCGCTTCCCGCACCACCCGCATGCGCTCATCGATGCCCGCCTCCTTCCATCCAGACATGTCAGGCACCGTGCCGCCTTGAGTGAATGTGATGCCCGTGAGATTCACGGTATCGGCCTCTTGCGCCGCCAGCGTGAGGAGGCGAAAGCCATTGCCACCGATGATGATGGGCGGATGCGGCCGCTGGACGGGAAGCGGATGGATCGTGTGGCCCGTGACTCGGTAGTGCCGGCCAGCGAAATTGACTTCGGCCCCGCCGAGCAAGCCCTTGATGATCGGCACCGCCTCGGCGAGCCGCTCGACCCTGATGCCGCCTCGATCGAAGCGGAGCCCGGTCTGATCGTATTCTATCCGCATGTACCCCGCGCCCAGCCCCAGCTCGAACCGGCCCTCCGTCAGCATGTCGATCGTCGCCGCCTCACGTGCGAGCAGCACGGGATGGCGGAGATCGTTGTTGAGCACGTTCGTGCCGACCCTGAGGCTCTTCGTCGCATCCGCGGCGCTCATCACCGCCGGTATGGTCGCCAGCATGGCGGCAAGGTGATCGGGCACCAAGAGCACGGAGTAGCCGAGACCCTCGACCCTGCGCGCCTTGTCTTGCCACTCGGCCCTCGACTTGCCGTCCCGCACGTTGATCCCGAAGCGGAACGGCTTCATGTCGCCGAGGGTCTCCGCGCCCGCTTGGACGTCGCCACCGTACTCGCCCTTCCTCACATCTTCAGCAGTCGCTTGGCGTTCCCGCTCAAGATCTTGGTCTTGTCCTCGGCCGAAAGCTGCAATTCGCTCATCCACCTCGTTCCCGGCACGTTCTGCACGAACGGCCAGTCGACCGAGAAGAGGATCCGGTCGACGCCGAGCTCCATCATCGAGCAGAGCAACGCCGGCGTTGAGAAGTTCCCGCTGGTCGTGATGTAGAAGTGCCGGCTGAACTGCTCGCGGAACGAGATTCGACGATTGCCGGGCCGTGAGAGCGCGTGGTCGATGCGCCAGAGCAGGAAGGGAAGCCCTTCGCCCATGTGCCCGAGGATGATCTTGAGATCGGGATAGGCGTCGAACACACCGCTGAGGACCAGCCGGATGCCTTGCGTCGCGGTCTCCACGGTGAAACCCCACGCGGCGTTGAGGATCGCCGGGAAGTCCTTCACGTAATCCTTGTAGTAGGCGTCCACGACGGCGCTGTGCGGCGCGGCCGGGTGCACGTAGAGCGGCACGTCCAGCGCCTGGGCTCGTTCGAAGATCGGCCAGAACCGCTTGTCGTCGAAGAACACGCCGTTGGTGAGCCCGTGGACCATGGCGCCCTTGAAGCCAAGCTCGCTGATCGTCCGGTCCAGCTCGGCAGCGGCTGCCTTGGGGTCGGGGGTCGGCAGCGCGGCAAAACCGGCGAACCGCTCGGGACGCGCGGCGATCACCTTGGCGAGGCGGTCGTTCGCGTCGCGGGCCAGCCTGACGGCGGTCGGCGCGTCGAGCCGCTGGGTCGACGGCGCGCCGTGCGAGAGGACCTGGACGTCGATGCCGGCCTCGTCCATCTCCTTCAGGCGGAGCTCGCCGAGATCGTCGAGCCGGCGGCGGATCTCCGGCGCCCGACCTTCCGGCCCGTCGAAGGTCTTCGCGATTTCGGGGTCGTAGTAGTGCTCTTCAAGAGCGATGACGAGCGGCTTTCCCTCGAGAGCCATGTCTCTTCCTCCGTGTCAGTGCTGCGCCAGCGCTTCGATCGCGTCCGCCAACGCTACCACGCGTTTCGGGTCCTCGACGTGCAAGTTCTCGAGCGGTCGAGCGGCGCGACGCCGGCGCGGCGCACGGAGATCCTTCGTACAGGTCCGAGGTGCCCATGACCGGCGCGCCGAGGCGCGGGCTGGCCGTCGCGAACGCCGCGGCATCGAGGATCCATCGCGGCGTTTTGGGCAAGGCGTTCCCGCGCCCACCTGGGGCATCTCGGCATCGGGCGCCGGGACGTCGCGGCAGCGGCGAGAAGCGAACGGAGTCAAGTCGCGGAGCGCATCAGCGAATGAAACGCGGCAGCCTCCTGGCTGGCCAGGAGGCTGCCGCGCAATGCGGTGTGATCTCGCGTGTTGCTACCAGCGGTCGCCGCGGTGATGATGGCGTCCACCGCCGCCGCCCACGGGGACCGGCACCAGGAGACACCCCGACGTGCTGATAGTTACGACGCACGCAAGCAAGAGCATGGCACCTAGGCGTCGAAGCGTACTCGACCGTAGCATGTTCTCAAACCTCCTTACGCCGTGGGCCTCGCGAGGGCGACACCAGCCGGCGCGTACGAGTCAGTGAGCATTCGTTCGTGATACACGCACTCACCCGGCCACCGGCGGCGGCGGCGGTGCGATGTACAGCTGCGCCGGTACCCACGCCCAGTAATAGGGTACCGTCATGCCGTCACCCCGGAGCTCGTATCGACCGTTGGGGTACGGGACGACCGTGACCGTGGGGGCCGCGAGCATCACCACCCGTCCACCGGTCCACCACCAGACGTGGTACGGCGACCAGACGCCGGGTCGGTGCTCGAATCGCCAGCCTCGACCCCGGTCGAAGTGCCAGTCGTCGCGGCGCGTGAACTCTCGGCGCCCGAAGTCGTGACGCTCGAACTCATGGCCTCGCTCGTCTCGACGGACCGGCGCGGGTCTCTCATCTCGCCACTGAGCCTGGGCACCGGTGGCGAAGGTCAATCCCGTCAGCACACACAGCACACGCAGCGCAGACAACGGCAGGAGCTTACCTTTCCTGTAGCTCATTCTCATGACCTCCTGCCCGTTAGACGCGTGCGCGACTGGCAACATTTCACCCGCAGCGCAGAGCCATCCACCCCCCGGGGGGGGAAATGTAGGTAAGATTTGCTGCGTAAGATTTGCAAAGTAAGATCTGCTATCGCAAAGTAAGATCTGCTATCGAGGATAGTGAGGAACCATTGACCCAGAAGAACTCACGGGGTCAAACAGGGCCGCCCGGAGGTGAGGCGCGCGCAGCACGAAGACCGGAACGTGAGCCGCCCGCACCACCGTCTCGGCGACCGAGCCGAAGAGCAAACGACGGAAACCGGTTCGGCCGTGCGTCGACATCGCGATCACGTCGGCCTGGAACTCCCGCGCGGCGGCGATGATCTCCTGGGGAGCCTCGCCCGTCCGCACCGTCGTGAGCACTCGAAGCCCGGCGAGGGCGGGCGTCGCGGCGACGGCGCGCAAGTACTCGTCGGCCTTCTGCTCCTTAGGCTTCAGCATACGGGCCGTGTTTTCGCGCACGTCGGGCGTGTCCTCGCTCGGCGCCGGCCGGGCCGGGGGTACGACGACGCGAACGAGTACTACCTCCATGCTGAGCGGGCGCGCCATTCGTAGAAATGCAGGCAGGATCGCTTCGGCTGTGATCGAGCCGTCGAGAGTGATGAGCGCGCGTCTGAATCCGAATTCGCTCGCTTCCCGCGGATCCATCGCTTCACCTCGCCCGACGGGCGTTGACACGAGATCGGCGTCGCTTGCGACCGTGCGGGCGACGAGATCCCGGTCGGTGATCACGCCCAGAACCTCCCCAGCTTCGACGACCGGCAGGATGCCCACGTTCGCCTCGTGCATCCGCCTGGCGGCCTCGTCGAGCGACGCCGACGGCTCGATGGCGACGACATTGCGAACCATCACATCTCGGACCTTCATGGCTACCTCCTTTCAAACCATCACGGCTACGATTCCGCTAGCTGCGCGTGACGCCGACGAGGTTCCCGATCAGGCGGAGATCGTCGAGAGCCAGTCGAGGCAGGAGAAAGCGCTGTCGGACGTGACAGCGGCCTGCCTCCCCGAACGCCTCGCGGGTCGCGGCATCCCCGAGAAGCGCCGCAATCTTCTGGGCGCAGCCCTCTACGGTGTCGACGAGAAACTGTTGGTAGGCGGAAGGGATCTGCATGCGGATCCCGGCTGTGTCTCCGGCGACCACGGATGTGCCTTTCCACAGCGCTTCGGAGACCACCAGCCCGAATCCCTCCTTGAGCGATTTTTGGACGACCACATCGCAGCCGCGCTGAAAGACGTTGACCTCCATGTTGCCGATCCCGGTCATGTTGGTGAAGACCATGATGTTGGAATCGGTCGCCGCGATCTCGTTGACCTGCTCGAGCACGCTCCAGCCCTGAGGATCATCCCCGGCCAGCGCTCCGATGAGCACGAGCTGAAGGTCAGGGACGTCCTGGCGCACCAGGCGATAGGCGTGGATCACGCCCAACGGATCCTTCCATGGGTCGAAGCGCGACACCTGAAGAATGACGGGATGCCCTGGATCCACTCCCAGATCGGCCATGACCCGGCGACACAGCTCGGAGGAGATGGGCATATTCTTGGTGCTCAACGGGTCGATGGCGGGGGCGATGAACGCCAGGCGCGGGACGGTCAGATCCGGCGGGACAAATTCCCGGGCGGTGAACACCACCGCGTCGTGCTCCTGGACGAACGGACGAAGAAACCGCCAGACTTCAGCGTTCGGGCTCGAGGTGTCGATATGTGAGCGCCAGATCCACCGCTCGCCCGAGCGGCGCCGGAAATGGCAAAGCGCCGCCGGTTGCGGGTCATGGACGATGTAGACGTCGTAGTCGTCGGTGAAGACGTCGGCGGCCTCCTGGTTTTGCCGGAGATAGAGCTCCTGGATTGCGGGCGTGAGCTCGTACGGGCTCCCCTGCAGCGCGTTGTGGAAGCCCTTGGTGACGTCGAAAAATTCCTTTTCGCCGCGAATGATCCGCCAGTGCACATGCAGGCCGAGGTCCTCGAGCAGAGGCACCTCACGCCAGAGAAGCTCGGCGACGCCGCCGCCGGCTGCCGTGGAGTTGATATGGCAAATGCGGACGTTTCGAAGCGTGCCGGCTAGATCCCGCAGCTCGTCGAGGAGCGTCGGGTCGACGTACTCGCGATATCTCTGAAGGCTGGTCGACTGGGTCCCGTGGTGCCGCCCGATCACGACGCGCTTCATCTTGATGTCAGAGTACCCGAGACCGGCGCCGGCGGCGACGGCGGGCACCAACACCCTGCCCTTTCACGCTGACTCCGAAGCGGCGTCTAAGTGCGTGGCCCGAAATTCGCGCCTTTCCAAATAATACAGCCTAGCAGATGCTCCGGTACCCGAAAGACAACGTGGGCTGGTATCGCGCCTCTGCCGCCACCCCGGCAGACCGCCCACGGACGCCTGGAGCGGAGCATCTTGACGAATTTAGCAAAATAGCTAATCATAGACCTATGAGAGCCGGCTCCGTTTTCAAGGCGCTCGCGGACCCCACCCGCCGGCAGATCCTGCAGGAGCTCAAGTCGCGCGAGCTGGCAGCCGGCGAGATCGCCGGGCGATTCCCGATCTCCGGGCCATCGATCTCGCGTCA
>WNGF01011368.1_pt1 | contig 12122 bp, 13 predicted proteins | sample 5400641 | NCBI WGS metagenome assembly WNGF01 (sample SAMN13153371, study PRJNA577476) | soil metagenome | isolation source: 80 cm soil or saprolite under grassland replicate 2 | place: USA:California | collected 2016-06-15
CTGGCGTTTATGGGCTATACCTGGACGCCCTGGATACTGACCGTGCTGGCGCTCGTCGAATTTGTGGTGGACCAGCTGTCCTCGACGCCGAGCCGCACGGTGCCGATGCAGTTTGGCGCGCGTATCATCATGGCGGCGATTTCGGGGGCGGCGATCGGCGCGCCCGCCGGCTGGCTGATCGTCGGCGGGATAGCTGGAATCGTCGGCACGGTGATCGGCACGCTCGGTGGGCATGCCGTCCGAGCGCGGCTCGCGGTCGCTTTTGGCAGAGACCCACCGGCCGCCGTTATCGAGGATGCCATCGCAATACTCGCCGCGATCGTCATAGTGATGCTGGTCCGATGAACCGGAACTTCGACGCGATCACGGCCAGCCATGGCTGAACACCACGGGCTATCCGCTGCCCCAATCGTTGAAATAGATCTGCATCCCGTCTTCCGTGGTGATCGTGCTCATGTTGCGCGTCCTTTTCTCAGGACGTCATCTCTTGATCCGATTTGAGGGCGCGGGGCGTCGGGCGCGGGCGATGCCGCGGCCTCGGGGAAGATTTGGACTCGCGTTCGCATCCGCGTGGTCATAGCGGGCAGCCACTTCTTCCATTTTGCGCGCGAGATCCGTCGGGGTGAGGATTCCCTTGCGGAACAGGATGTTGGCGAAGGCCACGATCCAGCGCTCGTAATAAGTCAGCTTGCCAACCATCTCGGCGCCAAGCGCCTCGACGCCGCAGCGCTTCTCTTCGGTGTTGATGATTTTGCGAAAGTCGAGCACGTCGGCGAGCGCATGGCAGCGCTTCTCCCACGGTTCGAGTTCGTGTTCGACGCGCTGGATCGGCTCCGCGGGCAGTCCGCCGATATCGTTCGGCAGTCGCTTCACCAGATGCTCCGTCTCGGTCATGGCGCGCTCCTCGCGGTGTCGATCGTGACGGGAACGACGCCGATCATCGTGTCGCGGGTGACGAGCGCCGCCAGTTGCTCCTCGCTGTAATCTTCGGTACCTGCGGGGCGTCTGGGAAGCACCAGGTAACGAACCATCGCGGTCGAGTCGCTGACCCGGATCTCGACGTCGTCGGGGATGATCGTGCCGAATTCCGCGAGAACGGCCCGAGGTTCCGAGACGGCGCGCGCCCGATACGGCTTGAGCTTGTACCAGTCCGGCGGCAGCCCAAGCACCGGCCGCGGGTAGCAGGAGCACAGCGTGCAGACGATCAGGTTGTGAACCTTGGCGGTGTTTTCGAGCACGATCAGCTGGGTGTCGTCGTAGAAGCTGATGCCCAATTCCTCGCAGGCGGCGCGTCCGTTGGCCAACAGGCGGGCGCGGAACGCCGGATCGACCCAGGCGTGCGCGACGACCTTGGCGCCGAGCGCCGGAGTACGCGAGTCCAAGACCTCGATCTGGCGGCGGATCTCGTCGGGCCCGATCAGCCTTCGCTCGATCAAAAGCTCGCGAACCGCGATCTCCATGAATCTCGTAATAGCCGGGGCGCTCGGACTGGCCGATTTCGGCATGATCATGACCGGGCTCATCCGCATGGCCGTGACCGTCGTGCCGGGGTTGATCTGGCTGCTTCATGTTTCAGGGCCTCGCAAGCCAGGTCTCGAAGATCTCGATGCGCAGACCATCGCGCGGCGAGCCTACATAGTCCGGCCAGATCTCGGTCATCGGAATGGCGATGCGGTAATAGTGGCGTTTTGATCCGGCGTTTCGGCCGTAGCCCTCCTCCTCGTTATCGACGGCCGCCGGTTCGATCACGGCCTCGACGGTGCCCCGCCTGCCGCGCAGATAAAACGGCATGCGGTAATGGCCGATCGGCGCGCGCGACAAGATGCGGACGCGGTCGCCGGGGCGAAAGATCGGTTCCTCACCGAGCGCCGATACCACGCCGGCGACAGCCTTGGCGGCTTCTCCAGATCTCCCTCGCATCGATTACCTCCCATAAGCTAACAACCGCGGCGAGAGCCCGCTCGTCTAGAGGCTAAGCTCGCTCAAGCCAGGGTGACCGTCAGGGCGTCGGCCCAGCGGCCAATGGTATTTGCGTTCGCTCTCGCTGATCGGCAAATCATTGATGCTGGCGATGCGCAGGCGCATCAGCCCATTCTCGTCGAATTCCCAATTCTCGTTGCCGTAGCTGCGGAACCAGTGACCGCTGTCGTCGTGCCATTCATACGCGAAGCGTGCGGCGATGCGGTTGTCGCGAAACGCCCAGAGTTCCTTGATCAGCCGGTAGTCGAGCTCGCGGCGCCACTTGCGCGTCAGAAACTCCTCGATCGCGTCACGGCCGTGCAGGAATTCGGCCCTGCGGTCAAAGCGCTGCCGCGGCGGATTCGCACCTGACCGCCGCGGTGCCGCGGGCGAGCTTGGTCAATGAAGCGAGATGCAGCAGCACCGATAGCGGCACCATGAAGGTCGGAACCAGGACCAAGGGGAAAGCGGTGAGCAGTTCGTTCGGGCGATCGAGCGCCAAGAGCTGCAGCGGCGATGGCGAGGTGAGCAGCCCCATCGCGACGGCGACGATCAAGTCGGCGAGGCCGAAGAGGTTCCACACCAGCACGCTTACGCCGTGGCGCCGCGGGTCGCCGGAATAAGCTCGCGCGACCAACGGGGCAGAAAGCCCGACCGCAACGTCGCCAATTCCGGCGGGAAGCGCAAACCAGCCGGGCAGCTGGCTCGACGCATAGAGCACCAGAAAAATGACCCCAAGGACGCGATAGAACTCGACCACCACGATCCAATGCTGCGGAACCGCATCGATCACGCGGGCGACGAGCGCCGAACGCCAGATCAGGATCGCGCCGACGAGGATCGGAGCAAACAGGCCGAATTGAATGGTCGGCAGCCGGTCCGGGACTGCCCGGTACGCCTCGGAAGAGGCGAGCAGCACCGCCACGACAAACCAGGCGACGAGGGTGACCGTTGCGATCTGTACCGCCCATTTGCATTCGCGCTCAGACCAGAATGCGCGCTGGAGAGCCGCGTTCAACCCGAGAAGGACAGCGGCGACGATGGCGACATTGGCGGCCAGAATGACGTAGGACAGATAGCCTGGAGCACTCATGCCACGCCTCTGTTAACGAGAGTTGCCGCCCGCAGGAGGGCATGTTTCTGATATAGGGGTATATTCCCCTATATCAAAGAAGCATTGCCCCACGCTATGCCGAAGCGGTCGATCCCGCTGGCCGCACGCTAAACCCTGGCGAGGATTACCTTCTCGCCGGCGGAGAGCCCGCTGTGCGGTTTCGAGTGACGGGCGGGCATCGGAACGGCAATAATGCCGATCGGTGGCGACAGGAGGGACGCATGCCCTTCGATTCTTCTACGATAATCGAGGCTCAGAGGCGGCCGCTCGCGGCCGATTACCTCGCTCTCGAGCTCGGAACCGGCACCCCGGCGGCCGATCGGCTGAAGGCGAGACCGGTTCCACGCTGGCATTCGAGCCTGCACGCCGAGCGCATCGGCGGCACCCTCGGTGTCCTCCTCCGGGCCCGCGAGCTGATCGGCGACGAACAGCGCTGGTGCCGCAGGACCTATGCCCGCGGCTGGCGCGGCCTGCCGGTCCCGGTGCAGTCATCGGCGGCGCATCGCTTCTGTGCCGTCGGCGCCCTGATGCGCGCCGGACGCGAGCTCGGGCTGCCGATGGATGACGCCCGCAACGCGCTCGAATGGCAGACCGTTCGCCCGGTCCAGGACTGGAACGACGACCCAGAGCGCACCCATCGCGAGGTGATCGCCGCGTTCGACGCCGCCGTCGCCGCGCTCGAGCGGAGCGGCGTTTAGCGCCGCGACGCGATCGGAAAGGCGAGGTAGCGAGCGATCTTCCAGGAGCCGTCGGGCTGGCGGCGAAAGACATCGAGGCCGGGTTCCTCGATCATCTCGATCACCCCGCCATCCTTGCGGGCGACCGTCAAGGTCCAGACCAGCCGGACGGCGGCCAGGTCGCCGGAGACGAGGATCTCCTTCAGATCAAGACGGTAGCGATAGGATTTATCGGGATCCCGGAGCGAGCTCGACAACAGATCGCAGATCGCGTCGTAATTCCGCTCTGGTTGTCCCTGGTAGGCCGCGACCAGATCGCGCGCGAACAGGTCGCACACGCGATCGGCATCGCGCGAATTGAACGTCTTCGTCCAGTTGTCGAGGGCAGCGTGGATGTCATCGCTCGGCCCCGCCGCCGCTGGCGAGCACAGCGCCATGGCGAGGATGGCCGAGATCCAAAGGCGGCAACTCTTTTTGGGTATCATCTTCACACCACAGTAACGCGACGCGGGCCGGCTCAATCGGCGGTCGCGGCGACCCGGGCGCTCCGCGGCAGCGTCACTCGCACGAAGCGCAGCATAAAGACCGCCGCCAGCCCGAACGGGAGCCAGCAGAACAGGAAGACCACGGTCACCGCGCGGCCTACCGCCTCGGGCTCGGTCGCATCGCCGAGGCCTGCCATGCTCGCGACTACCCCGGCAATGGCGGCGCCGAAGGCGGTGCCGATCGAGCGGACCGAGGTCAGCGCCGCGGCGGTACTGCGCTGCTCCCCCGGGGCGGCGCTGTCCATCGCGCGGGCGACGAGGTGGACGTTGTAGATGCCGATGCCGAGCCCCATGACGAGGGCGCACAACGCGAGAAGCGCCAGACCCGGCAACAAGGCTATCGCGGTCAACCCGACCAGGCCAAGGAAAGCGACCGACGGACCGGACAACAATGCGAGGCGCTCGCGCAGACCCGACCAGCCGGATACCCAGAAGGTCTCGATGGTCCAGCCGATCGAGATGATGATGCTAAGAAAATTGACGAAGAGCGGCGACACACCGTGCACCACCTGCAGCAAGAGCGGCAGAAACAGCGACACCGAAGTCTGCGTCATCCCGTGCAACGCCAGGATCCAAAGCGCGAGGCCGATCGGCGCCGTCAGCGACAGCGCTTCAGGTGGAAACAGATTGTTCGGCGCAAGGCGGTCGAGCCGGAAGGTCAGCGCGACCAGCGCGCCGGCCGCGATGATCAGCATGGCGCGGGCCAGGGGGTTTTCGATGGGCCCGGTCGCCGCGACGCAGCACACCCCGGCGGCAAGCGTCGCCAGCCGCAGCAACGGCAAGGGCGGCAGGCGGCCATGTCCAGCCTCGCTGTCGAGCCGATCGGGGATCCTGGCATAGGCGATCGCAGCGAAGGCGAGCATAAACGGCACCATCGCCCAGAACGAGCCGCGCCACCAATTCACCGCCGCGAACAGCCCGCCGACGATCGGCCCGCTCAGATGGCAGGCGGTGAAGGTGCCCTGCGACAGAGCGATGATGCGGGTGCGCAGCCGCGCGTCGAACAGGCTGGTGATCAGCGCCATGCCGCTGCCGGCGACCATGCCGCCGGCCCAGCCCTGCACGGCGCGCGCGGCGATCAGGACACCGATATCGGGTGCCAGCGCGCAGGCCATGGTGCCGAGCGCGAACACGCCGGCGCCCAGCGCGTAGCCGCGGCGCGCCCCCAGCCGGCCCCACACCACCCCGGTCGAGGAGGCGCCGACGATCGCGCCGATCGTGTAGAGCATCGCCGCCCAGGTGTAGAAGCTGGCACCGCCGATATCGGCGACGATCGTCGGCATGATGATCGCGATCACCAGCATCTGGGTCGCGTGCATCGCGATACCGCCGATCACCAGCGCGCTATAAAGCCCACGCCCGCCGCGAAAGATCTCGCCCCAGGAGCCCTTCGCGAGCTCACTTCCGGCCGTGTTCACGCGCTGATGGCTCCTCGGCGGCTCTCAGATGCCGTTTGCAAGCCATGCAGCGGCACGGCCCTCGGTAGCGTTTCGACCCGCTGCATCGTCGGCGAGCATCCGCGTGGGAGGCAAGACGTCAAATTGACTAACGGCGGCGCGCATCGTTTCCCGATTGACATATAACGTATAGCGTTATATGTCGCGTTGGTGATCCGGTCATTCAAAGACAGGCGGACCGAAGCGTTATACCAAGGCGAGACCGTGGCGGCGTTTCAGAGCATCAAAGCAGTGGCGCTGCGGAAGCTCGACATGCTCGACGCAGCGACCCAGCTTGCCGACCTTCGGTCACCACCGGGCAACCGGCTCGAGGCGCTTGCCGGCAACCGCCGCGGCCAGCATAGCCTCCGGATCAACGATCAGTGGCGCCTCTGCTTCGTGTGGCGCGAGCAAGCGGCCGAACAGGTTGAGATCGTCGATTATCATTGAGGTCCGAAAATGGCGCGCATCCGTACCCATCCCGGCGAGGTTCTCCGCGAGGAATTTATGAAGCCGCTCGGTCTGTCGGCCAACGCGTTGGCGCTCGCGTTGCGCGTTCCAGCCACCCGGATCGGCGACATACTCCGCACCGAGAAGCCTCGGGCAATCACGGCCGACACGGCGATCCGTCTGGCTCGCTATTTTGGCACCTCACCAGAATTCTGGCTGAACCTGCAATCGGCCTACGACCTGTCGCTTGCGCTTGCCGAGCACGGGCGCGCAATCGAGCGCGATGTGAGCCCGCGCGACGAACGGGCGGCGTAACGGACGCTCCGCCCGATGCGGAGGGGGAGTTGACAGACGAGGGTTGTCGGCGCTTGCATCGCGCCATCGTCGGCCGCCACTCGCGTGGAGAGCAAGCCATGAAATCGGCCTATGGACGCCAGACGCCGCCACCCGATTACGAGCTCACCTGTGTCGAGCACGGCAGCCCAATGGGTGAATTGATGCGCCGCTATTGGCAGCCGGCCTGCACCTCGGACGAGTTGCGCGACCTGCCGCGCAAGGAGAAGCTGCTCTGCGAGGAAATCGTCCTGTTCCGCGACAAACGAGGCCGGGTCGGCGCGCTCGACCCGCATTGCGCGCATCGCGGCACCTCTTTGGAATGGGGCCAAGTCGAAGAGGCAGGGCTGCGCTGCTGCTACCATGGCTGGCTCTACGACACCCAAGGGCAGTGCCTGGACATGCCGTGCGAGAGCGAAGAGTTCCGCCAGCGCATGAATGTCTGGCAGCCGGCCTATCCGACCCTGGAATATGGCGGGCTGGTCTTCGTCTATATGGGCCCGCCCGGCACCGAGCCCTTGTTGCCGATGTATGACATCATCGACCCCGACCGCGGCGAGGATGTCGTGCTGCGCGGCATGCGGCTGTGGGGCGAATACGCGGTCGGCATGGTCAAGGACTGCAACTGGCTGCAGCATTACGAGAACATCGTCGATCCCTGGCACCTGATCATGCTGCACCAGACGATCAGCGGCGACCAGTTCGAGGGCGCCTTGATGCAGGGCGCGCCGCAGATCGACTGGGTGCGCACCCCGCTCGGCGTGCGCTACAACCTGATCAAGGATCTGCCGAGCGGCAACCGCATGGTGCGCCATGCCGAATGCATCGCGCCGAACGCCTTCATCATCCCGAACATCCGGGAGCCCGGCACGGTGTCGAAGCGCCGGGAGCGCGGCACCGAATTGTCCTGGGCGGTGCCGATCGACAACGAGCATGTGCGCGGCATCAGCATCGTCGCCTGGCCGCTGGAAAACGGCGAGCCGAAACCCGACTGGAAGGCAGGTACCGATACGATCCAGGACATTCGTCCCGGCTCGGCGCTGGCGCGCAGCTACGAGGAGCGCCAGCGCAAGCCCGACGATCTCGAGGCGCAAGAAGGCCAGCGGACGATCGCCGTGCACGCGCTGGAAAACCTCGCCCATTCCGATACCGGCATCGTCATGCTGCGACGGCTCCTGCGCGAGCAGATCCAGCGGGTCGAGGCGGGTCTCGACCCGATCAACGTGATCCGCGATCCGGACGCCAACCGCCGGATCCCGACAAACGCCTGGAACACGATCCTGTCGCCCGCCGAAGCCGCGCGACACCAGGGCGAGGACGTGTGAATGCGCCTCGGATGCGGCTGAGCCGAGCCCGGAAATAGCCGCCTAAAATTGGCCTACTCCATTCGTCGTCCCGGCGAAAGCCGGGACCCACTTTTCAGCATCTCGTCCGCGGATGGGTTGGTCCCGGCTTTCGCCGGGATGACGGTTGGAGTCTGGGTTCGAGCTGCCCTACCCGGGCGACGAGGTGGGTAACGCGTTTCGCAGCGGTCTCCTCGGGATCGCAGCTCTGCTTTTGTGGAGGACCGCGCTTCCGGCGCATCCGCTGGATGCGCTTTCGGCCGAGGAAATCGCGACCGCCGTTGCCGTATTGCGCGAGGCAGGCGATGCCGATGCGGCGACCCGCTTTGCGCTGATCGGGCTCGACGAGCCGGACAAGGCGGCGGTGCTGGCTTGGCGGCCAGGGCAGCCCGTTGTCCGCAGGGCCTTCGTCATCGCGCGGCGCGACCGCACGGTCTACGAAGGCAGCGTCGACCTTGCCGCTCACCGGATCGCAGGTTGGGAGGCGATCGCCGACGTCCAGACCGCCGCGACCGGGCGCGAGGAATGGACCAAGGCCAAGGCGATCACGATGGCCGATCCCGGTTGGCAGGCGACGATGCGGCAGCGCGGCTATGACAGGATAGCCCCGGAACAGCTGTTCTGCGCGCCATTGCCGGCGGGGTATCTCGGCGACCCGGCCGAGGCCGGGCGGCGCCTCCTCCGGGTGACCTGTTTCGATACGTCAACGGGCGGCAACAATGTCTGGGGCCGGCCGATCGAAGGGCTGCACGCGGTCGTCGACCTCGACGAGGCAAGGGTGCTCCGGCTGGTCGATATCGGTCCGGTCCCGCTCAGCCGCGAGACGCATTCCTTCGAGGGGACGCCACCGCGCCAACCCTTACCACTCGACGAGGCAGTTGCCCGCGCCGGTATCGTGCTAAGTGGCGATGCGACCGGCAGGGTCGTCCAGTGGCGGAACTGGTCGTTCCACTACCGGATGGACCGGCGCGCCGGTCTGATCGTATCACTGGTCCGGTACCGCGATGGGGAGCGGGACCGGCTGGTGCTGTACCGCGGCTCGATTGCCGAGCTGTTCGTCCCCTATATGGACCCGGATCCGAACTGGGCGTTCCGCACCTGGCTCGACGTCGGCGAGAACGATTTCGGCTTCATGGCCTCGGAATTGCGGCCCGGGGTCGACTGCCCGGCCGATGCAGCCTTCCTCGATGCGCTATTGCCGGACAGCCGCGGCGAGTCCTTGCAGGGCAAAGCGGTCGTGTGCCTGTTCCCGCGGGATACCGGGGCGCCCCTGTGGCGCCACGCCGAGGCGGTCAACCGGAGCTATGTCGGGCGGCCGGCGGCCGAGCTGGTGTTGCGCACGATCGAGACCGTCGGCAATTACGACTATGTGATCGACTGGGTGCTGACCGAGGCCGGCGTCATTCGCATCGATGTCGGCGCGACCGGGATCGACGAGGTAAAGGGCGTCGCCGCGCGCAATATGGCCGACCGGTCGGCCCAGCAGGATACCGCCGCCGGCATGCTGGTCGCGCCCAATCTCGTGGGCGTCAACCACGACCATTTCGTGTCGTTGCGCCTCGATGTCGATATCGACGGCAGCGCCAACACGCTGCTGCGGCAAAAGCTGGTGCCGCGGCCGGCGGCAGGGGACACCGGCCGGCGCAGCCTATGGACCGTCACCAAGGAGGCGGTCGGCGAGGAGGGCCCAGTCCCGGCCGTCGAGCATGGCGGCGCCGAGGTGTGGCGCATCGTCAACCCGAACCTCCAGAACCGGCTCGGCCAATATCCCGCCTACGAGCTGCGCCCCGGCCATTCGGCGACCTCGCTGCTCGCGCCCGACGATCTCCCGCAACGCCGCGCCGCCTTTTCGGCCGCGCCCTTGTGGGTCACCGCCTATGATGCGAAGGAGCTTTACGCCGCCGGGCTCTATCCAAACCAGAGCCGGGGCGGCGACGGCCTGCCGGCCTATGCGGCGCGGCATCGGCCGGTCGCAAACACCGATATCGTGCTGTGGGTCACGATGGGGTTCCACCATCTGCCGCGGCCCGATTCTTCGACCGCAACCCGAGCGCCGAAGCGCCGCACGAGAGCACACCGGGCAGGGCCGGCAGGTGATGTGTAACCGCGCGCCGGCCACGGTCCCGGCACTCCTTCCATAGCTAAAAATCACTGGAATGGGTAGAACATAGGGCGCTAATCTAGCGCAAAAGTTGCGATTGGGGTTGTCGAGGGAGAGAAGTAATGAGGCCGGTCGGATTTATTCTGTCCCTAGGCGTTTTGACGATGCTGTGTGGATCGTGCGAACAACAGCAGGTGGTTCCCCCGCCGCTGCCGATTCGAACTGCGGCGGCCTGCGCGTTCGACGCTAGCACAGTCGTCGTCGAATTATCCGATCAATCCGATCCCGCAGGCTACGGCGAGTGCGCTTGGCGTTCGGGTCAATGCCTTGGTCAACCCGCCAAGGCTGCGAACCCTACGATCCCCGCCGATCGCATGCGGTTTATCCAGGGGAAGATACAGGACGCGTTCGACAACGCTCCCGCGCATCTGCAGACAGAGCTTTGTACACTGCGTCAGATTTATATCGATCCCAAGGCCAACTCGCAGAATTGGGGCTTGCGGGATGTTCGCACTCCCGACAACTCGACCTACATTGGCGTCGCTGACGCGATGTTCGATGCCGCCGCACCGCAGCCATATAGCTTGTTCGAGACCCTCACGGTACGGAATTTACTCACCGTGCCGCCTCCCCCGCCCCCAGTCGTGAACCTGCCGCCACAATCGAACACTTGGCTGCAAACCGTTTCTCATTCCGCCAATCCAGCTGACACACTGACGGTCAAGGTGATGGCCATACTCGCGCATGAAATGGGTCACGTCATCTGGTGGGCGGAGAATATTCCGGGGGTCACATGCCCCCCAACAAACGGTAATTTCCAAGACATTAGCTGGCAGGTTCATAACACTCCGCGCGGCTTTCACAAATACGGTCGCGGACATAGCAATCAGAACAAGGTCGAGACATTTACCGAGACCGACATGGTCGATGATCTTTGGCGCGGGCGTGTCAATGCACTCATCTTAAAAATGAAAAAGATCTACAGCCAGTCAAATTGGGTAAATCTATTCTCGTTTGTCGACCCCGACGAGGATTTTATCGAGACTTACAGGTTTTGGGCCCTGACCCACGCGCAAGGGGGGCTCGCGCTAACATCCTTGAACGTGCAATTTGCGGATGCTGACGGCTCTCAGGTGACGAGGCCCATAGTGACCAATGGCTCTTTCGGCGGCACCAACACAGACCTGCTCACGAAGAGGCAATGGATCGAAGAATGGATAAAAGGGCCGTCGCCGGCGGGGCGTTGCAGCTTCCCTGCTCCCTGGGTCGCCAAAGGGGGTTATCGCTGACGAAAAGGCGGATTGCTCTGAGCAATCCGCCGCCGGGCCGCTTCCCAAGCCACCGTCTCGGCCAGCTCATAGGACACCCGAAGCGGCGGCGCGGCGGCGGCGAGGTGAGCGCGGATTGCGTCGAGCATTGCTTCGGCGTCGGCGCGCTTCTGTTCAATGCGACTGGAGGGAAGCCAGTCGATGAGGTCGCGTAACGCTGCCGCGGGGAGGCCGGATGCGGCGGCGGCCTTGAGAACGGCTTCGTAGGTTCGCTCTTTATAGAATAGCGCCTTGGCGATGTCGCTCAGGCGCGCCGCCAGTTCCGGCGCAAGCACGCCGCCGCGCACCGCTTCGGCCAATGTGGCGCGGATGTTGACCATCGCTTCGGTCAGGGGCGGATAGCCGAGTTCTTCGGGGCCGTGCAATACCGCGACCTCGTCATCGTCTTCGAGAATGCCGTCGCGGAACGCCTCGTAAATTTCGCCGATGCCGCGCATGCCGAAGACATCGAGCTCGGCGGCACGCAACGCGCCGATGCTGGCGGCGCCGAACACATGGATGCCCTGCGCCATCGCCCACAGGATCTCCTTGTGCCAGACCGTCGGCACCACCTCGAAATAGCCGTCGATGATGCCGATCACGGCGGGTCGGGCGAGCGCCGCGCGGTAGAGCTCGCCCTGCCGGACCGGCGGGCGCCACTCGATCAGCGGCTCGCCGGCCGGCCGCAGCCGCGGCGGCAGGGACGGGCCCGCAAAGATGACCGCGGTCATTGTCCGGCGATCTCCCGGGCGCGCCGACCAGGCCGGTAATTCGGGTGGTGTGGGTCCCATTCGAGACCCGGGATCACCAGCCGCACCACCGGGATCGCGAGGTCGGGGCGGCTCAGGTCGACCGCG
>WNGF01008432.1_pt1 | contig 12121 bp, 12 predicted proteins | sample 5400641 | NCBI WGS metagenome assembly WNGF01 (sample SAMN13153371, study PRJNA577476) | soil metagenome | isolation source: 80 cm soil or saprolite under grassland replicate 2 | place: USA:California | collected 2016-06-15
GTGTTAGCCCCCGTAGCTCAGGGGAGAGAGCAACGGCCTCCGGAGCCGTGAGCGCAGGTTCGAATCCTGTCGGGGGCGCCCCACTGCGACCAGCAAATATTCGCCCTGACCAGGAAAGATACCGATCCGGGCGTTGTGCTGGTTCCGCCACTGTCCGTCATCGGACGCCGCAGTCCGCCAGATTTCTGCCCCGATGCTGCCCCGGAATGTTGCCGCCGCCGCGAGAAGGGCGATGCTGGGCTGGTTCATTCGTCAGTGCCATTCTGGCCGCGGTCCTGCGAAGGGTGCTTAGGACGCAGAGCCTGCGAGGATGCCCTGTTGAGGGTGGCGTCCATCCTGGCGATCCAGACGCCTTCGAGGCCTGCAACGCACCGGGCGTAGACCCGCATGAGCACCTCGACGCTGTGGCCCGCCCAGGCGGCGACCTCGGTGGGCGGTACGCCAGAGTTGAGCCGCCAAGTGACCCCAGAGTGGCGCAGGTCGTAGGGGCGCCGCATGAGCGGGGTCGCCAGTTGCTCCGGGGTCAGCGCAAGTGCCCGGGTCTTCCCCCAGACCTGCCAGTACGTAGATGGCTGGATCGGAGCATCATTCTCGCTGCGGAACAGCCGCCGGTCCGCGCGGGTACCAAACCGGTCGATATGCTCGCGCAACAGCCGGACCAGCGCTGGAGGTATGGGCACATTCCGCACGGCCATCCGCGATCGCGCCTGCCGGGACCGTCCCTTCAGCCCACGGTCCTCGTGCACCGTGCCTTGGTCGGTGAACTCCTTGGCGACTATCAGCATGTCCGCTACCAGCTCGGGGCTTCCCACCGAACGTGGGTCAATCGCATCCTCGGGCCGAGGTGGCGGCGACCAGCCCTCAGGCAGGTTGCCCTTGCTGAGCGGATTCTTCGACACGCGCCGCTTCCGGACCGCATAGCCAAGCACCCGGTGCATGACCCTGCGCCGCCGCGAGAAGTAATCCGGCGCGGCAGCCGTTCCGTCAAGCTTCCTCGCCAGCGCCTCCAGCACATCGCAGACCACCGACGGGTCTTCCAAGCCACCGATCGGCCGCGAAGCCCGCTGTAGCCACGCCAGAGCACGCGCCTCTATGCGGCCGCTCAGTCTATACAGGCCGTCCGCCCGGGCCCGGTGCGCCAGGGCCGGTGCGCTGGCATCGGATTGGCGGGAGCTGGCGGCGGTGATGCCCTCATCTGGTGAGGTCGGCTGCGGGCTCGCCCGGCCTGGGCGGCCGCCTCAGGATGCCACCTTTGGGGAGAGGGATGGGCGGGCTCAAGTGGGATGAGGGTGTCGTCGCCGAGCTCGGTCAGGATGTGGCAGGCTTGGCGGAGAATCTTGCAGGCGCGGCGCGCTTACCGTCCTTGCGGTCCTTGACCTGCGCGTAGTAGCGGTGGTCGGGGGCCGGTGCACGGGTATGGGTTTTGCCGGCTATCGTACCAAGAAGTGTCAGTCGGCGAGAAACCGGTCACCCATCGGACTTAGCGGATTTAGTCCGCACGCCGCACTCGATCAGTTAGATCGATGGCCGGAACTCCTCGGTGGCACAGTGAGCGCGCTAGGGCAAGTTATGGAGTTCAGGCTACTGGGTCCAGTAGAAGTCGTGATCAACGGTAAACCAGTTGCCATTGCCGCTTCACGACAACAGATCGTACTAGCGCTTTTGCTTCTCGAGGTCGGGCATGCTGTCTCTGTCGGCCGGATAATAGATGCACTGTGGGGTGACGAACCGCCGAGAACCGCGAGATGCCAGGTACAGATCACGATATCCGCGCTGCGGCGGCTCCTGGGCGAGTTTGTCATCCTGACACAGCCACCTGGCTACCTGATCAACGTACCTCCCGAAGTCATTGACCATGCGTGCTTCGAGAAGCTGACGGCGAGCGCGGAAAAAGCCGCCGCCGAGCATCGCATCCCCGAAGCAGTGCGTGACCTCCGGTCAGCCCTCGGGCTGTGGCGCGGGCCCGCCCTGGAAAGCGTGCAGAGCGAGGTCATCCAGGCGGCGGCTACGCGCCTGAATGAGTGGCGGATATCGACGTACCACGATTGCCTGGATCTCGAACTGCAACTCGGCTGGCATCAAGAGCTCATCGGTGAACTGGCGGAACTTGTCGCCGAGCATCCGCTGAACGAGCGTTTTCGCTGCCAGCTCATGCTGGCTCTCTACCGGGCGGGCCGACAGGCCGAAGCGCTGGAGACGTTCCGCGCAGGACGCGAGGTGCTGCAAGACGAACTCGGCCTTGATCCCGGCACCGAACTGTGCTGCCTGGAACAGGCGATACTTACCCGCGACCCGCGGATCGGCCCGCCAGGTCCGCGGCACCCCGCCGGACCGCCCGGCAAGACCTCCGCAACGCCGATCCCCCGCCAGCTACCGAGGACGATCGCCGGCTTCACCGGACGCGAGGAGATCCTCGCCGAGGTATCGCAGATCGTTACCGGACAGGACACGAAAGGCGACTCACCCGACGTGCCGGTGGTGGTGCTCAGCGGCCGCGGCGGTATTGGGAAAACGGCGCTTGCCCTGCGCGCCGCGCACCTGCTCAGCTCGGAGTTCCCCGATGGCCAGCTGTTCCTGCAGCTTCGCGCAGATATGTGCATCAGCACTGCGTCAGTCCTCGAACACCTGCTGCGGTCTTTCGGGGTGCATCCCGACGCGATGCCACCAGACATCGATGGCCGTGCGGCGATGTATCGGAGTTTGCTCGCCGGACTCCGTGTGCTCGTCGTGATCGACGGCGCCGCCAGTAAGAACCACATCGTCCCGTTCCTCCCCGGCGCCCCCGGCTGCGCGGTGATCGTCACGTGCGCCCGCCACATCACCGCCGAGTTGGAAGGCGTCCACCAGATCCAGGTGGGGCCGCTGGACGAACAATCCGCGAGCAGCCTGTTGGTGACCCTGGTCGGTGCGAGCCGGGTGAGCGCGGAGCCGCAGGCCGCACGCGAACTGGTCCGGCTCTGCGAGGGTATACCGCTGGCCTTGCGCGTTGTGGCGGCGAAGCTCGGCATCCGGCCGCATTGGCCGATATCGCACATGGTTGCCCAACTCCAAGACGAGACCGGGCGGCTGGATGAGCTCGACCTCGACGGAACCAGTATCCGCGCCACCCTCGCGATAGCATACGAGATCCTCGACCAGCCGACGCGGCGGCTGCTCAGGCGGCTGAGCCTACTCGGCACAGTCGATTTCGCGTCATGGGTGGGTGCTCCCCTGCTCGACGCGGACATCGGGTACGCCGAGGATCTCCTGCAGCAGCTAGTGGCGTCACACCTGGTCGAGGCGAACGTGACTGGAGACGGTACTGTCCGATTCCAGCTGCACGATCTTGTGCGAATTTACGCCGTCGAGCGGCTCGCCGACGACGAGTCGACGGCTGACCGGCTCGACGCTGTGCGGCGGCTGCTGAGTTGCTGGCTGTTCATTTCGACCACTGCCCATCGCCGAATCTATGGCGGTGACTTCGCGGTACTGCACGGAACCGCCGAGCACTGGCCGCTTCCCGCTGGCAGCGTGTCGCTGTTGCTGCGAAATCCCGTCGACTGGTTCAGAGCAGAGCGGACCTCGCTGGTCACCGCCATATTCCAGGCGGCGCAGCTCGGTATGGACGAACTGTGCTGGGATCTCGCCGTCACCGCCGTAACGCTGTTCGAATCCGGCCTCTACGGCGACGACTGGCGCGACTCGCATGCCAGCGCGCTCGATGTCGTGCGGAGCGCCGACAACAAGCGCGGTGAGGCCGCGCTGCTGTACTCCCTCGGCACGCTGGAGACGGGCGTGCGGGTGGCTACGGCAAACAGTTACTTCGAGCAATCGCTGAAGATCTTCGGTGAGATCGGTGACAACCAGGGCCGGGCACTGGCGCTCAGCGGCTTGGCGCTCGTCGATACCCTCGAAGGCGACTACGACAAGGCGCTAGCGCGTTACCAGCAGGCGGTAGCCGGATTCCGCGGGAGTGACGACCAGGCCAGCGAGGCGTACACCCTCAAGGCGATGGCGCAGGTCAGCGCCGACCGGCTCGACTATGCTTCCGCAGAGCACATGCTTGACGCTGCGCTTTTAATAGCCCGCAAGCTCGGCGCAACCCGGCTGAGCGCTCAGGTCCAGTATGCTCTCGCCGAGCTTCAGCTACGCAGGGGCCGCGCGGAACCCGCGGCGGACGCTCTTTCCTCGGTGCTGCGCCTCACCAGGGAAGCCGGTGACATCGTCGGCGAGGCGTACGTGCTGGCCTGCCTGGGAAACGCCAGGCGCATGCTTGGTGACTTCACCGGCGCCGAGTCCGCGCTTGGAGCGGCTCTTGACCTGGGCGGCAGTGCCGGTAACCAGCTGATCCGGGGGCGATCACTGCTCGCGCTGGCCGAACTTCACCTCGTCAGGGATGAGGAGCCCACTGCGCTGGCCCGCGTCGACGAGGCTATCGCGGTCTTCCGTGAGCACGGCGCCAAAGGCGTGTGGCAGGTCAGAGCGCTCGAACTGCTTGGCCGCATTCACGAACGGACTGGCGGGCTGGGCATCGCGGCGCACGTCTGGCAAGCGGCGGCAGAACTGGCCGGTAACACCGATTCCGTGCTAGCCGGACAGATCGCCGCGTCGCTGGCGCGGGTGCGTGCGGCAGATCCAGAATAAGGCCGCCTCAGCTTCGCTTCCTATTCCGTGAAAGGTCCGCGTTCGTCACGTCCAGCGCGGACCCGAAGTCTCCGAGGTCCACGGCGGACCGTCAATCCCGGATGCCGTCACGATCGCCGCCCCTCGGGCGCTGGCGCCTCCGGCCATGGTGCCGGGGTGCAAGAACCAGATGATGGCCGCGATGAGAGCGGCCTGGAGCACAAGCCACATGATCTTTGCGGAAATAAGACTGCCCATGCGGATAGTTCTCATCTCGTCTCGCACCTCCGCGTCGCGTTTTGCCCAGTGATTTGCCTGCTTTCTGCGATTCCAAGCAGAGCGCATGCGGCCACCGTTAGTGTTATTAGCAGATTATCATGGCAGTTACCCAGGCCGGCGGTCAATAAAAGAGACATGATAACGAGACGATAGGGCTACGATGGGGATGGTCGTATAGCGTTATTTCGAGCTAGCGGGCAAAGCGAGCCGCGAGGAAGCCGCGGCGCAAGCTGGCAATTGCTCGCTGGCTTGATAATACGCCATCCAGGCCATTTAGCGGAGCCGACTAATCGTGAATATTACCGTCACCGTAATAGACGGGATATCCGGCCACCCCGCGGATGGTGTCAAGGTGACCATCGTCAGCCGACCCGCCGGAGGGCCGCCCCGGCGCCTAGGCGGGCTCACCGACGCACAGGGGAATTTCATGTACTCGTCCGGAGTGGAGCGACTTGCCAGCAGCGAGGGCTACACCGTGGAACTCGACGTCGACGCCTACTTCACCAGCCTGGGCATCGTGGCCCGCTACAAGCAGATCGCTCTGCTGGTGCGGATCCTCAACACTGAGAAGGACTACCGGATCGGGACGCTCATCACGCCGTTCGCGCACGCTACCTGGGGCGTCGATGAGGGGGACATATCCGGCCGGGCACCCGGATAAGGCCGCCGCTGGAGGGCGCGATAGCGCCGCGAGCCAGCCTCTCCGATTGTCGTGATGCCTGTCGGCGGAGACGGCTGGCGTGCTTGAGAACATGCGAGGCGAGATTTGGCGATGCAGCGGATCTGTGGCACCCGGGGCTGTTATGCGCCCCTGACCATGGGGGCGGTTTCCCGTGGTCTACGACTGTGCAACTCATGCCGGAGCCTGCTGACCGCCCGGCTGGCCAGCCTGCCCGCGCTTTACCAGGCCTGCGAGCAGGCCCTCGAGGTCCGCTGCCAGCATTCGGTCAGGGTGGTGCGCCGTCGACGGCCCACGGGAATCTGGCTTGACGAGCTCGCCTTGGCGGTGCGTAGCGATACGACACACCTGCTCTCCTCATGGAGCGAGATGATCGTCGACGAGCGAGGCGTAACTGGGCCCACCAGCCTGGATGTCACGGCACTGACCTCGTTTGTCCAGGCTCACCTGGACTGGCTGGCGGCGCACCCCGCCGCCGCCGACTTCGCCGACGAGATTGAAGGCCTTGCCGCGGACGTCGGGCGGGTGCTGAATCCCGTACCGGTACGGATTACCGAGCTCGGCCCCTGCACCAGGGACGGTTGCGGCCGCATGGTGCGTGCCAGGGCCGTGAACCAGAGCTCCGTACCCCAGGTCCGCTGCGATGCCGGGCACGCCTGGCAGCCGCACCAGTGGCTGCATCTGCGCCACCGGCTAGACCCGTCAGGCCGCCGAACGGCTCGGGAGGTATACGCGTGACAAGGCACCACATATGCCCCACCGCACAAGCACCCGCAGGCCGCACCACAGTGCCGACCGAACTCGCGGCGCTGGCCGCGGGAGTGGCGGTGGCGACCATCAGGAAGTGGGCGAGCCGCGGCAAGCTCACCCGTTACGGCACCCCCAGGCGTGCGGAGTACGACCTTGACGAGCTCCAAGAGCTGATGGTGAAACACGAAGGGCTTGCCGCCGGTCCCGCCTGACGCGGATCGTCCACCACATCCCCGCGTTCATTAACACGCCGCTCTCCGGGCCGCCGGCGCGCTGGCGTTGCTGGCGCTGGTCGCCGGGCAAGACGTCGAGCCCGCCGAAGGGTCTGATGGCCGGGATGGGCGGTGGCGGATCGCCCGCAAGGTCGCCGAAGACCGCGTGGTCCCCACTTTGGACCCAGACGCCCGGCATACCCGCAAATCGGCGGAAGCGCGCCGCGATGGGTACCGGGCCCATGTCGCCGCCGATCCGGAGACCGGGATCATCACCGATGAGAAGCGGGATGCGATCGAGAAGGCCGGCCATCAGGCGATGATCAAGCCCAAGCCGCCGCGCCCGGCCGTCAAGGGCGGGTTTCACCGCCGACGACTTCACCGTTGACGAACAGCGGGGCACCGTGACCTGCCCGGCTGGGCACACCGTCGCCTTTAGCCGCACCCGCGTCGCCACCTTCGGGGCGCTGTGCCGGGACTGCCCGCTGCGGGCCCGCTGCACCACCTGCAAGACCGGCCGCAAGCTCGTCCTGCACGAAAGTGATGACCTGCTGCGCGCCGCACCGCCACGCTGAACCTGCGCAACCTGACCGGCCGGGGCCTGACCCGCCAAGGCGGCGCCTTGGCGCTGGCCACCTGACCGGACGGCCAGGCCAGCCCCGGTCGCAGACCAGCCCGGCGCGACAGGCCCGGCCGGCAGGAGAGCACCACGGCCACCCCACAAGACCAGCGGCCTGGCCCACGGGCCGCCCGTCCACAAGGAGACCCCGCCGTAAAGCGCTTATGGACGGTCACCGAACCTGCCCAATTCTAGCCGGGCGGTTCACATCCTCACGCGAAAGCGTGATGACTGGCGGCGACGCGCTGCTCATCCTGGCCGCCAGGGACGAATCAGAAGGAATGTGGTGCGGACGAGCGGCACGTGGCAGCTTGGCCTTGCTGCGGCGCCGCGGGCGATCCGCCTCCGCGGGCCGTTGACAGGGGCCGCCGGCGTATGTCACGCTAAAACGAACACGCGAAGCATGCCCAAAAAGCGGCAGTGATCTCGCGTGAGCCGGATCTAACCGGCTCACCAGTATCGCGTTTCAGTATCTCTGGCATTGGCCGGTGCCGTCCGGCGTTTGGGCCGTGCCCTTGCTCTCTTCCCAAGTTTCCCCCGGCTGAAGGCTTCTTGCCGTGCCGTTCAGCGTGCCCAACGCATCGGTGGAGTCTGACGGTAAGGAGTCGTCGTGTCCGTGAGAGCCGTTGCCGACACCAGGTCGTCAGCCAGTTCGCAGGCACCCGACCGCACGCAGCCTCAGGCACCGCGGGCTACGAGCGCCGCCGCCCTTCCGGACGACATCCGCCGGATTGCCAAGCGCATCGCCCGTACTGCACACCTGGTCGTAGCCTGCGACTGCGGCACGATCGTGGCTACCCGCCCAGGTCGTCAGCAGCCATACCAGCAGCCACTTACCGCAATGCGGGCACTCGCGAAGCTGGACGCGACAACGGCGGTCACCGTCTCGCGCCGCGACGCCGACGTTCCGGCCGTCGTGTTCCAGACTCTCGACGGCACGGTCATCGCCGAGCCGGATGCGGAGGCCGGCAGTGCCCTCGCCGCCCTGCGTACCAGGGTCGGCGCGACGGGCTCGGTCTTCATCCGGTACCGGACCGACGCGCCTGCCGCGTCAACACCGGGTGACACGATCACGATCAGGACAGCCACCGCGCTGGCGGAGTTCATCGTCGCGGACACCGCGGCGCTTGCGGCGCTGCTCTCATTCCTGCGCGATGAGCGCGACACCTGGCTGCGCCGCGAATCACACAAGCGGATCGAGCAGTTGAGCATGCTTGCCGATGGCACATCGGTCGCGCTGCTCGCTCCGGAGGCGCGGCTGATCTGGATGTGTCACCCCCGGCCAGACTCGGCCCCGGTCTTCGCCGCCCTGCTCGGCGGCGCGGACGCCGGGCACTTCACAATCAGGCCATCCGGCACGCCACATCTGATCGGCCAGCGCTATCTGCCGGGCACCATGACCGTGGAAACCCGCTGGCAGGGGATGACGGTAACGGACTACCTTGACCGCCACCGCACACCGAATCGTACAGATCTGGTTCGGGTCATCAATGGTTCACTCCCGGTGTCTCTGATCTTCACGCCGCGCCCGCGCTTCGGCCAGGCCCGCATACGGCTGGTACCGGGGGCTGAAGGGCTGCGCGTCACGGGAGCCTGTGCTCCGATCGTGCTGCGGTCGCCCGGCCTGAACTGGACGATCATGTCTGACGGCAAGCATGAGGCTGCGTGGGCCGCCGTCAGCGTGGCCGACGCCCAGCCGCTGGTATTGGAACTGCGATGCGGCACGCAAGATCTGTCGGCCCACCCGATGCCTGAGTACGCCCGCAGGGAGAGATCCTGCCGATACTGGTCGGACTGGCTGTCCGGACTTGTGCTACCAACCGTGGAACCTGGCCTGGTCGCCCGTTCCGCGCTGACCCTGAGAGGCCTGTGGCATGCCGGGATGGGCGCGTTCCTTGCCGCTGCCACGACATCGCTGCCTGAGGAGATAGGTGGGACGCGCAACTGGGATTACCGCTACTGCTGGCTGCGGGACTCGGCGATGTCCGCGCAGGAACTGGTCAGTCTCGGCTCAACGGCAGAAGCGACCGGATTCCTCCGCTGGATACGCAATGTGCTCGCAGCGTCCGGCGGTGCGGATCGCCTGCAGCCGCTATACACCCTAGGCGGGGAGCCCCTCGGCCTGGAGACTGCCATCGAGGCGCTACCTGGATACGCCGGCTCGCGTCCGATCAGGATCGGCAACCTCGCCAGCCAACAGGTGCAACTCGACGTGTTCGGGCCGCTCGTCGAGCTGGTCGTCTCGTTGTCGCGCACTCGCGGCACACTGACTGACGATGACTGGGAGCTGGTGTACGCCCTCGCCGAAGCGGTGACGCGCCGCTGGCGCGAGCCCGACCACGGGATCTGGGAGGAACGGACCAGACCCCGCCATTACGTGTATTCGAAAGTCATGTGCTGGGTCACGCTCGACCGCGCGGTCTCCCTGGCCCGCCGCTACCGGCGGTGTGCCGGGCGTTCCTGGACTGCGGTGCGCGATGCCATCGCGGCTGAGGTCATCGCGAGGGGCTGGCACCCTCAGTCCACGGCCGGGGTCGGTGCGTTCACTGCCGCCTACGACGGGAACGACCTTGACGTCGCCGCGTTGCACGTCGGGCTATCGGGACTGGTCAGCCCGCATGACCCACGGTTCGAATCGACCATCATCGCGATCGAGCGAGAACTGCACAGTGGCCCGACGGTCTATCGCTACCGGCGTGAGGACGGCATACCCGGCAATGAGGGCGGCTTCCACCTGTGCGCCGCCTGGCTGATCGAAGCCTACCTGCTGAGCGGCAGGCGCAACGCTGCTGAGGAACTGTTCGGGCAACTGGCGGCAGCCACCGGGCCTACCGGTTTGCTGTCGGAACAATACGATCCGCTGTCTAGTACCGGCCTGGGAAATCATCCCCAGGCATACAGCCACCTCAGCCTCATCAGGACCGCGAAGCTCCTGGCCGACCGGACGGGTTAGCAGCCGACCAGGGCCGCTTCCGCCAACCCGCACGCCATCACTCTTTACGGCTGGATTAGCCCGAACGGTCTGCGGTGCTCGTATCGTGCACGCGCGAGGTTTCGACGACGTACGGTCCCGGATGGAGCGGCGGATAACAAACGATATCAAATATAATTTCGAGCAAGAGGGACTGTGTCGCGATGTATAGCGCGCTCAGCGCAAGGGAACTTGCCGTGCTGCAGAACATGTTGTACACGGCCACGGAGAGGACTTACCGGCTGGCTAACCTCGCGCGCGACAGCGAAGGCCGGCTTGGCACCTATCGGCCTGTCCACGGGGAAGTCGCGCGACTGTTCCTCGAGGCCGGCCAGGAACTGCTGGACAGGCTTGACAACAAGCACGAAATGACGGTTGCGCGACGTTTCGGGCATATGGTTTGGCATTGTCCACCTGATGTGGATCTGGCCCGTCTTTCGTGATGGTCTCGCGCAGGGTCAGGCAGGTCGCTGGCATCGGCGGCGCCCTCGCTCGAAGGTGCCGCCAGCCAGCCGTGGTTGGCCAGATACTTGCGGGCATCCTGCTCGGCCAGAGTTTTCTGGGACGGCTGCCTGGCAGCTGACGGGCCGCCTCTTCCATGCCGCGCTGCCGCCGCTGACGGTACTCGCCCAGATCGCCATCGTTATCTTCATGTTCGTGGTCGGGTACGAGCTCGACCGCAGGTCGCTACACAGGCTTCGCCATTGCGCGCCGCTCGTCGCCGCGGCCCCGCTACTCGTGCCCATGGCCCTGGGATGCGGGGCCGCGCTGCTCTTGAGGTCACGTTTCGCCGATTTGGGCCAGCAAGATTCGGGTCGTTCCTTCGTCCTGTTCATCGGGGTGGTCTTGTCCATCACCGCCCTTCCGGTGCTGGCGGCCATCCTGCGCGAATGCGGCATCGCGGGGAGCGTTGCAGGCGTCACGGCGACCGCCGCTGCAGGGATCATGGATGTGGCGGCGTGGCTGGTGCTGGCGGTGGCCCTGGTCGGCACCGCGCACCAAACGGCGCGGCCATGGCCGGTGACGGCCCTGCTGATCTGGTGTTTCGCTGCGTTCATGCTGCTTGCGGTGCGCCCGGCGTCGCGGTGGCGGATCAGGCGGCGGGGGCCGCTGCGGTCACACCAGCTCGTGGTGGCGTTGGCGCTCGCGTTGGGCAGTGCGTGGGTTACCGCAGCCTTGGGTCTGCACCCGGTCTTCGGCGGCTTCCTGGCCGGCCTCACGATGCCCAGCGCGGACGGAACCCGGACGCCGAGGTCCTTCAGCCCATGGAGCAGGTGGGGACCCTGCTCCTACCGCTATTCTTTGTCGTCACGCGCCTGTCCTCGAATGTTGGGGCCCTGACTGGCAGCGCATGGGTGCTGTTCGCACTCATCTGCGTCATCGCGGCTGCCGCCAAGCTGGGTCCCGGTTACAGTGCCGGTGCCGGAGGGCGACAGGCACGCCATGGCATCGTCGTCTTCTGGCGTCGGCCAGCCCTGACTCGCGGCCACTTTCCAGCAACGCTCCAGCGTACGGAACTGCCCGCACGCCCAGGGAGCGCCATTTGGCGGCCGCCGTTAAGGATCATGTCGAGGAGGCTCGGGCCGGCCCCGGGGCACGGGCCGCGGGGTCCTCAAAGCGCCGATGCCTGATCGGGGACCTGTAGCGGCGGGGCATCCGCCGCACCCGGGCCAGCGGCCATGTCTTCCAGGCTGCGCCCGGCGGGTTCGGGCACACGGGAGAAAGGTGACCCGCCATGGTTGCTCGGGAATCGCAGCTGGTGGAGCTCGTCGACGCGCACGGTGCCGCCACCGGCTCCTGCACGGTCGCCGAGGCGCACACCGCACCCGGCCGGCTGCACCGGGCGTTCTCGGTGATGCTGCTGGACGACCTGGGCCGCGCCCTGATCCAGCAGCGGGCCGCGGAGAAGACCCGGTTCGCGTTGCGCTGGGCCAACGCCTGCTGCGGTCACCCGGCCTCCGGGCAGACCGTGTTCGACGCCGCCGCCCAGCGGCTGATCGAGGAGATCG
>WNGF01009376.1_pt1 | contig 12120 bp, 11 predicted proteins | sample 5400641 | NCBI WGS metagenome assembly WNGF01 (sample SAMN13153371, study PRJNA577476) | soil metagenome | isolation source: 80 cm soil or saprolite under grassland replicate 2 | place: USA:California | collected 2016-06-15
AGGATCAGCTCGACGAGACGCGGGTCCTTCTCTGTCTCAACCGCTAGCCGCTCCGCCTCGGCAGAAGGCGGGACGCTATCGAGCGATACGACGCGGCCTTCGGCCTTGGAAACCACCTTCTGGGTGACGACCACAACATCGCCGGGCTCGATGCCGGGCTTCTCGCCGGCAGCCTCGACAATCAGGACCGCGAGGTCGTCCCTTTCGCGAACCTCGGGCAGGCCGGAGATGGGAATCAGCCGGACCTCTGACGGGGTCACGGGCAGCAGGAGAAATGGGAAATGAGAAATGAGTTCGCCGCCATCCCCATTTCTCCTTTCTCCTTTCCCATTTCTCGTCAGATCCCCGTAATCCGCACCCCGGTGTGCGCCTTATAGATCCGGTTGATCTGCAGCAGTTGCACCGTAAACTCCTCGAGGTAGCGAGAGTTGCCGAGGCCGCCGCCGTCGAGGCCACGCACGTACTCGATCTGCTCGACGAGATCCAGTACCTTCTTCTTCGAGGGCTTATGGTCCCCGACGACGATTACGTCGCCCTGGAGCGGCTTGTCGATCTTCTGCAGCTCGCTGCCGTCGAGATGATGAAAGCCGCTGATCACTTTCGCTTTGGGCAGCAGGGAATGCGCCTGCAACGCGGCCGAGCCTTCATCGAGAGTTACGGCCTTGGGGCCGTCCCGGTCAAAGAGCATCGGAACGACGACATCAATGACAATCTTCTCGCCGATGATCTCCTCGAGCTGGACGAGCGTATCGTGATGGGCGTCCGAGGGAACCGTGAGGAAGATGAACTCCGCCCGTTCGGCACCCTCAGCGTTCAGGCCGCCGAAGACATCCGCTTCGGGCAGCTTCTCCTTGACCTTGGCCACGGCCTCGGCCGCGCGCTCTTCGGAACGAGAGCCGATGAAAACCATGTTGCCCGCCTTGGCGAAGCGCATGGCCAGCCCGAGCCCTTCAGGCCCGGTCCCGCCGATGATGGCGATTCGGGCCTCGGTCATCGGCTGGCAAGGAGAAATGGGAAATGGGAGAGGATGGAGCGCCCGAGTTTGGCTCCTTTCTCCTTTCTCCTTTCTCCTTTCCCGCCTATGCCGTTGCCTCCACGGCCTTGAAGCGCGGCATCACTTCGGCGGCGAAGAGTTGCATCGAACGCAAGACCTTGTCGGGCTCCAGGCCGCCCATGTTCATCCAGCACATCACGTAGCGAACGCCGAGCTCGTCGCGCATCCACTGGATCTTGCGGGCAACGGAGTCGGGGTTACCGAACAGCATCAGCTCCTGCCGGTACTCGCGGACGACGCGGCCGGCCTGTCCGAACTCCTGATAGTGTTCGTACTCCTTTGAGAGCTTGCCGCCCTTCTGCATGGGGGTCCCAAGTGTGACGAGCGACGCACCGTACCGCATCGAGTGCTCGACGCCGATCTGCTGGCCGCGCTCGTCGTTGTCATCCACGTAGATATGGACCAGGGCAGGTAGCTCCAGGTTTGAAGTGTCCCGGCCAAGGGATTGCAGCGTCTCGCGATAAAGCTGGTAGTTCGTTTTGATCTGGTCGGAGGCTAGCCCAGCGGGCGCCAAGATCGGAAAGCCACGCTCGGCGGCGTACTTTATCGTCTCCGGGGTCATCCAGCTCGCTACGTACACCGGAGGATGAGGCTTCTGGACGGGCTTCGGCAGTACGGTAACGTCGTTCACCTTCGTGTACTGACCGTCGTAGCTGAAGGTTTCCTCCGTCCAGGCCTTGAGCAGGACCTCCATGCATTCGTTGAAGCGGGCGCGGCTTTCGTCCATCGAGAGGCCGAAGCCGGCGTACTCTGCCGCCTGGTACCCTCGGCCGACCCCGAAATCGAGCCGCCCGCCGCTCATGAGGTCGATGGTTGCGGCCTGCTCGGCGAGCCGGACGGGGTTATGGAAGGGGAGGACAACGATGGCGGTGCCGATACGCACCCGCTGCGTGCGGGCGGCCACCCAGCCTGCGATGACCATCAGGTCAGTGGCGATGCCGTACCACTGGAAGTGGTGCTCGGCCAGCCAGACGGCGTCGAAGCCTAGCTCCTCCGCCTGCTCAATCTGCTCGAGCTCGGCCCGGAAAACGTCGGCATCGCCCCAGCCGGGGGGCTTCTGGAAGAGATGGAAAGTGCCGAACTTCACGAGATCTAACTCTTATCGCCTAATAGAATACTGAGAACTGATAACCGGTAACTGATGACTTGATTCGTGGCGTCAGTATAGCGGTGAGCCGCGCGGCGGTTCAACAGGGGAAACTCCGACAAGCGATACGTGTCGCGAGGGGCGTTCGGATGCGAAAACATGCGAACTGGGCAGATTATTTGAGCTTTTGCGAGAGAGAGAGTAGGCGCAGCCTGCCCTTTACCGGACTTGACATGCAGGCGTAGGATTGAGGCGCAAGCAAAGCTGGACGTTTGCCGGTGGTCTTCGGCCGGCACAACACGAGGGGATTACGTGATCAGGCCGCTCTGGGCGGTTGCGGGGGTTGCCGTTCTTGGTACCGCGGGCGCAGTGGGCGCACTTATTGCCTCGCCGGGTGGCGACGAGGAAGTCGTCCAACAGGTCGCAACCATGACGGCCAGTGCTACCTCGGCGGCGAGCCCGACGCCCAGTGTCACCGCATCAACGGCTGCCACGCCTACACCCGCGCCCTCGATGTGGCAAATTTACGCTGATCCGGAGGCTCGGTTCACCGTCCGGTTCGATCCAAAATGGTATGTAGCAGATGGCGCGAAATCGGCGGTCAGACCAGCGGGATACCTTACAACTCTCTTCTCGACCTTCCCTTTAAACGGACAGACCGCGGACACGCCAGCCAATGGACTAAAGATCGACTTGATCGTACATCCCTCCGGCCCAGGCACCGATTGCCAGACAGCGCCAGCCGGGTCCACAACGGCCAAACTGGGTGGCGTCACCGGATGGCAGACCACGAGGTCCCATCTGGAAGTTGGGAGTGGAAGAAGCAGGTTCATAGCTGTATATCGCGACGGTTACTGCTACACGGTTACTGGGTACTTCGGCAATGCAAATTCGGACGACGTACTATTCGACGAATTCGCGAACAGCTTTAGTTTTACCTCTGCGGCGAGCCGCTAAGATGCTTCAGAGGCGACTCCGTGACTCGCCCAAACGAGTCTCGGTTGCTCTCTTGAGCCGCTCGGCGATTCTCCTTTCGTTGGCCACGGGACTCTTGCTTGCGCATAGTAACGTCTATGCAGCTCCCGGACTTCAGTTGCCGTGGCCTGCTGGCGTCGCACACCGCATAAATACTATTGGCAACAGCTACAACTGTAGCGATCACGACCTGGTCACAGCAAGTGACTCTACGGCGTACAATGCCGACTATTATGCTATTGACTTCGAGTTCACGCTTGATCAGCCAATAGCGGCGGTCGCAGCCGGCACGGTATTGATCGCGGAGAACAAAGGTGACGGCTACGGCGTCAAGGTGGTAATCGACCATGGCGGAGGCTTGTCTTCAACTTACGCACATTTGGACTACCCAGCGCCCGGCATCCAGCCTGGTTCAGGGGTTTCTCAAGGCCAAACGATTGGTTATGCGGACAATACCGGGTTCAGTTTCGGCGATCACCTTCACTTCCATTTGATGCTCGGTCTAGCCGCGTTCAAACTGGAAAAGATGTCCAACGTTCCGATCACGGGGCAAACGTTTGGGCAGTACGGCGGCTGCACTGGGCAAGCGTCGGCCTACTGGACTTCGGCAGCGACGGCTTGGCGAGCTTGGACCGATTTCGGCGCGTTGTACGACCGTCAAGGGCCGTTCGCGATCTCGCATAGCGACGAGCGGCCCGACCACACACACATGCTCTGGCGGGACGGGTTCGGCGACATCTGGATCAGAAACTGGACGGGCAGCGTCTGGACTGGCTGGCAAAACTTGAGCAGCGGCCCCAGCGACCCGCTTTTCAACGGATCCTTCGCGATTAGCAACCGCTACGACCGCATATATATCGCAGCCATCAGCAACAGCACCGTTTGGTTCAAATATTGGGATGGTTTCGGGTGGTCAAGCTGGCAAGACATCAGTCTGGGCAGCCCGATCACCGGCGACATTTCAATATCATACGGAGACGGGCCCACTTTTCGGGTTGATATAGTAGGGGTCGCCTCGAACGCAGCCTGGCTCAAATGGTGGGACGGAGCGTGGCATGGATGGCAGGACCTTAGCGGCGGCAGCCCCATAACAGGGCCGGTAGCGGTGGCAGATCGCGACGGACTGATCCACGTCGTTGGCATGGCCAGCGGCAAGGCCTGGCTGAAATGGTGGAACGGTACCGGCTGGTGGGGATGGCAAGACCTCGTCAGTCCCCTAAATGGCCCGCTGGCTATCGACGATAAGGGGGCGATACAAGGCAATACGGGGAGCACGCACTACGGGGTGCACATCGCGGCGCTGGCGAGCACGCACGCGTGGGTGCGTTGCTGGGAGATCGATTGCAATCAGACGGGATGGACCGATATCGGCGGGCCGAGCTATACGCCGATCTCCATGGCCAACGTCCTCGCTCAGGTGCACGTCACCGGGAACAGCTTATCGCTGCCCACCCAGTCAAACCCCGGCCACATCAGGCACAAACAGAAGAGCTGAATCGCAGCGATCTCTTCAATAACCGCGCGCGCGTAATTAGGCGAGGCCGGGCGCGTTCTAGCTAGCATGGGACCCGTAATAGCGATCCTTAGCGCGCTGGCCGCGATCATCCTGGCCGTTCTGCTGGTCCGTCGCCGGACCAGACGGCGGAAGGGCAGCGAGTTCGACTAAACGTCCGACGCGCCCGGCGGGGCGGGCGCCTTCATAGTCTCTTCATGCGCGCTTCATCAATAATTGGTAAGGTGGCGTAGGCGGAGCAAAGTAGAAAGGAACAGCATGAGCCTCGCAATGCGGTTCTACTGGGCTATCGCTCTCGCAGCCCTTCTTGCGGCTTACGTCCCCCGCTGACCCCAGTCTCTTTCGTTCCCGTCCCGGCATTTTCCACAGCAATCTCCGAATAGTTACGCGCCCGGCGTTGGCTCTGAGCGCGACTTGCAACGTGTAACGCGCGTCGAGTGCCGACGTCCGTAACTTACGCCGTGCAGTGGGCCGGGCATTGGGCCTATGGAGCCACGATCCCGGCTGGAACGAGTGAATCACGCGAACCACATAACGCCATACAGAAAGGAGGCACGACGAAGCCGGCACAGCCACTAACAAGGAGGAGGCAATGACAAACAGCTCAGGTATCTACCTGATGCTTTCACTTACTATAGCCGTCGTTCTCACAATTTCGGCGGTTGTCTTGGCACCCGCTTTGACCTCGGCGGGAGGGAGGGGCGCGGCTCCTGCTGCGATCAACCCCGCCGACTTCTCGACGAACATCACGAACCCTCTGTTCCCGCTCTCCAGCCTTGGCCCGAAGACCTTCCAGGGCCAGGAGACCGACCCCGATACTGACGAACTCCTCGCCACACGACTCGAATCGGTCGTGCTGGGCAAGAGCCGCAAGGTCGCGGGAGTCGAGGTCCTTGTGCTTCAAGAGCGGTCGTTCGCGGACGGCCAGCTGGTCGAGCAGGCACTCGACTTCTTCGCCCAGCACCAGGACGGCACGGTCTACTACTTCGGCGAGCTCGTCGACAACTACGAGAACGGCAAGATCGTGGACCACGCGGGCACCTGGCTCGCCGGCAAGAACGGAGCCGAGCCGGGCATCGTCATGCCGGCGGACCCGGTCGTCGGCCAGACGTTCAACCAGGAGAACGCGCCGGGCGTCGCAGAGGATCGGTCGCGGGTGCTCGCCCTCGACGAGAACGTGAAGACCCCGGCGAGCAAATTCAGGGGCTGCGCGAAGTTCGAGGACACCAATCCCCTGGACCCGCAGTCCACCGCCGAGTTCAAGTGGTACTGCCCGGACGTCGGCCTTGTGCGTGACGAAGACGCCGAAGGCTTTATCGAGCTCGTGAGCTACACGATCCGCAGCGCCGCCGCACGCGCAACCGCAGAGCAAGTCAGCGAAGTTGACGCCGGCGAAAACGATGTCGGCGAAGAATCAGACGACTGACCTCGTCGGGACACAACTGAAACGATGGAGGGCCCCAACCCGGGGCCCCTCCATTCGTTCTTCGGCAGGCGGTGGCTGTTATAGAATCCGACGAAGATGCGGACATTGTCGAAGACAGGACTGGTCGGGGCGTTTGCTGTCGTGTCACTCGCCTGCGGGGCGCTTTCCTGTGGTTCCAACGATAACAAGCAGAGCGAGCAGCCTACCCGAACCGAGCAAGTGCCGGAAGAGCGCGGTTCAATCCCGCAAACAGTCCTCGACATCGAGGGCGACGCGGAGGACGCGATCGACCAGGTCTTCGCCGGCAGGTGGGACAGGGTCACCACTGACGCCGGTTCCCTCGCTGACACTTGGAAGGAGTTCCTCTCATCGTCCGATGCTTCCGGCCTCACCGCGGACCAGCGCGGAACGATGGACAAGGCGATCTCGGACCTTTCGGGTGCCGCTCAGTCGCAGAACGGGCTGGCGGCCCGTCAGGCGGCCAACAACGTAAGCAAAGTCGTTGTCGATGTCTTTGACTTATACGAGCACAAAGTCCCGAGCGATATCGGCCGCCTCGACTGGCAGGAGCGGCAGGCTCTCATCGACATCGACCGCGGCGACTGGAACGCCGTCGCCGGCGATCTGGCGCAGCTCCGGCAGACGTTCAACCGCGTGAAGCCGGGTGTGCTCGCGGCCGGGGGTGACAGGGTGGCCGCGGACTTCGAGGCCAGCCTCAACGAGCAGGACCGGCTCGCGGCCGCGAAGGACCCCGGCATAGTCGATGAAGCCAACGTCGCGCTGGAGCTTGTGGACGATCTCGAAGGCGTTTATTGAGCGCTTTGGTGGCTGCGGGCCAGCTTCTTGGCCTGGCCGGGCGGAATGTGGCCGCTGCTACCAGACTCTTCCGACTCTCCGCTCTCGCCGGCGCCCTTTGCTTCGCCTTCGTCGTGCTTGTTCTTAGCGGAGACGAGCTGTCCCAGGTTTTTCGGACCCGACTTGAAGCTCGAAAGCTGCTCGGCGGTGAGCCCCTTGCGTAGCTTGCCGAAGCTGAACGCGTGATGGCCGTTCTCATCGGTAGGTATCTTCGCCAGCAGTGCGTCAACGCTAATGCCCTCGGCGCGGGCCAGCTTGAAAAGCTTGAACAGCGCGCCGAAGCCAATACCCTGCTGGTGGCGGGCGAGCACCTCTTGCTTCGAGACCCCAAACTCCTCCGCGATAACCTGCGCGACCATGTCCGCGCCCTTCGCTTCTTCGACTTCCTTCTCGGCCTCCTGCTCCCGCGCAGATGGTGGGGCGTCTTCGTCATCGTTCGCCCGCTGCAAGCCGGCCACGGAACTATGGATAAGCGCATTGCCTCCACCGGCGAGTACAGATGATGCCGCAGCTGCGGTGGCGACGCCCAAAGCCAGTAGCACGAGTAGTAGGCGGATCTTCGGCATGGCGAGATTCGTTCGGCTGTCACATAATATACGATTCAAGCTGGCTGCTGGCCTTAGAGATGGTCAACGGTCAGTGTCATTTCATTGAGGCCGCCACGGAGTTGGCCCCGAGAACCTCCCGCTCGCGAATCGTAGGACCGGCCCCGCTGGAACCTGAACCCGGTCTCGGTATCCAGTTGCTCGCCTTGCGAAACCGAAAGCAATTGGAACGGTGGTTGACCGAACGCCCGCTTGTCACCTCCGTCGCGCTGGTGCTACAATCACCCTCGACCCGCTGGAAGGCGGCGCGGGGTGCCCCTTCCAGTGCAATGGGCCATGCGGCCATTCCCGCTGGGGCGGGGAGCGCACCCCCGCAGCCATACGAGTCCGCCAAAGGCGGATTTTCTAATGGAGATGCGCATGGCCGATTTGAACGCCCACTCGGCACTCTTCATTATTCACCCGGCACTCGCCTCGTGTTCCTGATCCATAACCGACTTTCGCCTCCGGTGGAAGAACTGCTGTCGAAGGCCATCGCCGGGCAGGCATTGTCGCGCGATGACGCGTGCCGCCTGATCCGCGCATCTGGTACCGAAGTACCCGCGCTGATGATGGCGGCGGGCCTTCTGCGCGACCGCTCGCACCCGAACGTTGTCACGTACTCGCGCAAAGTGTTCATCCCACTCACGAACCTCTGCCGCGATGTTTGCGGCTATTGCACCTTCGTGAAGCAGCCGGCCGAGGCGGAGGCGCTGACGATGACGCCGGAGATGGTGCTCGCCTCGGCGGCGGTGGCAAAGCGCGCCGGCTGCAAGGAGGCGCTCTTCAGCCTGGGCGACAAGCCGGAGCTGAAGTACGCATCGTACCGCGATTGGCTCCAGAGACGCGGTTACACGACGACGCTGGCGTACCTGCGGGATATGTGCGAGCTGGTCTACCGCGAGACCGGGCTGCTCCCTCACGTGAACCCGGGAATCCTCACGGAAGATGACGTCGCGTCCCTGCGAGAGGTGAGCGCGAGCGCGGGGATCAAGCTCGAGACCGTGAGCGCGCGGCTTCTCCGCAAGGGCGAGGCGCACCACCGCTGCCCGGACAAGGTGCCGAATAAGCGGCTGGCGACGATCGAGACGGCAGGCCGGTTGAAGGTCGCCTTCACCACGGGCATACTCATCGGCATCGGCGAGACGCTGGAGGAGCGCGTCGATTCGCTGTTCGCGATCAAGGAACTGCAGGAACGCTACGGCCACATCCAAGAAGTCATCATTCAGAACTTCCGCGCCAAGCCCGGCATCGCCATGGCCGAGCACCCGGAGCCGTCGCTGCTCGACATGGCGCGCACGATCGCGGTCGCGCGGCTGATTCTCGGCGGGCGGATGAACATCCAGGCGCCGCCCAACCTGACGCCTGACGCGTACCAGATGTACCTCTTCGCCGGCATCAACGACTGGGGCGGCATCTCGCCGGTGACGCGCGACTACATCAACCCCGAGAAACCCTGGCCGAAGATCGTCGAACTCCGCGACACTACGGCCGCCGCCGGTTTCGAGCTGCGCGAGCGGCTGGCGATCTACCCGGAGTACGTGGTGCAGCGCAACGGGTTCATCCCGCAGGCGCTCAGCGAACGCATCTACGAAATGGCGGATGAGGACGGCCTCGTTCGCCGGGAAGCACAGGCGGTCTAGGCAGGCGTTAAAGGAGGCGCGGAACCGTGTCGCAAATCGAAACTGGCAAATCGAAAAACGGAAAACGAAATGCGATCACACCCCCCTCTCCCGCGCACGAGAGAGGGGCCGGGGGTGAGGGATCCTCGTCTGCGGTTGAGCGGCTGCTCGGCGACATAGACCCGAAAGTCGCCCGGGTGCTTGACCGCGCGCTGGCCGGCGAGGACATCTCGGTGGAGGAGGGGACAGCGCTGCTCGATGCGCAGGGGTCCGCAAACGTAAACGCAATCGCGCTCGCGGCGGACGACCTGCGGCGGCGGACAGTGGGCGATGTCGTTACGTACATCATCAACCGCAACATCAATTTTACGAATGTCTGCATCAAGCACTGCACGTTCTGCGCCTTCAGCCGCGGCCACCGCGAAGAGGAGGCCTACTACCTGCCGGTCGAGGAGATCGTGCGGCGGGCGCGCGAGGCGTGGGACATGGGCGCGACTGAGGTCTGCATCCAGGCGGGGTTGCCTCCGAAAATGAAGGGCGACTACTACATCGAGCTGACGCGCGCGATCAAGAAGGAGCTGCCGGAGCTCCACATCCACGGCTTCTCTCCTGAAGAGGTGCTCTACGGCGCAATCCGCTCACGGTGCAGCATTCGAGAGTACCTTATCGGGCTGAAGGAGGCGGGCGTGGGCACGCTGCCCGGGACATCCGCGGAGGTCCTGGACCAGGAGGTGCGCGACCTCATCTCGCCCGGCAGGATCACGAGGGACCAGTGGGTCGAAGTGGTGACGACGGCGCACGAGCTGGGCATCCGAACGACCTCGACGATCATGTACGGACACGTCGAGAGCCCCCGGCATGTGGCGGCGCACCTCGGCTTGTTGCGGGACATCCAGAAACAGGCCGGCGGGTTCACCGAGTTCGTGCCGTTGGGCTTCGTGCACACCGAGGCCCCCATGTACGGCAAGTCGCTCGTCGAGAACGTCCGCCCGGGAGCGACCGGCGCGGAGGTGCTCAAGACGTACGCCGTCTCGCGCCTCATGCTTAACAATTGGATCCCGAACCTCCAGGTGTCATGGGTGAAGGAAGGGCCCAAGCTCTCGCAAATTCTATTGAACGCCGGCGGGAACGACTTCATGGGCACGCTCATGAACGAGAGCATCTCGACCTCAGCAGGCGCGACCTACGGGCAGTGCATGAAGCCCCGCGAAATGCGGCGGCTCATCCGCGACGCCGGGCGCATCCCAGCGGAACGCTCAACGACGTACGAGATCCGCCGCCAGTTTGGGCGCGAGGAAGACGATCACTTCGACCCGCTTGATCTCGTCGAGGGCGCGCCCGAGGACACGTTTGGCTCGTACGCGAAGCTAACGCACTCGCCGGACTACAAGTTCCGCGACCGCTACGACATCCCGCTAACACCGATCGCCAAATCATAGAAGTCCTGCGGCGTCACTGCGGTGGCGTAGAGACGCCCCGCTGGCGTCGCTGCCTGCAAACGCGCTCGGTCTTGAAGATCACTTTTGGTGGCGATCGTCGACCGTTTGCGCTGGGGCGTCTCTACACCACGCGTGCGTGAGACAATCAACACCCAATGCGCGTCTTCCTCGCCGCTTATCTCGCCGCCGTCATGATTCTCGGCGGACTGGCGATTGGCGGCGGGCTCGCACTCTACCTGAGCCTCGGGCCGGACGGCGCGGCGGAGCAGGCGGCCAGCGAGCACGGGTACAACCTCGTCGGCTGGGAGATCAAGCACTTTCCCGAGAAATGGCTCCATAAGCTCCAGCACCTGTCTAGCGGCCCGAGCGAGCAGGAACGTGCCGACGCGATTTGCGCATACTTCAAGGCTGCGGCGGAACTGCGGAATTCATCCGAAGGGCCGGACACCGAGCTCGAAAAGCATCTGGCCGAGCTGGAAAACGATGTCGAAGACGCGATTGAAGGGCGGGTAACGGCGGTCCTGAAAGAGCAAAAGCTGACCCTGGAGCCGCCTCTCTTCTCAGACCTCGGGCTGGTCTTCCCGCCGGTGGATTTCGAGATCGACGGCACCCCACGGGTGTTGGCAGTCTCGCCGCGCGAGCGGATCGAGCTGCGAAACTCGTACCTGCTGGAGCCAAACATTGCTCAACCAGAGATCGATTACACTCCTACCTGATCTTTTTCCCGCTGGGTGAGGGCTACTTCGGGAGCAGTGAGACGCGCACCCTAAACGAAAGCGTGGCGAACATCGGCGGAAAGGAGCTGGCCCGCCTGTACTTCGAGCGATACGGCACGCTGGACAAGGCCTGCGGCGTTCTACCGGCCCCGGCGTCGACTCCGGCGCCCACGCCAGGATTCGACTTCACGAGCGAGATGCGGGCCCTAAGGCGACAGGTGGAGGCCATGCTTGCGCAAGGGCAGGTCGAACAGGCTGAAGCGCTGATGGCCGCAAAGCGGGACGAGTTCCAGAGCAAGGGCGTCCTCATTCGACGCCTCAACCAGGCTTACTTCGCCTTCCACGGCTTCTACGCGGACTCACCTGGCTCCATTGACCCTATCGGGCCGAAGCTCCAGACGCTGCTCGAGCGGGCCGGCTCGCCGGGAGAGTTCGTGCGCCGCGCCTCCCGGCTTACGACGCGAGCGGATCTCGATCTGCTTGTCGATTAGACCGGGCCTATAGAAACGGTTCGGTCGAAATCCACAGAAGCACGTGGTTCGTTCAACGCTCAACCTAACAGCGCGTACATCTCGTGCGGTTCTCAGGCTAGCATCAGTGCCTGATACTGGCTGGAGCGTTGGTGACCGACTCGTGTGCCCGCGATGGAGGCGCCGCCCTAAGCGGGAATCGTCAACTTGTCCCCCGGCTTAACGGTGTCGTGGGCGCCGAGTCCATTCGCTTGGCGCAGGTCCTTCTCGTTGACACCGAACTTATCAGCGATGCTCTGTACAGTATCGCCTTCCTGCACAGTATATTGGAACGGCGTGCGAGCAGGTGCCGGGGTTGGTGGCGGAGGGCTGGGCGGCG
>WNGF01028071.1_pt1 | contig 12120 bp, 11 predicted proteins | sample 5400641 | NCBI WGS metagenome assembly WNGF01 (sample SAMN13153371, study PRJNA577476) | soil metagenome | isolation source: 80 cm soil or saprolite under grassland replicate 2 | place: USA:California | collected 2016-06-15
GCCGGTCGAGATGCCCTCGTCCTCGCTGCGCAGGAAGATCTCGGCCAGCGTGTCGCCGATCCCTTCCAGCGCGCGCTCGACGCGCGCTTCGTCCCACCCGAGCGCCTCGATGCCGACGTTGAAGAAGATCCCGCCGGCGTTGAGCACGAAGTCGGGCGCGTAGAGGATGCCGCGCTCAGACAGCCGGTCGGCGTCCGCCGGTGTCGCGAGCTGGTTGTTCGCCGAGCCCGCGACGACACGGCAGCGCAGGGGCGGGATCGTGTCTACCGAGAGCGTGCCCCCGGTGGCGCAGGGCGCATAGACGTCGCACTCGGTCTCGAGCGCCTGCTCCGGCGGAACGACACCTGCGCCCAAGCGCTCCGCCAGCTCCGCAGCACGCTCCGCGGAGAGATCGGTGATGAGGACGCGCGCCCCCGCCTCCGCCAACAGCTCGGCGAGCCTGGCCCCGACGCTGCCCACTCCCTGAACGAGCACCGTCCTACCTTCGAGCGCCGGCGACCCTAGCGCATGCGCAAGGCTCGCCCGGATCCCGTGGAAGACGCCGCGGGCGGTGAACGGGCCAGGCTCGCCGGAACCCCCGCTCGCGACGCTGCGGCCGAAGACGTAAGGGCAGCGCTCCGCCATGAGGTCCAGATCAGCCGGCGTCGTGTTCATGTCGCAGCCGGTCCAGAAGCTTCCGCCGAGCGAGGCGACGGCCTCTGCGTAGCGGCCAAAAAGCCCTTCGCGTTCCTCGCCCTCGAGCAGCGCAGGCACCGCGAGTACCGCCTTACCGCCGCCGAACGAGAAGCCGGCGACGGCCATCTTGACGGTCATCCCCGCCGCCAGCCGCGTCCCGTCGCGAAGCGCGTCAGCTGTGCTCCCGTAGACCTTCATCCGCGTGCCTCCCGCGGCCGGCCCCAGCCGCCTCGAGTGGATGCAGATAAAGATCCAGCTCTCGGTCGGTGCGTCGAAGCGGACGAGCACTTGCTCTCCCTCCCACGACCCGATCACGCGCTCGAATTCGCCGAGTTCCTTCATCGCTCTCACGAGCCCGATGTCGTCCCTCCCTTGCAGCGAAGAGCCTACTTTCGCCCGAGCGCAAGCGTAGCCCCCGAGCTCCTCTATTCCGCCCGCGGCCGGGCCGACTACGACGCCCTGGCGGACGATCTGCTGGGTTTTCCGAACCTCAGCGTCGATGATCGAGTCGAGGCCAAAGCTCGGCGCGCGCAAGCTGCACTCGCGAGGCGCGGCCAGCACCGCGGCCCGACAGCCGTTGACCTTCTGATCGCCGCCATCGCGGAGGCGCACGGCGTGATCCTGCTGCACTACGACCGCCATTTCGACCTCATCGCACGCGCCACCGGTCAGGAGGTGGAGTGGCTTGCGCGCCGCGGGGCCCTCGGGTAAGAGCCTTTTCCGCTGGCGCTCGTGTCAAGCGCGACGAGGTGCGCCCGGTCGGATCCGGACGCCGTCCTCTACCGCGCCGCCGCCTCCTCGAGGGCCTTGACCGCCAAGACGCGGGCCAGGTGTCGGCGGTACTCAGAGGTCGCGGCCGTGTCGGTCGGCGGCGTGGTGTCCTCGTCGGCGACTGCCGCGGCCGCCTCCGCTCCACCCGAGCGGTATGCCTCCTCGGCGGCGCGCGCACGCATGGGCGCCGGCCCCATGCTCGTCAACGCGATCCGCGCATCTCCATCCGAGACGAGCGCGGCGACCCCGACGGTCGCCCAGTCCTGCGCCCTGCGGTTGAACTTCAGGTACGACCAGCCGGTCTCCCCGAGCTTGGAAACGCGGATCTCCGTCAGGACGTCCTGCGGCTCGAGGGCCGTCTCGAAGACGCTGCGGAAGAACTCCGGGGCCGGTACCGTGCGCTCCCCGCCGGGGCCGCGCACGACCAGCTCGGCGTCGAGCGCCAGGACGATCGTGGGCAGGTCGGAGGCGGGATCGCCGTGCGCCACCGAGCCCCCGATCGTTCCCCGGTGCCGCACCTGCGCGTCGCCGATCAGACCGGCCGTGTACGACAGGATCGGGCAGTGCTCCTGAACGAGCGGATCGGTCTGGAGGTCGCGGTGCCGGGAGAGAGCCCCGATTGCCAGCCGCTCGCCGTCGTCGCGAACGTACCGGAGCTCCTCCAGCCGTCCGATGTCGACGAGCGTTCCCGGCCGGGCGAACCGCAGCTTCATGAGCGGAAGCAGCGAGTGGCCGCCGGCGAGCAGCTTCGCATCCTCGCGCGCGCCGAGCAGCTCGACGGCCTCCTCGACCGATCCGGCGACCTCGTACTCGAAGGGTGCGGGGATCATCGCTTCGCCTCCTCGATCGCCCGCCAGACGCGCTCGGACGTGGCGGGCATCTCGATGTCGGTGATGCCGTAAGGCGACAGGGCGTCGATCACCGCGTTCATGACCGCGGCGGTCGACGCGATCGTGCCGGTCTCTCCCACGCCCTTCACCCCCATCGGGTTGGTCGGGCTCGGCGTCTCCGTCCGGTCGATCTCGAGCGACGGCAGCTCCGCCGCGGACGGTACGAGGTAGTTGACCATGTTGGCGGTGAGGAGGTTGCCGTCCTCGTCGTGGATCGCCTCTTCCCAGAGCGCCTGAGCCACGCCCTGGGCGATCCCTCCCTGGACCTGCCCCTCGACGACCTGAGGATTGATGACCCGCCCGACGTCGTCGACCGCCACGTACCGCCGGAGGTCGATCGCCCCTGTCTCCGTGTCCACCTCGACGACCGCGGCGTGCGTGCCCGCCGGCCAGGAGAAGTTCGGCGGGTCGTAGACGTACGTCGTCTCGAGGCCCGGCTCCATGCCCTCGGGGAGGTCGTGCGCCGTCCAGGCCGCGAACGCGGCGTCCTTGATGGTCATGGTCTCCCCGCCGGGCGCGGTGAACGTGCCGGCCTCGTACTCGAGCTCGGTCGCGGACGCCCCAAGCGTGTGCCCGGCGATTAGCCGCGCCTTCTCGACGATGCGCTCGCAGGCGTGCCAGACGGCGACCCCGCCGACGGTGAGGCTGCGGCTGCCGTACGTGTCCATGCCCAGGGGCGCCACGGCGGTGTCGCCGTGGAGCACCTCCACCTCGTCGACCTCCAGCCCGAGCCGCTCGGCGGCGATCTGGGAGAACGTCGTCACGTGCCCCTGGCCGTGCGGCGAGGTGCCGATGATCACCTGCACGGTCCCGGTGGGCATGACGCGCACCTGTGCGGCGTCCCAGCCCCCAGCTCCGTACCGGATCGCCCCGAGGATGCGCGAGGGGGCGAGACCGCACATCTCGAGATACGTCGAGAAGCCGATCCCCAGCAGCCGCGAGTCGCCGCGCTCGCGCCGCTCCGCTTGCTCACTCCGCAGCGCGTCGTAGTCGAGCAGCTCGAGCGCCCGGTCGAGGTGAGCCTCGTAGTCGCCGGAGTCGACGGTGAGCCCGGAAGCGAGGGTGGCCGGGAACTCCTCGATGAAGTTCAGCCGCCTGATCTCGACGGGATCGCGGTCGAGCTTGCGGGCGAGCGCGTCGACCGCCCGCTCGATCGCGTACGTCGCTTCCGGCCGGCCGGCGCCGCGGTACGCATCGGTGGACATCGTGTTGGTGAACACGCCGGTGCACTCCAGCTGGTACGCCTCCATGTCGTAGGCCCCGCAGTAGAGCCACGCGCCGAGCAGCGGCGTCCCCGCGGTCACGAGCTGGAGGAACGCGCCCATGTTCACCGTCAGGCGAGCCCGGACGGCCTTGATCCTTCCCTCCTCGGTCGCCGCGAGCTCGATCTCCTGGATCATGTCGCGACCGTGGGTCGTGGCGAGATAGCCCTCGGAGCGCTCCTCGATCCACTTGACGGGGCGCTCGAGCCGGCGCGCCAGGTCGAGGACGAGGGCCTCCTCGGCGTAGACGTTCAGCTTCGAGCCGAAGCCGCCGCCCACGTCCGGGGCGACGACGCGGAGGCGCGCCTCCGGGATCCCCATCACGAGCGCCAGCGTCGTCCGAACGATGTGGGGAACCTGCGTCGCGGAGATAAGCGTGAACTCACCCGTGGCGGGAGAGGGTTGCGCGATGCAGCCCCGCGGCTCGATCGCGTTCGGGATCAGCCGTTGCTGGCGGTAGCGCTCGCTGACCGTGACCGGCGCCTCGGCGAACATCCGGTCGACCTCGCCTTCCGCCAGCTTCCAGGTGTAGCAGCGGTTCGTCCCGAACTCGTCGTGGACGAGCGGCGCGCCTTCCCCGAGCGCCCGCTCGGCGTCGACGACCGAGGGCAGCGGCTCGTAGTCGACGGCGACGAGCTCGGCTGCGTCCTTGGCCAGCTCGCGCGTCTCGGCCACGACGACCGCGACACCCTCGCCGAGGCAGCGGACCTTGTCCACGGCGAGCGGCCTGTGATTCGGGTGGTTCGTGTCCTCCGTCGGAACCCACGCGGTCGGAAGCGACGCCTGCCAGTCCTCGGCCAGGTCCTGTCCGGAGAACCCGGCGATCACCCCCGTGGCCTCCCGGGCGGCGGAGAGGTCGACGCTCCCGATGCGCGCATGTGCATAGGGGCTGCGGACGACCGCCATCCAGGCCATGCCCGGCACGCTGATGTCGTCGACGTAGCGAGAGAGGCCCGTCAGCAGCTTCAGATCCTCCTTCCGCCTGACCGGCGTCCCAATGACGCGGCCGACCTCGAGCTCGGTGATCGTGGCCATCGCTCCTCCTAGGCAGTCTCCGCCGCCTGCTGAACGGCGCGGACGATGTTGACGTAACCGGTGCAGCGGCAGAGGTTGCCCTCGAGCCCGTGCCGGATCTCCTCCTCGGTCGGATGCGGGTTCTCGCGGAGCAGGCTGACCGCCGCCATGACGAACCCGGGCGTGCAGTAGCCGCACTGCAGCCCGTGGTTCTCGTGGAACGCCTGCTGCACGGGGTGGAGCGACCCGTCCTCGGCGAGACCCTCGATCGTCGTGATCTCGCACCCGTCGGCCTGGACGCCGAGGACGGTGCACGACTTCACCGACTCCCCGTCGAGGAGAACGGTGCACGCGCCGCACGAGGACGTGTCGCAACCGACGTTCGTGCCGGTCAGCCCGAGACGCTCGCGCAGGACGTAGACCAGCAGCTCCCTCGGCTCGAGGGCCAGCTCGCGCCGCAGCCCGTTGACGGTGAGCGAGACCTGCCTCACGGCTGCCTCCTTTCACGGGTTCGCGCTTTCCCCGCGGAGCTTAGACGCTTCCGCGTTCTCCTGACGTCGCTCTTGATCGCAGCCGAGCCACCTCGCGTATGCGTTGTGCGGTCCGCGGCAGCTCGATCGATCGACCAGGATCAGGCCGGCTCGAGTCGGCGGGCCGTCCGCGCTCGGAAGCTAACCGCTCCAACGCCTCGGCGGAGATCGAGCTCGACGGCGCGTGGGCGCAGCTGCTCGACGAGGAGGGGCACGGCGTCCAGACGATCAACGAAGGCGATCCGAAGATCAGGCTCACCGAGCGGCGTCCCCGCGAGCTCGAGCCTCGCCCGCAACGACCCGTACAGCTCGGCCGCCGCCTCGTCAAACGGCAGGATCCGAACGAGCGAACCGACCAGGTCGCGAACACGTTCGGTAAGGGCGCTGCTCACCCGCTTCGACGCCCCGTACAGAAGCTCGCCGAGCGTGATCGCGGTCGTGAACTGCTCCTCGGCCGGGACGAGCGCGAGCCGCCGAACGAGATGGAGAGGCGGCTCACGTCGAAGGACAGCGCTCAGGATGTCGGTGTCGAAGCAGTACATGCTCAGCCGAAATCTGGGCCGGGACGGTCCTTCGCGCCGGGCCGGGCCGCGTAGAGCTCCGCGACGATCTCGGGAAGCTCCTCCCAGTCGCCGAGCGCGCCCGCCCCCGCGGCCAGCCCGCGAGGTGCCGGTGCCGGGCCTCGCGCGAGCTCGGGCCCGGGCGGGACGAGCGCAATCGCCGGGCGACCCCGTCGCGAGACGAGGAAGCGCTCGCCTTTCTGGACGCGGTCGACGAGCTCAGCGAAGCGCCGCTTCGCCTCCGCAACACCGAGCATCTCTGGTCCAATCTGTCTTCGTGTCATCTCCTCTCAATTATGACAAGTGAACCCTTCGGCGGTTCCGCGGAACCGCCTTCCTACCCACGCGCGGTACCCCGGAGCAGCGCCCGGGTGCTCAGGCTATGTTCGAGTGCAGGCGATGATCTTACGAACATGTGTTCGTAAGATACCCACGGCGCCGGACGGCATCGCGCCGCCCTTCTGTCCGGCTTGGGACACTGATCCAGAGGGCTCGCTTCGGATCGACAGACGCCTCCGACGCCCTCTGCATTCCCGCGGGATCCGTGCTCTTCCCCAAAGCTACTCCAGCTCCGCGAGCCGCAGCCACGACTCGGTCACCCTGCCGGCGGGGTGGTCGAGCACGAGGCTCCTCTCCGGCCGCGACCGATCGCCTCCCCGAGCCACACGCTCGCCGAGCTGTCCGAGGCGATCGATCTCGCCTTTGGGCGCTGGGATCTCTCCCACCTGCACCAGTTCGAGCTCGGCGACGGCCGGCGCGCCATGCTCGAGGGGGACAAGCTCGATCCGGACGTCCTCGACACCACCATCACGCCGCTGGTCACTCTCGGCCTCGGCCCCGGGTCTGCGTTCGAGTACGTGTTCGACCTGGGCGACCGGTGGCGCCATCACTGCGAGGTCCGGGCCACAGACCTCGATCCTGCGGAGGAGTACGGCGATTCCCCCGATCGGCCGGTCCCGATCTGGGGCTGGGGTTGGATCCCAGACCAGTACGGCCGGATCAACGAGGACGAGTAAGCCCGCGCCGAGAGGTGCTGGACGTCCATAGTTGACGTTTCGTACAAAACGTACTATTCTGACGGAGATGCCAAGAGCTATCTCCATCTCGAGCTTCCGACAGCGGATCAGCGAGCTGTTCTCGGAGGCCGTCTGGCAGGGCCACCTCGTCGAGATCGCCCGTAGGCGCGAGCGTGCTTTCCTCGTCGGCCTTGCACAGCTCAAGCGTCTGCTCGAGCCAGTCTCGTTCCAGCCGGAAGTCATCGCCGAGGAAGGGGCGGTTTCGATCTGGCTGCCGGAGCTCGAGCTTTGGGGCCGCGGGGAGAGCTTCGCCGAGGCGAAGGCCGACCTCGTTTTCGAGGTCCGCGACTACGTCGAGGAGTACCTCGACGAGAGCGAGCGATACCTTGCGGCGCCGAACCGGGCCCAGCACTTTCCGGCAGTAGTTCGAGCACACCTCGCCGACCTGACCGGCAACTTGGACGACGTCCTCTTCGCTGCACCGCGCACCGAGGCACCGATTCGCGAGCCAGTGCCGGCCTAGCTTTTGCGGCTCCCCACCTGGAACGACCTCGAGCGCTTCTGCGAAATCGACAACTGGGAGCGTCGTGAAGGCGATCACATCCGATTTCGGAAGCAGCTCGACGACGGCAGGATCCTGCGGACGAAGGTCTCGCGCAGAGGCGCCGAGACGATCGGACAGGGGCTTTGGGGTCACATCTGGCGCGATCAGCTCGGACTGAGTAGCGACGTCGATTTCTGGCAATCGCTCGAGTCGCGACAGCCTGCGCCCCGCGAGCTCGTCGAGGAACCCGAGCGACCGTCCGGTCCCGCCCTTCCCGGATGGCTTTGGCAACGGCTCATCGAGGACGTCGGGCTAAGCGAAGAGGAAGTGCGTGGGCTGACCGAGGCAGAAGGCCGCGAGCGGCTTCACTCCTTCTGGTCGCGTCCTCGCTAGATACCCGCGAGCTCGACGAAGCGGCAGAGCGCGTTCACGAGCCGCATGTCCTCGATCGTGCGGCAGCGGATCTCCAGCAGCTTCGGCGACGCGACCAGCACCGCGAGCGCCTTCGCGCGCGAGATGGCGAATGCTTCGACCCTCATCTATCTCGCCAAGGCAGATGCCTTCACTGAGGCATCGACCTGCATTCGAACCATTCTCGTCACTCCCGCGGTCTGGCGGGAGGCGGTCGAGGAAGGCGAGCGGATCGGGGCCCCCGAGGTCGGAAGAATTCGGGCAGCGCAGGAGCGAGGCCTGTTACGACGAGTCGCATTGTCCCCCGACGCCGAGGTTGAGGCCGAAGCGATTCGAGCCTCACATCGTCTCGGGCTGGGAGAAAGCGAGGTCATCGCTCTCGGGAGAGGACTCGGGTGGGCGATCGTCGACGAGGGTCGGGCGTCTCGGGTGGCGAGATCGCTCGGCATCAGGACGCTCTCGACCCTGTTTCTTCCGGTCATGGGTCATCGAAAGCGAGAGCTCACGCAGCAAGAAGCCACCGAGCTCCTTCGGCGGCTCGCCGTTGCCGCCAATGCTTCGGCGGAAGCCGTTCTTGCGATCGAAAGGCATTTGGGAGGTCAACCAAGATGAAAACTGAGCAGATCAACATCCGCCTCGAGCCTGACCTTCTCGCCGCGCTCGAGCGCGTCGCACGTGAGGAGTCGCTAGAGCGAGGGGATGTGATCCGCCGCTTGCTCGAGCGTTCGATCGAGCGTTGGGAGCTCGAACGAGCCGTACATGGCTACCAGAGTGGAGACATGTCGCTCGGAGGCGCTGCCGAGGAAGCAGGAATCACACAGTGGGAACTGCTCGAGGCGATCCGGGCTTCCGGTATTGCGTATCCACTTCGAAGCCAGGACGTCGACGAGCGACTGAGCGAGCTCTTCTCAGAAGGCTTCCGTACCCGATTGCAATGGATGGAGACGGACGTTGAGACGCTCGCGGACATCCCGCCACGTCCCGGCGGGGTCCTGCTCATCGGCATCAATCCCGCGCCGATCTCCGTCGCGGCGGGCCATTACTACCAGGGCCGGATCGGAAAGCGGCTGTGGCGGAGGCTTGAACGCGTCGGACTGCTCGTAAACCCGCAGCCGGGAGCGGAGGATGAGGCGTTCGCGCGAGCCGGCCACGGCCTTACCGACCTCGTCAAGCGTCCCACCGCCTCATCCAAGGAGCTGCACGAGGCGGAGTTCGAGTTCGGAATCGAGAAGCTGCGCTCGAATGTCATCGAATGGAATCCGGCCCTCATCCTCTTTGCGTTCACCGAGCCGGCACGCCGGCTGCTAGCGAATGCAGTCCAGCCCGGTCCGGGCCCATCCTTCGAAGGAATCCCGACGTTTCTCCTCTCGGGTCCTTATGCGGCTGCCGCAGAAACCAAGCGGATCAATGAGGAGCTGACGCGGATCATCGGGGACAGGGTCACGGAGACCGTCAGCGACGGGGCTCGAAGCCAGCGCGTGACCGCCAACGATCTCGCGCATGGCCAGATTCGACTCCCGCGCGACGCAAAGCGGTTCTTTCCGCCCAGCCGCGAGGATGTGGAAGTGATTCTGCGCGGCCGGCGGCTCGTCTGCAGCTACGACCCACGGACTGGCCCGGATCGCGAGCGATCCGCTGTGCTCCGAGTCGGTGCCGCGTTGCGAGACCTTGTTGCCGAGGACGAGATCCTCAGGGTCTCGCGCGGTCTGGCTGGGATCGTTCAGCTGGACTAGCCAGCTCGACGAAGCGGCAGAGCGCATTCACGAGCCGCATGTCCTCGATCGTGCGGCAGCGGATCTCGAGCAGCTTCGGCGACGCCACCAGCACCGCCAGCGCCTTCGCCCGCGAGACCGCGACGTTCAGCCGGTTGCGCGAGAACAGGAAGCCGATGGCGCGCACGAGGTCGTCGCCGCTCGAGGTCGCCATCGAGAAGAAGACGACCGGTGCTTCCTGGCCCTGGAACTTGTCCACCGTCCCGACGCGCACCCGCTCGGGCAGCGCCGCGCGCAGGCAGCGCACCTGCTCGTTGTAGGGCGCGACGACCAGGACGTCCTCGTAACGCAGGCCCTCCCCGTGCAGCCGGCGCACCTCGCGCGCGATCACCTCCGCCTCCTCCCGCGACTGCTGCCGGTTCCCGGTGTGCTCGACGGGGATGAAGCGAAGCCCCGCCTCGCCGTTCACGTTGTTGAGCGCGCACTGCGCGACCGGATGCAGCCGCCCTTCATAGGACATCTCGGAAACGAACTCGCAGATCTTCGGATGCATCCGCCAAGTCGTTCCGAGGAAGAGCCCGCGCTCCGGCGGCACGGTGTCCTCGCCGGCGAGCAGGTGCTCCAGCACCGAGGCGCCCGCGCCCTCCGGATGGATCCCCTGCGACACCTGCGCGAGCTGCTGCTGGTCTCCGAGCAGGACGAGGTTGCGCGCCGACGTCCCCGAGGCGAGCGCGTCGGCCAGTGACACCTGCCCAGCCTCGTCGACGAACAGCGTGTCGATCACGCCCTCCATCGACTCGCGCGAGAACAGCCACGACGTCCCGGCCAGGAGCAGGCGCTCGCGCGGCTCGTCGAAGTTCGCCTGGTCGTCCGAGGTCGTGATGAACGGCCCCTCGTAGGGCTCGCCCTTCTTCAGCCCTGTGAACTTGACGCCCTCTTCGTCGGCGACCTTCTCCACTTCGCGCAGGAGGTTCGCGATCGACTTGTGGCTGAGCGCGGTTACGCCGACGCGGCGGCCGCGCGCGATCAGCCGCACGATTAGCCGGGCGCCGGTGTAGGTCTTGCCGGAGCCGGGCGGGCCCTGGACGACGAGGTAGCTAGAGTCGAGCGACTCGACGACGTCCTTCGCCGCCTCGAGGTCGTCTTGGGGCAACGGCGTTACGCGCGCGCGAGGCAGGTCGCGGCGCAGGATCGCCTCGAGCGCCGGATAGCGATTCGTTCCTTCCAAGACCGAGCGGCCGAGCCTCCGGAGCGCCGCTTGCTGAGTGCGCGTGTCCCATGCCCCGCCCGGGATGAGCGACTTGGGCAGCGGGACGCGCTCGAGCTTCGGCCCTCGTCGCAGGCCGAGCCGTCCGTGCTCGTCGTCGAGCCAGTCGATCGTCCCCGCACGGTCGAGCGTGAGCGGGTCGTGCACCTCTTGTCCAGGTGAGAGCTTGTGCTGCTGGGGCGGGAACTGGAACGGATAGACGAGCGACTTCGCCGATCCGACCGGCGGCCCGTCTGGCGCGATCCCGCCGATCGCCTCGACGTCGAGATCCGTCAATTCGTCGGGCGACTGCCCGTACCGGTTGAAGAACGCCCACCACACCGGCTTCGCCTCGCGGCGGTGGTAGTCGAGCAGCTGGCCGGCGAGCACTCGCACAGCGTCGTCCTCGTCCGCGAGCAGCGTCGCCTGCAGCTCCGCGGTCTCTTCCGTCGCCTCGGGCAGCTCTCTCAGCTCGGGCAGCTCGGGCCAGGCGATCTCCCCGAATTGCGACTCCGCCTCCACCCGCAGCTCGAGCAGCCAGTCGCGGAGCTGCCGCGTCGACTCGCAGTCCTCGGCGTTGTAGGCCGCGAGCTCGCGCAGCAGCGCGCCGTCCCGCGTGTCGAGCCACTGCTCGTACATCAGGATCGAGTCCTCGCCCGCGCGCAGCTCCGCCTCGCGTTCCATGAAGAAGGTCTCGACGTTCTTGAGTGAGTAGCGCGGGTGCGAGTGGCGGAGCGCCTGGCGGACGACCTTGAACAGGTCGACGAAGACGCCGCGGCGCAGGAGGTCGTCGATCTCGTCCTCGCGCGTGCCGTACTCGCCCATCAGGCGCTTGAGCGCGGAGGTCTCGTAGCTCGCGTAGTGGTAGACGTGCAGGTTCGGGTCGCGCTCGAGCCGCTCGTGGACGAGGTCGACGAAGTCCTCGACCGCCCGCTTCTCCTGCTCGCGGTCGTGCGCCCAGAAGGCGCGGTAGCCGTCGGCGTCCGAGACACCCCAGAGGTACTCGAGCCCGGCGCGCGGCTCCCAGAACGGGTCGCCCTCGATGTCGAAGAAGAGGTCGCCCGGCGAGGGCGGCGGCAGGAGCGCGAACCCGCGCGCGGGTTCCGGCTGGAGCAGGCGCTTCGTGTGCTCGCCGGTCGTGCGGTGGTGGAGCTGGAGCTGCGCCTGCAGGCGGAGCGCGTCGAAGGTGGCGGGCTGCATCTGCGGCGGGCGCTCGTCGTCCTGCGCGTTGGCGAGCCCGTCGAGCGTCGTGATCCCCATCGCCGCGAGCTTGGGGATCTGATCGCGGCGGATGTTGGCGACGCGCACCGGATGGTCGTCCTCCTCCCAGCGCTGCTCGCAGAGCTCCCGGAAGTCGCAGAGCGGGCAGTGCGGGACGGGCAGCGGGTAGACGTCGATCCGGCCCTCCGAGTTTTCCGCCTACTACCGCCGCGTCCGCGCGCGCTTCCTCGCCGCGGTCGAGGCCGGGATCGACGTCTACCCGCTGCCC
>WNGF01010919.1_pt1 | contig 12119 bp, 15 predicted proteins | sample 5400641 | NCBI WGS metagenome assembly WNGF01 (sample SAMN13153371, study PRJNA577476) | soil metagenome | isolation source: 80 cm soil or saprolite under grassland replicate 2 | place: USA:California | collected 2016-06-15
GGATTAAAAGCTTGAGCGGGGCGAGTTCACCGGGGTTCATGGGCGTTCACGCCGCAGCTCAGACCGAGTGCGCGTACTCCGATGAACTGGGCCGTACCGGACTGAACTGCAACCCAAACTGCAACCCTGTGAGTTCATGATCATCTGCTTCAGGCTCGAAACCTGATAGCTCGACAGTAGCAGTCGCAGCGGAGCCCGGCCTGTGGTCCGTGACTTGCACTGGGCACTGTTACACGCGTCGCTTAAGTGGCATTGGGCCATGACCCAGCGACCGGGCACATGCGGCGTATCGCCTTCCTAGCTAGGCTAACGAACCAGTATTCGACAATTGATGCGCGTGGGCAAGAGCACGACCTAGATATAGTCTTCAAGCGGATGAACTGTAACTACCAATGCGTGTGCGAGTTCTACTGCACGAGCGGCTTCTTCGGATGCAGGAATGCGACCGGCATGGACAGCGTCATTGCGAACGCTGGCAAGCTGAGCAATGACCATATTTCTCGATACAGGCTTGTCTCTAGATACGGGCGGTGGATATCCGAATGAGCTATATAGGGAGAACAAGCCTTCGAGTCCATTCGCGCGCCGGATCGTTTGATCTATGTATTCTTGATTCAGTCCCCTTGCCGTCAATTGCCCCGATATCGCTGCCGTAAGAGCGACTTCCGACGCCGTGCCAGAGTCGATCGCAGCACGACGATAATCGGTCTCAGCTAGCGCCATTATCCCCTGCATAAGAAGACGGTGCTCCGGCGGCAACTCAATTTTTGGCGTGAAAGTAAGCCGGATTTGATCACTGCCGAGCGGCGATTTAATTACTGCGATACCCTCTGCGTCGAAAAATGCTGCGAGCGTTTTGCGTACCCGACGGTCGACATTACTCTTCAGCAGCCGCTCGATCTGAGCGTTGGTAGCGCGAAGCTGTTCCAGACGTCCAGCGACTTCGTCCGCGCGTCGCGGACGCTTGTCGGGCTCCGGTGCAAGCAGACGGAAGACAAGGTCTCGCAACCCTTCCGGCAGATCGTCTCGGTTAAGGGAGGGGAGCCGACCTGTTTGACACGCAGCCAGGACCTGTTCGCTGCTTCCGACGAACGCAGGGCAGCCCGCGATCATCTCAAAAATTGTCGCGCCCAAAGAGTACAAGTCAGCGCGTTCATCGGCGCCGGTGCCGACTATAAGCTCGGGAGCCATATAGTTGAATACCTGCTGGTGCGATACGTCGATCATATGCCGATCACCGAGCACAACTGCAATATCGAAATCTACGAGATGCAGCGTGCCCCACTCGTCGAACAATACGTTGCGGGGCTGCAGATCGCAGTACAAGATACCGCAGCTGTGGATATGCGCTAACCCATATGCGAGTTCTATTGACAGCCGGAAGACGTCTTCGATCGCCAAGCCATCGCCGGATTTCTTTTTTGAGCGCTCGATTAGATCTGCCAGGTTCCCTCCAGTGAGGTAACGTGTCACCATCGCCGCGATCTGATCATCTTCCCAGTGATCGAGTACCGTTGCGATGTTCGGATGGTCACCAAGCTGGGCCAGCACCTGCACTTCCCATTCCCTCACGGTCATCCCGGTAGACATCACCCAGTTGTTCGAGAAGACATCGAGAGCTACCTGATGTCCAACCACCCGATCGCGCGCCAAATAGATCTTCTTGTTAGAAGGGGCCCGCAGGAGCTGCAGAATCTCGTACCGGCCGTCTCGTACGAGAACGCCTGGTTCAAGCACATCATCCATGAGCAATAAGGCTAGCGGCGCGCGTCAGGGATTGTCTAGAGTAGCCGTAGCACCGACATCCAGCGGTGGGCTAGTCTTTCTCGTCCTTTGTTCGACGACGTCGCGCTGCGCGACGAATTCCGCCGGCGCCTCCAGGCCGCTGGCATCTCCATCCCGGAGTCCAAACTGAACCTGCGGCCGTCCTTCCCCGTCGATGTCCTGCGCGACCCAGCCGCCCTTACAGCCGTCAAGTCTGCGCTCGAATGGTTCGCGGTCGTCTTCCGCACCAGGCTGGCCCAAGCAGGACCGACGGACCAGCCCGAACTAGGCGAAGTCCTCGGATTCGCATGACCGCCGAGCATCAGATGACCCGCGCGGAGGCACTCCAGAGCATCCTCATCTCGATGCGCCGCCGTGACGGTGACCTGCTGACTTGTGCTCGGCAGTGACCGGCCTGTACAGACGGGCATGAGAAAATAGATGCAAGGTCTTAATGATCTTGGTCTAAGCGCTCAACGCTGTGATCTGCACAAACGCGCTGCGACATGGGCCGCGAAAGCCTCTCAAAGCCCGATACAGAAGCGGGACCTCACAACAACTTTCGCCTATGTCAGGAGTCCTGGAGCATCCACCCCAGATCCAAAGGACCGGCTGCACCTGGTCCGGCTAGGGAGAACCCCTCGATGCGAACTAGTGCCAGGTTGGTCTATACGGGTCGTTCACGCAGGTCGGTACGCGATGGCTGCCTATACTGGTCGGGCCCAGTCGCCAGCGTTGCTGTACTCGGCTGCTGTACGTGCCAGCCAGGCGGCGGCGGTGATCACTTGCTTGCAAAGCTCAGCCAAAGCGTCCAGCACCGTCCATGACCTGGCACGGAGCGCTCCCAGAGTCCACCTGAGTCCGGCAAGGTCCAAGCTCGTTGGTGTCCGGTCGCGTCCAAGATCCGGTGTAAATAGAAGACGGGCGTAGGTTCCCTTCAAGACCGCCAAGTCATCGAAGGGAAGGACCCACGCCCGTGTCACATCGAGTATCCCCTACTGACCGTATCCGCCACCACATCGATGAGCTGTTCGCCCAGGACAAGGCGCTTCCGGAGATCTTGGAGGAAGTCGCCCGGCTCGGCGCCCAGCTGCTGATGCAGGCCGCCTTGGAGGCCGAGGTCACCGAGTTCCTCGGCCGCGATCGCTACCAGCGGTCTGCGGCCTGCCAGGACGCCCGGCCCGGGTCCCGCAACGGGTACCGGGAAGTGAACGTCAAGACGACCGCCGGGCCGGTGGCCCTGGCCCGGCCGAAGCTGCGCGGCACCACCGAGGCGTTCGCGTCCCGCCTGTTCGGCAGCCATGTGACCAAGACGAACGCGCTGGAGTCCCTGGTGATCGCCGCCTTCGTCCGCGGCCTGTCGGTCCGCGACATCGAGGCCACCCTGGCCGAGGCCCTCGGTGACCAGGCCGCGATCTCCAAGTCCACCGTGTCGGCGGTCTGCCAGCAGATCAAGGGCGAGTACGAGGCCTGGGCCCGGCGCCGCCTGGACGGCGTCACGCTGGACTACCTGTTCCCGGCGCCAGCTTCTTCCGGATGCACCCCGGCTCCCCGGCCGAGCCGGTGCTGGCCGCCTGGGGCATCACCACCGGCGGCAAGCCCGCGTTCATCGGCCTGGCGCCGGGCACCGGGGAGTCCGCCGACGCCTGGCACGGCTTCCTCACCGACCTGAAGGACCGCGGCCTGGCCTCCCCGCTGCTCATTATCAGCGACGGCGCCCCGGGCCTGATCGGCGCGATCGAGCAGGCCTACCCGGCCGCGCTGCGTCAGCGCTGCATTATTCATCGCGCGAGAAATGTCCTGGCCAAGGTCCCGGCCGGGATGCAGGCCGAGGTCAAGGACGCCTACTGGAAGATCTCCGGCACCGAGAAGCTGAAGACCCAGCCCGGCCCGGCCCTGGTAGAGATCATCGACGCCCGCATCAGCGAGATGGCCGCCCGGTACTCTGCCGCCTACCCTTCGGCGATGAAAAGCCTGACCACCGACCGCGAGGGCCTGACCGCCTGCCTGCGGTTCCCCGCCGGGCACCACCATCGCATCCGGCACTCCAATTTCATCGAGCGCACCTTCGGCGAGACCCGCAGAAGGGTCAAGGTCATCGGCCGGCTCCCCGGCGAGACCAGCTGCCTCACCCTGGTCTGGGCCGTCCTGGACCGGGCGTCCCGCGGCTGGCGGGGCGTGAACATGACCTCCGACGGCCTGCGGCTCCTGCAGGACCTGCGCCGCTCGCTGCTCGACCCACCCCGCCAGCTCCGGCCACGCACCGTCACCACCAGCCAGCCCGCCGACGGCTGCGAAACTGTCAGTACCGTCGCCTAACCTGATCATGAAGCCGGAACCACGCCCGCCGATTTACACCGGGATCCGGACGCCACCGTTGGTGTCGGTTGTGGGTGTCAACGCGGCCCATTGAACTCAACCTGCAGTCGCACATGACCAGAACTTGGACTGGCCGGTTTGCGCCCAGATGCTTGTCCGGTAGCGTGACTGAACATGCCCGAAGCTGAGGGCGGTGGCATCTTTGTTAGCTACCGTCGGCATGAGAGTAGCCATCTCGCTGGCCGGTTGTATGACCGCCTGGCCGACCGTTTCGGCGAGGGCCAGGTTTTCATTGATGTAGACACGATCGAGCCGGGCGTTGACTTCGCCGAGGAAATCAGCCGCGCGGTGGCGACCTGCAAGGTGCTGCTGGCGGTCATCGGCCCGAACTGGCTGACCGCAACCGACGAGCAGGGCCGCCGTCGGCTTGATGACCCAGACGACATTGTCCGGCTGGAAATCGAGGCCGCGCTGGCCCGCAACGTGCGGGTTATTCCGATCCTGGTCGAGGGCGCGGTCATGCCGGGGCGGCAAGATCTGCCCGAGAGCCTCGCTGGTCTTGCCCGCCGCAACGCGCTCTTCATCCGGCACGAGAGCTTCCGTTACGACGCTGGGCGCCTGGTCACGGCGATCGAGCGGGTTCTTGCCGCTGTCCGTGACCTAGCGGAGGCCCGGCACCCAGTCGAAGAGGACACCAAGCGCCAGGCCCAGCAGGGCGCCGAGCGCCAGACTGCCGCTGGGGCCGGAAGCGATCTAGTCACAGGATGGCAGCTGGTTGACCAGCGCGAGGGCCAGGTCTACCAATGGCCGGAGCTGCTTGAGCATTACGACCGTTACGACGTGTACCAGGGTGAGACGCAGCGCGAAGGCACCGTCTTCATCGCACTCGGTTGGACCGTGCGCTGCGGCGCATGGGGTATGGACCGTATCTATGTGGTGAGCTTCCTGTCGCAGCGGGCGCCGCAGACGCCACTCGCGGAGTTTCTGGCAGCCGACGACTACAGAGAGACAGGCGAGCTAATCGCCATAATCCGGGGTAGCGACGGTGGCCGGAAAATGTACGGACCCGCCGAGAGCCTGCCGCCCGCCTATGCGGATTTCCACATCGCCGTATACCGTGATCGCGTGCAGGCCAAGGGTTCATGGAACAAGCTCGCGGTCGTCACCGCTGAGACTGATACCGACACCATCCTGAATCACGCTTTGATCCAGGCCCGCCGCCGCGGAGATCTGTAGGCGCTAGCCTGAAACAACCTGCTGGTCGGACGTCACCAGTTACGAGGTTGCAACCTCTTCCCTATCAGGTTGTCGCCGTCCTGCCCAGCAACTGCGCGGACGCAGCTCAGGGGCCGTATGGATGTCTCGTGAGTGCACGTGATTGTCCGTCTCGCCCCGTTGGTTCTGGCACGGAGGTGGCACAGTCCATGATCACACGCCGTGTGATCGCCTGATCCGTTGTCATTCTCCGCAGGCGGGGATATGGGTGAGGCCGTGTCAGGGGCTGGCAAATAGAATGGGCCGTCTTCAGGGGAGGGGTGTGCGGTGCCCGGCTCGTCGTCGCGGGGGATCTTCCTCAGCTACCGGCGTGAGGATGCCGCGCCCTACGCGCGCTTGCTGCAGTACCAGCTGAGCGAGCGTTTTCCGGACGCGCGGGTGTTCATGGATCTGGACTCCATTGAGGCGGGCCTGGACTTCGCCGAGGTCATCGCGCAGGCGGTGGGCTCGTGCGCGGTGCTGGTGGCCTTGATCGGGCGCCAGTGGGCGACGATCGCTGACGAGGAGGGGCAGCGGCGGCTCGATGACCCCGACGACTATGTGCGGTTCGAGGTCCAGGCCGCGCTGGAGCGTGGGGTGCGGGTGATCCCGGTGCTGGTCGATGGCGCCCGGCCGCTACGACGCCAGCAGCTGCCGCCCGAACTTGGGAAGCTGGCGCGGCTGAATGCTTTGGAACTGAGCTATGGCCGCTACCAATACGACGCCGACCGGCTGCTTGACCTCATCCAGCGGGTGCTAACTGCAGCGCCCAGCACGGCCGCAGCCCCCGGCGCCACTGGCGCTCACGACGCCGAGCCTGAGCGGAAGCCCGCCAGGTCACAGCAGCAGCCCGCCACATCAGAAACGATCGAGACTATGCTGCAACGTCTGGAGGCCAGCCCGTCAGCCAGCCCATATCTGCGGGACACCGTGGCCGAGCTCCGGGCAATGGGCTACGAACTGAGCCTGCCCAAGCCCCACCCGAAGACGGGCCAGCTGGAGAAGTACATCAAGGTCATAGACCCGGTATCCCCCATGCCCGCGGTCGCGTACATGCGCCCCGGGTTCCTGATCTTCAGCAGAACGTCAGACCAGGATGTTCTGCGCAGGCTCCCCGGTGCGCTCGTCAGAGCCAAGGGTGACGTCAAGTTCGCCATCGACGGGCAGCACGAACTCGACGCTGCCCGTAACGTCAGGCGCTAGCGCTGACGTGCTCGCCGCCTCCTGCCCACATCGCTCGGCGCACTCGAAGGGACTCGAATCCCCAGCCTTCTGATCCGTAGCTTGTGGCGGCATGGTCGCTGAAGGTCTTTGCGCATCTGGTGGAGGTTGGCAGAGGTTGGATGCGGTCGGTCAAGTGCGCTGTGGTTGCTGCACTTTGGTGCTGCACGCGGCCTCTTCGTCCCGAAGCCAAGTCGCGGTGCGGACTGCCAGGGCCGCGGTCAGCCTGACCTGGGAACGACCGTCCGTCAACGTCCGCCAGCGTCCGGTGGTGAACGTGCCGGTTGTTACTCAGTTGGTTACTCGGCCGCTCGCGAGCTGTATCCGATCATGTTTCCGCAGCTCCTTGCTCCATGCGCCTGCGCACCCAGGTTTTCAACGGGTTCGGGATGACGCGCCCGTTTAGCTAGGGGCTTGATGTGAAACCCGGGGCACTCTTGACCTTGATGCGACTTACTTGGTCGGCTCGTAGAAGAAGTAGTCGGCCGTGTAAGGCACAAACGCCTTATTACCGACGTCTGTCAGCGAGCTACAGCCCGTCGACGGTGGGAGCCCTCCAGTGGTGTTCAGCCGCTGGACGAAGGTGGTCTTCGTCAGCTTGTCGCCACCGGTCGGTCCGTTCTGGTGTCCAACCGCATCGAGCAGGAGCCAGGCAATCGCTTTCTGGTCGACGGTGACCGCTCCATTGGGTTGGTGCACCTTGGCCCAGACCCTGCTCGTGTCCTTGAACTGCCACGTGGCGCGGATCATGCCATCGGCCACCACCTTTGGATCAGTGTTAGGTTCGTCCGGGTTGGGGCTGTTGTAGTGGGTGATGATTTGCACACCGTCGTCGCCGAACAGGGTGGCCTGCGGCGTGAAGAGTACGTAGGCGACGCCAGCGCCTGAGGGCTGGCAGACGTAGTTCTGGGTGCCGACAGCGTGAGTCCCCAAGAACAACTTGTTCCCCGCTGGCACCGGCGCCATGCCGGGGGGCAGGGGTGGCGGTGTAATGTCGCCGGGGTTGGCCGCCTGCGGCGACGAGGCCGTGAAAGCCGTAATAGTGGCGACTCCCGCCAACACCATGCCTGCGACGGTCAAACTACCGATCGTTCTGAACCTGGTCACGGGGCCTCCCATGTCCGGAAAACTCCCCGGCCGTGCCGGTCCTCGCCCGCCAAAGCCAGGCTGACTACAGCAAGTGTCCCACACGCCCGGAACCAGCGCCCGCGTTGAACCCTGTGCCTCTTGAAAGAGCGTCAGGTCGACCGATTCTCGGATTAGGGGGCCGGGGGCGGGACGGTCACCCCATCGGGCGCGCAGCGGGCACGGCTGCCACTCGATGGGACTACTGCCGGAGGTCGTTGAGGTTCGTGTGCACGATTGGGCGCTGCCCATGCCAAACTGGCGGCATGACCTCAACAGCGCAAGAACAGGCACAGGACGCTCTCGCCCGCCACCGGGAGGAAAGCGAGGACGGCTCTGTTAGCGCCGAGTGTGCGCAGAGGCTGGCCGAAGCCTTGGAGGCCCTGCTCTACGACCCGGAAAGCATCACGCTCTGAGCCAAGATCACTTGAGAGCTTTGAAGATCCACTGCGCGGTGCGGCCTATAGCTTAGGAGAACGTCTCGACAACGGTCTTGACGTCATCTGGGGGAAGTCCTGGTCAAGAGCGCCAATGGGCATCGGCTCGGAGAGCGCCTTTCACTAATCGTGGTACACACTGCCTGTGAGGTTGGTCGGAATGACAGAAGAGGATGCTCGGCTGGTCCTCCTGCAAGCCGAGCTAAATGCGATCCAGAGCGCCATAAGGAACTTGGATACGACAATGTTTCAAATAAAGGGGTGGTGTGTAACAGCCGCGCTAGCGATCGGAGGTTTCGCAGTGGCATACCATAAGCCTTCCCTGCTCATCGTTGGAATCGGGGCAGTTATCGGATTTTACTTGGTGGATTGTCAGTTTAAACTGGTGCAGCGTAGATTTATTACTCGTAATAGAATACTTGATGCTGAGCTAAGGGCTACAGGGGTAATGCAGGTTCTTAAAGGCGCTGGCAATATTGACATTGTGGGTACGGCTGTTTTTCCGGGGGCAACACTCAGGGGTGCCCTATACTCGCGCAGCGATTCTTTATCTTTCAGATCTTTGGCGTGAGGCGCGATGGCCGAGTGTCTTTGGCCTCTACCTGTTTATTCTCATAAGCCTCGTAGTGGAAATAGCAATACTTGCCTGATAAACAGCGTATGACTTGCACGCAGATCGCACGCGCTGCGATCCTATGGTCCTGCTCGCGCCGCGCCGCCACGCGACTGTCGAGCGGACACGTGCTCGGCGGATCGCTCACGCAGGCGAACCGGCTGTCTGTGAGAGTAAGCCGTGGGAGGTCATCGTCTCTGTTGACTTCCCCGCCACTCCCTGGGTCTATTGATCACGCCCGTTGCTGCCAGGGGACTGACCCCTCGATGCGAACTACCGGCACTGTGGTTGGTGGAGGTTGCTGACGCTGGTCCGCCGGTTGGCTGGGGTCAATCAGGTGCCCTTGGCGTCCGTGTAGTTGCTGCACTTTGATGCTGCACCAGGCGAACACCGTTGACACTTAAGCGTCAAGGAAGAGTCACGGCTTCGGCGGTAGGCCCACCCTGGCGCTGGCTGGGCTGACTCACAAGAAACGTGACGCTTGGTCCACGTCTGGTCCGCGGTGAAGTGAACCTTCTATTCGTTGGGGCCTTCCAGGGCCAGCCGGTAGCCGCTCGGAGTTCTGATGAGCAGGCGCCGGTAAGTCCAGCCGGGAGCGGGGTTGTTGTGTTCGAGTTCGAAGCTAATACCTGCCAAGCGGCATCGTTCCATGGCGCTATCGATGTCGGTGACGCCGATCTGCCAGGTCAGCACGCTCGGCGGGTCGTTGTCGGCCGGGGCTACCTGGATGCCGAAATGGACCGTCTCAGTTCCGAAGCCGATGAAGTCCGGGTACTCCGGGCCTTCATAGATGACAGGCAGCCCGAGCTTCTCGTAGAAGGCGCGTTCGGCGGCCAGGTCGCGCACGTTGAGCACCGGTGCCAGCCTGGTGAACAGGTTCGATCCCTCGTGGCTCATAGCAGGATGCTAGTCCGCAGCTCGCCTGCGACCTCGCTGCTGCCGGTCCGGTGACAATCTGATCCGTAGACTGTGCCGCGCGCATCCGTGACCTGGGCACTTGGCGGCTGGCCTGCCAGGACGGCTCTCAGCGGCTTGCGTTGTCTTTCATTGTCGCTCAACGTCATACGGCCAAAATCAGGCCACCTCGGCGTGAGCCAGACACTCGCCATGTATGCGTCCGCCCTGTTCCTTGCGGGCCGAGCACTCGCTGTCCGTTAAGGGAAGTCCAGCGGACAGAACCGCGGAAGCGCTGTTGTCCCGGCTGGTGGCAGCCGTACCGTCTTGCCTGTGACATCAAACGGAAAGCGAAGGCGGTCCATACGGAAATGGGTGGTGGGCTGGCTCGCCGCAGTCATCACGGTAGGCGGCCTCACTTATCTACTGGTCTGGTACGTCCCAGATACACTCGCCAGGCGTCATGCGGACGCCTCCGTTGAATCGGCCTGGATTAGCGCCGTTGCGATCACCCTGGGCGTGGTAGCCACCGCAGCAGTGGCGGTCGCGGCTTTCTGGTACTCGCGCTCAACCAACCAGGCGACCATCGACGCGGCCAAGGACAGCACCGACAAGACGCTCGACGCCGCCCGCGAAGCGCAGTTCCCCGACCGGTACAGCAAGGCGATCGAGCAACTCGGTTCCGACAATATGGACGTGCGGCTCGGCGGAATCTATGCGTTGGAGGGGATAGCCGTGGACTCCGCCAGGCACCACCCGACCGTGATGGAGGTCCTGGCCGCGTTCATCCGCGAGCATTCCCGCGAGCAATGGCCAGTTCCCGGGTCGGACGATGCCGCTGTGCCTGAGCGCACCACGCGCCCCGATGTGCAAGCAGCCCTTACGGTCATTGGGCGCCGGGACGCTGCGCGTGACCGACGGCGGATCGACCTCCACGGCGCGGACCTCATCCGCGCGAACCTCACCCGCGCGAACCTCACCCGCGCGAACCTCGACCACGCGAACCTCACTGGCGCGATCCTCACCGGCGCGAACCTCACCGACACGTTCCTCGCTGGCGCGAACCTCACCCGCGCGAACCTCGACCACGCGTTCCTCGCTGGCGCGAACCTCATCCGCGCGATCCTCACCGGCGCGAACCTCGCCCGCGCGATGCTCACCGGCGCGAAGCTCACCCGCGCGAACCTCACCGACGCGAACCTCACCAGCGCGTTCCTCGGCGGCGCGCCACTCACCCTCGCGAACCTCGCCCGCGCGTTCCTCGACGCGGACTTCACCCGCGTGTACCTCACCCGCGCGAACCTCGACGACGCGGTCCTCACCCGCGCGAACCTCACCCGCGCGAACCTCACCGGCGCGAACCTCACCCGCGCGTTCCTCGTCGGTGCGATCCTCCCCAGCGATCGCCTCGGCGGCGCGAACCTCACTGGCGCGAACCTCACCCGCGCGAACCTCACCCACGCGAACCTCACCGGCGCGATCCTCAGCGCCACGAACCTCGCCGACACGGAACTCGCCGACGCGCGATTCTCCGAGGCTATGCCCGTTCCGGAGGGATGGGTAAGAGATGCTGGAACGGGACGGCTCAAACGCAGCGACGAGCGACAAAAGGGTCAACCGAGCGCGGGGTAGATGGAGCGGTGTCCTGAAACGTGCGTCCAGCGGACACCGGTAGTGGCTGGTGCGAACGCGCGCTGTCGATGCCCGCAATCCCGATCCGTTGCCAGGGGTGTCCGCATTTGCTCGCCCACACCCCAGCGGACACAGTGAGGTGGCAGGATCGCCCGGCCGCCTCCTCCTGCCCGATAGCCGGGACCCTTACTTGCAAAATACGCCCGGACTGTCGGAGACAGTCGCTCACCTGGGGCAACGCCTCGCCTGCGTCTGCTGGGATCGGGCCGCGTCGGGTCCCGTTGTGGTCAGGCTTGGTGGTCAACGCTCGCCGCATGCTAGCGGCGACCTTCTGGTCCATAGGCGGTGTGCGCACCTGGGAAAGCCCAGGCCGCGCCTCGATCATTGCCTGTCAGGTAGGTTCAGTTATGGAGTAGTCTCCCAGCTCCTGGGTTATCCCCCAGATCTGCTCGTTAAGCCATTCTTCGCCCGCATCGGTGTCGCCGGGGCCGCCATCCGCAAGAGCCGTGAGGTACGTCAGCGCGTCGCCCACCTCAGCCGCTTGCTGGTGATGGACGAGCGCGTTAGCGATGGTCGCAGCCAGTTCGTAATTTCGGGTTCCCTTGCTCATGAGCGCCATGTAGGCCAGACGGCGCGTTTCGTCCAGGTCGCGCTTGCGGTCCTCTTCCGCCCGCTTCACCTCGGTGCGGCGCTCTCTATCAAGGTCGACGAATCTTGCGGCAGCTGCGCCTGCGAGGGCGGAACCCGCGCCAACCATGGCCGTGCTCGCTGGTGCGCTCCCGACAGCGCCTAGGATCAGGAGCAAGATCGCTCCTAGGGCGAGAGGCCCGGCAGACCAGGAGTAGCGAAGCGCCGAGAGA
>WNGF01011982.1_pt1 | contig 12119 bp, 14 predicted proteins | sample 5400641 | NCBI WGS metagenome assembly WNGF01 (sample SAMN13153371, study PRJNA577476) | soil metagenome | isolation source: 80 cm soil or saprolite under grassland replicate 2 | place: USA:California | collected 2016-06-15
GCTCGGCCGCGCGGCGCTCCGCCGTCTCGACCATCGCCTTCGAGAAGTCGCTGACGATCACGCGGCCGCCGGGCCCGACGAGCTCGGCGGCGGCGAAGCCGGTGATGCCCGTGCCCGCCGCGAGCTCGAGGATCGTCTGGCCGCGCGCCGGCGCCAGCCGCTCGAGCATCCGCTCCGTCACCGGCCGCGCCGTCTGCTCGAAGTAGGCGTGGCGGTCGTCCCAGGCCGGCGCCATCGCCTCCCACACGGCGTGGCTCGCGCGTCTGAACTCGGTCGCGTCCATTCGCTCGCCGGACCCTACTTGCCCGGGCGGTAGGTGAACCGCAGCTTCGCCCCGAGCTGGCGCGGATCCGACGCGCCGAAGTCCGCGGGCGAGAAGGTCGGGTCGATCGTCACGACGACGACGAACGGAGGCGGCGGCACGTCGATCGTGCGCGTGAGGGTCTCCTTCGAGTGGATCTTCGGATGGAGGTCGGGCCCGTACAGCTCGACGACATCGTCGGCGCGCGTGCCCACCTGGAAGCGGACGTCCGAAGGGCGATCCGGTCCTCCCCAGTCCGCGCGGCTCGCCACGACGACGACCTTCCCCGGCCGCGGCGGGCCGCCGAAGCGCCGATACGTCGTCGTCGGCCCGCTCCAGCCGTCCGGGAACAACCCTTCGACCGTCTCCGACACCTGCAGCGGGATGGACGGACGCAGGAGCACGCCTGCACCCGAGCGCGCGATGTCGGTGCCGACGAGATCGGTTCCCCGCACGAGCACGACCGGCGTGTCCGACACGGCGAGCAGGCCGATCTTCGGGTCGACGACGGAGGGATCGACGACGCGCGCGCCGCGAATCGAACGGTTCCACAACGTCAACTCGGCGACGGTGCGCTCGTCGAACGCACCGGCCGGACCGACGGCGAAGACCTGCGCGTGAGTCCCAACGTGGTCGTCGACCCAGCCGCGCGGCGCCGGGTCGGCGGCCTTGACGGCGCGGGCCTCCGCGCGGGCGCTCGACCACGCCGCCGCATGTCCCGCGAGCACGACGACCGCGACGGCGGCGGGCACGGCGAGCGAGCGCGCGCGCAGGCCGAAGAGCAGTACGAACGCCACGACGGCCGCCACCGCGAACGCGCCGACGAAGAAGGGCCGCCACCGCGAACGCGCCGACGAAGAAGGTCCGGGAGGCGCCGTCCGGGGCGACGAGGCTGAGCCCGGCCGCGTGCTCGCTCGGCGGCCGCCCGAGCGTGTGCAACGCGAGCGCGGCGAGCACGATGAGCACGCCTGCGCCGGCGGCCAGGCGGAGCGGGACGGCGACGCTGCCGAGCCAGGCGGCGGCGGCGAGCGCGAGGACGAGCGGCACGAGCGCGAGCAGAGGCCGCTCGTCGAGACCACCCTCCGCGGCGCCGAAAACGCCTGCGGCCAGCACGAGTGCCGGCAGGCAGGTTGCGAGCAGCGCCGTCTCCGGCCGGGACGTCAGGGGCCGCGCGCCGGCCGCCGCCAGAAACCAGGGGATGATCCCCGCGCCGAACACCACGACGGCAAGACTCGCGGCGGCCGCGCGGGCCGTCGCGGCGGGATCGGTGAGCGCGCTTCCGATCTCGGGAGCGGTCCGCGCGAGCACCAGGTACGCGAAGACGGCGTACCCCGCGAACACGAGCGACCGCGGCCAGCGCAGGAACGATCCGCGTCCGCCCCGCCGCAGCTCGTACGCGACGAGCAGCGCCGGCGGCAGGACGACGAACCAAGGCCGGGCGAACGCGGCCGCCGTCGCGAGCGCGAGCGCGCCGCCGAGATCCCGCCCGCTCCTGCGCTCGAACGCGCGCGCGAGCAGCGGCAGCGACGAGACCGCGAGCAGCAGCGCCAGCGCATCGGGCACGGCCGCAGTCGCATAGACCGCGCCGGGAGCCGCCACGGCGAGGACGGCGACAACGAGCGACGCGCGCGGCCCGACGAGCCGCCGCGCGAGGAGGTACGCCGGGATGGCCGTCAATGCCCACAGCACCGCCGAGAGCGCCTGCGCGAACCGGTACGCCGACGTCGTCGACAGCGAGCGTGCGGCAGGTGCCAGCACAGCGGGATAGAGGAGGCTGCCCGCGGACTGCGCGCTGCCGCCACCGCGCGCGTGCTGAAGCGACGCCGCCTCTTCGATCGGCAGCCACGCGGTCGGCAGTGCTGCGCCTTCCGCGAAGAACAGGAGTGCGAGCGCCGCGACGATCACGCCGATCGCCGCGCGGTACGAGTTCCTCACCCTGACGGCGCTTCCCGGCGCGAGGCCTCGGCGAGGAGCAGCGGCAGGAAGACGACCGCCATCACGACGGCCGACGCGATGACGCGGTCGGCGGAGGTCGCGATGTACCAGTCGACCGGTGGATACCCGATCCAGTAGACGACCAGCAAGGCCGCAACGACTGCGCTGCAGGACGCGAGCGCGAGCAGCGAGAGCGCCGGGCGGCGCGGCGCGGCCAGGAGCGCGGCGGCCAGCATCAGCGGGACCGCGAGCAGCCAGCGGTCCGGGTCGAAGACGTGCGCCGGCATGTGGCTCGCCGCATACGAGAGCCGGTCGATGCGATCCCCGAGCACCGCCGGGTGCAGGAGGTCCGAGAAGCGGTAGTCGGGAGACGTCCGAAGGCCGTGATGTCTTCGCGAGCGCGGCGGCGGCGAGGAAGAGTCCCGCGAGCGCCGCGAAGCGCGCGTCGAACTCGAGCAGCCAGAGCGCCGCGCAGGCAGCGCCGAGCCCCAGCAGGAGCATCAACGGCTCGTCGCCGAGCGAGGAGCCGATCAACGCGGTGAACGTCGGCAGCACCGCGAGCAGCGCGAGGCACGGCCAGAGGATCGCCGGCCGGACCCGTACCGCGAGGAGCGAGGCGAGCGCCGCGAAGAACGCGACGGCGATCACCCACTCCTGAACCGCGAGCGGCGACGCCTGCGTGTTGCCCATGAACGCGAATACGCTCGCGTGGAGCGCCGGAACGAGCGGCGGGTAGCCCGGGTTGGCGAAGCTCGTGAAGCCGCCGACGCCGGTGTCGAGACCTCCGAAGTCCACGATCGACTTCGCCTTCGGCAGCCAGAACGCCCACGCGTCCCACTGGAGCGGCGCGCCCTCGCTCACCGAGCGGCGGAACAGAGCCGCGAGCTCGACGAAGACGACGCCCGCACCGGCGACGGCGACCCACGCTGCAGGCCCGGCTTCGCCGACGACGCGCATCGGGTACGGCGCGACGCGCCGGCCGAGCAGGACGCCGGCGCCCGCGATCGCGATGCACGTCAACGTAATGTCCCAGCGGTTCAGCGGTGCGCCGAGCACGAGCGCGGTCGACTCGACGATCCCGACCGCCGCCCAGCCGACGACGAGCGCGAGGCCAGCGTGCCGGAGCGCGTCGCGCCCGCTCCGGACGAGGCCGAGTCCGCCGAGCACGGCGAGACCGGCGACGAGCAGCAACGCGTCGAGAACCGCGAGCCAGACGTACGACGCCGTCATCGACGGACTCGCAGAACTTCCGCGCCGCCGCCCAGGTCGGCGACGACCTCGGTCTTGACGCCGAGCTGAGCCGGGTCGGCGCCCCAGTCGACGATCCAGTCGGCATTCCCCACGTCGTCCGTGTGCCGCCGCGGGAGCAGCCAGTACGCGTAGAACGGCGGTGCGGCGACCGACGCGGACTGTCCGGCGCTGGCGACGTAGAAGACCGCGTCACGCGGCAGGACTTCGGCCGCGCGAAGCGCGAGGTCCGCATGCACGCCGTAGGCGCGTGCCGGTGCGAGCTCCCGGTCGACCGACGTCAGCCCTGCGTTCGTCTCCACCTGTTCCTGCGCCTTGCGGAGCGAGCTCGGCAGCTCCGTCACGGCCGCGAGCAGCGCGACGATAGCGAGCAGCGCCGCCGCCGCTGCCGACGTCACGTACCGGGACCGCGGGACCAACGACGCGAGGATAGAGAAGTTCCCGGCGGTCGCTCGGGACTACGAGTTGTTCGCGGTCAGATCCGGCGTCGGCCAGCCGGCGGGGCGGTCGACGTAGACGATCCCGCCGGACGCGGGGATCCACGCGCGCTCGAACTGCTCGCGGTCGTAGTAGTGCTTGACGTCGGCGTCCGTCGCCGAGGCCGGGTCGTTGACGATCACTTTGCTCCCGTCGCCCGTGAAGCCTTCGATCACGAGCAGGTGTCCGTTCGTGCTCTTGATCGCGGAGTCGAGCTTGTTCGACGACCACGCGACCGACGCGACGAGCGGGATGCCCGCCTTGATGAACGCCTCCGCCTCGCGCAGAGAATGCAGCTGCGTCACGTCGGCCACCAGCCCACGCGCTGCGGCGTACGCGGTGTTGAACGGCCAGTTGCCGGCGCCGTTGTAGTGGTAGTCGTAGACGAAGCGCGCGGCGTAGTCGACCCACGGGTCGGCGAACGCAGGATTGACCCACGCCATCTCGGTCGTGGTCGGGAAGTAACCCGCGGTGGGGAACTTGTCGGCCCAGTAGCCGACGACCATCGCCGTCGACGTCGGGCTGCACCACGCCTCGCCGCCGTTGTCGTACTCCGGGTACTCGCCGTGGTGGATCTCCTGCGAGTACTGCGGCACGCCGAGGTCGATCGTCGTGCCGTTCATCGTCGTCGCGCTCGGGAAGCTGTTCTTCTGGTTCCTCAAGTTCGACGCGATTGCGCTGAAGCGGCTGACCGTCGGCGTTGCGGTCGAGGCGGCGCGGCGGAAGAGCGTCAGCCGCAGCCGGTACGCGATCGCCGGATGGTCCTTCGCGAAGAATGTGTCGATCGCGATGTAGCCGTCGGAATCTCCCTGGTGCCCGACCGACGTGCGGTGGAAGTCGGAGTCGGAGTACGTCCAGCGGCCGAGGATGTACCACTTCGCCCAGTGGCCGTCGCTCAGCTGCGGCTGCACTTCGGACTGGATCCACGTGCCGACGGGTGTCTTCGCGTTCCACGACGACACGAGCTCGTCGAACGCGAACGAGGGCGTGTAGACATCGGAGGTCCACGTGCCGGACCGGTACACGCCCGAGCCGTCGACGCCGTCCGAGTTGAAGTTCGCGTACGGGTCGACGTACGTGAACGAGCCGAGGCCGCTCGACGCGAGCGTCAGTGCGCCGCCGGAGTACGTCAGTCCGCTGACCGTGCCGGAGCCGAGAGCGAAGTTGTGGTAGTCGAGCGGGAACGGCTGCGCGGCGAGCGCGGGAGCGGCGGAGACGAGCAAAAGCGCGACAGCCGTCACAACCGTCACCTGGGCGTGACGGAGCATGCGGGGGATCCTAACGCGTTCGGTCCGGATCAGCTGACCGTCTGAACCGGCACCTCGTAGAACTCGACCGACGTGCGCCTGCCGCCGCCGCCCGGATTCATGGCGTTCAGCGTCTCGTCTCCCTTCCGCATCGCCTCTTCGCTCTCGAACAGCGTGATGCCGAGCCCCTTGCCCGTCTCCCGATTGACGAGCATCATCATCTTCGCGTTCTCGAGCCCGGGCGGTGCCTCCCCCGATTCGACCTGCCCGCGAACCATCGCGATGTCCTCGTCGATGTCGGCGGGATCGCTTTCGAACGACGCAATGCGTGCGTACATCGTGAGCTCCTTTCGACGGCCGTCTGCGCGGACGAGCTTACGCCGCGGTGGAGGCTAACGCACCGGGTCGGGGATGTCGTCGTCGCGCTCGAACCCCTCGTGCTCGAGCTTCAAATGCTCGATCTCGACCGCGTTCGCATTCGCGTCGAGGTCCGGCACCGCCTGGTACTTGGACACCCAGCAGCGGAGCAACCCGTAGACGCGCACGAGTTGTCCCGACTCGTCGTGCTCCTCGACGACGATGTCCCGGCGCGCGCCGCCGGCGCGATGCCTCCACGCCTTGTCGGCCCACTGCTGGAACTCGGGATCATGCGTGACACCGCGCTCGAGCGTCACCGCTTCGTACTTCGATCGTCGCAACAGTCGCCGAAACCGGCGAGGCCGCGTGAACGTGCTGAACCCGGCGACGGGCCGACCTTCCCACTTGATCCGAAACCTGAAGTTGTTGTACGGATCGGGGGCGTTCATTGCAGCCGGTCAGCGGCCGCCCGAGATGTAGTCGGTCAGGTACTTGATCTGGAAGCTCTGCTCCTGCGACTGGTACTTGACGAGGTCGCCGATCGACACGAGCCCGACGACGTCGTCGTTCTCGACCACGGGCAGGTGACGGATGCGGCGGTCGGTCATGATCGCCATCGCCTCTTCGACCGGCGTCTCGGGCGTGACGTAGACGAGCGGCGACGACATGATCTCGCTGACCTTCGTGTCGCGGCTCGTGCGGCCTTGCACGGCGATCTTCCGCAGGTAGTCGCGCTCGGTCATGATCCCGACGACCTGGTCGCCGTCGGTGACGAGGATCGAGCCGACGTTGCGCTCGACGATCTTCACGAGCGCGTCGTAGACCGTCGCGTCGGCCTCGATCTTCAGGACGTCGCTGCCCTTGCCCCGGAGGATGTCGGCCACGCGTGCCACGACACGACGTTACCGGCTGGCGGCCGCGATTTCACGGACTGTTAAGACCGCCGCAAGCCCGGCGTAGGAGACTGCGGGAAGGCTCGGGTGCGTAACCCAACGAGGGAGGCCGAATGAAGAAGCTCCTGTTCATCCCGCTCGCCGCGCTCGCCCTCGCGGCGCCGGCGGCGGCCGGCGTGACCGGGCCTGCGTTCTACGTCGACGGCCAGCTCTATCGCACCGTCCTGACGCCGACCGACCTCTCCGGCACCGGCGCACCGGAGTCGAGCTACCAGGTCATCTACGACTTCGGCGGGCTCCAGCCGAACGTCGCCACCGCCGCACCCGGCGATCCCGGCTATCGCGGCGGCCGGTGGGCCGTCCACGCGCTGAGCTTCGCCAACTACGCGGCGGCGGTCGCCGCGTACGACACGAACGGCAGCGGCGACCTCGACAGCGACGAGGAGGTCGCGGCCGCGCTGGCCGGCGGCGCGGCCGTCGATCTCGGCGTCGTCAAGCGCTTCGAATGCCCGGTCATTCCGGTACCGGGCGCTTGACCGATCGCGGGGCCGGCTCCGGCCGGCCCCGCGATTTCACAGGTCCGTGACGGGCAGAATGGGCGACATGGAGACCGTTCTCGTCGTCGACGACGAGTCGACGATCCGGGACGTCGTCGTCCGGTACCTCCGGCGGGACGGTTACGCGACGCTCGAGGCGGAAGACGGCGACGCGGCGCGTGCGCTGTTAGAGCGCGAATGGCCGAACCTCGTCGTCCTCGACCTGATGCTGCCGGGAACCGACGGCCTCGCGCTCTGCCGCTGGATCCGCGACCGCTCGCAACTGCCGATCATCATGCTCACCGCCCGCGGCGAGGAAGCCGACCGCATCGTCGGCCTCGAGCTCGGCGCCGACGACTACGTCACGAAGCCGTTCTCGCCGCGCGAGCTCGTCGCGCGTGTGCGCACGGTGCTGCGCCGCGGCACGGCGGCGAGCGAGCAACCGGACGAGCGGGTTCGCTTCGGCGACGTCGAGCTCGACGCCGCCGCGCGCGAGATACGCAAAGGCGGCCGTCCGCTCAAGCTCACGGCGCGTGAGTTCGACCTGTTGTGGTTCCTCGCGCGCCATCCACGTCGCGTGTTCTCGCGCGAACAGCTGATGAGCCGCGTCTGGGGCTACGAGCCGGCGAGCGACAGCGGCACGGTCACCGTCCACGTGCGGCGCCTACGCGAGAAGATCGAGGACGACCCGGCGCAGCCGCGCCACCTCGAGACCGTGTGGGGCGTCGGCTACCGACTCTCGCCGTGATCCGGCTCGCGCTCATCGTTGCGGCGTCGACGCTCGCCGCCGGGCTCAGCGGCGGAACGCTCCTGCGACTGCTGCCGACCGTGCGCGCACGGCTCGCCGGTCTCGCGCTGCTCGCGGTTGCCCTGCCGCTCGTCGCCGTGCTCCTCTCGGGCGTCGCGATGTTTCACATGGGCGCCGACGTCGTCGTTCTCGCGGTCGCGGCTGCGTCGTCGACCGTCGCCACGGCTGCGGCGCTACTCGTCGGGAGATCGATCACGGTCCCGATGGATCGGTTGCGCGACGCGTCGGGCGCGCTCGCGCGCGGCGACTTCTCGGTGCGGGCGCCGGAGCAGGGACCGGCGGAAGTGGCGGAGCTCGGCGCTGCGTTCAACGGAATGGCGGTCCAGCTCGAGGAGCTGTTCGACGCCCGCCGTGAGCTCGTTGCGTGGGCGAGCCATGACCTGCGGACTCCACTCACCGCGATGCGCGCGATGCTCGAAGCGATCGAGGACGGTGTCGCCACGCCCGATCAGTACGTGACGGCGCTGTCCGAGCAGGTGCGGACGTTGGGAGGGCTCGTCGACGACCTCTTCGAGCTCGCGCGCATCGACGCCGGCCTGCTGACGCTCGAGCTGCAAGAAGCTTCCCTCGACGGCCTCGTCGAGCAGTGCGTCCGCGGCCTCGAGGCGGAGGCACGGCGGCAGAACGTGCGGCTCGAGACGCGCCTCGACCACGCGCCGCCGGTCCGCTGCGCGCCGGAGAAGGTCGAGCGGGTGCTGCTCAACCTGCTCACGAACGCGCTGCGCCACACGCCCTCCGACGGCTCGGTCGCCGTCGTCGTCGAGCCGGCGAGCGACGTCGTACGCGTCAGCGTCGAAGACTCCGGCGAAGGAATCGCGCCTGACGCGCTCCGCCGGATGTTCGATCGTTTCTGGCGCGCGGACGAGGCGCGGTCGCCCGGCGGCTCGGGACTCGGGCTCGCGATCGCACGCGGCCTCGTCGAGGCGCAGGGCGGCCGCGTCTGGGCCGAGAACCGGCCGAACGGCGGCGCGCGCGTGTCCTTCACGCTGCCGGCCGCGTAGACGGCAACCGTCGTAGGGCGAATCACGTACGGGAATGGGGCAGACGCCCTCTTCCGCCGGGCACGGGCACGCCCTAGCCTCATAGGTCGGGGGAGGACCAAGGAGGGCATTACATGAAACGGACTATCGCGCTGCTGGCAACACTCGCGGCGGTGTTTGCATGGCCGGGAGCCGCAGGAGCGGCGACCGGCGACCTCGTCGGAACGGTGACGTTCGCCAACGACTGCTCGTCGAGCATCGGCGTCGGCATCGCGTTCGACGGCGCCAATCTCTGGTACTCGTGTTACTACGCTCCGGGGAGCAACGACCTCTACCGCGCCGATCCGATCACGGGTGCCGTGACGGCGTCGTACTCGCTCGCCGGAGGGCTCGGCGCGCTGTCGTACGACGCGACGCGCAACGTCATCTGGGCCGGCTACGGCGGCGGCTCGGCGCCGAGCGACACCGTCTACCAGATCACGCTCGACGGGTCGCAGAACGCGACCGGCATCGCGCCGGCGTTCCAGACCGGCGACTTCTGCGGGCTCGACGACGGCCTCGCGTTCGACGCGAGAGGCCCGGGCGCGCTCGACGACGTCATCTACTACAGCGACGACTGCTTCACGACGACGCTCGTCGCGTACGACTTGACGGGCGTGGCGGTCGAGTCGTTCCCCTGGACGGGCACGGGTTGCTACAACAGCGGGCTTGCGATCGGCGGCCAGCTCCTGTTCCAGGGCTCGGACGGCTGCAACCACGTCTGGGTGATCGACAAGACGACGAAGGCCGCAGCCTTCGACTTCGCGACGACCGTCCCGGGCGACGTGAACTTCCGAGACGAGGATCTGGAGTGCGACACGCACACCTTCGCTCCGATCCAGGTGATGTGGTCGAAGGAGGCCTACTCGCCGATGCGCGCAGCCGCGTTCGAGATTCCGACCGGCACGTGCGGGACCGGCGGCGTCAGCGAGGAGAACCACGGCGCCATGACGGGCGGTGGCAGCGCCTTCACGAGCTCCGGCGTGCGCGTCACGCACGGGTTCGAGCTGTACTGCTCGCCGACCGACGGGACGAGCAACCTCGAGGTCAACTGGGGCAAGGGCAAGCGGTTCCATCTGACCAGCCTCGACTCCGCGTCGTGCACGGACGATCCGGCGATCGCGCCGGAGCCGCCGACTGCGGACTTCGACACGTACACCGGCTCGGGCACCGGCACGTACAGCGGTGTCCCGGGAGCGACCGCCGAGTGGACGTTCACCGACGCCGGCGAGCCCGGCACGAGCGACTCGGTGAAACTGACGATCAAGGATGCGAGCAACGTGGTCGTCCTGTCCGTCACGGGCACGCTCAACAGCGGTAACCACCAGGCCCACGCCGCCTAGGCGTCGCTGAGCCGACGATCGGCGAAGGGCCCGCTCCGGCGGGCCCTTCGCGTTCCCGGACGTCGTACGCTGCCGCGCGTGATCAGGCGGCGCGTCGTCATCCACGGCTTCGTGCAGGGCGTCGGCTTCCGCGTCGCGGTCGTGCGGGCGGCGGAAGCTCGCCGCGTGGCGGGCTGGGTCCGCAACCGGCCCGACGGCGCCGTCGAAGCGGTGTTCGAAGGGGAATCGGACGCGGTCGCGGCGCTGGTCGCGTGGTGCGAGCGCGGCCCGCGCGGCGCCGACGTCGAGAGCGTCGACGTCGTCGACGAGCCGACGGAGGGATTGCGCGGCTTCGAGATCCGCCCTTAGAGACGAAGGGCGCCTCGCGGGCGCCCTTCGCTTCGTCGTATCCCGGGGACGTCAGTCGCGCTTGCTGAGCTTCGCGAGCGTCGAGACACCGTTGACGACGTCGCAGCGGATCGCAACGCGGTCGCCGACCTTCACGTCTGCGACCTTCGTCGCGAGACTCGCCGGCACCGTGCACGTCACGCCGGCGACGGTGATCGACGTCGACGAGACGGCGCTCACTGTTCCGACCGCTTCGCTGTGCTCCGACTTCGTCTTCGCGCACTTGCCGGGGCCGAGCTCGACCGCGGAGCCGCCGGTCGTGCCGCCGCCGAGCTTGCCGCCGGTCAGACCACCGGCCGCGGTGAAGCCGGCCGAGAGATTCGCGAGCAGCTTCGTGTCCTTGCCGGCATGACCGGTCGCGAGACCGGCGAGCTGGCCGCCGTCGTACACCGCGTCGAAGTGCGCGACGGTGTTGCGGTCTCCGGCGGTGTCGATCTTGATCGTTCCGCCAATCGCACCGATGTTGTCCGTCGTGTTGATGACGGCCTGCAGCTGGACCTTCGCCGCGCCGGTGAGATCGGCGTCACCGGTCGCGGTGCCGGTGTACGTCCCCTTCGTCACGGCGATCGACTTGCCGTCGGACGTCGTGCACGTCCTCGTGTCGACCGATGCGACGGTTGTGGCCGCGAACGTCGCGCTGACCCGCTTCGCCGACTTCGCGCTGAATCCGTCGGCGATTGCGATGCTGGCCGCAGCGAGCGCGACAAAGGCGACCGCAATCGTTGTCACTTTCCGCATTTCAGTTCCTCCCTGGGCTGGGTACCTGAAAGAAAGGATCGATCCCGGCTGCGGGGCTTGCGTTGGCTCCGCGTAAATTTCTCGTAAAGCCCGCTCTTTAGAGCGCCGTTGCGACGTCGCCGAGCGGCGCGAAGCGGGCGCCCGCGGCGAGGCAGTGCTGGACGAAGCGGTCGAGCATCGCGATCCGATGTCCCCGCCCGATCACCTGTGGATGCATGCAGACGGTGAGCACGCCGCCATCGACGTGCTCGTGCATCCAGTCGAACTCGCCCTGCCAGATCTCGAGCACGGCGCTCGGCGCCGCGAGCCCGCGGCGATGCGGCTCGAAGTTGAACTGGAAGTGCGGCCAGTCGTCCAGCTCGAAGCACATCGGCAGCTCCCACAACGACGACTCGCGTCCTCGCTCGAGCGGCTCGTCGCGTGAGACGCGGTCGCCGATGCGCGGATGGAACGGCCGGTAGTCGTCGGTCATGAGGCTCGAGTCGTAGACGAAGCCGTGCTCCTCGACGAGCGCGAGCGTGGAGTCGGAGAGGTCAGCCGACGGCGAGCGGTAGCCGAGCGGGCGTACGCCGACCTTGTCGAGCGCAGCGAGCGCGCGCTCCATGTCGGCGACCTCTTCGTCGCGCGTCTGCTGCGACGGATCGACGTGGGCGTACGAATGGTGTGCGATCTCGTGGCCCCGCTCGAGGATCGACTCCGTCTCGCGTGGAAACGACTCGACCGTGTGGCCGGGCACGAAGAACGTCGCGCGCACGTCGTGCCGGTCGAGCAGGTCGAGCACACGCGGAACGCCGACGCGCGCGCCGTACTCGCCGCGGTTCAGCATCGCC
>WNGF01008437.1_pt1 | contig 12117 bp, 12 predicted proteins | sample 5400641 | NCBI WGS metagenome assembly WNGF01 (sample SAMN13153371, study PRJNA577476) | soil metagenome | isolation source: 80 cm soil or saprolite under grassland replicate 2 | place: USA:California | collected 2016-06-15
GAACGTCGGCTTCGGCGTCCTCGTCGCCTGGGTGCTCGTCCGCTACCGCTTCCCGGGGCGGTCGCTCGTCGATGCGGTGGTCGACGTGCCGTTCGCGCTCCCGACCGCGGTCTCGGGCATCGCGCTCACCGCCGTCTACGCGAAGAACGGGTGGATCGGCGCGCCGCTCGATCGCCTCGGCGTGCAGGCCGCCTTCGCGCCGCTCGGCGTCGTCATCGCGCTCGTCTTCATCGGGCTCCCGTTCGTGGTGAGGACGGTCCAGCCCGTGCTGGAGGATCTCGAGGCGGACGTGGAGGAGGCCGCGAGCGTGCTCGGGGCGCGCCGCGGCCAGACCTTCCTGCGCGTCCTCCTGCCCGAGCTCGTGCCGCCCGCGCTCACCGGCTTCTCGCTCGCGTTCGCGCGCGCGCTCGGCGAGTACGGGTCGGTCGTCTTCATCTCGGGGAACATGCCGCTCCGAACCGAGATCACGCCGCTCCTCATCATGACGAAGCTCGAGCAGTTCGACTACCCGGGCGCGACCGCGCTCGCGACCGTGATGCTCGGGGCGTCGTTCGTCCTCCTCCTCGCCGTGAACCGGCTGCAGGCGTGGACGCGCGAGCGGAGGGGGGCGTGACGCCGCCCCGCGACGCGACCCCGAGCGTATCGTCCCCCTCTCCCTGGAAAGCAAGCGGGGGGAGGGGGCATGACACCCGGACCGCGACGAAGAAGCTAGCGCACCTGCGCGCCACGGACGATCCACCCTGGGTCCGCCGCGTGCTCATCGCCCTCGCGCTCGGGTTCGTCGGCCTCTTCGTCCTCCTCCCCACGGCCGCCGTCTTCCACGAGGCGCTGCGCAAGGGCGTCGGAGTCTACCTGGCGGCGCTGGCCGACCCGGAGGCGCTCGCCGCCATCCGCCTCACGCTCGTCACCGCCGCCGTCGCGGTGCCCCTCAACACCGTCTTCGGCCTCGCCGCGGCCTGGTGCATCACGCGCTTCCGGTTCCGTGGGAAGAGCGTCCTCGTCTCGCTCATCGACCTTCCCTTCGGCGTGTCGCCGGTCATCTCGGGCATGGTGACGATCCTCCTCTTCGGCGCGCAGGGCCTCTTTGGCCCGTGGCTCGCCGCGCACGGGCTGCGCGTGGTCTTCGCGGTGCCCGGGATCGTGCTCGCGACCGTCTTCGTGACCTTCCCCTTCGTCGCGCGCGAGCTCATCCCCTTCATGGAGGCGCAGGGCACGGAGGAGGAGGAGGCGGCACACGTGCTCGGCGCGGGCGGGTGGCAGATCTTCTTCCGCGTCACGCTCCCCAACGTGAAGTGGAGCCTCCTCTACGGGATCATCCTCTGCAACGCGCGCGCGATGGGGGAGTTCGGCGCCGTGTCGGTCGTCTCGGGCCACATCCGCGGCGAGACCAACACGGTCCCGCTGCACGTCGAGATCCTCTACAATGAGTACAACTTCGCGGCCGCCTTCGCCGTCGCCTCGCTGCTCGTGCTGCTCGCGGGCGTGACGCTCGTCGCGAAGAAGCTGGTCGAGTTCCAGGCTCGGCGCGCCCGCGCCGCGAGCCGGTAGCCCCCGGAGCATCCATGTCCATCGACATCCGCGGCGTCACGAAGGCGTTCGACGGGCACGAGGTCCTCTCCGACGTGTCGATCCACGTCCCGTCCGGCGAGCTGGTCGCGCTCCTCGGGCCGTCCGGCTGCGGGAAGACGACGCTCCTGCGCATCGTGGCGGGCCTCGAGGCGCCCGACGCCGGTGAGGTGCTGCACGAGGGCGAGGCCGTCGGCGGGAAGAGCGCGCGCGACCGCAATGTCGGGCTCGTCTTCCAGCACTACGCCCTCTTCCGACACATGACGGTCTCCGAGAACGTGGCCTTCGCCCTCCAGGTCCGCCGCCGCCCGCGGGCCGAGGTGAAGGCGCGCGTCCAGGAGCTGCTCGGGCTCGTCCAGCTCGAGGGGCTCGAGCGGCGATATCCGACGCAGCTCTCGGGCGGCCAGCGCCAGCGCGTCGCGCTCGCGCGCGCGCTCGCCACCGAGCCGCGCGTGCTCCTGCTCGACGAGCCGTTCGGCGCGCTCGACGCGCGCGTTCGCGAGGAGCTGCGCCGCTGGCTGCGCCGCCTGCACGACGAGATCCACGTCACGACGGTCTTCGTCACGCACGACCAGGAGGAGGCGTTCGAGGTGTCGGACCGCGTCGTCCTCATGAACCGCGGCCGCGTCGAGCAGGTGGGGACGCCGCGCGAGGTGTTCGAGGAGCCCGCGACCCCGTTCGTGATGCGCTTCCTCGGGAGCGTCAACGTCCTGCCCGGGCACCTCACCGGCGGGCGCGCGCGGGTCGGGGCGCTCGAGTTCGACGCGCCGGCCGCGGCTGCCGACGGCGGCGCCCACGTCTATGTCCGCCCGCACGAGCTCGAGCTCTCGGCCACGCCCGGCCCCGACAGCTTCACGGTCGAGGTGGTGCGCGCCACCCCGCTCGGAGCCTCGGTCCGCGTGGAGCTCGCGACGTCGGTCGGACCGCTCGAGGCCGAGATCGACGCGCGCCGCGCCGAGTCGCTCGCGCTCGCCCCGGGGCAGCGCCTCTTCGCGGCGCCGCGTCGCCTGCGCGTCTTCGCGGGCGACCCGCCGGACAGCCTCACCGCCAGTGGGCTGTAAGTGCCGGCCGGACAGGTGGTTTTCCTTCGCTGTCCGCTATAGCAGAGCCCCTGCTTGACAAGCGCTCCGCTATAGCGGATATTCATCCGTGAAGGGGAGAACGCCTCCATGAGCCAGTCCGCCGCCGCCGTGATCGACCTCGACTCCTTTCGCCGCGAGCGGCAGCAGCGTGCCGAGCGCCCCGAGCGCCCGGCGCCTCGCCCGCTGCCCTCGCCCGTCTGCATGGTCCCCGTCCTGGTCGCGTGGATCCCCGTCTGGCCGGTGGCGTGAGCGGCATGGAGGCGAGCGCCGGGACCGCCTCGTCGGACCTCACGCCGATCGTCGGGGCGAATCTCCGGCGCCTGCGCGTGCGCCGGGGGCTCTCGCTGGAGCGGCTCTCGAAGGCGTGCGGCGTGTCGCGCGCCATGCTCTCGCAGGTGGAGCTGGGCCAGAGCACGCCGACCATCAACGTGGTCTGGAAGATCGCGAGCGCGCTGGGCGTCCCCTTCTCCGCGCTCATCTCGTCGAAGGACGGCACGGGCGTGTCGGTGCTGCGCCAGGCGCAGGCGAAGGTGCTGGCGAGCCGCGACGGCGCGTTCAGCTCGCGCGCGCTCTTCCCCTTCGACGAGCCGCGGCGCGTCGAGTTCTACGAGCTGCGCCTCGCGCCACGCGGCACGGAACACGCCGAGGCGCATCCGCCGGGCACGACCGAGAACCTCGTCGTCGCCCAGGGCAGCGTGACGGTCGAGCTCGCGGACCAGCGCGAGACGCTCGGCCCCGGCGACGCCATCGTGTTCGAGGCGGACATCCCGCACGCCTACGTGAACGCGGCCGGCGCCGAGGCCGTCATGTACCTCGTCATGACCTACGCCGACAGCGTCGGCTGAGTCCCCGCGGTCGCGCGCCGCTACTTCTCGTCGCGCATCCCCATCATCATCGGCATCCCGTTGCACGACATCATGCACGGCATGCCCATCGCCATCATGGCGTTCATGGCGTTGCAGCGCTCGGTCATCATCCCCATGCCCGAGCCCTCCATGGGCGTCATCTTGACGACCATCCCGTCCTTGGTCATCTCGCAGGTCATCCGGCACATCATCGGCATCGCCATCATCGGCATGCCCATAGGCATCATGCCGGGCATCATCCCGCCCATCATCGAGGGCATCATGCCGGGCATCATCCCGTTCGACATCATGCCGGGCATGCCGCCCATCATCGGCATCATGCCGGGCATCATCCCGTTCGACATCATGCCGGGCATGCCGCCCATCATCGGCATCATTCCCGGCATCATCCCGTTCGACATCATGCCGGGCATCATCCCGCCCATCGGCATCGGCATCGGCATCATCATCGGCATGCCGGCGTTCTGCATCGGCATGCCGCCGGGCATGGACATCGGCATCGCGCTCATCGGGGTCATCACGGCTCCTTGGGTTTCGCCGAGGGGTGGCGAACGAGGCTCAGGTACGCCCGCGGCCGCGAGCCCGCAACTCACCATACCGGGCGTCGCGCGCTTTCCTCCGCCAGCCCGGATTTCCAGCCGCGATGATGGCCGTTTCCGCCGCATTGGCGGACATGCGTCCACAACAATGGAAGGGGCCCCGCCCCTGGAGCCCCGTTCCGGATGGGCGGAGCTGGCAGCAGCCGCTACTTCGCCGGCTCCTCGAAGAGCCAGGTCGAGAGGTAGCGCTCGCCCGTGTCGGGCAGGACCACCACGATCAGCTTGCCCTCGTTCTCGGGGCGCTTCGCCACCTCGAGCGCCGCCCACAGCGCGCCGCCGCAGCTGATGCCGGAGAGGATGCCCTCCTCCTTGCACAGGCGCCGCGCCAGCACCGCCGAGTCGTCGTTCGAGACGGTGATGACCTCGTCGATGACGGCCTTGTTGAGGACCTTCGGCACGAAGCCCGGGCCCCAGCCCTGGATCTTGTGCGGGCCTGGCCTGCCGCCCGAGATGACCGGCGAGTCCTTCGGCTCGGCCGCGATGATCCTCACGCTGGGCTTCCGCTTCTTCAGGACCTCGCCCACCCCGGTGATGGTGCCGCCCGTGCCGGTGCCGCCGACGAAGATGTCGATCTTGCCGTCGGTGTCTCGCCAGATCTCCTCGGCGGTGGTCGTGCGGTGGATCTCGGGGTTCGCCGGGTTCTCGAACTGCTGGAGGACGAGGTAACGCTTGTCCTGCGCCGCCAGCTCGTCGGCCTTGGCGATGGCGCCCTTCATGCCCTCGGCGCCGGGCGTGAGGATGAGGTCGGCGCCGAGCGCCTTGAGCAGCTTCCGCCGCTCGACGCTCATCGTCTCCGGCATGGTGAGGACGATGCGGTAGCCCTTCGCGGCCGCGGCGAACGCGAGCCCGATGCCGGTGTTGCCGCTCGTCGGCTCGAGCAGGATCGTGTCCGCCTTGATCTTCCCCTCGCGCTCGGCGGCCTCGATCATCGAGACGCCGATGCGGTCCTTCACGGAGGAGAGCGGGTTGAAGCTCTCCAGCTTCGCCACGACCTGCGCCTTCAGGCCCGCGGTGATGCGGTTCAGGCGTACGAGCGGCGTGTTGCCGATGGTCTTGGTGATGTCCTGGTAGATGCGCATGTCCGTTCCTTTGTCCCGGCGCGCGCCGGCGGGCCCGTGGTGATGAATTCATCCGTTATAGCGGCAGTCGAGCCGATTTGCATCTGCGAACGTCGCCGGGACACGCCCCGGCGGGGCGTCTTCCAACACGAAGCTCGACCAACACGAAGCTCGACGGCCGGCGTAGGCCCGCCGGGTCGGGCAGCGGCAGACCGGCCGCGGGCGCCCCACCCCTTCGGGAAGCTTGCGCGCACCACCCACATCGGCTGAGGTTGCGCTTCACACCTCGTGCCGGAGTTTCACCATGAGTCAACGTCGCCCGCGCGCCGCCGCCCCGCGCCATCTCGCGCTCGCCACCGCCATGGTGACGTTCGGCCTCGCGCTCCCTCGCGGCGCGGAGGCGGCGGAACCGCCGAAGAAGCCTCCTGCGGCCAAGCGCGGCGCCGCCGCTGCGGCGAAGTCGCCCGAGGCGGCGGCGCCCATCACGGACGCGACGGTCGACCCGGCGATCTGGGGCAAGGAGTGGCCGCTCCAGTACGAGACCTATCTCAAGACCGTCGACCAGGTCCGGACCAAGTACGGCGGGTCCGAGGCGCTGCCGCGCACGCCCGACGAGGCGGATCCCCGCTCGGTCGTGTCGCAGTCCAAGATCGAGGAGGACCCCCGCCTCAAGACGATGTGGTCGGGGTACGCGTTCAGCGTGGACTTCCGCGAGGAGCGCGGCCACGCCTACATGCTCGACGACCAGACGTTCACGAAGCGTCAAGCAGTCGTGAAGCAGCCCGGGACGTGCATGCAGTGCCACGCCTCCGTATACGCGCTCGAGAAGAAGCTCGGCGACGGCGATCTCGTGAAGGGCTTCGAGAAGGTGAACCAGCTGCCGTACGCCGAGGCGCGCAAGCTCGTCACGCACCCGGTCTCCTGCATCGACTGCCACGACCCGAAGGACATGTCGCTCCGGGTCACGCGCGTCGCCTTCATGGAGGGGATGAAGGCGCTCAAGGCGTCGCAGGGCGTGAAGGGCTACGACGTGAACCGCGACGCGAAGCCCCAGGAGCTGCGCGCCTTCGTGTGCGGCCAGTGTCACGACGAGTACTACTTCAAGGGACCCGAGAAGCGGCTCGTCTTCCCCTGGGCGAAGGGGCTCGGCGTGGATCGGATCATCGAGTACTACGACGAGATCGGCTTCAAGGACTGGGTGCACAAGGACACCGGCGCGCCCGTCCTGAAGGCGCAGCACCCCGAGTTCGAGATGTGGAACCAGGGCATCCACGGCCACTCGGGCGTGACCTGCGCCGACTGCCACATGCCGAAGATCGAGCACAAGGGCCAGATCATCAGCGATCACCAGGTGAACAGCCCCATCCTCAAGATCAGGGCCTCCTGCATGCCCTGCCACCGACAGTCGGAGCAGGAGCTGAAGGTGCGGGTCGAGGCCGAGCAGGACCGCTTCCACGGCCAGCGGAACGTGGCGATGGACGCGCTCGTCTCGCTCATCGGGGATCTGAAGAAGGCGAGGGAGGCGGGGAGGAGCGACGAGGAGCTCGCGGCGCCGCGGTATCTGCAGCGGCGCGCCCAGTTCCTGCTCGACTTCGTGGAGGCCGAGAACTCGACCGGGTTCCACGCGCCTCAGGAGGCGATGCGGATCCTGGCCGAGTCCGTGGACTTCGCGCGGCAGGGGCAGCTCGCGCTGCGCGATCCCTCCTTCGTGCCGACGGTCAAGGTGGTCGCCATCTCGACCGCGGCGCCGGGGCCGAACCAGCAGACCGGCGCGCCCGCGCAGCAGCAGGGTCCGAAGAAGTAGGACCCCTTCTCTCGCCCGCGCCGTCCGCTCCCCGCCGGGCTCGGCAGCACAACCCGCAGGAGGCTCCATGCACGCCGTCCGCAGCACCTTCGCCACCCTGGCCGCGCTCCTCGCCGCGACGGCCCTCGCGCAGACCAGGCCCACCAGCCCCGCGGCGCAGGCGCCGCCCTCGCAATGCGTGGCATGTCACCAGAAGATCACGCCCACCATCGTGTCCGACTGGAGGCTGTCGAAGCACAGCCAGAACAGCGTCTCGTGCGACACCTGCCACGGCTCGGGCCACACGTCGCGCGACGACGTCGCGCGCGTGAAGCTGCCCACCCCGGACACCTGCGCGCAGTGCCATGCCCAGCAGGTGGACCAGTTCAAGAAGTCGAAGCACGCCTTCTCGTGGGCGGCGATGAAGGCGATGCCGACCTTCCACTACCAGCCGATGGCGCTCATGGAGGGTCAGAAGGGCTGCGGCGGCTGCCACAAGATCGGCCTCAAGAGCGACGCCGACATGCGCGACGTGAAGAAGGCGGGCGGCGGGTTCGGCAACGCGTCCTGCGACGCCTGCCACACCCGTCACAGCTTCCGCATCGAGGAGGCGCGCTCGCCGCAGGCCTGCCAGACCTGCCACATGGGCTTCGACCACCCGCAGTGGGAGATGTACTCCGGGTCGAAGCACGGCGTCCGGAACGAGCTGAAGCAGAAGGGCATCATCCCGGCCGACTCGGGCGCGCCCACGTGCCAGACCTGCCACATGCAGGGCGGCAATCACGAGGTGCGCACTGCGTGGGGGTTCCTGGCGGTGCGGCTGCCCATGCCCGAGGACAAGCAGTGGGCCGCCGACCGGGCCACCATCCTGCAAGGGCTGGGCGTCCTCGATCCCTCGGGCAAGCCGACGGCCCGCCTCGACGTGGTGAAGGCGGCGCAGGTGGCGCGGCTCACGCAGGAGGAGTTCGACGCCGCCCGCAAGCCGATGCTCGAGACGTGCAACAAGTGCCACTCGTCGAACTTCGTCCAGGTGCAGTTCAAGAACGCCGAGGAGCTCATCCGCGACGCCGACCACCTCATGGCGGAGGGCATCCGCACGGTGGCGGCGCTCTACCAGGACGGCGTCCTGAAGAAGCCGAAGGACTACGCCTACGCCTTCCCCGACCTGCTCACCTTCCATGACGCGCCCACCGTGCCCGAGCAGAAGCTCTTCGTGATGTTCCTCGAGCACCGCATGCGGACGTTCCAGGGCGCGTTCCACAACAACCCCGACTACGCGCTCTGGTACGGCTGGAGCGAGATGGTCCGCGACCTCGCCGAGATCAAGGAGGCCGCCGCGAATCTGCGGTCGAAGGCGGGAAAGCCCGAGAAGGCGAAGAAGGGCTGAGCCGCTGCTGGGGCGGCCGCCTCCGTCCAAGGGGCGGCCGGCCAGCGATTCTCAGGCGAGGCCGGGCCGGCTCGGCGCTGCGCCCAGCTCCCACCGCAGCGCATCCGGCGCCCGACCCCGTACGCGGGCGTACCCTCGGTGCACCGGCGTCGAGCGCGCCATGTCCCCGCGCCACGCGCACGAGCAGGCGGTCGACGAGCATGGCGCGGAGCACCGCCTTCCGCTCGTGCGGCGGCGGCTGGAGACTGACGGCGTTGCTACTCGATCGGCACGCACACGAACCTCCGCCCGCCGCCCCGCCCGCTCACCGTAACCCGCCGCCTGCCTGGCGCATCTCATGGGGTGAAGGAGCCCTCCACCGGAGGCACATTCGCCATGATCGAAAAGCGCATCGACTCCGCTTACTGGGCGCTCCGCGTCGCTTACGGCGCCGTGCCCATCGTCGCCGGGCTGGACAAGTTCACGAACCTGCTCGTCGACTGGAAGATCTACCTCTCGCTGCTCGCCACCCGGATCCTGCCGTTCTCGCCGACGACGTTCATGCACCTCGTCGGCCTGGTGGAGATCGTCGTCGGGCTGCTCGTGCTGTTCGCCGCGACGCGCGTCGGCGCCTACGTCGCCGCCGCGTGGCTCCTCTGCATCGCGCTCAACATCGTGACGTCCGGGCAGCACCTCGACGTCGCCGTCCGCGACGTCGTGATGGCGCTCGGCGCCTACACGCTGGCGCGCCTCGAGGAGGTTCGCGCGCCCGCCGGCGCCCGCTCGCGCGCGCTCGACCCTGCCCACGCGGCGGCGTGAGCGGAACCGCTCCGCTGGCGCCCCCCGCGCGCCGGCGGAGCCGCTCCATCACGCCGGCGAGGCGCGCGCCGCCTACGGCGTCGCCACGAACCAGACGTCTAACACGCCCTGGCCGTTCGTGTCCGACGCGGCCTTGTCTTTGGAGAAGTAGTAGAGCGGCAAACCCTTGTACGTCGTCTGCTTCTTGCCGTCTTCGCGCGTGATCGTGCCGAAGTCGGCGTCGCTGAGCTTGCCCGAGACCTCGACGTGCTCGGCGTAGTACAGCGGCCACTTCGTCACGCACTCGCCGGCGCAGGCGCTCTTCCCCGGCGAGTCCTTCTTGAACATGTAGAGCGTCATGCCCTTGGCGTCCGTGAGATAGCTCCCGACCTTCTCCTTCGTCGCGACCTTCACCGCTTGGCTGTCCGCCCAGGCGCTCCCGGCGAACATCAGGACGACCACCGCGGCCGCGGCCGCGAACCGCAGCACCCGATTCAGCACGATCATCTCGCCTCCCACGCTCTGACGGAACCCAGGGACCAACGGCTCCGATCTGCAGCGATGCTATGGCCCTCGATGGTCGGTGGCGCGGCCCTCATGGGACTGCGCGCCGGCGCGCAGCGCGCCGAGGGAGAGCGCCCGCAGGCGGTGCGCCTGCCGGGTAGTTCCCTGTCAGCGCGCCAGCTCCGGGAGGAAGCTCCGCCCGGACATGGGCGGGATGCCGAAGTACTCCGAGACCGTCGCGCCGAGATCGGCGAAGCTGCCGCGTACCCCGAGCGCGCCGCCCGCTCTCCCCGGCGCATGCACCAGGAGCGGGACGTACTCGCGCGAGTGGTCGGTGGACGGCGTCGTCGGATCGCAGCCGTGGTCGGCGGTGAGCGCGAGGACGTCGCCGGGCCGCAGCCGCTCGATGAGCCGCGGCAGCGCCCGGTCGAGCTCCTCGAGCGCACGGCCGTAGCCCGGGGCGTCGTTCCGGTGCCCGTACAGCATGTCGAAGTCGACCAGGTTCACGAAGAGGAGGCCGTGGTCGAACGTCTCGAGGAGCCGCTCCGTGCGCGCGAGCCCATCCGCGTTGCCGGCGGTGTGGACCTCCTCGGTGATGCCCTTCCGGTCGAAGATGTCCGGGATCTTCCCGACCCCCACCACCGGCACGCCGCGATCGACGATCCGCTCCAGCACCGTCCGGTCGGGCGTCGCGATGGAGAAGTCCTTCCGGTTGTAGGTGCGCTGGTACGAGCCGGGCCGGCCCACGAAGGGCCGCGCGATGACGCGCGCCACGCGCCAACGATCGAGCTGGCGCCGGGCGAAGCGGCACCACGCGTAGAGCGTCTCGAGGGGAACGGTCTCCTCGTGGCAGGCGACCTGGAAGACCGAGTCGGCCGAGGTGTAGACGATGGGCTTGCCGGTGCGCTGGTGCTCCTCGCCCAGCTCCTCGATGATGACCGTGCCGCTGGCGGCCTTGTTGCCGAGCACGCCCGGCGCGCCCGTCTCGGCGAGCCACGGCTCGAGGATCTCGGGCGGGAAGCCGTGCGGGAAGAGCCGCAGCGCCTCCTGCAGCACGATCCCCATCATCTCCCAGTGGCCGGTGATGGTGTCCTTGCCGTGCGAGCGCTCCTGCATCTTCCCGAAGAAGCCGCGCGGCGCCGGATCGGGCGGGACGCCGGCGACGCCGGTGAGGTGCCCGAGCCCGAGCTTCCCGAGGTTCGGCAGGTGGAGGCCGCCCACCGCTCGGCTCGTGTTGCCGATCGTGTCGGAGCCCTCGTCGCCGTAGTCGCGCGCGTCCGGCTGCGCGCCGCACCCCGCGCTGTCCGCGACGACGATGACGAACCGGCGCCTCTCCATGCACCTGATCTAGAACGTCCCGGTCACGATGGCCACGCTCGCGCTCGCGCCGAGCCGGCTCGCGCCCGCGCGCACCATCCGGAGCGCGTCGGTGGCGGTGCGGATCCCGCCCGACGCTTTCACGCCAGTGCCGGCCCCGACGAGCGCACGGAGGAGGGCCACGTCCGCCTCCGTCGCGCCGCCCGGCCCGAACCCGGTCGACGTCTTCACGAACGCGGCGCCGGCGGCCTTGGCCAGGGCGCAGGCGGCGCCCTTCTCCGCGGTGTCGAGGGCGGCGGTCTCGAGGATCACCTTCAGGGAAGCGCTCCCCGCCGCCCGGACGACGGCCTCGAGGTCGCGCAGCGCCGCCGCGTGATCGCGCGCCGCGAGCGCCGGGAGAGGAAAGACCACGTCCACCTCGCGCGCGCCCTCGCCGGCGAGGCGGCGCACCTCCTCGGCCCGGGCGCTCGCCGGGCCGTCGCCGCGCGGGAAGTCGGCGACCGCGATGGCGAGCGGGTCGCGTCCGCCCAGCCGCCGCACGACGAGCCGGAGGTGGGTCTCGCGGACGCACACGCCGGCGAACCCGTGGGCGAGCGCCTCGTCGCAGGCGCGCGCCACGTCGTCCGCGCTCGCGTCGGGGCGGAGCACGGTGTGGTCGATGAGCGGCGCGAGGTCGCGCGGCGACGCGACGGGGATCACTTCAGCACGATCGGCTTGCGCACCCGGATCGGCTCGCCGCCGAAGGCGGGGAACTGGATCCTCCCGCTCTCCTTCTTGAGGCACTTGCCGAGGTCCGTCCCGTTCAGCTCGACGTCGTCGAGCGTCGGGTAGAGCACCTTCCCGTTCGGGTTCACCGTCATGGTGACGTTGACGGTGCGGCCGTTGAGCGCGCTCGCCTGGTCGCCCGCGCGCGCCATGGTGACGCACGCGTCGAGGTTCCTCGCGTACTTCGCGAAGGTCGCCTCGACCTTGGCCTCGTCGAGCGGCGGCAGGTCCGCGTTCGTCGAGACGGGCGGGGCCGCCGGGTTGGTGCGGCCGAACGCGGTGTTCACCGGCGCCGTCGAGGTGACCGGCGCGGACTTCGGCGCGATCGCGACCTTCGGCGCGTCCTGGCGCGGCGGCTCGGGCGCGGGCGGCGGCACCGCCTTCTGTGGGGGAGGCTTCACGGGCTCGGGGGC
>WNGF01017179.1_pt1 | contig 12115 bp, 9 predicted proteins | sample 5400641 | NCBI WGS metagenome assembly WNGF01 (sample SAMN13153371, study PRJNA577476) | soil metagenome | isolation source: 80 cm soil or saprolite under grassland replicate 2 | place: USA:California | collected 2016-06-15
GGTGGCTTGAGGAGTTTCACCCGCGCGCTCTCGTCGAACTCGACTACGGCGGCTTGGTGCATCTCATAGGTGACGAGGCGCTCCGCGCCGATCAGTCGGTGGCTGAGGTGGCCGCCGCCGTCACCGGGCTCGAGACAGGCGAGCTGGAACTCGCGATAGCCATGTATCAGCGCCTGCGGACCAGATGGCGCACCCTGCGCGGCGCCGAGTTCGCAAGTTAGCGACCTGATCGCGCGTGATCGCGCCGCAAGCGCGAGCACCCGGCATTTTTCCGGATCTGCCTCGTTGCGACTATACGTAACGCTATACTCACGCACCGTGACACAGATCCGTGGAGCAACGGGACAAGCTGAGACAGAAACTTTGCTCTAGGTGGTCGACTCGTCACGTCTGGTGATGGCAATATGGTCTCCGTGGGCCATATCAGGGCATCCACGACAGCTCCGAATGGGGCGTAAGTACAGCAAAGACCGCAGGATCGTAGTACCGGTCCAGGAGGAGAGGCCGCACACATGTCTGCACGCACACCCGAGGCCGAGCCGCTGCTCACGCCGGCGGAGGTCGCGACCATGTTCCGGGTGGATCCCAAGACCGTCACGCGGTGGGCGAAGGCTGGCAAGCTGACCTCCATCCGTACGCTCGGGGGTCACCGCCGGTACCGGGAGACCGAGGTTCGTGCGCTGCTCGCGGGCATCCCGCAGCAGCGGTCGGAGTGAGGTAACGCAGCTCAACGCCCGATTAGGGGGGTTGGCCCAGCCGCAGGCGCTGCGCGCCAGGCGGGGCAACAATTGAGACAGGGGGGTCGGCCCCGGCGGCCAGTGTGCCGCTGTGGGGGGTACCGTCTATGAGGGGCCAGGTCACGAGCAAGGCTTCCGCAGACGCTGCCGGGGTCGATCCGGCCAGCCGCGCCAGCAGAGATGTCACACAGGACCGTCGTTGCTGGCGTCCGCGCCTTCGGTCGTTCGTGCATCGTCGCTGAACCTGCCGCAATGCATTGACCGCCCAAGCGTGCGGTCGGAATGAGGATCGGACACTTTCTGTAATTACATCGGTGCAGAGCGCACCATCGACCATACTGGTCCGCGCGCCCGTCGTCAGCGCGGCCGGGTCGAGCATCACAGGAAGCCCTTTGGTCGGGCGACGAGTGTCGCATGGCGCCCGCTGCGGCGGGTCACAGCGCGAGCACGGGTGGGGAAACGGAACTGCCGAGGGCGTTGTCGGGAATCCAGCGGTGGCCAGGGCCACCGTGTTCGGGGGGAGGATCAGCAAATGCGCGATCCAGAGCTTGTCTCTCGCGCGCAGCGAGCCGCTGCGCGGCTGGAGGGGGCATGGGAGCGCTGGCGTACGCGGCATGGCCTGGGCGGTGTGCTCTGCCAGCCCGTCGCGAGCTACGTGGGCTATGCGCCGGAGGAGCCGCGCGGGCGGCCACGTGTCGTATTCGGCGTCGATGCGGTCGAAGCGGAACGGCTGGCTCTGCTGCTCGACGCCGACGCCCTGTCCGGCGTCGAAGCCCGCAGCGGCCTGGATGCCCGCGACGACGCCGGCGCCCGCAGCGGTGCGGACACCCGCAGCGTCGCGGACACCGGCAGCGGCGGATTCACCGACCCGCGCGCAGACCGAGCCGACGACCCCGTCGGGGATCCCTGCACAGGTGCCGCCAGCCAGCCGTGCGCCGAGCCTCAGCGGCGGCACCGGGCGGCGCCAGCGTGCCCATAACCGCCGAACTGGCTGGCTGGGCGACGAGCGAACTACCCGGACACGCGTCGGCGGGGCTGGCCGCGTGGGCCGCAGCCGAGCAGGAGCGGTCGGCGGAGTCGGCTCGTTCGCCGTCGCCACGCAATTCGGCCGGCGTCGAGCGTGAGAACCGGGCGGGGCCGCTGGCCTGGCCGGCTTAGGGATTGATCCGCGCGCGCCAGGATCAGCGCCCGCCTGGGCCAAACAGGCCGCGCGGCCCTGCGGACGAACCGGTGGCCCTCCACCGCGACGAACCGGCCGCCCGCGGTGAGGGCGGCCGGTAACATTGCCAGCCGATCCAGATGAGACACGCTGCGCTGAGGACCGGGACGCTGCGGGCTTTGCCCGCGGCCGGAATTGCCTGCGCGCTGTTGGCCACCGGCTGCGCGGCGGGGCAGGCCACGGCGGCGCGTGAGACGCCACAAGCGACGAACTCCGCCCCAGCCGCCTCGCCGAGCCCCGCGCGAAGCAGCGCGCCGCCGACGGTGACCGCCGGCCCCTCGGGGCAGGCGCACCGCCGTCGGCTGCCGCTCGCTGGCGACGTGATCCTGGTTGACCCCGGTCACAACGGCGGCAACGCGGCTCATCCGGAGATCATCAACCAGCTCGTCAATGTGATCACTGAAAGAAAGCCGTGCGACACCACCGGCGCGCAGACCGACGCCGGTTATCCGGAGCACGCCTTCACCTTCGACGTCGCAACCCGGCTGGCAGGGCTGCTCCGCCAGAAAGGCGCGCGCGTTGTGCTGACCCGGGATAGCGACGCGGGCGTGGGACCGTGCATCACGCAGCGGGCGGCGATCGGCAACCGTGCGCGCGCCGACGCGGCAATCTCGATCCACGCCGATGGCGGCCCGCCCGGCGGGTACGGTTTCGAGGTCATCGAGCCGGGCTTGGTCCCCGGCTACACCGACAAGATCATCGCACCGTCGCGCAGGCTGGGCCGCGACATCCGCGACGCCTACCGCGCGGTCGCCGGGGAGCCGTATTCCACCTACATCGGCGCCGCGGGCACAGACGTGCGCACCGATCTCGGCGGCCTGAACCTTTCTCAGGTGCCCAAGGTATTTATCGAGTGCGCGAACATGCGCAACGGCGCCGACGCCGCCAGACTGACCAGCGCCGCATTTCGCCAGCGCGCGGCGGCCGCGCTCGCCGATGGTTTGGCAGCCTTCCTGCGCGGAGGGTGAGACCGGCCAGAATCGGACTCATGCGGATCGCTGTTGCCCGTGATGGACGCGACGGCGGGCTGATCTGTCCGCTGGCTGAGGACGGCGCCCGGGCCGGCGCTGCTGAGGCGGCGCCGAACCTCGCCGCCGCCGTCGCCGCGCGCGAGCGAGACGGCAGCCCGCGGTGGGTGTGGGCGTCCGCGGGCAGGATCTACCCTGCGCTGCTGTATGCCGGCGTCCGGGTGGCCGCGTGTCACGACGTTGAGCTCACCGAGGCGCTGCTCGTCGGCCACGAGGGCAGGTTCGGCGAGCAAGCGTCGATCGAGGCGGCGTGGGGGCGGCGCCGCGGCGCGGGCGTCACGCCTGCGCCGACCGTGTCGGCAAGCAGCGCGCAGACGGAGCTCTTTCCGGTTCCCGGGCGCGGGCTGGATGGCGCGGAAGAAGAACTCGACGCCGTCATCGCGGTACACGCCGATCAGCTGCGCCGCATCGCCGCCGCCGAGCACCCACGATGGCTTGCCCTGCTCGCCGCGGCGGAGTCGGCCGGCGGTCTTGCCGCCGCCGAGATGACCGCGGACGGCCTGCCCTGGCGGGCCGACGTACACGATGCGCTGCTTACCGAGGTGCTCGGGCCGCGGCCAGCTCCCGGCCTGCGACCGCGTCGGCTGGCCGAGCTGGCCGAGGAGATCCGCGTGGCCATGCATGCCCGCACGCTGAACCCCGACTCGCCGGCGCAGCTGATCAAGGCGTTCGGCGCGCAGGGCGTGAGCCTTGCGTCGACCCGGGCGCATGTGCTGCGCGCAGTGGACCACCCGGCGGCGCCGCTGCTGATCGAATACAAGGAGCTCGCCAGGCTCTATTCCGCCGATGGCTGGGAGTGGCTCGACACCTGGGTGTCTGACGGGCGGTTTCGCCCCGAATACGTGGTGGGCGGTGTCGTGTCCGGCCGTTGGGCGTCACGCGGCGGTGGGGCGCTGCAGATCCCGAAGCTGCTTCGCCGCGCCGTCGTCGCGGATCCGGGCTGGGTTCTGGTCGTGGCCGACGCCGCCCAGCTCGAGCCGCGGGTGCTCGCGGCACTCGCGGGCGATCGCGCATTCGCGGAGGCGGCCGCCGCGGGCGACCTGTATGCGGCCCTGGCCGGCGCGCTCGGTGGTGACAGGGACAAGGCGAAGGTGGCGCTGCTGTCTGCCATGTACGGCGGGGCGACGGGGGAGGCAGCCCAGTTGCTCACGGTGCTGCGGCGGCGGTTCCCCGCGGCGGCCGGATATGTGGACGACGCGGCACGCGCCGGGGAGCAGGGACGGCTGGTGAGGTCGGTTCTCGGCCGCACCTGCCCGCCGCCCTCAGCGAAGTGGCGCGAGCTGACCGGCGACGGTGATGATCCGCAGGCAGCGCGGGCGCTGCGCAGCCGCGGCCGCTTCACGCGCAACTTCGTCGTGCAGGCCAGCGCCGCCGACTGGGCGCTTGTGCTGCTGGCGTCCTTGCGGCGGCGGCTGGCGCGGCTCACCGGGCCCGGCCGCGCGCACCTGGTGTTCTTCCAGCACGACGAGGTCGTCGTACACAGCCCGGCCGCGCTCGCCGACGACGTGGTCCGCGCGGCGACGGATTCGGCTGAGGAGGCGGGGCAGCTTGTCTTCGGCCCGGGACCGGTGCGCTTCCCGCTCGCCGTGTCGGTCGTCGCCTGCTACGCGGACGCCCGCTGACACCCCGGGCGCCTTCCTGCCCGCCATGCGCGCCGCCGGCCGCACCGGGCGGGACCCTACGATGGGCCCGCAACAAGCCACGATGGATCAGCGATCCGCCACTTGCTGACGAGGGGCCCCGTGGGCGAGCCAGGCGCGGTGGGCGTGACGGGCCGCGGCAGCCGTTCGGGATAATGATCTTTTGACCTTGTTTGCCTGGTGAGCCGGACGTGTCTGGTGGGCCGTGTCGCGGGCGCGGAGATGTACGGCCCGCGACGGCGGCATTAGCATGCGCCTCGTGGCCATGATGTTCGGGATCGCAAAGCGTCTGCTGGTCGGGCGGCCGGTGCACAGCGACCGTCTCAGCCACACGCTGCTGCCGAAGAAGGTCGCCCTGCCGGTCTTCGCCAGCGACGCGCTGTCCTCTGTGGCCTACGCCACCGAGGAGATCCTGCTGGTGCTCTCGGTCGGCGGCATCGCTTTCATCCACTACACGCCGTACATCGCCGCGGCGGTCGCGGTGCTGATGCTGGTCGTGGTGGCCTCGTACCGGCAGAACGTGCACGCCTACCCCTCGGGCGGCGGGGACTACGAGGTCGCGACCACCAATCTCGGGCCTCGGCTGGGCCTCGCGGTCGCCAGCGCCCTGATGGTCGACTACACGCTGACCGTGGCGGTGTCGGTCTCCTCCGGCGTCGCCAACCTGGCCTCGGCTTTCCCCGCGCTGAACACCCACGTCACGCTGATCGCGGTGCTGGCGGTGGCGGTGATCGCGCTGCTGAACCTGCGCGGGGTGCGTGAGTCTGGGACCGCCTTCGCGATCCCCACCTACCTGTTCATCGGCACGATCGGACTGATGATCGTGTGGGGCGCGACACGGCTGGCGTTGGGGCACCATCTGCACGCGGAAAGCGCTGACTACCAGTTCAGGTCGGCGCGCGAGTACGGGAGCCTCGCGCTTGTTTTCCTGCTGCTGCGCGCGTTCTCCTCCGGGTGTACGGCGCTCACCGGCGTGGAAGCGATCAGCAACGGGGTGCCCGCGTTCAGGAAGCCCAAGAGCAAGAACGCCGCGACGACGCTCGCGCTGCTCGGAGTGATAGCCGTCTCGATGTTCGCCGGTGTGACGGCGCTCGCGCTCGCCAGCCATGTACACGCCGGCGCGCCACAGGATCTGGTCGGGCTACCGCACGGCCAGAGCCCCCGCACGGTGATCGCGCAGGTCGGCCGGGCGGCGTTCGGCGGGTCATCGCCGCTGTTCTACCTCCTGCAGTTCGTGACAGCCTTGATCTTGGTGCTGGCGGCGAACACCGCGTTCAACGGGTTCCCCGTGCTCGCGTCGATCTTGTCACGCGACGGCTACATGCCCCGTCAGCTGCATACTCGGGGCGACCGGCTGGCGTTCAGCAACGGGATCGTGCTGCTGTCGGGTTTCGCGATCCTGCTCATCGTGATCTTCAACGCCTCGCCGACCCGGCTGATCCAGCTCTACATCATCGGCGTGTTCGTCTCGTTCGTATGCAGCCAGAGCGGAATGATCAGGCACTGGAACCGCAACCTCCGCGTCACGACCGACAGCAGGCTGCGGCGGCACATGATCCGCACCAGGGTGATCAACACCGTCGGCGCCTGCTTCACGGCGGTCGTCCTGGTGATCGTGCTCGTCACGAAGTTCGCAAGCGGCGCGTGGATCGTTGTCGTGGCCATGCCGGTGATCTGGCTGACAATGCGCGGGATCGGCCGCCACTACGCGAGCGTCGCGCGCGAGCTGACTCCGCAGGAAGGCCACCCCCAACCGCTCACCCTGCCGGCCAGCAACCGGGCCATCGTGCTGGTGTCCAAGCTGCACCTGCCGACGTTGCGAGCGCTCGCCTACGCGCAGGCCACCCAGCCAAGTCATCTGCACGCGGTCACCGTCGACGTCGACGAAACCGAGACCCACGCACTACAGGAACAGTGGGACCGCGCCGGCATCCCGGTGCCGCTGACAATTGTCGCCTCCCCCTACCGCGAGGTCACCCGCCCCGTGACCGACTACGTGAAGCGGCTGCGCAGGGAAAGCCCACGCGACATCGTCACCGTGTACATCCCCGAATACGTTCTTGGTCACTGGTGGGAGCAGGTGCTGCACAACCAGAGCGCGCTGCGGCTGAAGGCCCGCCTGCTGCTTCAGCCCGGCGTGGTTGTCGCCAGCGTGCCTTACCAGCTCAAGTCGTCGGCCCGGCTGGCCGGCCCCGCCTCCAGGCATGCTGTTCGCTTTGGCCGCCAGCCAGAGCCGCGCCGGGTCGAAATGCACGACGTTCGCCCTGGCGCGTTGCCTGGTGTCCACCCGGGCGCGCCTTCGGCTGGGGAGCGGGTCGCGGGTTCGGCTGGGGAGGGCGCGCCTTCGGGCAAGGAGGAGGGTGCGCGGCGGCGCGGCGAGCCAGCCGGGAAGGGCAGGCCGCTGAAGCGGCTGACCGCGCATCCCGATGCGCTGCACGCGGAGGAGTTGCAGGCTGAAATCAGCGATGCGAGCGCCACCCCGATCGCCGAGTGCGCCGATCGCGAGGTCGCGAGCGTGGCCGGTACCCTACGCACGGTTACCTTGAGGCCGCATGGCGACAGCCTCACGATGGAGGCGGATCTGTGGGACGGCACGGGCAACGTCACGCTTGTGTGGCTTGGCCGGCGCAACATCCCGGGCATCCAACCGGGTCGGCGCATCGTGGCGCACGGCCGGGTGACCCACATCAAGGGCGAGCCGACCATCTTCAACCCGACCTACGAGCTGCGGCCGCGAGGCGATTAGGTGCCTGGATCGCGGCTGGCGAGCACTGAAGTCAGCCCGGGTCGCTGAAGCGGTAACCCATGCCGGGCTCGGTGAGCAGATACCGCGGCTGCGCGGGATCGGGTTCCAGCTTCCTTCGCAGATGGGCGACGTAGACCCGCAGGTAGTTGGCCTCGGTTTCGTAGCCGGGACCCCAGACGTCCTGCAGCAACTGACGGCCGGTCACCAGCCTGCCGCGGTGACGGACAAGGACTTCGAGCAACTGCCATTCCGTCGGCGTGAGCCGCACGTCCGCGCCGTCCCTCGATACCCGTTTGGCGGCGAGGTCGACGGTGAAGTCTTGCGTGGTGACCACCGGCTCGTCGGGCGCGGGCGCGGCGCGGCGGACCGCCGCGCGCAGCCTGGCGAGCAACTCGTCCATCCCGAACGGCTTAGTGACATAGTCGTCGGCCCCCGCGTCCAGAGCCGCCACCTTCTGGCTTTCCTGGTCCCATGCGGACAGGACGATGATCGGCGTCGAGGTCCAGCCGCGGACGCCCTTGATCACCTCCGTGCCGTCCATGTCGGGCAGGCCAAGATCGAGGATCAGCACGTCGGGACGGTCCCGTGCCATGGCGGCCAAGCCCGAGGCCCCATCAGCGGCGGTGCTGACCTCGTATTTGCGTGCGGTGAGGTTGATGCGCAACGCGTGCAGCAGCGGCGCTTCGTCATCGATGACAAGGACGCGCGTCATGAGCTGTGGACACGGGTCATGAGTCGCTGACAAGCACGGGGCTGGCCGCCGACTTGCCCGCGACAGGAAGCGTGACGCGCATCGTGAGACCTCCGCCGGGCGTGTCCGCGGCGGCGATCGAGGCGCCCATGGCCTCGATGAACCCCTTGGCCACGGCAAGCCCAAGGCCCACACCGGTGCCCGCGCTTCGGTTGTCGAGCCGTTCAAACGGCTCGAAGATACGTTGCTTCCACTCGTCAGGCACGCCACCGCCGTGGTCGATGATCTCGAGCACCACGCGATCGCCGGCCTGGTGCACGTCCATGGCGGGCGGCCGGCCGGGCGGCGAGTGGCAGATGGCGTTGGCGAACAGGTTCGCAAGGACCCGTTCGAGCAGCCCGGGATCGGTGCGCACGAGCGGCAGCCGTTCTGGAACCATGATCTGCATGCTTGCCGCGCCGTCCAGCCCTCGCAGCGCGGCGGGCGCCACCTCGTCGATCGACGTGGGGCGAAGGAACGGCTGCAGCGAACCGGTGTTCAGCCTGCCCATGTCGAGCAAGTTGCCGATCAGCGCGTCCAGCCGGTCGGCGGACGCCTCGATCGCCGCGAGCAGCGCGGCCTCGTCCGATTTCGAGCACTCGACGTCGGCCTGCCGCAGGGTGCCGACGCTCGCCTTGATCGACGCGAGCGGCGTGCGCAGATCGTGGCTGACCGCCGCGAGCAGTGCGGTCCGCATCCGGTTGCCCTCGGCGAGAGCTTCCGCCTGCGCGGCCTGGATGCGCAGCCGCTCCCTGTCCACCGCCGCCGCTACCTGGGCGGCGAAGCCGTCGAGCAGCCGCGGGCTGATGGGCCGGGACTGCCCGGCGGCGATGAGCGCGAGGTCGGGCCGCGCCTCGACTCGGGTCACGGCAGCGTCCGCGGGGGCCGTGCCGCTCGCCGTGACACTGATCCACTGACCCCCGGTCCGCTCGAGCAGTTCTGCCCGGCCGCCGAGGGTGCTCGTTATATGACCGGCGGCGTGAAGTACCAGTTGAGCAGCAAGCTCGCCGCGATGGCCGCGAACACCGCGGGCCAGAATCCACCCAACACCGCGACCGCGACCACCGCGACAAGATAGATCAGCAGGTCGTCGTCCAGACTCAGCCGCCGTCCGCCGACCGCGAGCAGCCCCGCAGTGAGCAGCGGAAGCACCGCGACGGCGAGAAGCGCCGCTGCGACCTGCCGTCGGCCCCGGATGCCCCCCGGCGGTTCGCCGCCCCGGCCTTGCCTGTCGCCTGGCACGGGCTGGCCGTTGCCTGTCACTTGCTGGCCGTTGCCTGTCACTTGCTGGCCGTTGCCTGTCACTTGCTGCCCGTTGCCTGTCACGGGCTGGCTGTCGGCTGTCACGCTCCGGTCGTGGCCGGCCGGTCCCTGCTGGTTCGGCGCGTCCTGCCCGGCCAGCTCAGTGTGCCCGGGCGGGGTGCTCCCCGCGGGCCAGCCCTTGTCTGAAGCGTCCACAACCCACAGTCTGAACGATGCCGCCACCCGGCGCATCAGCGCGCCGATCACAGCCCCAGCCACGCAGCACACGCCGATGATCGCGGCGGCGTGCAGGGCAGGCGATCCGGTCAGCCGCAGTTGCGCGTACGGTGCCCGGGCGAACCCAACGGCGGTGAACCACCCGATCAGGCCGATCAGCGGCGTCACCGATGGTTCGGCGACCAGCGAGACGACCGCGACAATGGCGGCGGCGAGGACAAGCACCGACGTGGGGGAGAGCGCGCCATGCGTGCCAGCAGCCACCGCGCCGACGATCAGCAGGGCGGCAAGCCCCGCCGGCAGCGCGAATGGCGCCGAGAGCCCGCCTCGCTGTTTGCTGTCCATCACGGTCAGTGGACCACGGATCCGGCCGAGGCCCGGTGATCTTGATGTGCTTTTAACGCTGCCGACCTGCCTCTTAACGCGACGTTAACGCGGGTCCCGCGATGGAGATGTCCCGGGGCGCAGGCGCAGGCCATAGCTGCGTTTGATCGGGATCCTTAACGGCTGCGCACCCAGCCGCTGGTTACGAACAGGCTCACAACGTCTTAAAGACCGCAGGGCCTGGTCGGCCCGCCTGGTCGGCCCGGTCCGCCCGGTTCGCCTGGTTCGCCCGGCCCGCCCGGCCGGTCCAGCCTCGCGTGCTTGTGGACGAGAATTTGACTGGCCGCTGGCAAGCTGTCGCGGATCGATCGGCGTCTGCATATCGTGCATTGCTGCTTGATCACCAGGCAAGCGCCCGCCGGGAGGAGCCGACACACGTGACGGAGCTTCAACTCGACCTCGACGAGACACCGAAGTTCCTCAGTCGAGTCGAAGAGAGCGGCCGAGGCGACTGAGAATTCACCGGTTGCCCGTCGGCGAGCTGCAAATAGGAGGCGACACGATGGCGAGCACCGAAGCTGAGCCCTTCGACTTGGTGTGCGTACCGCACGCGGGCGGCTCGGCGCGGACCTTTCTCCGCTGGCAGCGATCGATGCCGCCATCCATCCGCGTGGTGCCGCTCGAAATGGCTGGTCGCGGCAGGAGAACGCGCGATACGCGCCCACCGACGCTGACGGACGCCGCGGTTGACCTGGCAGCCCGACTCGATCCGCGTGCGCCCTATGCGATCCTCGGCCACAGCTTGGGCGGACTCATCGCGTACGAGATGGCGAGACTGCTCAGTGACGGCGCGCATATCGCCCCGAGCTTCGTCGTGCTGGCCGCATGCAGGCCGCCGCACCTATTGTCAGGCAGCCGCTACGCTCTGCTGGCGGATCTGTCGGACGACGATTTGATCGATGAGCTCGCGCCCGATGGCAGGATTCCGGAATCGGTGCGCCATTCCGCCATGCGACAGTGGTTTCTTCCCGTCATCCGCGGCGACATCGCGCTGGCGGCCAACTACCTCCCGGATCCCGTGGCCGAACCCCTTTCGGTCAACCTCCTCGTCTGGCACGGCATCGCCGACCCAGCGACGCCGCCCAACGCTTTGCGGGAGTGGCAACGGTACACCTCGCGGCTGTTCAGCGTCGAGGCGTTCCCCGGCGGCCACTTTTTCATCCATGACGACCTCGACCACGTCGCCGACCTGCTCACCGCCGCCGCACTTCTCGTCGGCCCTCGGCCAAACTCGTGCCAGGCTCATCGCACCAACCGGCGGACTGATCCGGCGCTGGTGGGGCGCCAGGGGGTCGAACCCTGAACCCACGGGTTAAAAGCCCGCTGCTCTGCCATTGAGCTAACGCCCCGCGACGCCAGCCGATCGCCGGATGGCGCCCGCGCACGAAGCGTACCGACTCGGCGGCGCGGACACCTCCACCGGGCCGCCGCACCCAAGACGGCACAGGAATCCTCGCAACGATTCTCGGCCACGTCGAAGCCATGGTGTGATGACGGGGTGTCCGAGCTACGGAACCGTGGCGCCGGCCGCTCGCCGGAACAGCCCGCATTGCCGCAGCGCAGGCTGCAAGAAACCGCAAAACCTGATCCCGAACGGCTGCGCTTACCGCACCCCGACCGCCCACGGGCTTCAATGCGCGGTGAAGTCCCACGCCGCCGTGACTCGGACGCAAGCCGCAGCGCCGGTTCAGCCGACGTCGGCCGCCACGCCAGTGCCGTCCGCGCCGACAGCCAGCGCGACACCGACCGACCCGAACGCCACCTCGCAGACGCGCCTAACGATGGACGGCGCGACCGCGACGATCCAGAACGCGACCCAATCGATCCCCGCCTGCTCGCCGGCGTCCCCCGCCCACACGCCGCGCTGCCCGACGACACCGGCCGCGCATACCTGACCCAGCCCCGCGACACCCGCCCCCCACCCGACCGCGACACCAAACCCGACCTAACCCGCCCACCCGAACCCCCTCCCGACCCCAAAGACCGACGCCCCCTCACAGACCACGCCGACCGCCTCGAGGCGTGGGTGGACCTGCCTGCGTTCCGCGACCCATTCAGTTCGATGCGGCCACCTGATCGATACGGCAATCCGCTAACACTGCCGGATGGTAGCCGTGTCCCGCGCTTCAACGACCGGCCAACACGAGAACAG
>WNGF01020542.1_pt1 | contig 12113 bp, 14 predicted proteins | sample 5400641 | NCBI WGS metagenome assembly WNGF01 (sample SAMN13153371, study PRJNA577476) | soil metagenome | isolation source: 80 cm soil or saprolite under grassland replicate 2 | place: USA:California | collected 2016-06-15
GTGATGATGTTCGGGTGGTTGAGCGCCGACGCCGCGCGGGCCTCGCGCTTGAAACGGCGCACGCGCTCCTCGTCCTGGGTGAAGCGCACCGGCAACAGTTTCAGCGCCGCCTTGCGGTGCAGCGTGACGTCCTCGGCGAGATAAACCTCACCCATGCCGCCCGCGCCGATGAGCCGTTCCACGCGGTAATGCGACAGCGTTTCGGGATGCATGGACTGAGGCGAGGATAGCCGAACTAGGGGGCAGGGCGCAGATTGGGCATCGTACTGCACGTGCACCCCACAATGCTCTGTCTGCGCCCCGCCCCCTGCGCCCTGCGCCCTCCGTTACAATCCGCCCCCGTCGTGAACGACATCGAGATCGCCACGGAGGCGGCGCGGCGCGGCTCCGCGGTGCTCCTCCGGCATTGGGAACAGCTCGGAAAAGACGACGCCGATCTCAAGGCGCGCAACGACTGGGTCTCCCGCGCCGACCGCGAAAGCGAGTCCGCCATTCTCTCGTTCATTCGCGAGCAGCGGCCGAACGATTCGGTCCTGGGCGAGGAGAGCGGGAGGACTGCCGGCAACGAGCGCACCTGGATCGTCGATCCGCTCGACGGCACCTCGAACTACCTGCAGCACTTTCCGGTGTGGTCGATCTCGATCGGTCTGCTGCGCGGAAGCGAGATCGTCGCCGGGCTGATCTACGAGCCGCTGCGCGACCTCTTCTACACCGCGGAGCGCGGCGCCGGCGCGTTCCGCAACGGGCGTCGCATGTCGGTGTCGACGCAGGGCGGCGTCGAGGGCTCGTTTCTCGCCACCGGCTTTCCGTTTCGCGCGCAGCAGTTCGTGAAGGCGTACTGCTCGATCTTCCAGGACGTGATCACGATCGCGAAAGGCGTGCGCCGCGCCGGCTCGGCGGCGCTCGACCTCGCCTACACCGCGGCCGGGACGTTCGACGGCTTCTTCGAGATGCACCTCTCGCCGTGGGACGTCGCCGCGGGATCGCTCCTCGTCACCGAGGCTGGCGGCGTGGTCAGCGACTTCTCCGGCGGACAGCGCTGGCTCGAGCGCGGGAACATCGTCGGCGCGCCGGCGGCGGTGCACCGCGAGCTCGTCGCGCTGATCGGGAAGTACGTGCACGAGGATGAGCTCCGATAAGCTGCCGCACGAGTTTTACCTGCAGGACACGGTGACGGTGGCCCGCGCGCTGCTCGGCTGCGTGCTGTGGCGACGCATCGACCGCGAGCTTCTCGGCGCACGCCTCGTCGAGGTGGAGGCATACCTCGGCGCGAACGACATGGCCAGCCACGCGCGGCGCGGCCTGCGCTCGGCGCGCAACGCGTCGATGTACCTCGGCGGCGGGCACGCCTACGTCTACTTCACCTACGGCATGCACTGGTGCATGAACGTCGTGACGCAGGAGGCCGACATCGCCGAGGCCGTGCTGCTGCGCGCGGCGGAACCGGTGCGGGGGATCGAGTCGATGCGCGCACGGCGCCCGAGGGCAAAGCGCGACGTCGACCTGATGAACGGACCGGGGAAGCTCTGCTCCGCGCTGGCCATCGACCGCGCGCTCGACGGCGAGCCGCTCGACGGGAAGCGGATCTGGATCGCCGCGCGCGACGTCGAGGTCGACGATGACGACATCGCCGTGTCGCCGAGGATCGGCATCGACAACAGCGGCGACGCGGCGCATTGGCCGCTGCGGTTTTATCTGCGGGGCAACGGCTACGTCAGCGGAACAACACGATCCCAATCGCCACGAGCGCCGCGATGAGCGCCACGCTGGCGATGCCGATAGCCAGCAACGCCACGCGCCGCCAAACGATCGTCTCTTCCGTTTCGGGAACGAAGAGCGATTGCTGCATCACGTTCGCCGCCGCCATCACCTCCTCCATCCCCCGCTCGAGGTGCCGCTGGTGGATGCGCTTGACCGCGTCGGCGCCGGGCTCCGCGGCCGCGGACACGGCGGCCTTGATCACGGCGTTCTTGATGTCGCCGCCGCTGGCGGGGTAGCGCTCCGCGAGCACGCGGAAGTCGACGTCGCGGGCCAGCGGCGTCTTGCTCGGATGGACCTGCACCTGCCAGATCCGCTCGCGCTCCTCGAGCCCGGGCATCTCGAAGCGGACGTGCGTGCGGATGCGCCGCTCGAATGACGGTGATGTTCGCCTCGCGCATGTGCGGGAGGCCGCTGCCGGCCGAACGGCGCGACGCGATCGCGTCGGCTTCGTCGAAGAACAGCACCGCGTTCTGCTCCGTGGCCGCGCGAAACGCCGCGACGATGTTCTTCGGCGTCTCCCCCACCCACATCGACTCGACCTCGGCGTAGTTGACGACGAGGAGCTTCATCCCCAGCGCGTGCGCGATGGCCTCCGCGCAGATCGTCTTCCCCGTCCCCGGCGCCCCGGCGAAGTTGAAGGCCAGCCCCAGCCCCGAGGCATGCCGCTCCCCCAGCCCCCAGCGATTGAAGATCAGCGTGTGGTTCCGCACCTGCGCCAGCGCCTCGTCGAGCGTCCGCCGCGTGGCCGGCGGCAGGATGACGTCGGAGAAGGTGCGCTCCGGAATGACCGTCTCGACCGCGCGGCGGGCAGGGCGGCCCATCAGGAGGGAGAGGAAGTCAGGCATCGGGCTGCGTGCCTCTTACAACGGCGGAGGTCTCCTACGACTTGTATGCCAGAGAGCAAGCACCTCGATCGTGTTTTCCTCAGTAGAGGGCACGTAGTACAGATGGTACCGAACCCGTCCGAGCAGAATACGCCGCAAACCGGCGATGCGTGAATGAACTACCGGCTCGCCGATAAACGCCAACTCTTCGATCAGATCGAATGCCGCTTCAAGGTCTTCGGCAAAAGCATGCGGCGCTCTCGTGCGATATTCAAGCCACCAAGCTGCTGCCTCACGAATCTGATGATCGGCGGACGGCGCGACTTTGAATGTGAAGCTCAATGCTTTCTTAAGTCGTCGAGAAGTTGCCGCCCATCAACGTAGTCGCCGCTGCGGATGGCGTTTAGCGCGCTCACCAGTTCGTCTTCTTCCTCGGCGGTCAGACGAAAACCGACATCGTTTGCGGCAAGGATGGCGACCGCAGCGCCCTCCTGAAGTTCCGACTCGACAGCGATTTTGCCATCAACAACGCGCGCGGTCATGACTTTCATCGCTATACATTGTAGCCAATGCGCGACCTCGGCCGGCTTCTCATCCTCTTCGGCGCGATCCTTCTCGTCGTCGGTCTGTTGCTCACCGTCTCGGGGAAGATCGGGCTGGGGAAGTTGCCGGGCAACATCGTCTATCGCCGCGGCAACTTCTCCTTCTACTTCCCGCTGATGACGTCGATCCTGCTCTCGATCGTCCTTTCGCTGCTGCTCTGGCTCTTTCGGCGCTGACTACCGCCAGTAGCCGTGGACCCACACCCAGTCGTAGCGGCCGCGGACCCAGTGGCCCATGCTGCGATGATGGCTTTTATCGTTGCTCCTTCGTCGATGAGGAGACGGCGAGGCGGCGGGCGCGTTGACGCAGTTAACATGCGCGTCACATGTCGACGCTGATTCATTACCTGGTGCGGTACGGCATTTCGCTCGTCTTCCTGAACGTCTTCGCCGAGCAGATCGGCATGCCGGTGCCGGCGGTGCCGACGCTCATCGTGGCCGGCGCGCTGGCGCGGAACGGGCGGATGTCGTCGACGCACACCATCCTCATCGCCGCCGTGGCCGCCTCGCTGATCGCCGACTGGATCTGGTTCCTTCTCGGGCGGCGTTACGGCTACCGCATCCTGCGCACGCTGTGCAGGATTTCGCTCTCGCCCGACTCCTGCGTCCGCGACACCGAGGCGCGCTTCGAGCGGTGGGGGATGAAGTCGCTGCTCTTCGCCAAATTCGTTCCCGGCTTCTCCACCGTCGCGCCGCCGCTCGCCGGCGCCAGCCGAAAGCGCAGCACCCTCGCGTTCCTGATCTACGACGGCGTCGGCTCGCTGCTCTGGGCGGGGTCAGCGGTGGCGGTCGGTCGCCTCTTTCATCGCCAGATCGCTGAGGTCATCGCCAAGCTCGAGAACCTCGGATGGTGGGCACTGCTCGTCGTCGGCTGTCTGCTGGCGCTCTTCGTCCTCGTCAAGTGGGCGCAGCGCGCGCACTTCCTGCGGCAACTGCGCATCGCACGCGTGTCGGTCGACGAATTGAAGGCGATGATCGAGCGCGAGGAGCAGCCGGTCGTGCTCGACGTCCGCACACCCTCGTCGCAGGCGCGCGACCCGCGGCGGATCCCCACCGCCATCGTCACGCACGCCGACGAGATCGACAGCGCCATCGCGGCGATGTCGCCCGACCGCGAGATCGTGCTGTACTGCACGTGACCGAACGAAGCCTCGGCCGCCCGTGTGGCGCGCCTCCTGATCGATCGAGGGTTCAAGCTGGTGCGGCCGCTCGCCGGCGGTTTTGACGCGTGGGTGGAGGCCGGATACCCGGTGGAGGAGTTGTGAGCGAATCGACGTACATCCACGGCACGAGCCCCGAGGAGCAGCGCCGCCTCTCGCTGATGAACGACGTCCTGCTCAATCCGCTCTCGCTGCACGAGCTGGCCCTGCGCGGCGACGAGAACATCATCGACTTCGGCTCCGGCCTCGGGCAGTTCACACAGGCGATGGCGAACAAGGTCGTTCCGAAAGGAGGTGTCGTCGGCATCGAGCGCAGCGACGAACAGCGGGCGACGGCGATCCAACTGGCGAAGGAGGAGGGGGAAGAGGGCTTCGTCGACTACCGCGCCGGCGACGTCCTCGATCTCGATCTCGGCGACGAGTGGGACTTCTTCGACCTCGCCCACACGCGCTTCCTCCTCGAGCACGTCCCCGACCCGCTGCGCGTCGTGCAGACGATGGTGCGCGCCGTGAAGCCGGGCGGCCGCATCGTCCTCGAGGACGACGATCACGGGGTGATGCGCCTCTGGCCCGAGCCGCCCGGCTTCCTCGACCTTTGGAACGCCTACATCCGCACCTACGACCGCATCGGCAACGATCCCTTCGTCGGGCGCCGGCTCGTGCAGCTCCTCCACCAGGCCGGGGCGCGTCCGGTGCGGAACACCTGGATCTGGTTCGGCGGCTGCGCGGGGATGGACTGGTTCGACGTGCTGGCGGCGAACATGGCCGGCGTCGTCCGCACCGCGCGCGACACCATGATCGAGATGAATCTCGTCGAGCGCGACACGTTCGACGCCGTCATGGAGCACTACGGCCGCTGGTCGAAGCGGCCCGATGCGGCGCTCTGGTTCGCCGTGGCGTGGGCCGAGGGAGCGCGGGTGTGATCTGGAGTGCGGCGGCCTTGGTCGCCGCACTCACAGAGGGCATGCCGCATGCAACCTGAGCCGTCGATGTCGCCGTTAGCGAGCGCCCCGGCCTCCGATCTCGATCGGGCCAGCCTGGAGTTCTATCAACACGCCATGCGCCTGATGGAGGAGGGCAACCTGCCGTTCCTCGTCGGCGGCGCATACGCGTTCGCGCGCTACACGGGGATCGAACGGCACACCAAGGACTTCGACGTCTTCATCCGCCGCGCCGACTTCGACCGCGCCTGCAGGCTCTTCGAGGCCGCGGGCTACCGCACCGAGCTCACCTTCCCGCACTGGATCGGCAAGGCCTGGAAAGGGGAGGACTTCGTCGACCTCATCTTCAGCGCCGGCAACGGCATCGCCATCGTCGACGAGCTCTGGTTCCCTCCCGAGGAGATGATCTGGTCGAAGGGGCTGATCATGGAGCGCGAGCGCTTCGACGGCGCCGACGTCGTCCACCTCATCCAGGCCATCGGCGACAGACTCGACTGGCGCCATCTCCTCGGCCGTTACGGGCGCCACTGGCGGGCATTGTTCGCGCACGTCCTCCTCTTCGGCTTCATCTTCCCGTCGGACCGCTCCAAGGTGCCGACGTGGGTGATCGAAGAGTGCTCGGAACGGCTGGCGAAGGAGACGAAGCGCGGCGATCTGCCGGACAAGATCTGCTACGGCACGATCGTCTCGCGGCAGCAGTACCTGGTCGATGTGAATGAGCGCGGCTATCGCGACGCGCGGCTGGAGCCGCTCGGGAACATGAACGAGGAAGAGATCGCGAATTGGACGAAGGGAATCGAGATCGACGGGCACAAGTGATGGAAAAGGAGACGCTGAGGATCGCCGCGGTCGCCGACATCCACGTCAAGAAGACGGGCCAGGGAAGCATGCACGCGATGTTCGAGGCGGCCACCGGGCAGGCCGACGTGCTCCTGATGTGCGGCGACCTCACCGACTACGGCGCGGTCGAGGAGGCGAAGATCCTGGCGAAGGAGATCACTTCGTCGCTGCGCATCCCCGCCATCGGCGTCCTCGGCAATCACGACTTCGAGACCGGCAATCAGGACGAGATCGTGAAGATCCTCACCGACGCCGGCGTGACCATGCTCGACGGCGGCGTGCACGAGATCGAGGGCGTCGGCTTCGCCGGCGTGAAGGGATTCGGCGGCGGCTTCGGGCGGCGGCAGCTCGGCGCGTGGGGCGAGGAGATCATCAAGAAGTTCGTCCACGAGACGATCCAGGAGGCGCTGAAGCTCGAGGCCGCGCTGGCGCGGCTGCGCACCCCGCAGAAGATCGCCGTGCTGCACTACGCGCCGATCCACGCCACGGTCGTCGGCGAGCCGCCGGAGATCAACCCGTTCCTCGGATCGACGCGCCTCGAGGAGCCGCTCGACCGCTACCGCGTGAACGTCGTCTTCCACGGCCACGCCCACCGTGGCTCGCTCGAGGGGCGGACGAAGAGCAACGTGCCGGTTTACAACGTGGCCATGCCGCTGCTGATCGCCAAGTTTCCGGACAAGCTACCTTTCCGCGTCGTCGAAGTTCCGCTTGGCGAAGCGGATGTCGAGCCGGCGTACAATCTCGCCGGTGCAACATCCGGCACTCGGTAACGCGGTCGCGAGAGAGCAGCTCATCGACTGGTTCCGCGACGGCCGCGCGCGCTCGCGCGAAGTCTTCGCGATCCCGAAGCCCGAGGCGTACTACACGCGGCCGATCGACCTGCGGAACCCCATCGTCTTCTACGAGGGGCATCTCCCCGCCTTCACCGTCAACACGCTGATCAAGCTGGCCCTGCAGCGCGACGGCATCGACGAGCACTACGAGACGCTCTTCGCCCGCGGCATCGATCCCGACAGCGCCGACGCCGCGAAACCCCCCACCGACGTCTGGCCGACCGCCGAGTGCGTGCGGAAGTACGGCGCGCAGGCGGACGCGCTGATCGTCGACGCGCTGGAGAGCGAGCCGATCGACGATGGCCTCGTGCCGCAACGCGTCAACGCCGAGGCCGCGTTCGCGATCCTCGAGCACGAGCAAATGCATCAGGAGACGCTGCTCTACATGTTCCACGAGATGCCGTACGAGCTGAAGTCGCCGCGGCGGCCGCTGCGCGCGAACGGCTACGTGAACCGGCAGCCGGACACGAAGAACCGCTCCATCCGCGTGCCCGCCGGCGAGGCCATGATCGGCGCCTCCGGCGGCGACTTCGCCTGGGACAACGAGCTGCCTGCGCACCGCGTCGACGTCGGCGAATTCAAGGTCGACCGGCACAACGTCACGAACCGCGACTACCTCGACTACATGCGCGCCACCCGCGTCGACCCGCCGCACTTCTGGGCCCGGCGCGAGGGCGAGTGGTTCTGGCGCGGGATGTTCGAGATGGCCGATCTGCCGCTCGACGCGCCGGTGTACGCGACGCAGGAAGAAGCCGTCGCGTTCGCGAAGTGGCGGGGCAAGCGCCTGATGACCGAGGCCGAGTACTACCGCGCCGCGTTCGGCACGCCGTCGGGCGAGGAGCGGCGTCATCCGTGGGGCGACGACCCGCCCGACTCGACACACGGCAACTTCGGCTTCGCGAATTGGGACCCGGTCGCGGTCGGTTCGTACCCGGCGGGCGCGAGCGCTTGGGGCGTCCACGACCTCGTCGGCAACGGCTGGGAGTGGACGCAGACGCCGTTCGACGGCTTCAACGGTTTCGCGCCGATGGCGTCGTATCCGGTCTACTCGTCGGACTTCTTCGACGGCAGGCACTTCGTGATGAAGGGGGCGTCGCCGGCGACGATGCCGCAGCTCATCCGCAGATCGTTCCGAAATTGGTTCCGCGGAAATTATCCGTACGTCTACGCCACATTCCGCTGCGTTGGGTAAGGTTTCTGCACTCTCCAGCAGTATGGAAATGAAAATCTACAAGCCTCAACAGTTCAACCTCTCCAACCTCACCGGCATCTCCGACAAGACCCTGGAGATGCACTTCAAGCTGTACGAGGGCTACGTCAAGGCGACGAACGAGCTGACCGCGCGGATCGCCGCGATCCTCTCCGACGGCAAGGTCGATCAGGAGGAGATGCCTGCCTACTCCGAGCTGACGCGCCGCCTCGGCTTCGAGTACAACGGCATGGTCCTGCACGAGTACTACTTCGGCAATATGAAGTCGCGCGGAGGCGACGACGCGCCGAAGGGCTCGGCGTTCCGCGACGCCGTGGAGCGCTCGTTCCCGAGTTACGCGATCTGGCGGACCGACTTCGTCAGCGTCGGGAAGATGCGCGGCGTCGGCTGGGCCATCGCGTTCCTCGATCCGACGAGTGGCCGCGTGTCGAATCACTGGGTCGAGCTGCACGAAACCGGCAACGTGGCCGGCTTCGTCCCGCTGCTGGTGATGGACGTGTGGGAGCACGCGTATCTGCTCGATTACAAGCCCGCCGACCGCCCGAAGTACATCGACGCGTTCCTGGCGAATGTCGATTGGGAGGCGGTGGAGCGGCGCATGCAGAGCGTGCAGGTGAGTAGCGCCGGCGTCCCCGCCGGCCGTTGATGAGGCGTCTCGCCTCATGGGGCGGCGGGACGCCGCCCCTACGGCCGCCGGGACGGCGGCGCGACTCCGCGCTCACGCCGGACAGCGTTCGCAAAGAGGGAGCCGCTGTTCCCTCCGCAAGAGGCGTCGGAACGCCCGGAACTTCCGGCCGTTCCAGACGTCCTCGAACGGCTGCTCGAACATCGTCAATTCGCCCATACACCCGGCGAGCAACTCGGCACGATGGCTTCGAGCCGGCGCAGCCACTGGATTTTGGACGAGGGTCACCTCATGATATATTCCGACAGTAGTAATTAGCTCTAATTGATGGTTGTTACGCACCCAATACAACTGATGAGCAAAGACCCGCCCGCAGCGCGGGACCCGAAGGAAACGCTTCGCCGACTCGCTCGGGGTGCCCGAGCCGGGCTCGTCACCACCGAGCGTTCAGCCGAATTGCTCGGCGTCGGAGCGGACGCTGCGTCACTTACGCTGGGACGTCTCGTCCGGCGCGGCTGGCTGTCACGCGTGCGTCGTGGCCTCTATCTTATCCTCCCGCTTGAGGCCGGTCGCGAGGGAACGGCAATTGAAGATCCGTGGGTGCTCGCACGGGAACTCTACGCGCCCTGCTACATCGGCGGCTGGACCGCGGCGGAGCATTGGGGGCTCACCGAGCAGCTCTTTCGCACGACATTCGTCGTCACGTCTGCCAACATCCGTCGCGCGCAGGAAACATTCCTTGGGGCAGAGTTTCACCTCACGCGTGCGACACAGGAGCGCGTGGCGCAAGTCGGGCAGATCTGGCGCGGCAGGGAGCGGATTGCGGTCTCCGACCGAGAGAGGACGATCGCCGACGCCCTGGCCAACCCAAGCTGGGTCGGGGGCGTGCGGCACTGTGTTGCGATCCTTCGAACATACCGCGAGTCGAAGGAGTGGAATCCGAACCGCCTGCTCGAACGCCTTGAGGAGATCGGCTCGGGCGCTGCGTTCAAACGCCTCGGCTACTTTGTCGAGACGGTCCTGAAAGCTGATTCGCACCTTGTGAATACGGCGCTTGCTCGGCGGACCACGGGCGTCGTCAAGCTCGATCCCGCCATCGCGGAGCGCGGTCGCATCAACACGCGGTGGGGGCTTTCTGTGAATGTCCCGCTCGAGCGCGGTACGCCGGACGCATGATCGCCAAGCAGGACATTCTCGATCGCGCTCAGGAGTGGCAACTCCGAGCGAGCGTCGTCGAAAAGGACTACGTGATTGGGTGGGTCCTCGCGGCAATTGCCCAGCACCCGGAAGCCTCGGAGCAGTGGGTATTCAAGGGTGGGACATGCCTGAAGAAGTGCTATTTCGAGACGTACCGCTTCTCGGAAGATCTCGATTTTTCGCTCCTGCCGGATGCTGCATATGAAGGCGATACTCTGAGCCAGATCCTTCGCGAAGTCGTCGAGATTGCTCATGAGCTGAGTGGCATCACATTCCCGGCTGATCTTGTCTCAGTGCGGCCGCGTGTTGACAAGCTCGGTAGAGGGACGTTCGAGGGGAAGATCGGCTACAGCGGGCCCCTGGTCATTCCGAGTATGCCGAGGCTCCTGTTCGACTTCACGCGGAACGAGCCTGTGCTCGCGGAACCCGAATTGCGCCCAGTCTTCCATCCGTACCCGGACTTGCTCCCGGCCGACACTGCCGTCCAGGCCTATAGCCTTGAGGAGCTTTTCGCGGAGAAAACACGGGCACTGCTCGAACGAACGCGACCACGCGACCTCTACGACGTTGTGTTCATCCTCGAAAGCCGCGCCGGTGATGTCGATCTCGACGAAGCCCGCGACTTCTTCCGCCGGAAGTGCGAGGCGAAAGCGCTCCAACCACCGTCGTCGGGCCACCTGCTCGTTGTCGTCCGCTCATCCAGTGAACTCCGGTCGGAGTGGGAGAACATGCTCGCTCACCAGTTGCCACAGTTGCCGCCGTTCGAGGACCACCTCGTTCGTCTCGAGAGCGTCGTCCAATGGATCGACGCACCGGTCGCCGCTACTCCCGCCCTGGCGGCCTTTGCCGCGAGAGAAGAGCTCGTGGCACCCGCGGGCGTGGCGTACTGGAACGTCGGCGTTCCGCTCGAAGCCGTGCGATTCGCGGGCATCAGTCATCTCCTAGTGGAATTCACGTACCACGGCAAGGCACGCCGCGCTGCACCCTATTCGCTCCGCAGAGCGTCAAGCGGCAACCTTCTGCTCTACGCCTGGGAGGTTGACTCACCCCACATCAAGGCCTTCAGTGTCCGCGAAATCGTCGGTCTCCGTGTCACGACGACGCCGTTCACGCCGCAGTATCGGGTCGAGTTCAGTTCCTTTGGAGTGATCGCAGCCCCGTTGATTGCGCGAACTTCCTCAGGCAGCAGAGGCGGGTCGCGCCGCGGCCGTTCGGGCTCGCGTCCGATGTATGTGTTCCGCTGCGGCACCTGTCAGAAGCTTTTCCGGCATACGACCAACGACTCATCACTCCGCGCCCACAAAGCGCCAGAGGGGTGGCGCTGCTCGAGTCGCCGCGGATATTTGGAACGGGTCGACTGATCATCCGAAGATACGATCTCAAACGGGACCCCGCGGCGTGAGTCTTGGCTCGGAGCCTTGGCAAGCTCGTTCGGGTTCTCTGCTCGCCGTTGATTCGCTCGGGAGGATGCGGTCGGCGCGAACACTATCGGCGGCGCTTGTCTCGGGTCACACCAGACCGGCAACGTGGCCGGCTTCGTCCCGCTGCTGGTGATGGACGTGTGAGAGCACGCGTACCTGCTCGACTACAAGCCCGCCGACCGCCCGAAGTACATCGACGCGTTCCTGGCGAATGTCGATTGGGAGGCGGTGGAGCGGCGGATGCAGAGCGTGCAGGTGACGGCGGCGGCAGGTAGGCTCAAGCCGGACAGCGTTCGCAAAGGGGGAGCCGCTGCTGGCTCCGCAAGAGGCGTCCTCGAACGGCTGCTCGCAGACGTTCCCCATGTCGAGCGTGAGGCAGGGGTAGGGCTTGACGCATGAACCGCGAACTTCGCTTTTCCCCAAAAAGGGTCGATCGGCCTCGATGAGGCCGCGCGCGCTAGCTGACCAGTGGATCGCGGTCGATGTTCTTCGCCCAGAACGTCTGAAGTTTTTCTCGCTGCTCATCGAATGAACCGCCGACGCCCCAGAAATGTGTCGGGATGGCCTGTTCGTCAAACGGAAGGATGGTTCCGTGTTGCGCCGAGACGATTGTGCGATGTTCACGGCCGAGCGCATATCCAAGTTCGATGAAGCAGTTTGGCCGAAGCCCGGTAACGTCCACGACGACAGCCGCGGCGT
>WNGF01022020.1_pt1 | contig 12112 bp, 9 predicted proteins | sample 5400641 | NCBI WGS metagenome assembly WNGF01 (sample SAMN13153371, study PRJNA577476) | soil metagenome | isolation source: 80 cm soil or saprolite under grassland replicate 2 | place: USA:California | collected 2016-06-15
AAGCTGTTAGTTTTCTCTACGCTGCACGAAAAACGCGCCAACCGGGGACCGCTGGCCCAGGCAATCAGCGTTCCCTAGCAGAATGCCGAGGATCCGCTGGCCCGCGGCCCGACGGGCCCATTCGCCGTCCGAGCCTTGGACGAGGTGGTGGTGACGACAATGACGCGTGTGGTCGTCGTTGGTGACCTTATGACAGACGCGGTCGCCCGCGCCGCGTTCCCTTTGGTCAAGGGAAGCGACACGGCTGCGACCGTCACCATGCACGGCGGCGGCTCCGGCGCCAACATCGCGTCGTGGATGGCCGTTGAGGGCGCCGAGGTCGCGTTCGTGGGCAGGCGCGGCGCCGACATCGCCGGGCGGAACAGAGACATGGAACTCATGGGCTACGGCGTGGATGCCCGGCTTGTGATGGACCCGGAGCGGCCGACCGGCACCTGCGTGGTGATGGTGACCCACAGGGGTGACCTCACCTTGCTTTCCGATCCGGGCGCCAACGCCGCGCTGTCCCCCGAGGATCTGCCCAAGGATCTGTTCACGCCGGGCAGCCATCTCCACATGTCGGGATACACGCTGCTCAACGAGGGGTCGCGGCCGGCGGCACTGGCCGCGTTCGGGCTCGCCAAGCGAGCCGGGATGTCGATCTCCGTGGACGCGGCGTCATTCGCGCCCATTGAGCGCGCCGGCGCCGAGCCGTTCCTCGAACTGAGCCACGGGGCTATCCTGCTGTTCGCCAACCAGCCGGAGGCCCGGGTGCTGACCGGGCGCGACGAGCCCGACCAGGCGGCGCGCGTGCTCACCGCGTGGTACCCGCAGGTAGTGATCACGCTCGACGCCGACGGCTCGCTCTTCTACGCCAACGGGCAGCCCGAGCCGGTGCACGTCCCCGCGTTCGTGGTGGAACGGCCCGTCGACCACACCGGTGCGGGAGACGCGTTTTGCGCCGGGTTCCTGCCCACCTGGCTGGACAAGAAGCCGCCCGCCGAGGCGCTCGCCGCGGGTAACCGGCTGGCCGCGAAGGCGCTCGGCCAGGTCGGCGCCCGTCCCGCGCTCTAGCGCCGCGATCCGTCTACCGAACGGCTGCCGCTCGCGTGACACGAGCACCCGATGCGGTTATCCACAGGCAGGAGCGCAAGTTATCCCCAGAATTCGACTCACCCCTTCCCGAGCCCTTGACAACCTGCCAAGATCAGCAGGAGGGCAAAACCCCCAGGGTGGGTGGGTCATTTGTAAGAGCGGCGCGGCGCGCGGCAGCCGTTCGGAAAAATCTTCGGGGGTAACCGGGACAATGGGCGCATGGCCCGACGGAGCAGCACCACCAAACCACCGCCGCCTGACGACTTCGACGAGAAGATCATCGACATCGACGTCGCCGATGAAATGCGCGGCAGCTTCCTCGAATACGCCTACTCGGTCATCTACCAGCGCGCGCTGCCCGACGCCAGGGACGGGCTGAAGCCGGTACAGCGGCGGATCCTCTACCAGATGAACGAGATGGGGCTGCGGCCGGACCGCGGCCACGTCAAATGCGCGCGGGTGGTGGGCGAGGTGATGGGCCGGCTGCACCCACACGGCGACAGCGCGATCTACGACGCGCTCGCCCGGATGACCCAGCCGTGGGCGATGCGCCTGCCGCTGATCGACGGTCACGGCAACTTCGGCTCGCTCGGCGGCGATGACGCGCCGGCGGCCATGCGCTACACCGAGGCACGGCTGGCCCCGGCGGCGATGGAGATGGTCACCTCGATTGACGAGAACACCGTCGACTTCCGGCCCAACTACGACGGCCAGGAGACCGAGCCGGACGTTCTCCCGGCTGCCTTCCCGAACCTGCTTGTCAACGGCGCGTCAGGGATCGCGGTCGGGATGGCGACCAACATGGCGCCGCACAACCTCGGTGAGGTGATCGCCGCGGCTCGCCACCTGATCGACAATCCAGAGGCGACCCTCGAGACGGTGATGCGCTTCGTGCCGGGCCCCGACCTGCCGACCGGCGGAAAGATCGTCGGCTTGGAAGGGGTCAGGGAGGCCTATGAGTCGGGCCGCGGGACGTTCCGCACGCGGGCGACGACGCGTATCGAGAAGGTGAGCCCGCGGCGCACCGGGATCGTGGTGACCGAGCTGCCCTATGGCGTCGGACCAGAAAAGGTGATCTCTCGGATCAAGGACCTGGTGCAGGCGAAGAAGCTCGCGGGCATCGCCGACCTCAAGGACCTCACCGACCGGCAGCGCGGCCTGCGCCTGGTGATCGAGGTCCGCAACGGGTTCCACGCCGAGGCCGTGCTCGAAGAGCTGTACCGGCTGACGGCGATGGAGGAGTCGTTCGGGATCAACAACGTGGCGCTCGTGGACGGGCAGCCACGCGTGCTAGGCCTGCTCGAGCTGCTGCAGGTGTATGTGGATCATCGCATCGATGTGGTCAGGCGGCGGTCCGCACACCGGCGGCGCAAACGCGAGGACCGCCTGCACCTCGTGGACGGCCTGATCATCGCGCTGCTCAACATTGACGAGGTCATCCAGGTCATCCGGTCGAGCGAGGACGCCGCCGAGGCCAAGCGGCGGCTGATCGCGGTGTTCGAGCTCTCCGAGATCCAGGCGACCTACATCCTGGACACTCCGCTGCGCCGCCTGACCAAGTACGACCGGCTGGAGTTCGAGCGCGAGCGGGAGACCCTGCAGCGGGAGATAGCCGAGCTGACCGAGATCCTTGAGTCGCCGGCCAGGTTGAGAGCTGTGGTGTCCGCTGAGCTTGCCGCGATCGCGGAGCGGTTCGCCAACCCCCGCCGGACCGTGCTGCTGGAAGGCCCGGGTGGCGGCGCGCAGAAAAGGGCCGCGGTGCCGCTGGAGGTCGCCGACGACCCGTGCATGGTCCTGCTGTCGGCCACCGGCCTGATCGCCCGGACCGCCGTCGCGAGGAGCGCCGACGGCGCCTCGCCCGCCGACACGGGACCGCGCGCCGACGCCGGGCGGCGGGCGGGCGCCGCGGGCCCCCGCACCGCGCACGACGTGCTCACATCGGCGGCGCCCGCGACGGCCCGTGGCAATGTCGGTGTGGTCACCTCCACCGGCCGTATGCTCCGGCTGAGCGTCCTTGAGCTGCCTGCGCTTCCGCCGAGCGCGCACGCGCCTGGGCTCGCCGGCGGCGCTCCGCTGACCGAGTTCGTCCAGCTCAGCCCCGGCGAGACCGTGGTTGGCCTCGCCGGGCTCGACCCGGATGGGCCGCTGCTGGCGGTCGGCACCGCGCATGGCGTGGTGAAGCGGGTCACACCGGACTACCCGCAGGCGCGGGACGAGTTCGAGGTGATCGCGCTGAAGGACGGCGACCGGGTGGTCGGCGCGGCTCAGCCGGGCGACGCGGGCGACCTGGTGTTCGTGACCAGTGACGCGCAACTGCTGCGATTCCAGGCCGCCGCGGTCCGGCCGCAGGGCCGGGCGGCGGGCGGCATGGCGGGCATCCGGCTGTCCAGGGGCGCGCTCGTGGTGTGGTTCGGCGCGGTGGCTGACGTCGCCGGTGCGGTCGTCGTCACGGTCGCCGGGAGCACGCGTGTGCTGCCTGGCACCGCATCCGGCGCCGTGAAGGTGGCGCCGTACGGCGACTTCCCGGCAAAGGGCCGCGGCACCGCAGGCGTGCGCTGCCATCGGCTGCTCAAGGGCGAGGATGCGCTGATCCTCGCGTGGGCGGGCGCAGGACCTGCGCTTGGCGGCACGGCCGCGGGCGCCCCGGTGGATCTGCCAGGCGCGTTTGGCAAGCGGGATGGCTCCGGCGTCGGGCTCGCCCATCCGCTCGCCGCGGTCGGCCCCGGCCTGCGGTAGGTCGCCCGGCCTGACAGAATTGGATGCATGCCGGATGTTGCATGCTCACCGCAACGCATGCGGTTCGCAATCTGGCGCGCACCCGGGTCGCGCGCGGGCGCAGGACGTGACCATGCAGGCTGACCAGCGCGACATCGTCACCAAGTACCTCGTCCGCATCTGGCCGGACGGCGCAGACCCGCCGCCCATGCAGCAATCCGAAATGTGCAGCCAGGAAAGCGGACACCGGGGGCAGGCCGCCAACGATGAGGCAGAGATCACCGCGATCCGCAATTGGGCCGCGGCGATGGCCGCATCCGAGGGCGTGTCCTACCGGTTCGAGGTGCAACACGACTCGATCGTCGCGGCGCTGACTGGAGACCCGCCTGCGAGGGTCACCAACTGCATCGCCCGAGGCATCGAGCGGCCGGGCGGCGAGACCGGTACTGCACGGTGAACGCGGCACAATGGGCACATGCCGGCTGTTAACTCGTTCATGGTGCCGCTCGGCACGCCCGCTGCCGAGTTCAGGCTCCCATCCGTCGGAGGGCACACGATCGCGCTCAGCGACTTCTCGCACGCGACCGCGCTGCTCGTTGTGTTCCTCTCCAACCATTGCCCATACGTCCGGCACGTCGAGCGCGCGCTCGGCCGGGTGGTCGCCAGCTACACCGGGCGCGGCCTCGCCGCGGTGGGGATCTGCAGCAACGACACCGAGCGCTACCCGGACGACGACTCGGATCATCTCGCCGAACAGGCCAGGCGCGCGAGGTTCGATTTCCCATACCTGATCGATGAGACGCAGGAAGTGGCCAAGGCTTACCGCGCGGCCTGCACCCCGGACTTCTTCCTCTATGGCACCGACCGGCTGCTGACCTACCGCGGCGAGATGGACGGCGCTAGGCCGTCGAACAACGTGCCGAACGACGGCCGTGTCCTGCGCGCGGCAATCGAGCTGGCACTTGACTCCAAGCCGGTTCCCGCGCCACACAGGCCGAGCATCGGCTGCAGCATCAAGTGGCGGCCAGGTAACGAGCCTGCCTGACCCCCGCGCCGGCACCCCGGACTGACCCCCGCGCCGGCACCCCGGACTGACCCCCGCGCCGGCACCCCGGACTGACGCCGCGCAGGCACCCGGACTGACGCGGCGGTGACCGGCCATTACACGTTTCGGCGGTCGCGGCGCAGCAAACCACCTCGCGCGCTCACATGTCGTGCGCGCTTGTGGGCATGAGCGGGCGGCTGCGGCCGGTCGCCGTCTGCGGCCGGTAGCGCACGGATTGCGCCGCCGTCAACGGCGCGCGGCTGCGGCGCGATCACAGCCGTGCGCACGGGGGACGCGCACCGTGCGGCGAGCGCGCTGAGTAGGTCCTTCGGCCCGGCCGACCAACGCAGGTCGAACTGCCAGCGTCGAATGAGGTCGCGCATCTCCTCGCTCGGCACGAAGCAACCACCGGCGAAGCAGCCAGCCGCCGTGAGCGCCGCCACCCACGGGTCGTCTCCTGGAAGCTCGCGGATGTAGGCGGCGGCGTCGATGAGGGCAAGCACGCAATGCGCGGCGCGGGCAGGATCCCCGTCGACGGTGTCCAGCCGCCAGTGCGCCTGTTCACGCAGGTATTGGGCCAGCAGGTACTTGGCAAGCAGCAAGCGTTCAGTCACGGAAGGTAATTATGTCGTGACAGGAAGTAGCCTGTCATCTTGGCGCGCGCAACGGTGCCGCTGGTGGACCCGGGACGACCCCTGGGGCGGCCCCGCGCGTCGTCAGGCGTCGATGCGCGCGGGGTCAAGCTCGGCCGCGCCGCCCACAATGAAGTCGCGGCGCGGCGCGACCTCATTGCCCATCAGCAGATCGAACATGGCACTGGCCGCTTGCGCGTCCTCGACCCTGATCCGGCGAAGCGTGCGCCGGCGTGGGTCCATGGTCGTCTCGGCGAGCTGCGCGGCGTCCATCTCGCCCAGACCCTTGTAGCGCTGCACCGGCTCCTTCCAGCGCTGGCCCTTCCGCTCGAGTTCGAGCAACGTGCGATGTAGTTCCGCGTCGGTGTAGGTGTAGCGGTATTTCGACTGCCCCTTGCGGGGATTGGTCAGCTCGATCCGGTGCAGCGGGGGCACACCGCTGAACACCCGGCCCGCCGCCAGCATCGGCCGCAGGTAGGCGTGAAAGAGCGTGAGCAGCAGGCACCGGATGTGCGCGCCGTCCACATCGGCGTCGGCGAGAAAGATGACGCGCTGGTAGCGAGCTGAGTCCAGATCGAAGGAACGGCCGGAGCCTGCGCCGAGGACCTGGATGATGGCGGCGCACTCGGCGTTTTTGAGCATGTCGGCGAGCGATGCCTTCTGCACGTTGAGGATCTTGCCGCGAATCGGAAGCAGGGCCTGGAATTCTGAGTCTCTTGCCAGCTTCGCCGTGCCGAGCGCGGAGTCACCCTCCACGATGAACAGCTCGCTTCGGTCGTCGGCCGACCGGCAGTCCACCAGCTTGGCGGGCAGCGCCGAGCTGGCAAGCGCGCTTTTGCGGCGCTGGTTCTCCCTCGAGCACAGCACGGCCTTGCTGCTTTTGACCCCGCTTGGGTTCGGTGAAGAAGGCGCGCAACTCCTGGCCGACCACCTGCGCCACGATCCTTGACGCGGCGGGAGTGCCGAGAACCTCCTTGGTCTGGCCCTCGAACTGCGGCTCGGGCAGCCGGACCGCCACCACAGCGGTGAGCCCCTCGGTCACGTCCTCCTTGGTGACCGGGTCGTCACCGTTGCGGAGCAACCGCGCGGCGCGCAGCTGCTCATTGAAGCTGCGGACGAGCGCCCGCTCGAAGCCCGCGACGTGCGTGCCGCCCTTGGGGGTCGCGATGACGTTGACGAACGAGCGCATGACGCTGTCGTACCCGGTTCCCCAGCGCAGCGCGACATCGACCGTGAGCTCGCGCTCCACGTCGGCTGGGGTCATGTGGCCATGCTCGTCGAGCACCGGAACCGTCTCGGTGAACTGCCCAGAACCTGACAGCCGCAACACGTCGCTGACCGGCTCATCCGGCGCGAGGTGGGCGCAGAACTCGCTGATGCCGCCGTCGAACCGAAACTCCTGCTCGCCCGCGCCGTCCGCTGCGCCGCGGCGGTCGAGGTCCGCTGCGCCGCGGCGGTCGAGCACGCGCACGACGAGGCCGGGCACGAGATAGGCCGTCTGGCGGGCGCGCTCGGCGAGGGCAGCGAGCGGGAGTTCCGCGTCCCGCAGGAAGATGTGCCGGTCCGGCCAGAACCGGATCCGTGTTCCCGTCACCCGTTTGGCGACACGGCGCACCTGGCGCAACCCTGACCTCGGGGCGAACCGCGCGTCCGGACCCTCGCCAGCGAACTCCCCGGGCACGCCGCGGCGGAAGCTGACGGCATGGGTGTGACCAGCGCGATCGACCTCGACGTCGCACCGGATGGCGAGCGCGTTCACCACCGATGCGCCAACCCCGTGCAATCCACCCGAGGCGGTATAGGAGCCGCCGCCGAATTTGCCTCCCGCGTGCAGCCGGGTCATCACAAGCTCCACGCCGGTCAGCCCGGTCTTTGGCTCGACGTCGACCGGGATGCCCCGGCCATCGTCGCGCACCTCGGCACTGCCGTCGGGATACGTGGTGACCTCGATGCGCGAGCAGTGTCCACCCAGCGCCTCGTCAACGGCGTTGTCGAAGAGCTCCCAGAGGCAGTGCAGGAGGCCGCGGCTGTCGGTGGAGCCGACGTACATGCCGGGGCGCTTGCGTACCGCGTCCAGGCCCTCGAGCACGGACAAGTGATGTGCCATGTAGGCGTCGGCGGCCATGCCCGACGCTGCCGATGTGATCGGGGCGCTCACGCGTTGTCTCCTCCGGGCGCGCATCCTCGCCGCTGGCGGGGTGAATCTCTGCCCGGAAGGGTAGCCGCTCCTGCGGACGACGTAGGGAGGGCACGCCGCTTGGCCGGCGCACAACCGCGCACTGTTTCGGATGATGGCATTTGCGTGAGGAAAGCCGTTACGATATGGAAGGTGTGTGTCACACTATGTCAGCGATGGCCCCGGCGCGGTGGCCGAAGCTTTCGCTCTTGGCTTAGGAACCGTTGGATCGGGAACGTGGAGATCCGGCCCATTGTTGTGCTGTGGTGTGAAGCAGGACTGGCCCGGCCGAACCACGAAGGAAGCTGAAGGCGAGGAAGCGACGTTGACTGGAGCACTAGCCCCCACCAAGCCGCTCATTCCCACCGACCGGTGCGATCGCTGTGGCGCCCAGGCTTACGTTCGCGTCCTGCTCCCGAGCTCACGGGAACTGCTGTTCTGCGCCCACCACAATAGGCAGCACGGGCAGGCGCTCGCCAAGGTCGCAGTGGAAATTCATGATGAGTCCGAACGGCTAACGCAAGCTGACAGGGCTACGAACGAGCGTTGATCTTGACAATGGCGCGCCCGGCCCCCGCCGGGGGCGGCCGGGCGCGCTTTTCTTCGCCCAGGCGGGGCCGCAGGCTGGCGTTCCCGCGTGAGCGTGGTTGACTCCCCAGGTAGAGGGAGGAACGACAGTGGCTCACAAGGACAGCAAGGGCAAGGTCGCCACGGCGAAGGCGGCGACACGGCCGCCGCGCAGGCTCCCACGGGACGTGTACGAGAAAGAGCTTGCCCGTCTGCAAGCGGAACTGGTCAAGGTTCAGGAGTGGGTGCGCACCGAGCACGCCCGCATAGTCGTGATCTTCGAGGGGCGCGACGCGGCGGGTAAGGGCAGCACGATCAAGCGGGTGGCCGAGTATCTCAATCCACGCGTTGCCCGGATCGCGGCGCTTCCCGCGCCCACCGAGCGGGAGCGCTCCCAGTGGTACTTTCAGCGTTACGTGGAGCATCTGCCGGCCGGTGGCCAGATCGTTCTTTTCGACCGAAGTTGGTACAACCGCGGCGGGGTCGAGCACGTGATGGGCTTTTGCTCGAAGCAGGAGTACAAGACCTTCCTCCACCAGTGCCCCATCTTCGAGCGGCTGCTCGTCGAGGAGGGAATCCTGCTGCGCAAGTACTGGTTCTCGGTCAGCGACGCTGAGCAAGAACGCAGGTTCCGGTCCCGGCTCGATGACCCGATGCGGCGCTGGAAGCTCTCCACGATGGACCTTGAGTCGATCACGCGGTGGGAGGACTACTCGCGCGCCAAGGACGAGATGTTCGTACACACCGACATTCCCGAGGCGCCCTGGTATGTGGTGGAGAGCGAGGACAAGCGGCGCGCGCGGATCAACATGATCGCGCACCTGATCAGCAGCATCCCGTACTTCGACGTCCAATGGCAGGAGTTGCGGCTGCCGTCACGACCACCGTCACAGGGTTACGTGCGGATGCCACGGGACACCCAGACATACGTGCCCGACTATGCCGCCGCGCTCGAAACCTCCGCCAACGGGAAGCGCCGCTGACCCACGGCTCCGCGTGCCCGGCGCCGGTTCCGGCTCCGGGTACCCGCTCCGGGTTCCGGTGCCCGGCGCCGTGTCCGGCCTCCCGGCCGCGAAAAGCTCGATCGTCTCACCATTCGGACGCGGGTGACCCTCTTTGTACTCGGTAATGTCGTAAACGCCGCCCTCAGGCGGGTCTCTAGCAACGCTCCAGAGTACAAAGTGGTCGACGGCCTAGTTCGGCGCTAGTCCAGATAGTCGCGAAGGACCTGGGACCGTGACGGGTGGCGAAGCTTCGACATGGTCTTGGACTCGATCTGGCGGATCCGCTCTCGGGTCACGCCATAGACCTTGCCTATCTCGTCCAGGGTCTTCGGCTGGCCGTCGGTGAGCCCGAACCGCATCGACACCACGCCAGCCTCACGCTCAGACAACGTGTCGAGGACGGAGTGCAACTGCTCCTGCAACAGCGTGAAGCTGACCGCCTCGCCGGGCTGGATCGCCTCGGAGTCCTCGATCAGGTCACCGAACTCGCTGTCGCCGTCCTCACCGAGGGGCGTGTGCAGCGAGATCGGCTCGCGGCCGTACTTCTGCACCTCGATGACCTTCTCCGGCGTCATGTCGAGTTCGGTGGCGAGTTCCTCCGGTGTCGGCTCGCGGCCCAGGTCCTGCAGCATCTGCCGCTGCACGCGGGCGAGCTTGTTGATCACTTCCACCATGTGCACGGGGATGCGGATCGTCCGCGCCTGGTCAGCCATGGCTCGGGTGATCGCTTGGCGTATCCACCAAGTCGCATACGTGGAGAACTTGTAGCCCTTGGTGTAGTCGAACTTCTCCACGGCGCGGATCAAGCCCAGGTTGCCCTCCTGGATCAGGTCGAGGAACAGCATCCCGCGGCCGGTGTAGCGTTTGGCCAGCGAAACAACCAGCCGCAGGTTTGCCTCCAAGAGGTGGTTCTTCGCGCGCCTGCCATCCTCGGCGATCCACTCCAGGTCGGCCCGGCCGACAGGACTGAGACTGTTGGTGGCGAGCTTCTCCTCGGCGAACAACCCCGCCTCGATCCGCTTCGCCAGCTCAACCTCCTGCTCCGCGTTGAGCAGCGGCACCTTGCCGATCTGCTTGAGGTAGTCCTTGACCGGATCGGCGGTGGCGCCTGCCGCAGCCACCTGCGCGGCCGGCAGGTCCTCATCGTCGTCGCCGTAGACAAACGCCTCGTCATCGCCGTCGGCGGCCGGCTGCACGCCGCGCGCGGTTGCCTGCTCCGCGGCCGCCTCGTCGTGCGCCTCGCCCGGGTCGGCGCTGATCTCGACATCCTCGAGATCCGCTGCGTCGGCCGCATCGTCGGTTCCTGCGGCTATCTCGATCTCCGCGGCTATCTCTTCGTCGCTGACGTCGACGTCCAGCTCTTCCAGGTCGGCAACGCCTTCTGGGCCGTCGAAGTCAAGGTCGTCGTCACCCGGGGCGGCCTCTTGCTCGGGGTCGATCTCCACGTCGTCCCCGGTGGCCGCAGCTTCTGATCGCGGCGGCCCGGCGCCCTCGGACGGACCGGGCGTCGTCGTGCCGTTGTGGCTCGTGACCGCTGGCTGCCCGGCCTGGCCGGATTCGCGCGGCCCGGATTCGCGCGGCCCGGATTCGCGCGGCCCAGGTTCGCGGGGCGCGGCGTGCCGGGCATCGCCGGTTTCGCCCGCCTCGGTGGGCTCGCGCTTCGCGCCCGCGGCCGACGCCGCGGCCGGATCCTTCACGGCTCTCGGCCGCTTTCTCCGCACGCTGCGGCGAACGCGCCCACCGGCGTCAGGCTCGCCTTCTTCTTGGGACGTGTGCGCGGTGTCATGCACAAGTGCGACCGCTGTCTCTCGCTGCTGTCTGGCCGGCGACAAGATACCTCTCCTGCGAACATCTGGCGAGATTCGGGAACCTGCTTGACCCGGTTACGTGACCATGCCAGCACTACACTAGGCGTACCTGGACGGTGCCTCGTCCCATTCCGGCCGTCTGGCCGATGCGGAGATGGGCGCTTCCGGATGCTCATCTGCGCTCACGCGCCTCATTCGTCGGGCACCTGGAGAACAAGAAGGGTGACATCGTCATCTTGCTCATGACCGGCGAGCATCCGGTTGACCAGGTACTCAAGCAGCCTGTCAGGATGTGCGATCACCTCCGGCGACGCCTGCCCAGCGACCGCGACCAGCTCGTCCAGACCGGTGTCGAGCCCACGGTCGCGGCTCTCCACAAGTCCATCGGAATACCAGACGGCGGTGTTGCCCCTTTGTAGCTGGAAAGGGTACTGCTTGCGCGGGCTTGCCCAGCCCAGCGGAGTACCCGCTGGCGTCGTGTCAAGCTGTGGCGGGTACCCCGGGGAAAGCAGCAGCGGCGGTAGGTGGCCGGCGTTGCCGCCAACGCCCTCGCCGGTGACCGGATCAATGACCACATAGGTCAGCGTGGTCACCTGCTCATCAAGCTCGGTCGCCGCAAAGAGCCGGTCAAGCCCGGTCAGGACGGCCGCAGGCCGTGGGTCGGTCAGCGCGAGCGCCCGCAGGGCGTTGCGCACCCTGCCCATGCCGGCGGCCGCGGTGACTCCCTTGCCCATCACGTCACCGACCGCGATGGCGAGTCGCCCATCAGCCAGCATGAAGGCGTCGTACCAGTCGCCGCCGATCTCCATGTTGCTCGTCACGGGAAGATATCTCGCCTCAAGGACGATCCCCGGCACATCAGGCAACCGGTCAGGCAAGAGGCTGCGCTGCAGCGTCTCCGCTGTCGTGTGCTCACGCTCGAACAACGTCGCCCGCTCCACCGCGAGAGCGCACTGGCCGGCCAACGCCTCAAGGAACACCCGCTCCTCTTCGGTGATCTTCCTCGGCCGCGAGAACGAGAACCGCAGCGCCCCGAGCGGCGCGCCCGCGGCGAGCAGGGGCAATCCGACCCAGGCGCGCTCATCAGTGTG
>WNGF01026194.1_pt1 | contig 12112 bp, 13 predicted proteins | sample 5400641 | NCBI WGS metagenome assembly WNGF01 (sample SAMN13153371, study PRJNA577476) | soil metagenome | isolation source: 80 cm soil or saprolite under grassland replicate 2 | place: USA:California | collected 2016-06-15
GCCTTCGGGCAGGAGAGGAGCGCCTCGCCCCGGCCAACTTCGGCTACCTCGGCCGAGGTGTCCGCCTCTTCGTGGTCGAGGTCGTGTACGGACTTGTCATCACCTTGGTGGCGATGGCGATCTACATCCCCGCCATCGTGCTCGCGGTGAAGCAGAGCGAGGAGTCGTCCACCAACCCCGGTGTGATCGCCTTATCGGTGCTGCTGAGCTTTGCCGCCTTCAGCGTCGCCACGATCGGGAGCCTCGCGCTGACGTTCGCCACCCCGGCGATCGTGCTCGCCACCGACACCGGCGGGATCCCCGCCGGCATCATCATCGCATCCGTCTGGCGACGCTGCCGATCAGCTCTCACCAACACCTTGATCGCTGGCCTTATGCTGATCGCCGCCAGCTTCATCGCCTCACTGGGCTCTGCAGCGTGTCTGATCGGGATCTTTTTCACATCGGCGTACGCGCTGGCGATGCAGGCTTGGATCGTTCGCAGCTATGAGTTGGGGTCCAGCTCCGCCGGAGCGGCCCAGCAATCAGGGAGGAGGAGTTAGATGTCGGACGTGCCGCCCCCGAGTAGTCCCCCGCCACCGCCTCCGCCGGGGGGAAGTTACACCCCTCCGCCTCCACCGCCACCACCCCCGCCAGGTGGGGGCTACAACCCGCCGCCGCCCCCGGGCGGGGGTTACCAGCCGCCCGGCCCGCCGCCACCCGGAGGCGGATTCGTGCCGCCGCCGCCCATGGGTTACACGCCAGGTGGCGCCGGCTACGCCGCACCGAGGACCGACGGCCTGGCGATCGGCTCGCTGATCGTCGGCATCGTCTCCATCGTTTGCGCTTTCATGTGCCTCGGGATCGTGGCCGGACCTGCGGCGGCGATCATGGGCTTCATCTCGCGCCAGAGGGTCGCAGCCAGCGGGGGCACGCTCGGAGGCGGTGGGCTGGCGCTGGCGGGCCTGATCCTGGGCATAATCGGCTTCCTGGCCAGCGCGGGTTCGGCTCTGTTCTGGATCATCGCCATCTCGCAGGGCAGCTCATCGAGCAGCTGACACCGCCACCGTAACCACCCTCCCTTTACAAGCGTTTCCCACCCGTATTGGCCCCTGACGGTAAAATCCGCGTGCGCATGCAGAGGCCCAGGCCTAGGGCCAGGCGATCCCGCTACCACGTCTCCTACCGCTTGACCAGGTCGGTCCCAGCGGTGGTTGGCGCCGTCCTGCTCGTGGTCGTGATCGTGACGGCGACCCTGGCGTACAAGCGGTTTGACGATTTCTTCGCCGCGACCACCGGCCGCCACCTGAATCCCATAGGCGAGGTCGTGCAGGCGGTCGAGCCCGCTCCCGGCACCATCGCCTACAAGCTCAAGCACGGGCAGAGGGTCAACGTCCTCCTGCTGGGCATGGGTGGCGAGCAGAACGACGCGCCATACCTGACCGACTCGATCATGGCCGTGAGCATCGACCCGAACACCAATCGCGTGATGCTGGTCTCCATCCCAAGAGACCTCGTGGTGCACATGAACCTCCAGAGCGATTCGAGCCGCACCTGGACCAACAAGATCAACGCCGCGTACGAGGTGCCATACACGAGCATCATCTGCTGCGTCGCCTCCATCTATCAGGGTCGTGACGGGGGTGGACGCGCTGCGGAGCACGAGGTCAGCAAGGTCACGGGGCTCAACTTCGACCGCTACATCGCTGTCGACTTCAAAGCCTTTCGAGACATGGTCAACGCGCTGGGAGGCGTCGATGTCTGCCTGACCACAAACCTCGACGACTACCAGTACCCGGACTACTACGACGGATATGTGCGCGGCGGAGTGCATTTCAAAGCCGGGTGCCAGCACCTGAACGGCGAGCAAGCTTTGCGGCTGGCGCGGTCGCGCCACGCGGTTCAGCCCCAGCAGTCGTCCGACTTCGGGCGCGCGAAACGCCAGCAGGACATCATGACCGCGATCAAGAAGAAGACCACCACGGTCAACGGATTCTCCAAGGCGCCGCAGCTTCTCAACGCGCTCCAGAAGAACATCCACACCGACATGTCCTTCTCGGACATGAAGGCGATCTACGACTGGGGTAAGAACCTCCCGGACTCCTCGATCGTCCGCATTGCGTTGACAGCGCCTTCCGGCTCCGCGTCCGGCAACCTGCTCGACGCGTTCAACTGCGGCATGGGCGCTGGGATCTCGCAGCTCTGCGCCGACGACCAGAGCTACCGCATGATCCACCGCTACCTGGCGTCGGTGCTGATCGACCCCGCCGTGCTTGGGGAGAAGGCGCCCATCCAGTTCGCCAACGGCTCGAACAGCTTTGTCGGGCTCGATGACCGCGTGACGTCGATGTTCGACCCTTCGGGGCTCCAGCTGGCCGACCCGGTCGCGCACAAGGCCTCCTCGGGGACGCTGATCCTCGATTACTCGGGAGGCCAGTTCCCGCAGACAACGAAGTGGCTCGTCAATTTCTTCGGCGGCACGGTTGTGGCGGCTACGCCGATGAACCCAGCCCCGGCGCGAGGCCAGCAGACGTACGGAATTGTCGTCGTCCTCGGCCACGACTTCGCCCTTCGCTTCCTGGGCCAGTGAACCGGGGCGTGGGCACCGCCGGCCACGCGTTCTTTGCCCGACGCTGATCTAACCGAGCGTTTTCGGGCCGGCGACGTCCGCGCACTGGCCCGCGCCATCACGCTGGTCGAGCGTCGCGATCCCTCAGTGCGCGAGCTGGAAGATGCGCTCAAGGACCGGGCGCGGGACCCTTATGTGGTGGGTTTTACAGGCTCTCCGGGGACAGGCAAGTCGACGCTGGTCGACGCCCTGGTGTCGAACCTGCGAAAGCTGGACCGCTCGGTCGCGGTGATCGCGACCGACCCCAACTCACCCTTCAGCGGCGGAGCCATCCTGGGCGACCGCATCCGGATGCAGCGCCATGCGCTCGATCCCAGGGTCTTCATCCGAAGCATGGGCGCGCGAGGCCACCTGGGAGGGCTGTCCCTGGCCGCGCGAGAGGCGATCAGGCTGCTCGCCGCATTCGGCTTCGACCCCGTGATCCTGGAGACCGTCGGGGTGGGGCAGTCGGAGCTCGAGGTGGCGGCGGTGGCGAACACGACGGTGGTCGTGCTCACGCCAAACCTGGGGGACGGCGTGCAGATGATCAAGGCCGGAATTCTCGAGATCGCAGATGTGTTCGTCGTCAACAAGGCAGACCTCGACGGGCACCACCAGGCGGTGCTGGAGCTGCGCGGCATGCTGAGCCTTGTCAAGCGGGAGGGAACCGAGTGGAAGCCGCCGATCGTCGCCACCTCCGCGGCCAAGAAGGAAGGCATCAAGGAGCTCTGGTCGGCCATCGAGGCTCACCGGAGGCATCTCGAGACGAGCGGTCAGGCCGGCCGGCTCGTCCAGCAAAGGCTGGAAGAGGAGACGGCCGAGGTGGTCGCCGAACGCGCTCGCGAGCATGCGCGCCTCGTCCTCGCCGAGGACAAAGGCCTGGCCTCCAAGCTGCTGCGTGAGCGGTCGCCGTATGCGGTCGCCGACGAGATCCTCGATTCAATTCCAGCTCAGGAGCGCAGGCCCCCCAAGAAGCGCGACCGCGGATAACTCGGATAATCAGGTCATGCGAGTTCGGGCGCGCGATCCCAAGCAGGCGTGGCAGGAGGACTTCGAATCTCGCCCGGCGCGCGATGACGGCCTGGAGACGTCGACCATCTCTGGGATTCCGGTCCAGCCGCTCTACACGGCTTCTGATCTTCCCAAGCGAGAGGAGGAGCTCCCGGGCAGCTATCCCTACACGCGCGGCATCCATCCCAGCGGGTACCGCGGCCGCCTGTGGACCATGCGCCAGTTCTCCGGCTTCGCGACCGCAGAGGAGACCAACCGGCGCTACAAGTACCTACTCGCCAACGGCCAGACCGGACTGTCGGTCGCCTTCGACATGCCGACCCTGATGGGACAGGACTCCGACGCGCCCACCAGTCGCGGCGAGATCGGGCACTGCGGCGTCGCCATCGACTCGCTGGCCGACATGGAAACGCTGTTCGACGGCATCCCGCTCGGCGACATCACAACCTCGATGACGATCAACTCGCCCGCCGCGATCCTCCTCTGCATGTACATCGCTGTGGCCGAGAAGCAGGGCATCCCGGCGGCAAAGCTGGGCGGCACCCTTCAGAACGACATCCTGAAAGAGTTCATCGCGCAGAAGGAATTCATATTCCCGCCCGATCCGTCGATGCGCCTTGTGGTCGATTCCATCGAGTACTGCGCCAAAGAGGTGCCGAGGTGGAACACCATCTCCATCTCCGGCTACCACATCCGCGAAGCCGGCTCCACCGCCGCCCAGGAGCTTGCATTCACGCTTGCGGACGGCATGGCCTACGTCGACGCATGCCTGGAGAGAGGGATGCGCATCGACGACTTCGCCTCACGTCTGTCCTTCTTCTTCGATGCACACATCGATTTCTTCGAGGAGATCGCCAAGTTCCGTGCGGCCCGTCGCATCTGGGCGCGTTGGATGCGTGAGCACTATGGAGCGCAGGCCGAGCGATCGTGGAAGCTGCGCTTCCACACGCAGACCGCCGGCGTTTCCCTGACCGCCCAGCAGCCGGAGCTCAACATCGCGCGCACCGCCATCGAGGCGCTGGCCGCGGTGCTGGGCGGCACGCAGTCGCTCCACACCAACGCCATGGACGAGGTCTTCGCCCTGCCCACCGACAAGGCCGCGCGCCTCGCGCTTCGCACCCAGCAGCTGCTGGCCTACGAGACTGGGGTCGCGAACACAATCGACCCGCTGGGCGGCAGCTACTTCGTCGAGGCGCTGACCGACGAGATGGAGCGGCAGGCCGAGGCCTACTTCAAGCAGATCGAGGAGCTGGGCGGCGTGATTCCGGCCATTGAGGCCGGTTTCTTTCAGAAGGAGATCGCCGACGCCGCCTTCCGATACCAGCAGGAGCTGGAGCAGAAGCGGCGCCTGGTGGTCGGTGTCAACGAGTTCACGGTCGACGAGGAGGAGCCGATCGAGATCCTCCGCATCGATCCGAAGCTCGAGAGCGAGCAGGTGGCGCGGGTTCGCGAGGTGCGCGCGAAGCGCGACCAGGCCCTCTGCTCCAACGCGTTGGCGCACCTGCGGAAAGCAGCCGCGGGAAACGACAACCTGATGCCACACATCCTCGAGGCGGTCCGCGCCTACGCGACCGAGGGCGAGATCATGAACACCCTGATCGAGGTCTTCGGCATCTACACAGAACGAGCTGTTATCTAAGTGTCCCGCCCCCGAGGTTCCTTGCATCTTCGCGTCCTAGGCGCCCGGGCGCCTTTGGCGCTGAAGCCCGCGTTAGGGGGCCCGGCGCCACCGCGTCACGCATCTAGCGATGCGCTCCTTGCTGCGCCACCCCTTCCTTGGCTCCATGCGCCGATGCCGCGAAATATGCTTCGGACCTCGGGGTCGAGACACTAGCGGTGCCCATCAAGACCGCGACCAAGCCGGTCCGGATCGTGCTCGCCAAGGTCGGCTTAGACGGCCACGATCGCGGGGTCAAGGTCGTCGCCCGCGCCCTTCGCGATGCGGGCTACGAGGTGATCTACACCGGGTTGCGCCAGACGCCGGAGATGGTCGTCGATGCGGCGCTGCAGGAGGACGCGCAGGTGATCGGTCAGAAGGGCGTGGCCGAGCTCTTCACGCCGGGGACGCCCCTGCAGGGCATCGTCGACTGGTTGCGCAAGAAATTTCCCGCGGCGGCTTCGAGCTAGGCGCTCACCGGTCTAGAACTGCGCGGACGAGTCGATCCGGGTTCAGGCCCGCAGCACCACCGTGCCGGCGATCTTGTCCATCCACCCTTGCTTGCGGCTGTCGAACGCGACCCAGATCACGCCGATGAGGCAAACCAAAAATGAGATCAGCAGGCCCAGCCACCTCAGCGCCGCCTTGCCGAAACCGATCGGCTGGCCCGTGTTGGCGTCGACCACGCGCATGCCGAAGATGCGCTGGCCGAGGCTTGCGCCCATGACCGTCCATAGGCCGGCAAAGTAAGCGAAGCTGATGACCAGGTTGAGGCCCTGTGCCCCCTGGTAGCGCGCGTCCTGAAGAGAGTTCGGGTCTGAGAGGTTGACCCCGAGCAAGGCGTAGACGACGCCACCGACGATGCCCAGGACGATGCCGTCGATGATGTAGGCGACGACCCGGATCCAGAAACCGCCGTATCTGAACTGAGGCGCAAAACCGGGCGCCGGGGGCATGGCGGGCGGCGGGTATTCCTGCATTTGTCAGCTCGCCGTGACGATCGTGCCGGCGACCTTGTCGTGGATAGCTTGCTTCTGCGGGTCCCACAGCTGCCACAGCCAGCCGACGGCGCCGATGATGCAGATCGTGAAGTTGACCTCGAGGACCCAGATGAACCCGCGCAGGGCCGCCTTGCCCATGGTTGGGTACTGGCCCGTGGCCATGTCGCGGACCTTGAAGCCGAACGGCATCATCCCCACCGAGGCCCCGCGCGAGCTCCAGAAGTAGCCGAAATAGGCGATGTCGAGGAGGACGCTGATTACATAAGCGAGCCCCTGAACCTTCTGCAGCAGCAACCCGATGATGCCGTTGACCACGATCAGGATCACGACGTCGATAAGGCCGCCGAGGATCCTCATGCCAGGCGGCGCGAGGTTGCTGGCAACCATCCCCCCGCCGCCCATCGGTTGCATCGGCTCTGACGAGCCGGCGGGCATCTGTGGCGGGGGAGGCGGAGGCGGAGGCGGTGGGGTAGGCGGTGGACTCTGCATTCCTGTTCCTCCTACTGGGTGTTGATCGCCGGGATCGTTCTCCGCGGTATCATAGGCGACGCCTCTCCTCCTGAGGTTCAAACATGCAGCTGAATGCCTCCACACGATCCCTCGTCGGAAAGCGATCCCGCCGGCTTCACGGCCAGGGCAAGCTGGCAGCGGTCGTCTACGGCCACAGCGCCGAGGCCACTCCGCTCGTCCTGGACCGCCTCGAATTTCAGAAGGTTTTCGTGAAGTCGGGCCGGACCCACCTCGTCGACCTGGTCGTTGACGGAGATCGCTCCGAGAAGGTGCTGGTCCGAGAGATCCAGACCCACCCACGGCGCCTCGGCCCCATCCACGTCGACTTCTACCGGGTCAGCCTCGAGGAGGTCGACCTCACGCCTCTGGAGGAGATCGAGTCCGAGCTGCGGGTGTCGGACCTCAACGTGCCCAAGGCTGTCACGGTGCTCGCCGACCCTGATGAGCTCGTGGTCAAGATCGTCCACAAGCGCGAGCTCAAGGTCGAGGAGGAGATCCCCGCCGCCGAGGCCGTCGTGCCGGCCGAGGGCGAGGCCGCTGCTGAGGGCGAGGCTCCCGCCGCAGAGGAAGCAGCCGAGACCGAGGAATGATCCAGGCCGCCCTTGGCGGCAACCTCGTCTGGATCCTGGTCGGCGCCGTCGTCTTCGTCGCTTTCTACGTCGCCTCGCGCCTGATTGCGCGCTTCGCGGCGGAGCAGCTGAAAGCTCGCCATGTCCGCGGCGACATGGTCGTGGTCGGCCGCCGCGTGGTCTATGTGCTGGTCATCGTCTTTGGCGTCTTCGCGGCGTTCGGTTTCGCCCTTCAGAGCGCGAACGTGACCCTGGCCGGCATCCTGCTCGCCACAGTCGTGGCCGCGCTCGGAGTTCAGGACCTGCTCGCGGACTACGTGTCCGGCTACTACATCCTGCTGGAGCGCCACATTCGTATCGGCGACCACATCAGCCTCGAGGAGTCGTCTGGGACCGTGACCGACGTGAGGCTGCGTGTGACGCTTCTGAAGAGCGACGCCGGGGACATGATCGTCGTCCCGAACTCAGAGCTGTTCAACCGTCCGGTTATGGTCCGCAACAGGGAGGCGCCGGCTAAGCCAGCGCCCCCAGGATGATCCGCCAGAGCGCCTCCAGCTGAGGGCCATGGAGATCCGACTCCTCGGTCAGGAGCTCGCGAATCGTCTGTGAGGCCGGCTCGACGTGGATGTCGCCGGCGACCTGCGCTGCCAGCGACCGAAGGTGATACGTGTGGTCGGGCTTGTCGCTCTCCACTGCCAGCTCGACATCGACCTTGTCGAGCTGGACGAACTTCGCCCAGCGCGCCACTTCCATCGCTCCCGTTTCGACGGCATCGGACAGGTGCATGCAGTTGATGCCGCCGTAGATGCCGTAGCGCTCTCGCAGTGAGCCCGGGCGGGACTGCTGGATTCGGGTTTCGCCCAGGTCGTAGCGCATCTGCTCCAGCGATCTGGCCTCGGCGCTGACCCTGCCGACGACCAGAGGGAGCGCTGTCATGAAGTCCACCAGCCATGGGAAGAAAGGCCGTCCCTTCAAGAAGTCGTAGTGGTCCTCGATCAGCGAAGCCGGCGGCTTGAACCAGCTCAGCGCCTCGACCTTCCACTCACGCTCACTCGACAGCCAGCCCCAGAGCCCAGCCCGAGCAGACAGGCGGTACGCGGCGTCGGGTTTGAAGATGACGAGCGCGTCAGCCACGACGCGTGAATCTAGCTGGAATCCCTCCCCACCGTGTGGGGAGGTCGCGACTTACCTCCCCACCGAGTGGGGAGGTCGGGACCCGCTAATCGGGTCCCGGGTGGGGAGCGACCAACTATGTCTTCCGATCCCTCGGGTTCGGGGTGTAGACCTTTCGGCCTTTCAACTTCTCGGGCATGTGCGCCTGGTCGGCCACGCCGCCCTCATAGTCGTGGGCGTACTTGTAGCCGCGGCCGTATCCCATTGACTTCATGAGGCCCGTCGGCGCGTTGCGCAGGTGCATCGGAACCGGCTCGTTTCCCGACTGCTCGATGAGCTCGCGCGCGGCGCCATACGACGTGAGCGCGGAGTTCGACTTGGGCGCGAGCGCGAGGTAGAGCGCGGCCTCGGTGAGGGGCAGCACCGCCTCCGGCATGCCGACGAAATGCGCAGCCTGCTGCGCTGCGACCGCGACCTGAAGCGCCTGCGGGTCGGCCAGGCCGATGTCTTCGGCGGCAGAGATGACGAGCCGCCGTGCCACGAACAGCGGATCCTCGCCCGCCTCGAGCATGCGGGCGAGCCAGTACACCGCCGCGCCAGGATCGCTGCCGCGGACGCTCTTGATCAGCGCGGAGACGATGTCGTAGTGCTGGTCGCCGGCTTTGTCGTAGAGCAGGTGGCGCTGCTGGAGGGCGCGCTCGACGTCGTCGAGGCCGATCTCGCGGTCTGGATTGGCGCCCTGCGCGCGCCCGGCGGCGAGGGCTGCCGCCGCCTCGAGCCCGTTGAGGGCAACCCTGGCGTCGCCGCGAGAGCCTTCCAGAAGCGCCTCCATCGCCTCGTCGGCGATGCGCGCCCCAAGCTCCGCGACCCCGCGCTCGACCACCTGCCTCAGCTCGGCACGGTCGAGGGCTTCCAATCGAAACACCCGGCTGCGCGACAGCAGGGGCGCGATCACCTCGAATGAGGGATTCTCGGTGGTGGCGCCGATCAGGGTGACCGTTCCTTCCTCGACGTGGGGGAGGATGGCGTCCTGCTGCGCCTTGTTGAAGCGGTGGATCTCATCGATGAACAGCACGGTTCGCAGGCCGGCGCGACGATGGACGCGCGCCTCGGCGACCGTCTTGCGCAGGTCGGCCACGCCCGCGGTGACTGCGGACATGGCGACCATTCGAGCGTTCGTCTCGGTCGCGAGCAGGCGCGCGAGGGTGGTCTTGCCGCTCCCGGGGGGTCCCCAGAGGACGATGCTGGGCAGGTGGCCGGAGCGCGTGAGCTCGCGCAGGACCTCGACCACGCGCTGCTGGCCCACCAGCTGGTCGAAGGTCTTGGGCCGCATCCGGGTTGCCAGCGGCGCGCTCGGCTCGGGTCCAGCCGCTGTCGGGAACAGCTCCTCCTGATCTCCCACCCCTCGAATTGTGGAGGCTCCCCACCCGCCCCTGCGGGGGGACCTCCCTCTGGGATGGGGAGGGTGAATCCCCAGCCCCAACCTCTAGAATTCCCGCGTGGCCTCGTGCTGGTACTGCAATTCGGAGCTGCCTGAGGCGGCCGAGTACTGCCCAACGTGTGGGCACAGCCAGTCCGACCGCTCCTCGAGCCCCTTGTTTGGCGTTGTCGACCCCGTGACCGGGATCTGGAACGCAAAGTTCGTCGAAGCCCTGGTCGGCCAGGAGGCCAACCGGGCCGTCCGCTACCACCGGCCGCTGTCGGTGCTGGTGGTGGAGCTCGACCACGCTGAGCACGTGGACAAAGAGCTCGGCCACATCCAGCTCGAAGGCTTGCTGCGGGAGATGTCCGAGCGCCTGGGACGGGCGATCCGCGACACCGACACGGTGGGTTTCATAGACGCCGACGGGCCTCCGCACTTCGCCATCGTCCTGCCCGAGACCGACGAGGTGGGGGCCACGCTGGCCGCGGACAAGATCCGGCGCTCGATCGCCGCGTTCGACTTTGCGACCAGCGGCAACTGGAAGCGCATCACGGTCAGCTGCGGCGCCGCGACGATCAGCGTCGTTCGCCCCGCCTACGACGAGGCGGGGCTTATGAACCGCCGCGAGTACACGGGCAACCTGTTGCGCGAGGCGTTCCGCGCCCTGGAGGGCGGCCGCTCGTCGGGCACCAACCGCACCTCGGTCGGCGCCTTCCGCTCCTAAGCCTGGATCCAGGCTAAGCCAGAACCCGCTTTACTTAGGATCAGACACGAGTTGGCATCTACGCGCGTCTATCTGATCCGTCACGCCGACGTCGAGAATGAGCGAGGAAGAGGACTGAGGTCCTCTCCCTCGAACCCTCTCCTGGAGTTACTCCCGGCGACGATTTGGTGGCGTCTTGAAAGGGAGCGCGTGGTGACAGCCGGGATGAACCCGGCCTTATTGCAACCCTTAGCATCAAATTTGAGTTGGCCCTGACACGCGTCTATCTGATTCGCCACGCCGACGTCGAGAACCCTCGCAACCTGCTTTACGGACATCTCGACGGTTTTCAGCTCAGCGCGCGCGGTCGCGCGCAGGCGAACGCTGTTGGTGACCGTCTTCGAGCGGAAAACGTCAAGCGCATCGTCCACAGCCCGCTGGCCCGGGCCGTCGAGACCGCGGAGCTGATCAACGCCAGGCTTGATCCGCCGGCCACGCTCGAGGTGGACCCGGAGCTGCGCGAGGCCGATTTCAGCCGCTACCTGCAGGGCGTCCCGTACTGGCAGATCCCTCTGCGGCGGCCGCTCTGGTACGTGCACAAGGCACGCCGCGGCCTGGTCGCGGGCGATGAGTCGGTCGAGCACATGGGCGGGCGAATCCTAGGCGTGCTGCGGAGATTGGCGCGCGAGCATCCCGGCGAAACCAGCGCCATCGTCAGCCACGCCGATCCCATCCAGGCCGCCTGGATCCTGCTTGACGGGCGCCCGCACAACGAGCGCGAGATGTATCGCAAGCAGGTCGACAGGGCAGGGATGCTGCTGGTTGAGATGGACGGGGAGACGCCTTCCCGCTGGGAATACGTTCCGCCGCCCACGGTCGAGAAGCCGGCGAGCGCCGTCGCGTGACGGAGGACGGCAAGAAGCGGTTCCCAGAGGGTTTTCTCTGGGGCACTTCGAGTGCCGCCCACCAGGTCGAAGGGGACAACCGCAACAGCGACTGGTGGGAGTTCGAGCAGCAACCGGGGCGCATCGCCAATGGCGAAACGTCAGAGATCGCTTGCGACCACTATCACCGGTACCGGGAAGACTTCGCGCTCCTGCGCGAGATGAACCAGAACGCACACCGGCTGTCTATCGAGTGGTCGCGCATCGAACCAGCACCAGGCGAGTTCGACTCGCGTCAAATCCGCCACTACAGAGACGTCCTGGGAGAGCTGCGGGAGCAGGGTATCGAGCCGATGGTCACGCTGCACCATTTCTCCAGCCCCATCTGGTTCGCGCGGAAAGGCGGATGGAGCGCAACCGGGGCGGCGCATGCCTTCATGCCCTATGTGCACAGGGTCATCGACGAGCTGGGGGACTTGATCGGACTCTGGTGCACGATCAACGAGCCCAGCATCTACTCGGTCAATGGTTGGATCACCGGGGAGTTCCCGCCCAAGCGTCACAGCGACTTGGGGGGAACGTATCGGGTGGCGAACAACATGCACCGCGCCCACGAGCTGGCGTACGGCGCCATCAAGCGCCGTTGGCCGGACT
>WNGF01019014.1_pt1 | contig 12104 bp, 13 predicted proteins | sample 5400641 | NCBI WGS metagenome assembly WNGF01 (sample SAMN13153371, study PRJNA577476) | soil metagenome | isolation source: 80 cm soil or saprolite under grassland replicate 2 | place: USA:California | collected 2016-06-15
ATCGTCTTTAGGGGTGTAGGTTCGTGGTCATGACCGACGCCGACCGGCTCCGCGCCGCGGGATTGCGGGTGACCGCCGCGCGCCTGGCCATTCTCGGCGCGGTCCGGGCCGGGAGCCACCCAGGTACTGACGAGATCGCCCGCGTCGTCCGGGACCGGATCGGCCACATCTCGGTCCAGGCCGTCTACGAGGCGCTCGCCGCGCTCACCGCCGCCGGGCTGATCCGGCGGATCGAGCCGGCCGGCAGCCCGGCGCGGTACGAGGCCCGGACCGGGGACAACCACCATCACATCGTCTGCCGCAGCTGCGGCGCGGTCGCCGACGTCGACTGTGTGGTCGGGCGCGCGCCGTGCCTGGAGCCCGCCGCGGCGGCCGGGTTCAGCGTGGACGAGGCAGAGGTCACGTTCTGGGGCCTGTGCGCGGCCTGCCAGGATGGCTCGCGCCAGGCAGGAACTACCGTAATCGGGACCGGCAACCAGGGGGTTGGCCGCTCGCGCCAGGAGGGTGGCCGGGGAGCGGGGCAGCCCCGACACCTGGCGTGACCCGCGCGGCTTCGCCCTGAAGTTCTACACCTCTGAGGGCGACTACGACCTGGTCGGGAACAACACCCCGATCTTCTTCGTCCGCGACCCGCTGAAGTTCCAGCACTTCATCCGCTCGCAGAAGAGGCGTGCGGACAACAACCTGCGCGACAACGACATGCAGTGGGACTTCTGGATCCTGTCCCCGGAGTCGGCCCACATGGTGAGCTGGCTGATGGGTGACCGCGGGATCCCGCGGGCCTGGCGGCATATGAACGGCTACGGCTCGCACACCTACATGTGGATCAACGCGTCCGGCGAGCGGCACTGGGTGAAGTACCACTTCAAGACCGACCAGAGCATCGAGTTCTTCACCCAGGAAGAGGCCGACCAGATGGCGGCCAAGGACGCCGACTACCACCAGCGTGACCTGTACCAAGCGATCGCGCGCGGCGACTACCCGAGTTGGACGCTGAAGGTACAGATCATGCCGTTCGAGGAGGCCAAGACCTACCGGTTCAACCCGTTCGACCTGACCAAGGTGTGGCCGCACGGCGACTACCCACTGATCGAGGGCGGCCGGATGACCCTGGACCGCAACCTGACCGACGACCACACCGAGATGGAGCAGGCGGCGTTCGAGCCGAACAACCTGGTGCCCGGCATCGCGCTGAGCCCGGACAAGATGCTGCTGGCCCGCGGGTTCTCCTACGCCGACGCGCACCGCGCCCGGCTTGGCGTGAGCTACAAGCAGATCCCGGTGAACGCGCCGAAGGCCCCGGTGCACAGCTACAGCAAGGACTGGGTTATGCGGGTGGTGAACATCTCGGACCCCGTCTACGCACCGAACTCCAAGGGTGGCCCGCAGGCCGACTCCGCCCGCTACCAGCCGCCCAGCTGGCACTCGGACGGGGATATGGTCCGTGCGGCCTACACGCTGCACACGGAGGACGACGACTGGGGCTAGGCGGGGCAAGATGGTCCGGGAGGTTCTCGACGACGCGGCACGGGAGCGACTGGCCAGCAACATCATCGGGCACCTGCTCAACGGAGTGACCGAGCCGGTCCTCCAGCGGGCCTTCCAGTACTGGCGCAACGGGGACAAGAACCTCGGCGACAAGATCGAGGCTGGTGTCCGCAAGCGCCTCAACGGCGGCTGATGCCGGACGGCGGCTCCCCGGCCCGCGGTGGCCGGGGAGCCCGAAGCGAAACTGCACTGCAGCAGCAGTGATGACGCCAGGCGCCGGTCCCTGGCCCCGCCGCGAGCCCACCGCCCAGCCCCGCATCCTGCGCGCGGCCCGGATCGAACTCGACCCGCTACGGCGTACCGTCACCCGCCACGGGTAGCAGATCGACTTGTCGGCGAAAGAGTTCAGCGTGCTGCACGCACTGATAGCAGCCGCGCCAGCCGCCCTCAGCGCCGAGGACCTTGCTGGCCCAGGTCTGGGACGTTCTCGGCCGGTGGCCACGCGCGGTGATGACCCGGATCTGGCTGGGCTGGCATAGGGTTCCCGGTATGGCCAGGAAGGGTCCGACGGATCAGGACCGTGCGGCGGCTATTCGCCGGCTCTTGTCCGGCCTGGCGCGGGCTCTGGGCCGGTCGGCGGCATCCTAGTTTGGCGGCTGGGCCCACGGCGGTGGTGGACCTTCCGGCTTGGGCGCCGGTCCCCAGGGCGGCCCGCCTGGTGCCTTGGGCGGACGGATGGTCTGCTCCAACGGGGTTTGGCTGAACGGCGTGGTTTGACCGCGCATCTGCTCAGCGGGGGTCGTGTCACCGGGCGCGGGCGGGGAGGCTGCGGCCCCGGCTGGCGGCCGGGTTGTCCGGCGGTAGGCGGCCTCGCTGTGGCTGGGCTGGCTCGTTGCGGGGTCGGCCTGCCACGGCGTCGGCGGCCACGGCGCGGACGGTGGCGGCGCCTCGGCGTCCTCGCCGGGGGATTGTTCCGGCGTGCCGGCAGGCGCTGCGGGCATGCGGCCTATTGCGATGAGCGACGCGCCTAGCAGCACGATCAACAAGATCACGAGAGTGAGAATGGCGGTGCTCTGCACGGCTGTCCTGATGGGGTGCCCGGTAGGGGCGATAGTAGGCTGGGCGGCCGGTGTGGGGGAAGGGTGTGTGGGTGGGGGCGTGCGGGCCGCGCCGGCCGCGGCCACGTTGGCGGCGCGCTTCAGCGCGGCGGCGGCGGCGACCGTGCCAAAACCCGCGCCAGTCAGCCGGCCACCCCGGCGGTGGAACACCGTGGTGTGGATCAGCGCGTCCTTGAGTTGCGCGGCGGTGAGGGACGGGTAGCGGGATTTGATCAGCGCCGCAATCCCGGCAACGATGGCGCTGGCCGCGCTGGTGCTGCTGAAGGTCGTGTAGCCGGCCCCGGGTATCGCGGCCACGATGGCTTGGCCGGGGGCAGTGAGGGTCACGTAGGGCCGGTGGCTGGTGAACAGGCTCTGGGCGAAGGTGCGGCCGACAGCGCCCACGGAAATCACCCCCGGGTAGGCGGCGGGGTAGTTGACCCGGTCGGCCCGGTTGCCGGTGTCGCCCGCGGGAGCGACCAGCACCACGCCCCGGGAGGCGGCGTAGGCGACCGCGGCCTTTTCCGCCCCGCTGCCCCCGGCCGCCGCCGGTGCGGCCGCGTGCATCACGGTGGGCTGGCCGGGGTCCAGCGGCAACGCGATGACCCGCGCGCCGTGGCGGACGGCGTACCTGATGCCCGAGGCGATCGCCGCGGGCTGATGCGAAGCGAGAGCGTGGTTGTCCTCCAGCGGGTCGGTACGCTCCAAAACCACCCGCACCGACAGGATCTTCGCCTGCGGCGCGATGCCGGCGATCCCGTCGGTGCCGTCGGGCCCGTGCCCGTGGCCCGCGATCAGGCTGGCGACGGCAGTCCCATGAACGCCCCAAAAAACTCCTGCGCTGGCGCGCCCGGACCGGCTGAAATCAGCTCCGGTGGTCACCGAGCCCGCCAGGTCAGGTGCGGCCGGGTCGACACCGGTGTCCAGGACGGCGACCGTGACCCCGCCCCCTTTGGCCGTGGCCCATGCCGTCGTGACATGGAGGGCACGCAGCCACCATTCGCAATGGCGGACCCCGCCCGCGGCCGCCGGGGGCACGGCCACCATCACCCCGGCAGCTGCCAGAGCCACCGGCGCCTTGACCCAGCGCGAGAAGCTCACCAGCATGCTCCTCATGCCTCCCGGTTCGGGACAGCATCGCATTGTGCCGTCTGAGGCCGATGAGAAAGGGATATGCCCCGTAGCCGTAACTTCAAAGATGGCTTTCCTGGCTCTGCCCCGGCGGTGCCGGTTATCGCGATGGGTGGCCGCTGAGATCAGCGTCGGTGAGGTGGAGATGACCGGCCAGATCCTGGCTACCGCAGCCGGGATGCTCGCTGGCCCACAGCAGCACGCGGCGCGGAAAGGCCCTAGATTGGCACGGTGCTCACCGGTGGCCGGCAGCGGAGCTTGCCGCGCTAATGGGTTCGTTTCAAGAAGGCTTGAGTTCTCTTAGCAGCGCGATGAGCTCTCCCAGCGTGGCCAATGGCGACCGGCTGCGGGGCCGCTGAGCCGGCAGTCTCCCGCCCATGCCTGTGGTCTGCGACTAATCGGCACCCACCGAGATGAGCGCCGGCCAAGCGTCAGGACGGGGCAACCGTGAACGATCCGGTGATGCTTGCGGCGTAGGTCACGCAATGGCCGAAGATCTTCGTGCGGTAATGCCTCAGGGTGCCGGAGAACGTGCCGGTGCCGGTGCCGGTTGAGCCGACGCCCACGCTCCCGAGATACCCCTCCACGGCATATTGCTGGTTGACGCATCCGGTAAACCCGGATACCTGCTTGACCGTGCCTGCGGTGAAGTCGCCGGTGACCGTGGTGGCCGTGCCGTTGAGGTAGGTCGCAAGATAAAAGTCGCCGCCGGTGATAGTGGCATTGGGAAGCGAGGTATGGTCCACGGTCGCGTTCCAGTAGCCAGGAAGGTCACCCCAGGCGGTGCCAGCGAAGCCGCCCTCAGACGACGTCGCGGCGTACTCATGCCCGCTGATCGAATCCGTGTAGCTTGTTGCCGCCGTCGCTAGACCGGGAGCGATAGCTATTGCCACCGTAGCGACCAAGATCGGGAGCATCCATCGAAACCAGCGCATGGTTACCTCCTTTGCGTCGGCCACTTCTGCCCAGATCTCAGCCACCTATGCGGCACGCCCACGACGAAGCCCTCGATTCAACCGCTAGGAATGCGGCGCCGTCTTCGCCGCTCATCTGGGCAACTTTGGCCCAGAGACGATCGATTTCCGCCCAGCTCGGGTTGGTGGCTCAGGTGGCCTGGGCGCTGGGCGTGTCGCGTGGGAACCGGAAATCGGGCGTAGTAGCGGCCGAGCCCGGGATAGCGCCGGTGACGCTGCGGCCAGGCAGGACCGCCCAGCCACCGCTGGGTGTCGGCGTCCCGGAACCACGGCTCCACCAAGGCGAGGTGGTGCCGCTCGAATGGCCGCAGCCGCACGCAGCGCATAGGGTGATCGCAGGCGGCGAACGGCGCCTGACGGCGCGCCAGGAGCGTCCGGTCCCAACGGCCTGTACCCGGCTCGCTAGCAGCTGCGCTCGCATCCCGGCCGGCCGCGCGGCGTCGTCGGTTCACCGAATTCACTGAGCATGCAGAGGCGGCCAGCGACCCGCCGGTCGCGTTGGATCTCGCGGCCGGCAACGCCCGGGGCGTCAGCCGCGTGCCGCTGCCCGGTCTACCGGGCCGCCTTCGGGCACCCAGGCTCGACGCGCGAGCGAGCGCAGAATGCGCCATTCTGTGCCTCCGCCGCGACTCGCCTACTAATAGTCGCAGCCGCGTGAGATGGCTAACGGCGGTTACACGTGCTCGCAGGCGCGGGGCAACCGGTCGCGCTGGGCCATCATGGTTGGCATGATGTACGGGGTTTGACACCGCGGATGCCGTACCGCGCTTGGCCCGAGCTGGGTTGCCGGGGTCGTGCTCCTCACGTGCGAGGCCACCGGACGTGCCTGTCGCATCGCTGCCGAGGGCCGTGCCGTGGCCGCGGGCCGGTCTCCGCTTGTTTTGCCCGGTCGGCCACCGATGAGTTTCATGCGGTGCGCCGGTCATCCCTGAGGGGTCTGCACCGATAGGTGCCGGGCTGCCAGCGCGGAAGGGAGTAATCATGGGACAGCCGGTGGTGCACTTCGAGATCATCGGGAAGGATCCGGCCAAGCTCCGGAGCTACTTCGGTGAACTATTCGGGTGGGAGTTCGACACGAGCGCCCAGGTCGCGGAGGCGGTGTCGGAGCCGACGAACTACGGATTCGTGAGTCGCATCACGACCAGCGACGGGACCGGGATCCCGGGCGGCGTCGGCGGAGGCGCGGGCTACGAAGGCCATGTGGTCTTCTACGTCGGCGTTCCCGATGTCGAGGCCGCCCTGCAGAAGGCCGAGAGCCTCGGCGGGAAGCGCCGGATGGGCCCCGAGCGGGCGCCGACAGGCCTGGTGGTCGGCCACTTCGCCGACCCCGAGGGCAACTTGATCGGCGTCGCCGGGACTGCGTAGCCGCCTGGGCGTGACGCAACGAGAAGGTTCCCCGCCTGGGCCCTGGGCGTCGCGGGTTCGAAGGGCGCATCAGGCGCACAGCGGCCCGTTGGCCTGACGGCCTGGTCTCTATGCACTGCCGTCATCGTCGCCGAATGACGCCCATGTCCCTCTTCTGTGCTCTGTTCCCGGTCGGGCTTGCTGGCGCTGGGCAGGTGCCCGATCAAGCGCGCTGGTAGGTCGCGACCAGTTCGCCCTGGCCGAGCACGTGACCGCTGATGCGTGACTCCAGCTCGGCCCTGGTCGCTCCGGCTGCCAGGACCCAGCCGGGTCTCCAGCGCAAGGACCACGAAGTGGTAGTCCGGGCTGGAGACCGTGAGCGGAGCGGCATTTCCTTCACCGGGACCGTTCGCTGGCGAACCTCCACATCCGATCAGCGGCAGTATGAACAAAAACGGGGCCAGCCGCTCGGCGAGGACGATGGCCGGCCAGGGTGGGGCAATCGGCCCGGCGAGCAACGCGAGCTTCTGCATCCATCCTCAGCGCGGTGGCTCTCCGGGCAGCTTAGGGTCTTTGGGTGTCGCGGGGTGCCTGAGCCGGGCGTAGTAGACGACGCCTTCCCAGTCCGGCTCGGGCTGCAACGGCTGGAAGCCGGCCTTGCACAGGCAGCCGACCGAGCCGGCGTTGGCTGGCTCGATACCCGCGACGAACAGCTTGATGTGCTTGAGTTCGGGCACAGCCAGCACCGCGCTGGGTGTGCGGTGCATGGCGGCTGCGACGCCGGCTACCTGATCGTGGTCGCGAGCACTTGGGACAAACGAGGCGATCTATCTTGGGGCCGGGCGTTGCGAATGGACGGCATCACCGGCGTCCCGTGGCGGATCCGTCTATGGACGGATGCGCGCCGGCAACCCGAAGCGGGTGAGGGCGACAATCTCTGCGACACATCCGTCCAGCAGGGTGAGGACGTCGAGGCCGCCGGGAACGTATGCCCCAGCGGCGTGGTCCCACAGGTAAGTGCCGAACGCGAGCTGACCGTTGGCTGTGGTGGGCTGGAACCGCCAGCGCGATTGCAACGGGCCGCGGAGCAGGAAGGCGCGGATCTCGTCCTTGCCGCGGTACCACTGGGGCAGCGGCGGCATCGAGTAGCGCGCGTCGTCGGCGAGCATCGCGACGATCGCGTTGACGTCGCCGGCGTGCCAGGCGTCGGCCCAGCGCGTGACGATGTCATCGACGGCCGCGTCACCGAGGTCGCGCAGCACCGTCTGCTGGGTCGGCGCGGCCGAGTCGATCGCCTTGCGCGCCCTTTGCAGTGCGCTGTTGACCGAGGCGGTGGACGTGTTGAGCTGCTCGGCCACCTCGGCCGCGGAGAAGCCGAGCACCTCGCGCAGGATCAGCGCCGCCCGCTGCATCGCGGACAGGTGCTGCAACGCCGCGACGAACGCGAGCTCGACGCTCTCGCGGGCGAGGTACTGCGCCTCGGGCGAGATGTCGGGGTAGGGCTCGAGCCAGCTGATCTCGGTCGTGGGGGTGCCGGGCGTGAGGTCGGCGGGCAGCGCGCGCCGGCCGCGCTGGCCGATCGCGGTGAGGCACCGGTTGGTCGCGATCTTGTAGAGCCACGCGCGGACGAAACCGCGCTCGTCGAGGCTGCCGACGCTGCGCCACGCGCGCACGAGCGACTCCTGCACGGCGTCCTCGGCGTCGTGCAGCGAGCCGAGCATCCGGTAGCAGTACGCCTGCAGTTCGGCGCGGTACGGCGCCACCAGCTGCTCGAAGGCGCTGGCGTCGCCGGAGCGCGCGGCGTCGAGCAGCGCGGCGGGCGCGGTCATGGGTCCATCTTGCCGGTCGCGATGAATTTGCGCGCCGGCCCGGGTTCCACCAGTGAGAACCGTCCCTGAGGAGGAACCGGCATGACCGGCGAACAGCAGATCCGCGACCTGGTCGAGCGCTGGGCCACCGCCGTCCACGATGGCGACATGCCCACCGTGCTCGCCGACCACGCCCCCGACATCGTCATGTTCGACGTCCCGCCGCCCGAGCAGGGCGTCCGCGGCATCGACGCCTACCGCGCGACCTGGCCGGGATTCTTCGAATGGCAGGCGTCCGGCGCGGTGTTCGAGATCGAGTCGCTGGAGGTCACGGCCGGCGCGGACGTCGCGTTCGCGTTCGCGCTGCTGCGGTGCGGCACGCCCGGGCAGTTCGAGCGCAGGCCGGCGCAGCGGCTGCGGCTCACCATCGGCCTGCGCAAGGCCGGCGGCCGGTGGGCGGTCACCCACGAGCACCACTCGTTCGCGGATGCGACCGGGTCGCCGGAGGCCGCTGCCGCCGAGGTGTGAGCGGTGTATGCGCAGTGGTTCGACCGCACTGCGGCGAAGGATCTTGACGGGCTGCTGGAGCACATCGCGCCGGACATCGTGTCGTACGAGCCCGCGGGGCCGCTGCAGTACACTGCCATCGACGACGTCCGCGAGGTGTGCCGGCGCGGCCTGGCGTCGTCACCCGGGCGGATCGATTTCGACATTCCCGATCTCACGGTTCAAGCAAACGGCGACCTGGCCGTGGCGTGGGGTCTGGACCGGATCGTTGCCGACGGCGTCGAGTCCCGCTCTCGCGGCACCCGTGTCTTCGAGCGGCGCAACGGCCAGCGGCAGATGGTGCACCAGCACCTGTCGATCCCGGTGACGGGCGAGTGATCAGGCAGGGTGCAGCGCCGACAGGCGGACCGCTCGCACCCGCCGTGTCAGGGGCCGCTGCCAGGCACGCCAGGACGGCGGGTAACTGGCCCCCAGGGGCTACTGAACCAGCTCGGCCAGGCAGCGCAACAAGCGGGGGCCGCCACGGCAGCGCCGGGAGCATGTGAGGATCATCCTGCCCTCCGGCTCAGGGACGCAGAATGGCCGGATCTGCGTGCCTCAGGTGGTGAACGCCGGCCTGACGACGCGCGTCTTCCGCTGTGAGATGGGCACGCAGCTGGCCGTGGAGCAACGCCCAGCGAGCCCGGACTGCCCCGGCCTGCGGTGGTGGCTAACAACTGGCCCAGGTCACGTCGCAGGTGCACGGACACAAGCACAACCATCGAGGGCCCTGCGCGCAGTGACACCAGCGTGCAGGCTGGCGCGCACCGCGGGGAAGGAGCGCCGCGGCGCGATCGCGGCGTGGGCTCCGGGCAGCGCCTAGAGACGCCAGCGGTTGAGGGTGGTAGGCAGGTTCAATGCGCCTGTCCGCGGGAATGCCCCGGTAGCGCCACATACGACCGTGAGGTGACCTCTCCTCCGAGCCGCAGCGAACAGAGCTTGATCGGCGCCGAACGCGGCACGACAGGCTCCTGACCAGGCACCCCTGGTAGAAAGCCGGTCCTCCTCATCGACTGACTTGATCGAGACGGGCTGGGCGATGACGATCGCCGCGAAGACCGACACCCCTGCCGTGCTGCCGCTTGTGGTCACCGCCGCTGCGCCTGACGCGCGGGGCCGTGTCGCCGAACGAATCCGTCCGCGACCGGGTCGTCCGCCGCTCGCCGTCCCGGGTGCGGGTCCCCGCCAGGACGCCGCGCGCCAGCGGGCTCCACGGGATGACGGCCACGCCCTGGTCAATGCACTGCGGAATCATCTCCCGCTCTTCCTCCCGGTAGAGGAGGTTGTAGTGGTTCTGCATGGACACGAAGCGGCTCCAGCCATGCCGCTCGGCGACGTGCTGCGCCTTGGCGAACTGCCAGGCGAACATGGAGCTGGCCCCGATGTAGCGGGCTTTCCCCGCGCGCACCACGTCGTGCAGCGCCTCCATGGTCTCCTCGATCGGGGTGCGGTAATCCCAGCGATGGATCTGGTACAAGTCCACGTAGTCCATGTCGAGCCGCCGCAGCGACGCGTCGATCGCGGACATGATGTTCTTGCGGGACAGCCCTATGCTGTTCTCACCGCGCCCCTGCTCCGGTTCCGGGTATCCCTGGCCCCGGTCCCCCGCCACGACGGGGAAGAAAACCTTGGTCGCGACCACCATGTCGGCCCGGGTGAACATCTTGCCCAGCAGCCGCCCGGTGGCCACCTCGCTGGCACCGCCGGAATAGGCGTTGGCTGTGTCGTAGAACGTGATCCCGGCGTCGGCGGCGGCCTTGACGATCGGCTCGGCCGCCTGCTCGTCCAGGACCCAGGGCCGGTCGCTGCCGGTTCCGTAGCTCATCATCCCCAGGCAGACACGCGACACGCGCAGCCCGGTGGACCCGAGGTTGACGTACTTCACGGCGCTCTCCCATCATGCGATCCAGTGCGAACACAAGACGCCGAACGATGTGGCAGCGGCACTCGCCACGATAGGCAGCGAACCGGGACAAAGGCCCGGGTGAGCGGCCAGCGCCAACAGCGAGCACCGCAGCGGCCCTATGCAAATTCGCTACCCGGCCACTCAAGGCCCGAATGCAGCAAGCTAATGACGATCCCAGCACATGAGAATACTTCGAAGTGCTTACTCTCATGCCGCTGCGGGCGTGGATCAGGCCAGAAGCGATCGGGGCGATGTGCAAGGTCCGTCGCCTGCCGGGCGATACTGTTGGCTTTCACCAGTTAGCTGAGGGTGTTCGGGCGCGGCGCGCAGCAGGCGCCAGTCCACGTTGGTCATCTCCGCCGCGGCGCTGCTCGCCGTCGCGGTTGTGGTGCCGATGCCGCATTCGGCGTGGTTGATTCGGTTCAGGTCAGCATCGCGTTCCGGGAGTGGGTGGTCGCCGACTGGCTGGCATCGACATGTTGGACATGTTCGCGTTTGTCCGGCTGTTCGGCTTGGCGAGCGCGGGCGACCGGAAACGGTTGTTATGCCGCACGCTCGCCGATGCGCTCGCACGTGAACCGGCACCGCCCGTCGCCCTAGCGCAGCGCGCCGCTAATGACCGGGTGTTAAGCACCTACCTCGCCGAGATCGACCAGGCAGCGGCGCGAAAGCGATGGCAGCGGCGTGCAAGATCTCGCTGACCAGCTCGTCGCCGCAGCGAGCGGTGCGGCGGACGCCGGGCGGTCGCTGCTGGCACTCCACCTAGAGGTTATGCACCGGCTCGCGAAGGCCGCTTTGGCCGGCAAGCTCGACCCAGTCGTGGCCTCCGCCGCAGCCGAGGCGCTGCTCGGCTCGGTGTTTTCCCGTATGCGGCCCACGCCGGACGGTGACGACGCCGGTGAGACGTTGCGCCAGGTAGCGGCAGCCGTTATGGGGCAAACTAACCGGTGCCTTGCGTGGCTGGGAGCACGTCCCTGATCTTGTCGGCGCGGGATGTCACCACGGCGGCTGCGGCGCGGGAGCTGGTGGCGTTCGGGGTGCGGTCGCGGGAGCGCATTCTGCGGCTGGTCGATCCGGACCCGCTGTATGCGTCCGGCCCGCAGGACCTTGGGGACCTTTTTGACCGCGCCGGCGCGTGTGCTGGCGGGGACCCGGGACTTCACCGAGTTCCACGGCTCACATCAGGCCGCGGGCCCGTACCCGGTTTATGAGATCTTGGCGGGGGACCAAGTCCCTGGGCAACTATTGGGACGGCGATTCCGTCCTGACAGGCCTGCGTGACGCGCTGTTCTCCCCTGTGGCGGGTCGCCGCCGGGCTGAGAAGAACGCTGGGCTTTGCCGCTTGCAGACGGTATGCTCCGCCCAGGTCTCCACGAGGGGAGGAGCTGACGATGGTCCGTCGCTCCGTCATTCTTGTGGCGTTGCTCGCCTTAACCGCGGCCCTTGCCGTCCCCACGCTCGCCACTGCGGCGTCCACCGAGAGCAAGGTGACAGTGGGCAGCCCCGCCACCCCGTACCTGCCCAACGGCTCCAACGAGCCTGCGCTCGCCATGGACGCGAACCATCCGGCGGTGCTGGCCGCCGGTGCCAACGATCTGGTCGACAACTCGCCGTGCAAGGGCAGCAGTTGTGACCTCACCCCCGACATCGGCATCTCCGGGGTCTACTTCTCCTTCGATAGCGGCGGGACGTGGACGCAGCCGACCTATACCGGCCTGACGGCACAGAACGGCACCACCCACGTTGGCCCGATCCACACCTTGCCCAACTACTTCGAGCACGGGATGTCCTCCCACGGCGACCCGGCGCT
>WNGF01008454.1_pt1 | contig 12097 bp, 11 predicted proteins | sample 5400641 | NCBI WGS metagenome assembly WNGF01 (sample SAMN13153371, study PRJNA577476) | soil metagenome | isolation source: 80 cm soil or saprolite under grassland replicate 2 | place: USA:California | collected 2016-06-15
TGGTCGCTAGCCTTTGCCGGGCAGGATTCGTCCTGCTGGGACCCACTGAAGGTTTCAGTCAGCTACATGACATCCTCCTTCTCCAGGCTTCGCCTGGCGCACCGTCCGGATGAAATGGGGATCCCAGGATGGGGTCCCCAGCTGCGGCCGCGGCGAGGACAGGGGCGACGGCGGCCGCCGTGGGGCGCACGGCCGTGACGACCGCGCGGTGCGGCGCGGCCTCGGCCGGGCGGAGCGCGGCCGAAACCGCCTTCGCGCCGGACTTGGACAGATGGAAGAACCGCGGCAGGACCTCGTCGCGGTTCTCGGGCGTGAGGACCTTCGCGAGCTCGACGACGCTCGTCATGCAAAGCCGCCCGTCGCGCAGAGGGTCGACGATCTCCGGGAATCTCTGGATGAGCTCCGCGGCGGTCTTCCGGTAGAACGCCGCCCCGCTCGAGAGCCCGAGCTCCCGGTGCAAGAAATAGAAGAGCGAGGCGTGCCCGAGCTCGACCCAGAGCCGCTTCTGGTCAAAGTCGGCGAGCGCGAGGAGGAACTCGGCGAGCGCTGTGCGCTCGCGATGGAGGAGCTCGGCGAGCCGGGCGGTGAGATCGCGTGCGGAGGACATGAAGCGATCATCGCACGCGATTTCTGGGCATCCCCAGACGCGCGGAGTCGCGTCAGCGAGCGCGAACACGGGCGGGCCCTCGAGAACCCCCTCGGAAATCTTCAGCGCACGGGAGGCGAGATCTGGCGCGCCAGGAGCGGTATTCCCGCGCGTTCCCTCATCTCGCAGGTCATCTGACGGTGAACCGTGTCAAGCGCTCGATGCGGGCTCGATGCGGAAAATTGGGGCGCGTCGTCGAACGAGAAGCTCGCGGGTGGCCGCGAGCCGATCTCGTCACGACGGTTCCCGGCAACGGCGACGGCTCGGCCGCCGCATTCCTCGTTGCCCGAACCCGTTTACCTTCGGGCTCTTCCCTCGCGCATACGCGCTCTCGTACGGCCCGCCGCTCCGCCGACATGTGACGAATCATGAGGGGCAGGGGTGAGGGGGTCGCCGTCGGGCACCGTTCCCGGTCCGCGCCGGCGGCGTCCGCCTCTCACGGCTCGTCGCACTCGACCTTCTGCAGCGTGATGCGGCTCGCTCGCAGAAAGGCCTCCCAGGCTTCGCGCGGGAACTCTCCACCGAAGCGAGCGTCGAAGGCTTCGTTCACGCAGTTCCCCCACTCGAAGCAGCCGGCCTTGCACTTGCCGAACCACTTCGAGGACACCCTCTCGATCTGCGCGCTACAGCTTTTCGCCGGATCGACGTCGCGAAACTTCCGCCGGAGCACCGCGGCATTCTTCGTGACGCACCAGTCCAGCTCGGCCCGCGCCTGCCAGAGCTCGAACTCGAGCTGGAGCTTCGTCCAGCGCACCACCGGCTCGAGCGACGCGGGCGGGGAGAGCCACGCCATCTCCGCGTCGAACCGGGCGAGGACCCCCTCCATGCGCGGAATGGCCGCCTTCACGTCGTCCAGGGATTCGAAGCACGGCGACGCCGGGGGATCACGGAAGACCACCGTCCAGCTTTCCACCTGCTCGTCCCAGAGTCGCATCAGCGCCTTCAGCCGCGACTCGTCGAGCGCCGCGCGGTCGAAGACGACCACCGCGAATCTGCATAGGGGGTCGGCCTCGAGCTCGATGCGGACGCTCCCACCGGCCGCGCGCCCCGAGGCGGGCGGTGCGAGGAGGACAACGGCAGTGAGCAGCGATGCGAGCACTTCGCGGATCACATCACCTTGGGCGAACCGCGTCGACCGAAACACCTTTCGGTGACCATGCTCGGTGCGCTCGAGCCCGCTGCGCTGCATGTACCAGCACGTGCGGAACGCGACGTCCCCCGGAGAACACATGCCCTACGTGAACATCAAGATCACCCGCGAAGGCGCCACGACCGAGCAGAAGGCCGAGCTGATCCGCGGCGTGACCGAGCTGCTGCGCGAGAAGCTCGGGAAGAACCCCGCGACCACGGTGGTCGTCATCGAGGAGGTGGACACCGACAACTGGGGAATCGGCGGCGAGTCGATCACCGTGCGCCGCAAGCGAGGCAGCTAGGCCGCCCCGACCTTGACTGCCAGCCGCCGCGCGTGCCGGACGCTCAGCGGCGGCCGCACCCGAGACCGGCCATCGTCTTCCGCGCCTGTGCCAGCTCGTGGGGATCGCGGGCGAGCGGGAGGAATCGGTACCACGCCGCGCACGCCTCGGGGACGCGCCCCGCCCGCACGAGGACGTGCGCGAGCTCCAGGTGTCTCGACCGGTTACCAGGTTCGAGCTCGGCGGCGCGGCCGATGCGCGCGAGCGCCGACCCGAGATCGCCCTGCTCGAGCGCGATGCGTCCGGCGAGCGACATCGCGTTCGCGTTGTCGGGCGCCATCGCGAGCGCGGCACGCGCGTGGTGCTCCGCACCTGCGACATCGCCCGTCTGGTATCTGAGCCACGCGACGGTGGCGTGGAGGGAGGCGCGGTCGGGGGCGGCCGCGAGCGCCGCCTCGAGCACCGGCGCCGCCTCCGCGGGCCGGCGCAGGTCGAGCAGCACCTCGCCGACGAGCTCCTGGGTCCCCGCCCACGCACGGGTCCCGGAGGGCTGAAGCTCGGCCGCCCTCCGGAACGAGGCGAGCGCCGGCTGAAGGCGTCCGGCCTCCCGCAGCGCGAACCCGAGGTTGTACTGAGAGCGGGGGGACTCGGGCGTCTTCGCCACCGCGTCGGTCCAGAGCGCCACGTCGCTCGACCACACCCGGTTCCGGACCGCGAGCGCACCCGCGAGGGCGCACCAGAGCGCGGCCGCGATCGCCACGCGCGCGCGGTTCGCACGTGCCGCGAGGACGCGCGCAAGCACGAGATCCCCGGCGACGAGCGCGGCCATGAACACGCCCACGTTCGCGAGGTAGGTCCGGTGCTCGAACATCGGGTCCGCGAGCGGGACGAACGAGGACGTGGGAGCGAGGAGGACGAAGAACCACACGATCCCGAGCGCGATGACGCGCGCCGCCGGCGCATCCGGGAGCCGAGGGGCACGCCACCTGAGCCAGAGCGCTCCGGAGATCGTCGCCGCGACGACCGCGAGCGAAGCGACCGTGCGGAGGTCCAGCAGGCCCGGGCTCTCCCGCACGAGGTGATCGATCGTCTGTCCGGTGGGCCAGAGCACCAGGCGCAGGTACCGGAGCAGCACCTCCTGCTCCGTCAGGAAGTACCGCCACGGCCCGAGCGTCCCCGCCGTGGCACCCGCGCCCGCGCTGCCGCTCAGTCCGGTCACCAGCGAGTAGGCGAGGGCGATCGCGGACACGAGGAACGGAGCGATCAACGACATCCGCCTGCGCCACGTCGCGCCGGCGCTCCCGCCGACCGTCGCCGCGTGGAGAACGTAGGCGGCGGGGAGCGTCAGCGCGATCGGCTTCGCCGCAAACGCGGCGATGAACGTCGCTGCGGCTCCCAAGACAGCGACCCAGCCTCTGCGGCCGGGCAGGGTTTCCTCGGCGCGAAGCAGGAGCAGGAGCGCGGCTACATAGAGCACGGACGCGAGGGACTCGGCGCGCTGCGATACGTAGCTCACCGCCTGCGACTGGAGCGGATGCAGCGCGAACACCCCCGCGACACAGAGCGCGATCCCGTCCGCGCGAGGATGGCGCGAGCGCCGCAGCGTGAGCCGCGCGAAGGCCCACACGAGCACCGCCGCGGCGAGGTGGATCGCGACGTTCGTCGCGACGAAGGCCTGGGGGCGAAGGCCGGCGAGGGCACGATTCAGCGCGAACGTGGCCTGCGTGAGCGGGCGCTCGAGCACGAGGCTCGACGGCACGAACGAGTGCCAGCCGAAGCTGCTGCCCGGATCGGCGACATATCGGTTGGTGACGACTGCCCCTTCGTCGTCGAAGTGGAAGTCATCACCGAGCGCGGGGACGTAGCAGGCGGCGGCCACGAGCAGCAGGACGAGCACCGCTCCCGCGCGCCGGGACGGGCTCGCTGGCTGCCATGCGGCGGTCGTCACCGGGAGATTGTACCCGCACGCTCGTGCCGCACCGCATGACCGCGACCTCAGCTCGGCAACGGCGCGAACGGCGGCCGGCGAGCATCCTTAGCGAGACCGGATCGCGCGCGCCCCCGCATCCAGGCCAGACCAGTTGGCCGCCGCCATCCGCCGTGCGTGACCATCTGCGCCGTGTCGCAGGATGAATGGCTCCGTCGCACAGTCGCACTGAATGTGGGAACACTCCGCGGCGATCGGCCCGCCCGGTTCGACTCGCGGGATTTCCGTGGAGCGACGGTCGCGGGAAGCGTTCGCCCGGTCGCGTGTTACATCGTGCATGCCCGCGCGAACGCTCGCCGGCTTCGCGGCCGCCGTCGCGGCGATCGTGATCGCCGTCGCCGCGTACTTCCTCGTCGTCGCCGACCGAAACCGGAACGGGACGCGTGTGACGGAGCGGTCGGAGACGGTCCGCACGCTCCAGCGGCTCGAGAACGCGCTCGTTCGTGTCGAGAACGCCCAGCGCGGATACCTGCTCACGCACGAGGAGCCGTTGCTCGAGGCCTACCGTCAAGCGGTGGCCGACGTCCACGCCGAGCTCGACGGGGTGAAGACGCGCGTCTCGCCGCGTTCCCGCGACGGTCTCGCCGCCGATCCGCTCGCCTCGCTCGTGGCGGCGAAGCTCGCGGAGCTTCGCCGTGGGATCGAGGTGCGGAACGCGGACGGGCTCGCGACGGCGCTGCGCGAGCTCCGATCCGGCGACGGCTCGTGGCTGACGGAGACGATCGAGGCGGTGCGTGCCGAGATGGAAGCCATCGAGCGCGCGGAGGCGGGCGAGGAGCGCCGCGCGTGGTTCGGGCACGTCGCCCTGGCGGACGCCATCTTCCTCGGCGCGGCCCTCCTCCTCCTCGCGCTGGTGATCACCGCGGGGCTCGCCACGCGCGCCGAGATGCGGCGCCGGGAGGAGCGTGCGCAGGAGCGGCTCCAGATGCTCGAGCTCCAGGAGCGGATCCTCGGGATCGTGAGCCACGACCTGCGGACGCCGCTCTCGGCGATCCAGGTCGGAGCGACGCTGCTGTCGAGAAGCGACCTCGGGCCGGTGCAGGCGCGCATCGCCGCGCTCGTCGAGTCGAGCTCCCGGCGCATGGAGCGGATCATCCGCGACCTCCTCGACTACACGCGGACGCGCGCGAAGGAGGGGATCCCGCTCTCGATCCGCCTGACCGACGTCGGCGAGGTCTGCGCGCGCATCGTGGAGGAGGCGTCGCTCTCCGGGCGCGGCGTCGCCGTCGAGCTGCACCGCAGCGGGGACCTGTCCGGAGCGTGGGACCCCGACCGGCTCGAGCAGGCCGTCGGCAACCTCGTGGCGAACGGGATCCGGCACGCGCGTGCGGGCACCGCGGTGCGAATCCGAGCGGTCGGCGAGGAGCATCGGGTGCGGGTGGACGTGGAGAACGACGGTCCACCGATTCCGCGCGACGCGGTGGGTTCGCTCTTCGATCCGTTCCAGAGGTCCGGCGGGCCCGGGGACCGAGCCGCGGGGCTCGGGCTCGGGCTGTTCATCGTCCGGACCATCGTCGAGGCGCACGGCGGAACGGTGGACGTCGAGCCCGGTCCCGCTCGGCCGGTCACGTTCACCGTCTCCCTCCCGCGGACGCGCTCGGATTCGCCGCGCGACGCGGCGCCGCCGCGCTTGTGGCGGCCGACGCGCGACGAGCCTCCGCGCCCCGGGGCGGCCGCGCGCTGAACGTCGGGCACCCGCGACGACACCTCGAGGCGCGCCGCGACTTCCGCGTTCAACCGCCTTCGGCGTTCAGGAGTGGATGCGGAAGGCGAGCTTCCCGAGGTGGTGCTGACCGATCTCCCGGTGGGCGCGCGCCGCCTCGTCGAGCGGGTACACGCGCCCGACCTCGACGTGGAACGGCCCGGCGGCGATGAGCTTGTTCAGGCGCGCGAGCGCGTCGGCGCTCGGCTCGCCGTCGTACGCGAGCATCTTCACGCCCTTCGGAGCGCGCGGCTCCGGCTCGACCCCGTGCGGGTACGCGACGCGGCCGCCCTTGCGAACCCGCTCGAGCGCCGGGGCGAGCCCCTCGCCGTGGACGAGCACGAGCGCGGCGTCGAGCCCGTCCGGCGCGAACCGGCGAACGGCCTCCGCGACGTCCTCTCGCTTCCCGTCCACGGCGGCATCCGCGCCGAGCTTGCGCACGAGCGCGACCCCGTCCGGCCCCGACGCGACCGCGAGGACCCTGGCCCCCATCCGCTTCGCGAGCTGCACGGCGAGGTGCCCGATCCCGCCGCTCGCGCCGAACACCATCAGCGCCTGCCCCGGTGCGAGGTGCAGCTGATCGTCGACGCCGATGAGCGCGGTCACGCCGTCGGCGCCGAGCGCCCCCGCCTCCTCGGCGCTCAGCCCCTCGGGGATGGGCGCGACCTCGTCCTGTGCGATCGCGACGTACTCCGCGTAGAACCCGCCCTCGAAGCCGTACGCGTAGACGCGATCACCCACGCGAAAGCGCGTCACCTGGTCGCCGAGCGCCACCACCTCGCCCGCGCCGTCGTTGCCGATGACCTGCGGGAATGGACGCTTCCCGAACTCGACCTCGCCCGAGCGGACGTACGGGTCCCACACGCCGATCCCGGCGCAGTCGAGCCGGATCAGGACCTGGTTCCCCCTGGGCTGGGGCACCGGAAGCGTCTCGGTGTGGAGGACCTCGGGCCCTCCGAACCGGTCGATCGCCGCCGCCTTCATCTCTCTCGGAATCGATGCCTGCATGGCTGCTCCCACGGCGCGTGAAGTCGCGCGCGAGTACGCTGGGCACGCACGCGAGCGCTGTCGACCGGCATCGGGACGCGACGGTTCGACCGCGCTCCGCTTGGCAAGCCGGCCGCAGCGGCGCCACCTTCGCGAGGGAGGGTACGTCATGCACAACCGGGCGTTCGTTGCGCGGCATGAGTCGAGGGCGACGGTCGATCCGGTGGGCGGCGTCCTGCTCGGCATGGGAGGGAGCGCCACGGTCCGGAACGGGCGGTCGCGATGATCACGCCGCTCGCCGTGACGCGCGGGAGGCCTTCTACCCTTCGTGGCGGGAGTGCGGGCGGTAGGTGCCCACCACGACGCCCGACCCGAACGTCCGGGTGTCGGTGAGCCGCAGCACGGTCTTCTTCTGCGTCTCGGGGAACAGGCGTCGCCCGCTCCCGAGGATGACCGGGAAGATCATGAGCCGGTACTCGTCCACGCCCTGTGAGGAAGTCCCCGGTCTCCTGATCGTACGACTTACACAATATGAGCGTCGTCATATTGTTGTCCCGTGATCTGCGTCGCCGACCGCGCCGCGTCAAGCGGCGGGTGTTGGCACGGCTCGCCGTGGCACCTTATGATGCCGGTCAGATTGAGAGGTCGTGATGCCCTGGCCCAGAGGCCACAAGACCCGGACGCGGGAGCGGATCGTGAAGGCGGCCGCGGCTGCGTTTCGCGCGCGCGGCGTCGCCGGCGTGCGGGTGGAGGACGTCATGGCCGACGCGGGCCTGACGCATGGCGGCTTCTACGCCCACTTCGCGTCGAAGGACGCGCTCCTCGGTCCCGTGCTGAGGCACGCGAGCGACCAGACCCTCGAGTCGCTCTCGAGCGGGCCCGCGACCCCAGACGGCGAGCACCGCTTCCGGGCGGTCTTCGACGCGTACCTGAGCCCCGAGCACGCGGCGCACCCGGAGCGCGGCTGCCCGGTCGCCGCGCTCGGCCCGGAGATCGCAAGATCGGGCGGCCGGCCGCGCAGGGAGCTCGCGCGGGGGATCGAGGACCGGCTGGCTTGGATGCGCCAGCTCCTGCCGGAGTCGTGGCACGGGGAGCAGCGCGAGGATGAGGTGATCGGCGCGCTCGCCTGCATGGTCGGCGGCGTGATCCTCGGGCGCGCCGTCGGCGGGAAGGAGTCGGACGAGCTCCTCGCGGCGTGCAGGAGGTTCCTGCACCGCACGCTCGACAAGGACGCCCGCGGGACCGCACCCCGCGACTTCGGAGGTGGACGATGAGCGGAAGCGGAACGGCGGAGCGCGTTCACACGGTCGTCATCGGAGGGGGTCAGGCGGGCCTGTCCGTCGGATATCACCTCGCGCGGCGCGGCATCCCCTTCGTGATCCTCGAGAGTCACCCGCGGATCGGCGACCAGTGGCGGCAGCGCTGGGACTCGCTCCGGCTGTTCACGCCCGCTCGCTTCGACGGGCTCCCCGGGATGCCCTTCCCCGCCCATGGCGACGCCTTCCCGACGAAGGACGAGATGGCGGCGTACCTCGAGGCGTACGCGGCGCGATTCCGGCTGTCGGTCCGGACGGGGGTCCGGGTGGAGCGGCTCTCGCGGGCGGGGGACCGGTTCGTCGTGACCGTCGCGGGCGGCGAGCGGCTCGAGGCCGACAACGTGGTCGTGGCGATGGCGACGTTCCAGCGCCGTCGCGTCCCTCCCTTCGCGGACGGGCTCGACCCCGCGGTCCTCCAGCTCCACTCGAGCGACTACCGCAGCCCGGCACAGCTGCGCGAGGGCGGCGTCCTCGTCGTGGGCGCCGGCAACTCGGGGGCGGAGATCGCGCTCGAGGTCGCGCGCGCCGGTCACCGGACCTGGATGTCCGGTCGCGACGTCGGTCACATCCCGTTCCGCATCGAGGGCCTCGCGGCGCGCCTCCTCCTCGCCCGTCTCGTGCTGCGGTTCGTGTTCCACCGCGTGCTGACGGTCGCGACGCCGATCGGGCGCAGGGTGCGCCCGAAGGTCCTGTTCCGCGGCGGGCCGCTCATCCGGGTGAAGCCGCGGGACCTCGCGGCCGCCGGGGTCGAGCGCGCCGCGCGCGTCGTGGGGGTGCGCGACGGCCTCCCCTCGCTGGAGGGCGACCGGGTCCTCCCCGTCGCGAACGTGATCTGGTGCACCGGGTTCCACCCCGGGTTCTCGTGGATCGACCTGCCGGTGTTCGGTCCGGACGGCGAGCCGCTCCACGAGCGCGGCGTCGTCGCCCGCGAGCCGGGGCTCTTCTTCGTGGGCCTTCACTTCCTGTACGCGATGTCGTCCACCATGATCCACGGGGTGGGGCGGGACGCCGAGCGCGTCGCCCGCGCGATCGCGGCGCGGGCGCGGCTCCCCGGCGCCGCCGCGGAACCTCTATCGGTGCCTCAGCCTGCCGGCCGCGCCTAGGACGGCGCGGTCACTCGGCTGCCGTCACGGGCCCCCCTCCGGGAACCGGCCGGCCGCGGAGAGCAGGTCGAGCCGCCCCTGGCGCACGGCATCCTCCGCGACGACCGCCGCGGTGTCGGCGTCGCGCGCGCGCTGCTCGGCGTCGACGACGTCGAGGCTCGTCGTCGCGCCGGCGCGGTACGCCTGCGACACGAGCGCGAGCGCCGCCTGCGCCCGCTCGGCGCCGCGGCGCGACTGCTCGAGGGCGGCCTCGGCGTGCTGGAGGGCGGAGAGCGCGGAGCGCACCTCGGAGCGCGCCTGCCGCGTGAGCCCCGTGAGCTGCGCCGCGGCCTCGGCCTCGAGCGCGAGCCGCTCCCTCCGCTGTCCGGTCCGCAGCCCGCCCTCGAAGAGCGGGACCGAGAGGACGAGCTGCGCCTGCCAGCCGTCGTGGGGCGTCGCGAGCGTCGGCGGGTCCTGCAAGAACGTCTGCCCCACCGCGGAGAGGCTCGGGAGCCAGTCGGCCCAGCTGTCCCGCGCCACGCGGCGCGCCGCGTCCGCACGCTCGCGCGCGGCCCGGACGTCGGCCCGGCTCGCCTCGGCCTCGCGCAGGAGCGCTTCTGGCGACGCGACGGCGAGGCGGAGGTCCGGCTCGCCGCCCGCGTCGAGCGGCCGGTCCGCGCCGGTCGCGATCCCGAGCGCCTCCTGGGCACGGGCGAGCCCGATGAGCGCGTTCTCGAGCTGCACCTGCGCGCTCGCGAGCTGCTGGTCCGAGCGCGCCTCGTCGAGCGCGTTCCCGACCCCGCCCGCCCGGCGCGCGCGCGCGAACTCGAAGTGGGCCGCGGCGGTCGCGACGGCGCGCCGCGAGACGTCCACGGCGCGCTTCTGCGCGAGGATCGCGAGGTACGCGCGCGCGGCGAGCAGCGTCACGCCCCGCTGCGCGTCCTGCAGCGACGCCCGCGCGACCGCGACGGCATCGGACGCGTGCGACCACTGCACCCAGCGGCTCGGCACGACGAGCGGCACCGACGCGGAGACGCTCCCGCTCCACTGGTCCTCGGCGGCGATGGTCCGCCCCGCCTGCTCGCGGTTGGACGAGAGGTGCGTGTACACGCCGGTCGCGGAGAGGGCCGGGAGCGACCCCGAGCGCGCCTGCACGAGGAGCGCCTCTGCCCGGCGCACCTCCTCCGAGGCGAGCGTCGCGACGGTGGCGTGCGCCGCCGCCAGCCGGACCGCCTCGTCGAACTCGACCGCCGCGGCCGCGGCAGGTGCGTCCGGCGCGGGAGCGTGCGCCGCGGGCGGCGCCTGGGAAGCGGCCGGCGGTGGGACGGCCTCGCCCCGAGCGGCGGCGGGCGCGGCGAGGAGCGCGGCGAGGACGGAGAGGGTCGTCGTCTTCATGGCGGCCGTCGTCCTTCAGCGGCTGGACGGGGCGGGCTCGAGCGGCCCGCCGGCGTCGTCGTCGCGGTGCTGGTGCTTCGAGAAGCGCTCGAGGAACGTGTAGAGCGCCGGGATGAGGAACAAGGTGAACACCGTGGAGACCGTGAGTCCGCCGATGACCGCCCGCGCGAGGGGGAGGTTCGTCTCGCTCCCCTCGCCGATCCCGAGCGCCATCGGGAGGAGCCCGACGATGGTCGCGATGGTGGTCATGAGGATCGGCCGGAGCCGCGTCTTTCCGGCGAGCACGGTCGCCTCGAGGAGCGGCACGCCGCGCCCCTGGAGCACGCGCGCGAAGTCGACGAGCAGCACGCCGTTCGAGACCACGATCCCGACCATCATGATGATGCCCATGAAGCTGTTCACCGACAGCGTCGTGCCGGTGAGGTACAGCATCACGAACACGCCGGTGATGCCGAGCGGCACCGAGAACATGATGACGAGCGGGTCGAGCAGCGACTTGAACTGTGACGCGAGGATCATGTAGACGAGCGCGATCGCGAGGATCGCCGCGAAGATGAGGCCGCTGAACGCCTCCTTCTGCGCGGCGCTCTGACCACCGAGCCGCGCCGTGAAGCCGTCCGGCGGCGGCAGCTCGTAGAGCACCTGCTGTACCGCGGCGCTCACGGAGCCGAGGTCCTTCCCCGGCGCCACGTTGGCGGTCACGTCGATGATCCGCTGCAGGTACTTCCGGTTGACGAGCACGGGGCCGGAGCCGCGCTTCACCGTCGCGATGTTCGCGAGGCTCACCACGGCCCCGCCCGGCGACTTCACGAACACGTCCGAGAGATCCTGGACCTGGTCGCGGAACGGATCGTCGAGCCGGACGTTGATGTAGTACTGGTTGCCGGTCTTCCCGTCGATGTACGGGATCGGGGAGAACTGATTCGAGCCGGCGAGGCTCGTCAGCACGGTCTGCGCGACCTGCGTCTCGCTGAGCCCGAGCCGCCCCGCCTTCTCGCGGTCGACGACCACGTCGAGCTCCGGGTAGTTCTCCTCGCGCGAGACCTGCAGGTCGGTGAGGATGGGCTTCCCGTCGGCGCCGGAGAGCCCGCGCAGCCGCTCCTGGAGCCGCTTCGCGTAGGCCCCGCCGGCCTCGAGGTCGTAGCCGACGACCTCGACGTCGATCGGGGCCGCCGAGCCGAAGTTGAGGATGCGCTTCACGATCCCGCCGACGAAGAAGTAGACCTGGGTCCCCGGGAAGTCCCGCGCCACGACCTGCCGGACCTTCTCCGCGAGCGCCTGGTCGTTCAGCTTGCGGTCCACGTGCGGGACGAGGTTCACGTTCAGGTTCCCGGCGTGGGGGCCGGTGTTGGTCGTGAAGATCGCGCTCCGCCCGACCGGCAGGCCCGTGTCGGAGATCATCGTCCTCACGGCGGGCGAGCCGTCGTCGGCGCGGTCCCCGTGGAGCGTCTTCACGACCGCCTCCTCGAGCCGCGCCGTGATCTTCTCGGTCCGCTCGACGCGCGTCCCGATCGGCGCCTTGTAGTTGATCTGGAACTGGCTCTCGTCGGTGTCGGGGAAGAACTCGGTG
>WNGF01008456.1_pt1 | contig 12096 bp, 10 predicted proteins | sample 5400641 | NCBI WGS metagenome assembly WNGF01 (sample SAMN13153371, study PRJNA577476) | soil metagenome | isolation source: 80 cm soil or saprolite under grassland replicate 2 | place: USA:California | collected 2016-06-15
GGCCACCGCGCGGGTCCCGCTCGCCTCCGGTCCGATGGCGAGCCGGCGCCCGCGCATGGCGCGGAGGTCGCTGGGGCCGGGGGCGGTCCGCGAGAAGACCCAGAGCGGCTCGAAGTAGAGGCTGGCGAGCGAGACCAGGAAGCGAGTGCCGCAAGGTCATCACCGGAGACGACTGGCGCCTCCCGAACCTTCAACGTCGCTACGGGTTACTTCCCACGTTACATCGCGGACCGCTTCAGTGGCAACGGCGCATAACTCCACTGTCCAGCGGACCGGGCGCTCGCGATGCTCGCGCCTCGGCCGCTGACCGTGAGCGTTGGGCAGCAGCGGAAGTCCCGTCACGTGGGGTCCACGGGAGGCCAGGGACACGCTACCCGCTTACCCGGTCTCGTGGTAGCCTTCTGGTGTGGCTAACCCAGCGCGCGAAGTCGAATCCAAGGCCCTGAAGCTGTCGTCCAGGGAGCGCGCCCGTCTCGCGCAGCGGCTCATCTCGAGCCTTGATCAGGGAGTAGATGTCGACGCTGAGGAGCTCTGGCTTCACGAGGCGGAGCGGCGGTTGGCGGAGATCAAGTCTGGAAAGGTCGCGGGCATCCCCGCCGACAAGGTGATCAGGAAGGCTCGCTCCTTGCTTCGGTGAGAAGCGTTGAGTTTCATCCCGAGGCACAGGGCGAGTTCATCTCGGCAGCCCAGTTCTACGAGCGCCAAGCCGAAGGGCTCGGGCTCAACTTCATCCTCGCGGTTCAGCACACGTATGAACGCCTGCTCGAGTTTCCGGCCTCTGGCCCACCGTTTGGTCGCCGGCTCAGGCGTATCCTGGTCCCGAAGTTTCCTTATGGTCTCCTGTATCGCGTCGAGCCTGAGCGCATCTATATCATCGCGGTCATGCATCTTCACCGTCGACCAGGCTACTGGCGGCCCCGCCTCTGAGACGGCGCTGCCCAACAACGCGCGCGAGCAGACCGCTGGCTCGCATTCGCTCGCCGCCGCCGCTCACTGCCGGCGTTGGGCGTCACGAACGGGGGCGCGAGTGACAAATGAGGCGGCCACACTGTTACGAGGAGACGAAATGGTAGAGCGAAGGTTCACGCTCGTCGTCGCCTTCGCCGTAGGTATCGTCCTTAGCCCGATCGGCGTCGAGGCGCAGCAACCGGAGAGGATTCCAAGGGTCGGTTATCTCTCCAACAGCTCAAGTGAGACCGCCGTTGATAGCGCCTTCATGCAGGGCTTGCGCGATCTTGGCAGGGTGGACGGCCGCACCATCATCCTCGAGGTGCGCTACGCGGGCGCGAGGTCGGAGCAGTTGCCTGCCATCGCGCGTGACCTGGTGAGCCATGGGGTCGATGTCATCGCAGTCTGGAGCCCCCGGGCGGTGGCCGCCGTGATGGAGGCGACAAGCACCATCCCAATCGTTGGCCTCTCCATGGCGGACCCTGTGGCAGCCGGAGTGGTCGCGAGTCTTGCCCGACCGGCTGGGAACGTTACCGGGATTGCCGATCTCCAGAAGGAGCTGCAGGCAAAGCGCCTCGAACTGCTAAAGGAGACAGTTGCCGGCATCCGACGTGTCGCCGTCCTTTCGAACCCTTCCCAGCCGACGGCCGTGGAGTACGTGAGCGCGACGAACGTAGCCGCCCGCTCACTGGGCGTTCGACTCGAGGTGTTCAACGTGTCCGCCCCGGAGGAACTGGTCGGCGCCTTCGCTGAGATCGGCCGCCGCGGGGCCGATGGCCTCGTGGTGCTGCCCGATGGCATGTTCTGGGCCGTCCGGGCGGATATCGTCAGGCTTGCGGGAAAGGCGCGGGTGCCCGCGATCTATTGGGAACGGGCCTACGCCGAGGTGGGTGGCCTACTGTCGTACGCGGCGAGCTTGAGCGACATCGCGCGCCGGGGCGCGGTATTGGTGCACAAGATCCTGAAGGGCGCGAAGCCCGCCAGCCTTCCCGTCGAGCAGCCCACGAACTTTGAGCTCGTGATCAACAAGAAGACCGCCAAAGCCCTCGGCCTGACGATCCCGTCATCGCTGCTGCTGCGGGCGGACCATGTGATCGAGTGATCGACCGTGCATAGCCATAGCCCTCTCTCCTCGTGGAGAAACGACGCAGGTCAACGGGTCAGCGCCACCGAACTTCAGCAAGGTGTATGCAAAGCAGTGGTTTGGGGGAGATCGACAAATGATGCCCAACAAGCGCATTCACCGGACCGGGCAACAGCCTCGCTTCGCGTCACTGTTGCCCGGCCGGTGACGCGCGGCGTTGGGCGGCAAGAATGGGCGCCATGGACAGTTTTGAAAGGGAGGGTATACCGATGAAAACGCCTATCCATCTCGCAGCGCCATTGATCGCCCTTTCGCTCGCCGCCGCAGGCGCCGCCTTTGCCCAACCGGTCGATCGCCTCGGCAAGGTCGATTTCCCGAACTCGTGCAGCCTGGCGGTGCAGGAGAAATTCCTGCGCGGCGTCGCCATGCTGCACTCGTTCTTCTACTCCGCGGCCGAGCGGGCCTTCGAGGAGGTCGCCGGGGAAGGCAATTCCTGCGCCATCGCGGCCTGGGGGGTCGCGTCGATCCTGATGTCGAACCCGCTCCAGGGAATCGGCGCCTCGCCCAAGAACGCGCCGCGGGCGCAGGCCGCGATCGACAAGGGACGGCAAATGGGCGCGAAGACCGAGCGCGAGCGCGATTACCTCGAGGCGGTGGCCGCCTACTACGAGGACTTCGCCAACCGGCCCGAGCGCGCGCGCCAGCTCGCGCGCGCCAAGGCCTACGAGGCGCTCGCCGCGAAATACCCGGACGACGACGAGGCGCAGATCTTCTACGCGTTGTACCTCGCCGGGACGCAGCTGCCGTCCGATCAGTCGTACTCCGCCTATCTCAAGGCGGCCGGGATCCTCGAGAAGCAGTTCGCCAAGCACCCCGATCACCCGGGCGTTGCCCACTACCTGATCCACAGCTACGACGCGCCGCCGATCGCGCAGCAGGGCATGCCGGCCGCGCGGCTCTACGCCCGGATCGCGCCCGACGCGCCGCACGCGCTGCACATGCCCTCGCACATCTTCACCCGTGTCGGCGCCTGGGCCGACTCGGTGGCGACCAACCGGCGCTCGGCCACGGTCGCGCAGAAGAGTAACGAGCCCGACGACGCTCTGCACGCGATGGACTACATGACCTACGCCTACCTGCAGCTCGCCCGCGACAGCGACGCGCGCAAGACCTTCGACGAGGGGCGCGCGTTGACCGGGACCAATCCGGCGCGCGCCACCGCGCCGTACGCGCTCGCGGCGATGCCGGCGCGCTACGCGCTCGAGCGCGGCGACTGGGGTGAGGCGGCGCAGCTCGCCCCGAGCCCGAGCAGGTATCCGTTCACCGAGGCGATAACGCATTTCGCGCGCGCGCTCGGCGCGGCGCGCAGCGGTAATCCCGCGGCTGCGCAGAAGGACGTCGAGCGCATCGCCGCGCTCCACGACCAGCTGAAGGCGGCGAAGAACGAGTACTGGGCGAACGAGGTTGAGGTGATGCGCCTGTCGTCGCTCGCCTGGACGGCGCTCGCGCGGAAGAAGGCGGACGAGGCGCTCGGCTTCATGCGCCAGGCCGCCGACATCGAGGACAGGAGCGAGAAGAACATCGTCACGCCGGGGCGCATCCTTCCGGCGCGCGAGCTGCTCGGCGACATGCTGATGGAGCTGAAGCGCCCGGCCGAGGCGGTGAAGGAATACGAGGGGTCGCAGCTGCGCGAACCCAACCGCTACCGCGGCCTCTACGGTGCGGGGCAGGCGGCGGCGCAGTCCGGCAACCGCGACAACGCGCGGCACTACTTCTCCAAGCTGATTGAATTGGCGGGCTCCGGCGACTTCCGCCCCGAGATGGAGAAGGCGCGCCGATATCTCGCGAGTAACTGACGTGCAAAGGCACCTGTTCTCCTTTGTCGATCAAACGACTCTACTTTGTTGTTGGCTCTTCAGGCTTTCGTGTGGGTACGAGGGGGGGTCTGAGCAGTACGTTGGCCACAGATCTCACAGGAGTCGTCGGGCGACGACGACCATCCCTCGCGCCAAAATCCGCGACGGTCGCTGGTACAGAAGTAAGGAATCTCGAAGGAATTTCAATCGTGTTCGAGGATTCGAAGAGGCCTTTCTACGGCCAGTCGTTCCGCCAACGCGTGAAGGGCATGCGGATCCGTGAAGTGCTGACCGCCGCCCACAGTCCTTGGCAGAATCCCTTCGTGGAACGGTTCATTGGCTCGATCCGGCGCGAGTGTCTGGACCATGTCCTCGTCCTGAGCGAGCGGCATCTGCGCTGCCTCCTGACCCGCTACTTCGTGTACTACCACCGCGCACGAACTCATCTTGCGCTCGACAAGGACGCGCCCGACAAGAGACCCATCGAGCCGCCGGAACGGGGTCCGGTCGCGCAGCTTCCCGAAGTCGGTGGCCGGCATCATCGCTATGTCCGGCGGGCGGCATAATCCAGCATCGATCGGCCTACGGCCACCACGCGCTACGCCCCACACGTCTGTCTCCTTCCGGCGCCTGCCGTCCCACGCTGAGATCCACCTCTTCGGGGTGGGGGGGGCCGACGGCCTGAGGCACAGCGGACGGGATTTTGGCGAAGGACAGGAGGCGCTGCCACCGCCATTGAACGTTGGTGCGGACTACGGCCTGACGGCGCTCAATGTCGCACAGGCCGAGAAAGCGTTGAAGCTCGTCCTGTTCATCCTCTCGCCCGACGCCCAGCAGATTCTCGCCCGGTACGGCTTCTCGGCGCCCACACGCCTCAGTCCTTGATTGGCGTAACCATTTTCGGGGAGGAGTCAATGAAGCATGTGACGATTCGTTCTATCACAGCTGCCGTCATCATAGTGGGGACCCTGCTCATGGATGCGGGTCCAAGGCCGCTCGCGGCGCAAGGTCAGCGGTCGCCGGTCATCCTCTCGACGACCACCAGCACCCAGGACTCGGAACTCCTCGATGTCCTCGTGCCGATATTCGAGCGCCAGAGCGGTTATACCGTCAAGACCGTGGCCGTCGGAACCGGCCAGGCGCTGGCCCTCGGTGCGCGAGGCGAGGCCGACGTCGTCCTGGCCCATGCGCCCGAGCTCGAGAAGAAGTACGTCGCAGAAGGCAAGATGCTCAACCGCCGGCTCGTGATGTACAACGACTTCGTCATCATTGGCCCCGCCGACGATCCTGCCAAGATCAAGAGCATGACGTCGGCGGCGCAGGCGATGAAGGCGATTGCGCAGACAGGGTCGCGCTTCGTCTCGCGTGGCGACAACTCCGGAACTCAGATTCTGGAGAAGGCGCTGTGGAAGCTGGCAGGTGTCGAGCCGTCGAGCCCCTGGCACATCGAATCGGGGCAGGGGATGGGGCTGACGCTTGGCGTCGCCGACGAGCGCAACGCCTACACGCTCACGGACCGCGGCACCTACCTCGCGTACCAGAAGCGGCTGCGCTTGCCGATTCTCCTGCAGGGCGACAAGCCTCTCCTGAACGTTTACTCCGTCATGGAGGTGAACCCGGCGAATGGCCCGAAGGTCAACACCGAGGGCGGCAAGGCCTTTGCCGACTTCATGGTGGCTGCGGAAACTCAGAGCGTTATCAAGACGTTTGGAGTAGACAAGTACGGCCAGCCGTTATTCGTCCCGATTGCCGGCATACCATAGGAACGAGTCGGAGTGAGGCCGTGAGACGACTCGCCGGCGCCGCAGTGATCGTGCTGCTTTCGACCGTCGCTGGCGCTGCCCAGAGTCGACGGGTCGCCAATCTCAAAGATCTTCCCCCAGGCCAGCAAGTGACGAACGTCGGGTACAGCCGCGGCGAGTACGAGATGTTCCTCGCCGATGGCGGCGCCCGAAGGTTCAAGGAGTACGACCTAGCCTTCAAGACGGATTCCAGCCCAGACGGTCCGAGTGTCCGGGCCGACGAACGGCGCCGTCAGCAGGCTCCAAACGGAAATCGATGCGTTCTCGCGCTCCTTTCGGTGAGCGTGAGCTCGTCGACCGTGGCCTCTGGCCGTGAATGGTCGTGCAGAAGCAACCCAGCCGACGGGCGAACTGCGTCTGGCCGAGGAGAGAGCAGGAAAGGCCGATCTGGCTTTTGGACAAGTCCACTCTGCAAAGCCTGAGCGTGGACGAGACACTTTGGTCCGACGGCGACCCGGACCATTACTCCGCTCGGGGTTTCAGTCTCCTCCGCTGGGGCCAGACGAAGGCGCGGGTATCTGGGCGGGCGGCATGGGCGCCACTGCCGCAGCCTGAAGGAGCTGGGCCATCCCGGAGAAGAGCGCGGCCAGCGTCGAGGCGGTCTCGGGCGGAGCCTCGATCACGAGGCCACCGCGCGTGGTTCGCTGCACGGTCAGGCCTGAGAAGAGCCTCTGGACGTCCCGCGCGAAAGCCGGCGGCTCGGGTTCGGGCGCGGCCGGGGCGGGCGCGTCTCGCGACTCGTCCCCCGCAGTGACGATGGCGTCGATCTCGCGCTCGGTGGAATCGTCCTCCGAGTCGGCGGCTTCAACGCCGCGCGCCGCCGGGGCGCGCTCGAGCGCCGGTGCCACGATGCGCTCGATTCGCGAGAGGAAGCTTCCCGAGCGCTCGAATGCCACCTCGTCGGTCGTCCCGTCGAAGAGCCCGGTGAAGAGGGCCTTCTTGGTCCCCACGAGGTCAGAGATCCGCGACTCGATGCCTGGCTCGCTGACTAGGTTGTAGACGTCGATCGGGCGGTTCTGGCCCAGGCGGTAGATCCGGCCGATCCGTTGCTCGAGGACGGCCGGGTTCCAGGGAAGCTCGATGTTGATGCAGGCGCTCGCCGCGTGTTGCAGGTTGAGGCCGACGCCGCCGGCATCCGTCGCGAAGAGGACGCGGCACGTGGGATCGTCGTGGAACTCCACGATGTTCTGCGTCCGGCGCTTCTGCCCCTCGTCGCCGGTGAAGAACGCCGCCCGGACGCTGTCCCGCGCGAGCTCGTCGCGCGTGGCCCAATGCGCCAGCCGGAGCATCCGTCGCCACTGGCTGAACACGACCACCTTGCGCCCCTGGGCCACCGCGATCTGGCTGATCAGCTCGCGCAGCTCCAAGAGCTTTGGGCTGGACAGTCCCCGAAGGGTGGACTCCGTCGGCCGCTCGAGCCGCGACAGGTCCGGCCAGATCTCCTCGAAGCGCAGCTGGGCCAGGCCGTTGGCGATGATGCGCTGGGTGGTGAGCAGCATCATGAGTCTCAGAAACTCCGCCTGGGTGAGTGGCCGCCGTTTCGCCCGAGTCAGGAGCTGCGCGATCGGCATGTTGAGCGCGTCGTGCTCCTCGATCTGTTCGGCGGTCATCTCGATGGGGATCCGGGTGTCCGTCCGCGCCGGGAGCTGGGACAGCACCTCCTGGCGGACGCGCCGGATCATGCAGCCGGCGAGGCGGCCACGGAGCGTGTCGAGGTTCCGGGCGCCGCCGATCTCGGTCTTCCCGTCCACCCGCGTTGTGTGCCACGGCACCAGGCGCCATTTCGGCTCCAGCGCGAGGTCGTCCACCCACTCGACGATCGAGGCGAGCTCATCGATGCGGTTCTCCATCGGTGTGCCGGTCAGGACCAGCCGGTATGGCGGATTCAGCCGCTTCACGGTGAGCGCGGTCTTCGTGGCCCAGTTCTTGATCCGCTGGGCCTCGTCGAGCACGACGAGGTCCGGGGTCCAGTTGCGGACGACGTCCAGGTCACGGATGAGCTGCTCATAGTTGGACAGGAGGAAGCCGCGCCGGCAAGCGTCGAACGCGGCGCGGCGCTGGGCGGGGTTGCCGTCGATCACAGCGGCGGGGGCGTCGGTGAAGAGCTGCCACTCGCGAAGCCACTGCGGTTTGAGCGCGGCGGGGACGACGACCAGGCCGCGGCGCACTCGGCCCGAGCGCCACAGGGCGTGGCAGGCGGCGATCGCCTGCGCGGTCTTCCCGAGGCCCATGTCGTCGGCCAGGAGCACCCGCCCCCGCAAGAGGAACCGCTCGACGGCGTCACGCTGATAGGGATAGAGCGGCTGCTTGAGTGTGCAGAGCGCTTCCCGGAGGCGATCGAGGTTGCGAGCGCCCTGGATCTCGCGCGCGATTCGTCGGCGGTCTTCCTGGAGCAGCGCGTGGAGCGCCGGGTCGCCGTGCCCATCCCGCAGACAGCGCAGTAGCTCTTCTACCAGCTCGAGCCGCGGCTCCGGCCCGGAGGGAACGGCGAGCCTCCAGCCGCCCTCCTTGGCGGGACACAGCCACCGCCGCAGACCGCCGGCAGGTGTGCCGTCGACCCAGCGGACCTGCGCCAGCCAGTCGCCCGGGCCTGTGAGCGGGCGGATCGGGTCCCAGCACAGCGGCGACGCGTTCGGGATCGGCTCGTGCCTGGCTTGCTCGAAGGCGCGCCGTTTTGAGGCCACGTCCTCCAACACGGTGAGCAGGTGTTTGCACAGGCCGAGGGAGCTGCGGAGGAAGTCGGCGCAATCGCAGCTCCCCTGGATTGGCTCGACGCGACGGAGGAGGGTGCGATACGGCAGGGCGGGAGAGCCGCGGCGCCGGGTCGCGTAGAGGCCCAAGAGCTGACCCCGTGGTGGCCGCGCGACGATCTGGAGCCCGTCGCCTCGAGCGAACGCGAAGCGGCGGAGGAGCGCCTCGAGCGCGTCGCGCTGGACTGGCCAGTCGCCTCCGCGGGTCACGGACAGGATGTGACGGACGATCAGCTCCGGTGACACGGCGGCCGTCTTCCGGTGGGCGCGCGCGAGCAACGTTTGATACGCCTCGGCCTCGGCAGCGAAGGTGGCGGTGGTCAGGGGGTGGTCGGGCATACTCTCCACGCTCCTTTCTCCGGCGGTGCGCTCTCGGCGCTTACCATCGTGCTCCGGAGCGAGCAGCATCGTCAATATCCCTCCGACCCCGCGAAGCCTCGGTAGATCGGCAGACCTATCTCCCGCGCCGCGCCACCGCCGACCCCATGCTGCTCCGCGGCCCGCCCCCTCGTTACCCGAATCCTCGCCTCGAAGAATGCGTTCGAGGGCTGCTGCGCGGGACGGAGAAGGGACGAGCGACACGCGATGTCCCCTGTGAGGCCGGCGACCGCGTTCTGATCTTTCTGCCGAAGACGTCGCTCGACGTGACAGAACGCAGAGTGAAGAGCTATCTCTTTTTCACCGGCCCACCCCAAAGGAAGTCCTGCCAGCTCATCGCCGTGATGCCAAGTCGCTCGGCCGCCTCCCGTTCACCGGGCTCACAGATTACGAGGGGGCGATACTCCGGAAAGCGTCGAGCGAATTCTCCAAGCCCTCTCAGCTCCCGGGATGTGACGCGACCGGCCGTCACCTCGATCGCCCAGCGCCCCCAGTTCCCGTCGAGGACGCCGTCGATTTCCAGCGGCTCCTCGCGCCAGTAGGCGACGCGTTGCTCGGCATTCCACGCATAGCTCAGGCAGGCGTTCTCGATCCATGCGCCGAAGCGGGCTGGATCTCGGTCCGGCTCCGGAATCCCGTCGGGGTGCGTGGCGGCCAGCAGGGCCTGATTGAGCGTGATCAGCTTCGGCGGGGCGGCCCGCTGTCGAGCGGCCCGACGCCCATGCTTCGGGAGGGCAGCCACGAGAAACGCGTCCTCGAGCAGTCGCAAGTAGTGCGCAATCGTTTCGAGGGCTCCGCGCTCCTCGAGCTGTCCCTGAAGCTTCTGGAGCGAGACGATCTGGGCCGGCGAGGTGACGCAGACCCCGAAGACTTGCCGGAGCAGCGCCGGCCGCCGCACTGGCCCGAGCGCCAGCAGGTCTCGACCAATCGCGGGCTCGATGATGGCGTCGCGCACGTAGGCGGCCCAGCGTCCTGGGTCATCCTGTAGGGGGTACGTCCCCGGGTAGGCTCCACGCCGCACCCACGCGCTCACCGCGTCGTCAGCCGACAGACCGAACGCCGCCGCCAATGAGCTCGGCGACCAGTGGGTCAGGGTCAGCCGCTCGAACCGCCCGGCGAGACTCTCGCGCGAGCCTCGGGTCAGCCGAAGGGCCGATGACCCGGTCGCGACAACATGAACCGGCACCTGACGCCGGCGCAGCCGGTCCCATTGACCCTTGAGCCGTGCCGCCCGGTCACCCAGGGCATGGACCTCGTCGAGTAGAACGATCACACGGCCATGGGTGCGTGCAGTTGCCTCGGCCCGCGTCCACACCCCGTCCCAGAAGCCCGGCAGGGCAGCCTCCGGGCCGTCGCACGCCGCGTAGAGACCCGCCGTCCCGGCCTCCCTGGCGAGCTCGAGCAGGAGTGTGGTCTTCCCCACCTGGCGAGGCCCCGCCAGCAGCTGGATCCGAGTCGGCGGAGCTTCGGCGACCCGCTGCAGAAGGAGACGGCGACAATCCTGGTAGTCCACGGGAAGATTATACTCGAATAATTATTCTGGTATGGTCACGGTGCCGAGAGGGCCATAAACGCCAGAGGGGAGGGGCCGCGGGGGGCACGACCTGTGCCCCCGCGGCCGGCCCCTTCACTCTCTCTCGGTTCGCGCGAGCCGACGTCGAGCCCAGAACAGCAACCGAATGGCGGATCAGCTGCTTGCTTGACGTGACGAGTAATCATGACGACGATAGGAAATGATCGTCAGCTACCGGGACAAGCGGACCAGGGCGTTCGCCGCCGGCAAGCGGGTCAAGGCGTTCTCTGGAATCGAACGGTCCGCGCAGATGAAGCTTGACCGCCTCGAGGCGGCCGTGTCGCTGAAGGACCTAGCCGCCCTGCCCGGTAACCGTTTCGAGGCGCTGATCGGGGACCGGAAGGGCCAGTACAGCATTCGCATCAGCGACCAATGGCTGTTTCGAGTGGCCGGAACGTTCGGCCGGTCCGGTCAACGTTGAGATTGTGACTATCACTAGGGGAGACACATGGCGCGGCATGCAATTCACCCCGGCGACCAGCTTGCCGAAGAACTGAGGGCGCTCGACATGAGCGCGGCGGAGCTCGCGCGCCAGCTCAAGGTGCCGACTAGCCGCGTGACCGAGATCTTGAATAGCCAGCGCGCCTTACAGGCGATACTGCACTGCGGCTCGGCCACTTCTTCGGCACCAGCCCAATTCTGGCTCAACCTGCAGAGTCTCAACGAGCTGCGCCTGGCCGAGCAGAGGGCGGGCGAGCCTATCAAGGCTTTGCCCACGCTCAAGCGCCGAAAAGGCAGGCAGGAACGCCAGGCGGCCCACGCATGATCGCTGTGTGGGAGAAAAACAAGAAATATGGGACCGCGGAGGGGACACAGAAGACGCCGTGTGGGATTCGGCGTGTGCCTCACGCGGGCCGCCCGAAGGGGGACGACTCCCTCCTCATTTCGGTTCATCCGGCTGAACGGGGACACAGTGCGGATCACGGTCCGCGAGAAGAGGCTCGATCCTCAGTCAGGAGTACCGGGAGGGTTGAGCTCGGCTGGTCGCGCCAAGTGGGCCAGAGGTGAAGGCCGGTCCAGCAGGCTATCCGCGGGGCACCGCGAGGAGGTACATGATGGCAGAGACGGGACGGCTGGCAGTTTTTCACGGGACAGGGAAACCTTTCGAGATCCGCGAGTATCCGGTTCCGGAACCCGAGCCGGGCGCGATCGTGATCCAGATCGCGCTGGCCAACATCTGCGGTTCCGACATGCATTACTGGAGGGGCGAGCAGAACTACGAGAAGATGGGGCGGCCACTGCCGCTCAATACCGGCCACGAGCACATGGGGACGGTGGCCAAGCTGGGGCCGGGCGTGACCACCGACTCGGCCGGCCTGCCGCTGGCCGTCGGCGACCGGGTGCTCTACCGTTACTTTTTCCCCTGCGGCCGCTGCAGGGCCTGCCTGCGGCGCCAGTACAAGTCGTGCCCGGTGCGGCAGGCCAACTGGCTCGTCTCGTGCGAGGTGTGGCCACACTTTCAGGGTGGCTTCGGCCAATACTTCTATCTGCGCCCAAACCATGCCGTGTTCCGGCTTCCGGCTGAGATCACCGACGAGATGGCTGCCGGCATCAACTGCGCGTACACCCAGGTCTACGCGGGGCTTGACATCGCCCAACTCCGGGCGGGCCAGAGTGTCGTGGTGCAGGGGGCGGGGGGACTTGGCGTCTACGCGTGCGCGGTCGCCCGCGAGATGGGGGCGAGCCAGGTGATCGTCATCGACGG
>WNGF01008462.1_pt1 | contig 12094 bp, 7 predicted proteins | sample 5400641 | NCBI WGS metagenome assembly WNGF01 (sample SAMN13153371, study PRJNA577476) | soil metagenome | isolation source: 80 cm soil or saprolite under grassland replicate 2 | place: USA:California | collected 2016-06-15
CGCCCGCGATTTTCATGTAGGGAACCCAGTCAGGGTTTGTCATTCGAGTGACGAGGATGTCCTTGTTTTTCATCAGGCGTCCCGCTTCAGCTGTGGTTGGGACGATCTTGGCTCTGCCCGCGTGTAATCCCGGGCTCGCGGCTAGACCGTGGACGACTGCGACTCTGTGAACGATGTGGGAATCTGTTTCTCCACCTGGACCCTTCATTTTACTCCAGAAGGTCTCAGGCCTCGTCTGGACAACGTAGACTGAACTCCCAGTCGACCCGTGCTCGACGGCGAATTCGATATCCTGTGCAGTGTGGTAGTGGTCCTCAATGTCCACGGCAGTCTTTGCAATTTCAATAACCTCGTCGTCCGTTAGGCTCGAAACATTTCGTCGCTCTGCAGGAACCTCGCTCTGCATCGTCAAACCGGTCTTTTCGTTCGGGAGGTGTTCGACCATCTTTGGGACGATCTCTTTGTGGATCAGCTGCATGGTGCCCTTGTCAACGATGAACCGATCAGGACGCACGATTCCGGCGACCAGGGCCTCTCCTAGACCCCATGTTGATTCGATGACGATCTTGGATGGGTCGCCGTTGATCGGGTCCAGCGTGAAAGCTACGCCAGAGCATTTTGACTGCACCATCTTTTGGACTCCGACGCTGATGAGGACTTTCTCGTGTGGGAAGCCTTTCTCTTCTCGATAGAATATTGCTCGAGGCGTGTAGAGGCTGCCCCAGCATTTCTGAACGTAGTGCACGAGCTGGTCCTCACCTCGGACATTGAGGTAGGTGTCCTGTTGTCCAGCGAACGAGGCGTCTGGCAAATCCTCGCTGGTGGCGGAGGATCTGACTGCGACGGTCACGTTCTTGTCTCCTGTTTTCTCGCATAGCTCGCGGTAGGCGCTCCGGACCTTGCTCGCGATATCCGGGGGCATTGGTGCGGATTCTAGAATCTTGCGGATTTCCTCGGAGGCTTCCTCGTACTGTTTCGGGTCCCGAGCAACGCTAGAGCTTCCTAACGTTTTGTGTATGATCTCACCAATTTTTGTTTTTTCGAGAAATTGGCGGAATGCTTCTGCGGTTACTGCGAATCCGGGAGGGACGCGGACTCCTTTGGCTGTTAGTTCGCCTAGGTTTGCGCATTTTCCACCGACTAGTGGAATGTCGTCTTTTCTTACATCTTCAAGCCGGACAACTATGGCGTCGGGCCTGGGCAAACGGTTAGGCTCCTGCTGGTATTTGTGGCGCGACTGGTTCTTCGACTAGGATCCGGGTTTTCATCGGGAGCTTTGTTCCGGCGACTTCCAGTGCTTTCTTCGCAGTGTCAACGCCGTCCTCGGGAACGTAGACGATAAAGATGGACTGGCCGTTTTCGACCCTTGCTGCTCGGCCGGTAGGTTTGCCGAAAGCTCGCCGCATACCCTCCTGTAGTCTGTCGGCACCGGCCGTGGCGATCATCTTGTTTTCTCGGAGGATAATGTGCGGGTACACGCACAGTTGTAGTCGATATCCCGTTTCTCCCCACCTATCAGTTAGAATCTTGTTCGCAGATACGCGGGCTGATTCCAGCGCGTTATGTCGGATCTGCACGTGCTCCTTGGCCACCAAGTGGGCTTTTCGAGCGAATTGAGTGGAAAGATCTCCCATGTTGAACTTTGAAACCTTTGGCGCGGGGGACCCGTGGATGTATTTCATCCGGGTGAAAGCCTGGCCTGAGGGGGAACGATAGTTGCGACCCTTCATGAGTAAATTCCATAGGGGCATTAGTTGAGGGTGCTAATGAGGGTTGTTGCGAGAGGAGGGCGTGGAGGATTCCGGAGATTCCCTAGTATGCCATTTTGTTCAGAATTATTATTCGGAAAGACGTCCATTCAGCTCGTTCACCGTTCAAAATCGTGGTCCCCAAGTTTTCCGAATATGGTCAGCTAGCCTATTCCAAGGGAAAATCGCCCATTATCAGCCCTGTTCTTCGATCTGAAACATGGCTCGACTCTCGCCCTTAATTCGTTCGGGAATGGTTCTAGATTTCCCGTCTTTTTGCCTTTTCGTCTAAGCCCGGATTGTGCCATGAATCGCGGGACTCGCCCATTATCCCTGACAGACGGGAAATTTTCTCCAGAAAAAAGGGAGGGGGTATTGTACAGCGCATCTCGTGACGCAAGAGCGGTTCCCGCTGACACAAGCGAAAGGAAAAGGCCAGCCTTGGCTTTCAATCGAAAATCGCACCACGATCAACTATGAGTCTTGAAACTATTTCCTGAATAATTTTTGAAACAGGTTTTGAAATAGGTACCGATGAATTCTCATGACCCGCCGGGGCCTACTGAAGTCTCGCGCCCCCACCCTCCACGAAACGGTGACTCTAGGCTTCCCTGCTCTTGGTTCTCAGCTGGTCAAACAGGCCTGGCTCCAAGTCCTTGATCGTCGGGATGAACGCTCTAGCCCGAGAAACCTCGCCTAGATCGACTTTGCAGATCTGAAACTCCTCCAGATCATACTTACACTGGGCCAGAACCGAACCGTTAGGAGCTATGACTCTACTTCCACCCCAGAACTGCAAACCCTCCTCAATACCAACCCTGTTAACATAGGCGAGGTAGACAGCGTTCTCCATCGCCCGGCTTAAACAGAAACTCTCGAAAAACCTCCGTCTCAACCCAGGGCTCGCAGAAATACAGACAACTAGCTCTGCACCCTGCAGCGCCTGCAGACGAGTCAGCTCGGGAAAGTAGAGATCGTAGCAGATGTTCAAACCAATAGTTCCAATATCCGTCTTGAACACAGATGCCTCTTGCCCCGGACGATAGTACCGCCGCTCCTCGAAAACAGAGTGCGTCGGAAGATGGATCTTCCGGTATCTCCCAATCAGGCCCTTTGGTCCGACAAACACAGCAGTGTTGTGGATAACACCCTTTACCTCGCTCTCTTCGGGCATGCCGAAGACCACGTGGACGCCGTGTTCCCTCGCCAAGGTCTCAACCTTCCGTGTGCTGGGACCCGGAATCGACTCCGCCAAATGAGAGACCTCGTCCCTCATCGTATAGCCCGTCAACTGGAGCTCAGGAAAGATCAAAAGGTCAATATTCTTCTTTCGAGCCTTAGACGCCTGTTCAGAGATCTGCCTCAGGTTTCGTTCCTTGTTTCCCAATTTGGGACCAGTTTGGGCTAGTAGAAGGCCTACCGGCTTCATCCACACTCAACTAGGCTAGATTCCGGCTCAGTTTCGCCATATAGAGATACCCAACGCCCCAGATTAGCCCCGGCTCAGAGTTCAGGGTTACAGTACGGCTTTATGACGCTCAACCCGTTTCCGGCTCGTTTCACACCCTCAGAGAGGGAATGGATTGCTCTTCACAAGGCTAGCCCGTACTATCATCAAGCACAACCGGGCGGTCTTCGTAATCTGGCTAGTAGCCCTCGCGCTAAGCGTCCCGGCAATCCTACAGGTGCAGAGCGTCATTGTCTACACCGAGACAGCATACAACCCCAAGAATTCAGAATCCAGCATCGCTCAATCCATCGTCAGCAAAGAGTTCAGCATCAGCCAAGGCAGCAGCGTCGTCGTGGTAATCACGTCGACTGATGTCCGAGGAAACGACGTTCGCGATTTCACTCTGACGCTCAACAAGACCCTGCATAATGACCGGTCGATCACAAACCTCAGCAACGTCACAAGCATCTACGACATCTACTACCAGTTACTCGTCGGCTACACGAGCGAGGTTCACCTCCAGCTCTATCAGGAAAAGAATCTGACCAGCCTTGCAACCTCTCTCGAATTCGGCATACCCACAATTTATGTGAACCAGTGGACGACCCTGGTAAACTCCGGACCCTTCAACATAAACCAGTCACAAATCGCCGCCTACAACCAGAAAGCCAACCAGTCAGCATGGCTTATCATAGCTTCGCAAACCCCCCAAGCCTACCAGTCTATAGCTCTCGCGTACGAGAACCTGTTCTACCAGTCATGGAACAAGACGTTCAGCGCTGCCACCTACACTCAGACACAGCTCACGATAGTGGCGCCACCACTAGCCCGAGCGCAGAACGTGACAAAGGGAAGTCCTCTACTCGTAACTCAACCAACATACTACAACGTCACAACACCATTCTTCACGTCCAGCATAACCGACGCGTCAACTCGAACCCTGTTTGTCGGTGCCGCCAAATTCTTCAACCTCTACAACTTCTGCCCCAACACTTGCCCTAACAATTACTGGAACGACCCCGGAGCGACTCAGACCTTCGTTGTCAACACTTTCTCGCAAACGGTCCATGCAACCCCGACTCAGACCTTTATCATCGGTGAGATCTATTCACTAGGGGCTTCAGCGAGCCTTAGGGATTTTACAATTCTCGCAGGCACACTCCTTCGAAACTATAACATTAACAGTTATCCAGTCCAGCCAAGCCGCGCCGTCTACACCCAGTTCGTCTCAGGCTCCAACGACACAATGCTGGTCATTCTCGACTTCAAAACAACAGGACCGGACCCCAAGAACAGCATCGCAAGCATCAGGACGGACGTTCAACACGCGAACGTCTTCAGCAACACAAACCTCCTAGTCTACGTCACAGGCGCTCCAGCATTCAACTACGATATAGAAACAGAATCGATAAGAGACGTAGAACGGATAGATCCAATCACCGTCGTTCTGATCATCGTCATAGTCGGCCTCTTCTTCGCCTCTGTTACTGCTCCCCTAATACCTGTATCAGCTATTGGAATATCCGTAGGCATCGCCTTCGGCCTCGTCTATGTAATCGGCAGCACGTTCACCAGCATACACTTCCTTATCCTGACACTATTACCCGTCGCCATGTTCGGAGCTGGCTCAGACTACTGCATATTCCTCGTCAGCAGATACGCTGAGGAGAGACGAATGGGTCGAGGCAAGAAGGACTCTGTCGAACGAGCAGTCACATGGGCAGGCGAAAGCATCGCCACAAGCGGAGCAACAGTGGTCATTGCCTTTGGAAGCCTCGCCATAGCCGGCTTCGGAATGCTCCGATCCATCGGAATCGCAGTCATGATGGGAATATCCATAGCACTTCTAGTCGCCCTCACTCTAGTCCCCGCTATTCTGTCGATGTTCGGGGACAAGATGTTCTGGCCAGGCGGACTCGGCCTTTGGAGAAAGAAAAAAGCCAAGGGAAGCAGCTACTATGCTCGAGCCGCGAAATTTACTGCAAGGCACTCGAAGCTAATCCTCATAGTCGCTCTGGCCGTCAGCCTCCCCGCCACGAGTACGGTCCTTTCCTCCCAGACGAGCCACGACCTCATATCTCAGGTTCCAAACTCTCTTGAAAGCAGGGCCGGCTACAACAGCATGGTCCAAGGATTCGGACCAGGCACAATAACTCCAACCTACACAATCGTGCAGACACCCGTCCTGTTGGCCACGGACAATTGGATCAACGTTACCGCGTTACGATCCCTCTCATACGCTGAGAACTCGACACTGTCGATCCCGGGCGTGTCAAAAGTCTACGGGCTTACTCATCCCTCAGGCGATCCGATTCCCTACTCATCCTTCAGCCAGCTGAACGCTGCGCAACAACAAGCAATGATCAGAAGCATGAAGCCCTTCCTCGGAAGCGACGGAAAATCCGCAATGGTCTGGTCCAACCTGTCCAACGAGCCCTACACGGACCAGGCCATCTCCACACTCACGAAAATCAGGCAGAACATCAATAGTCTCCAGAGCAACGACAGACTTCTCGCTGCATCTACAATGCTTGTCGGGGGAGAAACCGCTTCCGTCGCAGACCTTGCCAACTCGAGCGCAGCTGACTACTTCAACATGACCGCACTAGTCCTCGTAGGGGTCTTCGTAGTTCTCATGATAGCCCTGGGATCGATCTTCACTCCGTTACGGCTTATCTTCACAATTCTTCTCAGCATCTCTTGGGCGATGGCCGCTGTCATTTACATTTTCCACACATACATTGGGATGGAGCTGATCTGGATACTACCAATCATGCTCCTAGTAATAATGCTCGGCCTGGGACTTGACTACGACATATTCCTGGTAACTAGAATCAGGGAGTATGTTGTCGAAGGCGCGAAGAATGATGAGGCCATCGAGACCGCAGTAGAGCGCACGGGAGGGATAATAACAGCCACAGGTCTAGTGACAGCAGGGGCCTTCGGAACCATGATGCTCTCGCAAATACCGATGCTCCAGCAGCTCGGACTCGCATTCTTCATAGTCGTCATTTTAGACGCGACCATTACCCGAGTCTACCTAGTTCCATCGATAATGCGACATATGAAGCGTCTCAACTGGTGGGCTCCAGGACGCATCAGACGAGTGCCAATCACTCCGGAGGAGAAACTGATACCTCCAATCCCAATGAGGACGAAGCTCACAGTTACAGTGGAAACCCTAGCTATCTTAGGGCTCACACTCGTACTGTATCTCGACTACATCAACAACCAGTATCTCCAAGGCTTCGTCAGCCAGACAAACTCCAAACTCCTTGCGGGGATCAACGTCTGGACAGGAGTGATACTAGGCGTGACATCCTTCTTGACAACTTACATTCTTCTCCGTGGCAAGCCGAAGACGAGTAAAACAGACTGGCCGCATTTGCTGCGTAAGGTAGGCCGGCAAATAGGAAAACTTCGTCCGAGACGTGCGAATATGCCGATAATCACGGCCACTTCCAGTCCCTCACCTAGCCTGTCCCAGCAGGGACCTGTTGCCGTTACGGAGACGCCTCTCCAACCAATGACTCAAAGCCAAGAACAACCTCCGACAAACCCTTCCGACTTAAGCGATGAAAAGAAGCAACAGTCCTAGGACATTATTCGATACAAGTCAACGTCGACTTTCTCCCATTTCTTTTGATGAAAAGGAAAGAGGTGGGGGATGTCTAGACTCATGCTACGCACTGCATCAATCCTCCGGTTTTTCCGTTCAATAACGCGTCTGAGAAATTCTCGAGTCGAACTTTTGTGAATAGAATAAGAAACGGGTGCAAGTTCGAAGGCTCGCTCTAGAAACTGGACATCAGCATGAGGAGAGCGAGTCCCGTATGGAGGATTCATGATCACGGTGTCGTATGCTCCCACGACTTCCTTGATGTCGGATACGACCCATTCGACTCGCACTCCCGCCGCTATCGCGTTCTCTCTTGCTAGGGCGATAGATCTCTCATCGATATCTACGCCCACGACTTGCTTGGATCCCATCGTAGCGGCGCCGATGGCCAGACGCCCGGTCCCTGTTCCGAGATCGATTGTTTCACCCTGCAAGTCATGATGTTCGAAGCCGGCCATATGGAGCAGTTCAGCTGCTACCTTGGCGGAAACGGGATATTGTTCTAGTCGTAGTTGTGGGGTCTGAAGGATCTTCAGTTTTCCTAGCTGGATCTCCAGTTGGCGTTTAGAGACTGTTCGTTCTTCTACCAATTATAGGCGGACCAGGCCCCGCTCGAGGAGTTGTTCCCAAGTCCAAGCCCCGACAGCAACCATGATCTCGTCTCTCGTGATGATAGGCTTCGGAAATCTTTCAGGATCGTCTAGGGCAAGGCGGGGACACGCAGTATCAACGAAGACGTCGATATCGGTGAAGTCGAGTAGTTTCTGTGGGATGACCTCATCCGCGTAGAGGATCACAGCTTTCTTGCCTGCTTCCTCGACCTGCTTTAGAATCGAAAGAGCAATCTGTGGGTTGCTCTGTCCCGGCTTCGTCGATACAATTATTCCGAAACTACTCGCTCTCCTCGCCTTGTCGACCATTGCGTATCGTTGCCGCACTATCCGGTCTCTGTCCTGGTCTAGGACCTTGACTGTTCCATCGTAGGGATCTGCCAGAATCGTCGGTTTCTCGACAGAGAGAGCAGCGCCGAGACCGTGGAAGTAGCTACCTATGATTAGGAATGAGTCGACCTGAGATTGAATCCTCCTAAGTCCGAAGTAGTCGCAGCCGAGAACTTGTCCAGTCTCGTGGACCCAGGGACCTCGTCCCGGCGATTGAACGTTGAAGCCTTTCGTTTCCAAGAGCTTTGTTGCTTCAGGTAGCTTGTGGAGGTGTTGAATTGTCGTGGCGAGACCGATGCTCTTGCCTTGGAGAAGGGAAATCGATCGTTCCACAACCGGGAGTATCTCATGATTGCTTTTTGCAGGAATGTAGACCACCGGGACTCCGTTGGAAGCGTCGCGAAGGAATTCGTTATGGCCATAATGTACGAGCAGATCAGCTTTCAGGCGGGTCGCGGCATCTAAGGAGAGGTCGCATGCTCCCCAGGCGGGCACAGCGGAAACGAATACGTCTGCTCCTGTTTTCTCTCGAACCAGCCCCGCAAGTCGGGTGCCTTCGTTCTTCAGACCGTCGGGTAGCTGAATCAGTATCCTTCGGGCACCTCTCCCCGTTATCTCAGCTAGGAGCTTGTTCTCTTCAAGGTCGAACATCGACATGTCAATTTCGCCGGGGAGAAGCTACCAAAAGGGTGGAGCCCAATATAAACACCCGAGAGACGGGGACGATTTCCTTCACGGTTGCGTGTTAGGTAACACGATTGTTAAGCCTGGTGTCGAGGGTGGGCTGAGTCTATGACAGAGAGTCAGAAGCCAGAGTCCAGACTTGACCTTGATCTAGTCGAACAAAGGTCCTTGGCAGCAATCGTTGACGCTTCATTGAGGCGCGGGTCTGGTTTGTCGATTGCGCTCTCTGATGCAACTGTAGGCGTCAGCCTTGACAAGCTTGGCGACTGGACCATAACGGTTGGCCTCTCATCAAGATCGGACCGACTCCGCCAATCGATATCCTCTCTCGAAAGATTGGGGTTTTTTCAAGCAACGGAGAACGAAGGGAGCATGTACATGCTCTGGACGTCTCTCCTCTCCGAGGTCGGTGATGCCAGGACTGTCGCTGAGCAGACTCTTTTGCAGGCGTTGAAGGCTCTGCAAGCGCCTATCGTTTCACCGTACATCAAATAGTCGAACGATCTTAGGGTGTTACGCGGGAACCGCGACTGGTTGTCGTGGTGAAGATTTTCTCCCGACAACTTCACGGATCGCGCCGTTATCCATCTGGATTATCGTATCCGCCTCCGCTTCAAGATCTCCAACATGGCTGATGAGAAAGATCTGTTTGAAATTCTGTGAAAGTTCTTGGTGGAGCAGTGCGAGGATTCCTTCCCTGCGAACTTTGTCTGAACTACCTAGAGGCTCATCGAGGAATAGAAATTCAGGATTATGGCCTTTGGCCTGAGGTATCAATGCGAGAGCAAAAGCCAGCCTCATTGCCAGTAAGAGCTGGTCTTCTGTGCCCCCTGAGAAAACCTCCTTCGGCTTGAACTCTCCAGCTTCAGGGTCAAAGACTCTGACAGTATAGTCCTCATCGAGTTGTACTGCTTTGTATTTTCCCGAGGTTATCACTGGGAGAATGAGTCCCATGTAGCGTTCGACCTGGGGCTTGACACGGTTCCGCAACGACTCTGATGTTTGCTCCAATCCCTTGACAGAAAGCTTGACGACGGCACAATCCTTCTCAAGAATCATCACCTTCTTCATCTGGGTCTGAACTTGGTCGTCAAGATCGATGTTCTCCTCCAGTAACTGGCGTAGCTCTAGTTGTCGCGAGATCGAATCTTCGATCTGGGCCCTGTTTCTTGAAACTGATTCCTTTAGCGAATCTCTCGCTTCAGCGGTCTCTTCAAGGAGCGTCTCGGAGAAGGTCAGTCCTTCCGGGAGACCGGGTAACTGAGCCGACCTGAATTTCCTCTCGACCTGTTTAATCTCGTTCTGGATAAGGTCGAGCCGTTCTTTGACCTGCGGTTCTTCTCTCAACTGCTGGCCAAGTAATTTTACCTTAGCCTCGAGAGACTGTAGCGATTGTCTCTCCCTATCGAATAGGGCGGAAACGGTCTCGAAGACGGCCTTAGGACCCTTGGTCCCTTCGACCTTTGCAGAGTATCGCGAGATAGAACTTAGTCTTTCCAGAAGATTTTGGGATCTTCCAGCAAAGTCTGTTTCGATTGCCGTCAGGTTTTGTTGAGTCTCTGCAAGCTCGTTCTCCCATGAGCGGATTAACTGCTGGCCCGCCATTTGCTCTTGTTCAAGTCTCGAGCTGCTAGCTTGTTGCGAGAGAGAGACAATCTGTCGGGACAGCAAGAGGAGGGAGGCTATGGCCAAGGACCCGAAGGCAACCGCGACTTGGGGGAGTCCGAAGAAGAAGGAAAGGATAGCTCCAGTGCCCAGTGCCGAGGTGGAGATGAGATATGTCCAGACCCTTCTCGGCTTGGACTCGAACATTTTGGGGTTCCCAAGAACTGAAGCTTCCTTTGTCTTCTCGGCGATCTTGGCACGCAGGCTGTCTTTGGATTCCTCCAACTGAACTCGCCGAATTTCGGCGGACTGAAGTTCCTCAAGCATACTCGATGCCTGTGCAAGCTGGGATTCTATCTCGGGAAGTTCAGAGAACTGGTTGATTTCTGATCGAGCTTTCTCCAGTTCTTCTCTCTGAGAAGAAATCCCTGCGAGCTGTCGCTGGAGAGTCTCTGCTAGACGCGACTTGTCCTGAATCTCTTGATTAAGAGATTGTTGAAGCTTCACTGCGTCATCGTATTGTTTCAGAGTCTTGTGCAGAGAATCGGTGGTTGCGAACCTTTGCTCCACATCTGCAAGTTCTAACTTGAGCTTCTGAATCCTCTCAGCCAGAGTTGCAAGCTGGGTCTCGGCTTCCCTGTATCTCTTCAACTGGTCTTGAAGCGATTGGAGACGCTCACGTTCAACAGTTAGGTGGCCCGGATTTCTGGCCGTGCCCTCAATTCGCGACCTCTCAGCATCGAGCTGGTCCTGCACCCGGTTGAAGCTGTCTAGGTTCAGAAATACGTTGACAACTTTCCTTCGATCGTCGAGTCTCTGCTTGATTAATCGTTCAAGATCCTTCTGTGCAACAACGCTACTCGCGACAATTTCGTTGTAGGTGATGCCTCCTAGGAGTCGCTCGATTTCACTAGTCGTGTCATTCATAGTCGTGGCTAAGGTTTTCTGTCGACCGTCACTGCCGAGCTCGTAGAGCTGCGCTCGATTCGGTCTCGTCTTGTGAACCTCTCTTGCTACTCGGTATCTGAGGTCGCCAATGGCGAACTCGAGTCTTACTTGCGCTTCACCGGTTCCGTAGCTTAGAATCTCCTCGTTGCTCGGCTTCTGGCTGGGACGGATCATCCTGCCGAAAAGAGCGAAAAGGATCGCGTCGAGGATGGTGGATTTACCGCTCTCGTTCAATCCTGTGATTAGCGAGATGCCTTCTGAGAAGGGTAACGGCTGAGAGAATTTGAGTTTCTTGAAGTTGTGAGCGTAGAGGCTTAGAAGTTTCAGTCGACTCCCTCCTCCTGAAGTTTCGCGACTGTGAGCTTCCAAGCTTCTTGGACCAAGGGTCTCTCTTGGTCTCCCGATTTTTCCAGCAGGTTCTGGAATGTCCGGTCTAATTCCTGGAGCGGGGTGGTCTTCGGAAGCGATTCCAACGGAATCATCGACAAGACGTTCAGTTGTTCTTCGTCGAATTCGATGTGGAAGAACTTGTCCTGTGCGTAGGTGTAGAGTGCGGATCGTTTGTATGTTGAGAGCTGATCCAGCGTGACTTTCCCTTGAACTCTTACGCGAAGTATCTTTTCGTCATCAATTCTCTTCTCTAAGGATGCTTCTATTTGTCGCGTGAGGCTTCCTTCACCGACGACGCGAAACTCAAGGGTTTCCATAGGTCGAGCGGGGGTTGGATGGAACTCTTGCTGGACTATTCCTGTCTTGTCGAGTTCGAGCCAGACGAATCCTTTCTTCTCACCTTCTTCGTTGAACGAAACTCGCTCGGTACTTCCAGGATAGATAACTGGGGTTCCGTTGTTCATTTTTCTCTGATAATTGTGGAGGTGGCCTGAGGCGAAGAGCTGGAAGTTTCTCGGAATAGATGATTTCTGTATATGGGTCTCTTGGCCGAAGTAGCCGTCGAAGCCATCGATCGGATAGTGTGTCAGGAAAATATTGATGTCTCCGTCTCGGTTGACCTCTTGACCGGCGAGGGGATCTGCATCGGTTGGGAGGGATGGATTGAGGCTCATTCCTATCACGTTGACAGTTTCACCTCCGAAGTTGA
>WNGF01008463.1_pt1 | contig 12094 bp, 16 predicted proteins | sample 5400641 | NCBI WGS metagenome assembly WNGF01 (sample SAMN13153371, study PRJNA577476) | soil metagenome | isolation source: 80 cm soil or saprolite under grassland replicate 2 | place: USA:California | collected 2016-06-15
GCGAGGGCGACGGCGAGTTCGTAATGCACGCCCCGCATCGGATCGCCCAGCATTTGAAATTCATCCATGACCAGGAGACCCGGGCCTTCGCCGCGGAGAAACCGCCCGCGCTGTGTTTCGAGCGTCGCGACCACAACCTTCGCGTCGAGATTTAGCGCGACGTCACCCGTGGATATGCCAACATCCCAGCCGCGCGCGCGCCATTCCGATAATTTATCGTTAGCGAGTGCGCGGGTCGGGACGGTGAACACCGCCTGAGTTTTCAGATTCGGATAAAGCAGCTCGAAGATGTAAGTCTTGCCCGATCCTGTCGGCGCCTGCACCACCACGTCTTTTCCCTGTTGCAACGCGCGCACTGCCTCCTGTTGCCACAGATCGGGAATAACCAATCCGGCCCCAAACCCTGGAGTCATTCTTGGAAGATGTTTGCAGTGTGGCCTGCTTGCAATCGGGATAGGGATCTGGCGGACGAACCGCACTAGTGTTCATCGGGGTTTGGTGTCGCAACGCATGCGGCGTTGTTGATAGCATCGACATCGTGGAAGTCGACGACATTTTGGGATACGACTGGGTAGCGCGCGCGTCTCGCGTGCTGGCTTCGGCGTCTCGCTGAAGCGAACTTTACTGGGGTTCCCGATGCATTAGCGGCAATGGCGCAGATGTGGCGGTTCGTAATCGCACGATGTGCGGTGCCGTTGGTAAGATCGACAGCGGACGAGAATGTGAACGATTTGCTCCTGCGGATGTCGGTGCGCAGGCATGCGACTCCCGGTCGCGAGCGTAGCGATCACGCCACCGCCGTGCCACGGCACCGTGTCCTACGTCATTGGCACACGCGTATGTCGCGCCGCGCATCGTAAGCCGCTTACGATGCATGAGGGGCGCAGGTTTTGGTTTTGCAGCGACTGGAAGCGTTGAGTGCGCGCGATCGTTCTTTAGTCTTGAACATCGCGGCGACGCTCAGCGACGGACTTGAGGTTAAAGCGGTCGTGTGCCTCGACACTTCGGATAATTTAAGCAACCCCAGAATTTCTGTCCCGCGGACATACCGCGGCGAGCCTCGCGCAAAACCATCGGCGTGCTGCAGCTTGGGCACATGGGAGCGAGGTGATCAGGCTCATCAGAACTGATCGTAAGGTGGCCTGATGTTTGCACATCGCGCACGAGGCGTAGCAGGGCTTTCGAGTCCACGAGTTCGATCGGCTTACCTTTCGCGAATGCAACGGCGTCCGGAGTAAAGCTCGTCGTTGCCACGATCTTGGCCGCCGAAGCCCGTTGATCGATCATGACGCCGTAGAGCTCGCGCACTACCTGCACGGATACCGGTTTGCCTCTCCATCTCTTGCACTGCACCACAACAACGTGTCCGTCCCGGCGGAGCAGCAGATCGACTCCGTCATCTGCACCACTGCCAAGCATCTCCACCACGTGGTAGCCTTGGCGGCGATATGCTTCCGCGAGCACGTCTTCGAAACGCTTCCACGGCAAATCGCGGAGCGAATCGAGGCCAGTCTGCGCGTCGAGTAACGAACTGTTCTTCAGCGACCGAAGGGCCGAGATCGCGCTAATCGCCAGTAGCCCAAATGTGATGATTCCTACCAGCCCGCCCTTTACGAGGGCTGACGGAAGCACGCTCGGAAGCATCGTGTAGGCGAGCAAAGCCAACACCGCGCTGATCCACCACGGCGCAAGCACGAGATCGTCAGCCCACGAATTCTTCCGGCGCCGCATACCGCACTCGTGTAAAACATATTTCGCTGAAAAACAATCGCTTGCGTAAAACTGCAGCCTTGCTGGATGCGCTGTGGAGTTCATAAGCTCCACTCCGCACATGGAGGTCGACGACATTATCAGCTACCACGACGTGGTGACGGCAGAGCGGGCGTCGCTGCAGAAGGGAATGAATTATGCCTGATGACATCGCCGAGCGACGCCAAATCTTCCGCACGTTGGTGCCATACTTCGGAACGGTTCAACCCGCGTCCTTCTTTCGTGATACGTCAGCCGTTGTTAAAGGCGTCAAACGGATTCACCCGCTGATCGAGGGCATCTACAAACCTGCTGGCTCAACTTACCCATTGTCGATCGCATCGATGCTGAAAAGTCGATACGGTGATCAGCTATTCCACAATCCAGATCGAACGTGGTGGATGCAGTACAGCCCGAAAGCCGGTGGAATGGATCTCGCAGTCAATGCTGGACTTGTGCGCTGCATGACGGATCGACAGCCGGTACTCGTGTTGCGCCAGGAGTCCGATAAAACGAGCGCTACCGGCGCACGGCATTTCTTCCTCGGACTTGGTTACGTGGAGAACTTCGATCCGGCTGCCGATTTGTTCCGGATTCGCGGACTTACATTCGACGAAGTTATCGCGGTCACTGGAACAGCCCTTTCAGAAGAATCGGACGAGTTAATCGAGACGGCGCTTCGATTGGAATCTCTCGAAGAATGGGTACCCTTCGCGGCCGAAGATCGCGCAGTTTACAAAATCTCGCGGCAAAAGCGGGACGCCGCGTTTCGCTCGATTGTGCTATCAAACTATAATTACACGTGTGCTGTCACGGGTCAGCGGTTCAAATCACCTCGACACGCCGAAGCGGATGGCGCACACATCATCGGCAAAGATGTTCGCGGGACCGATGATCCTCGGAATGGAGTCGCACTTTCGCGATCAGCCCATTGGGCATTTGATCGCGGAATCTTCACTATTTCCGACCAATACGAAGTCCTAGTGAACCCAAAAATCTCAAATGCTAGTGTGTCAAAATTTCCGGCACTTGAAGTCGACCGCAGAAAAATCGTGCTGCCCTCGGACGAACACTACTGGCCGCATCCGGACGCACTTGCTTGGCACAAGCAGGAGGTGTTCGATCGATTCGTGGCATGACTAGGTTCGATTACTCCTCGGCACTCCGAAGTTTCGGAACGAAGGCGGCTGCGCCAAATGTAATCTGCAGAAATAAGATTCTGACGATCGCGCCGTGGATTTTCGCTGGCGCTGCGGCGGTGCCGCATCTCCGTAACGTCTAGGAGTGAACTAAATAGCTTCGTGAATCCAAAGAAGCGATAACGCGCGACGCAAGGTGGGGAAAAATAAAGCGTCTTCGGTAATGAAAGATTTGTGATCCCCTTGAAATCCGTCGAGCCAGTATCCTGCCTCAATTTCTGCACACCGCGACGATCGCTTTAAATCATTCACTTCAGCTGCGCAGCTGTGACCGTGGACGTAGTCGTCCTCAAGCATCTGGAACGAAAAGCCTTTAGATGGTATGAACCATAATCGCCGCCGATTGGCTGACGACACTAGGACGCATTCTTCCGTTGTAGTCAGCACGAACTGAGCAGCTGTCGATGTTAACGTCGTGCGAAATTCTTCGGCTAATGCCTTGATCAACTTGAAGGAAGGCTCCTGGCCTTCTATCCGCGTTGCGATGAATGCCTTCGGCAGCAGCAGCTCTGCCGCGAAAAGATTTGCCTCATATTCTTCAGTCTCTTGCCGCTCTGACCAATTGGCAGTTTGCTCACTATCGACAGTCTCAATTTGTCGGGTGTCCGGGTGGAGAAAGAAATGCCCAAGTTCGTGGCCAATGACGAATCGCTTCTGGCCGTCGTACTTAATCGAGTTGCGCACCGTGATAACTGCCGAATCGCGCTGGCGGACTAAGCATCCGTCCATTCCTTCGAGTGCAGCGTACCGCACATCCGCATCTTTAAATATCGCTATGCGTTCGATATCGATCTCCTCGGGCTGTTGGATACGAAGCTCGGCAAGCAGGTCATCTGCTTTGGCGACAGCAATTGCTTTGCGTTCGCTGAACGGCACTACTTCTCCAATCCGTCTTCGGCACGAGACCGTCGCGTTAGCCGGTCATTAGCGTCGAGAATTTCCGCCATGTCTTCTAATGAAAGCTTTTCTTTATTGCGGAAAGCCACAGCGATTTTCTGCGACGCGCTGAGCGCCGCGAACGCAGCAAGTATCTCTTCCCGCTTCCTATTGATCCATCCTGAAGTAGGCGTTTCTGCAACGCGAAGCGCCGCTTTCTTTTCGTCGGCGACTTGCATCCATCGAAGTCGCTCTTGTTTGTCCTGATCGGTTATCACTTTGTCGATCTGGTCCAAGAAGAGATCGATATCGATCCCTCGACCTTGCAGTTCGGCTTTCAACTGATCGGATGAAAGGGCATCCGACTGTTGATCCAAACCGTCCAGTAGGTTCTCCATTGGGCCTTGTTCTTCATTCGTCATTTTATTTTCCTTCATGTAAACGCCGCTGCAATTCTTCGAAGCTTGTAACTCCGAAAAACTTGGGCGCATATTTTGCTAATTTCCGCCGAAGTTCGTCAACGTTGGCGGCCGGGATTTCCATTATTTCACTTATCTCTGATCGCTTGAAGCCGGCGCTTAGCGCTTCAAGATATGCCTGCATTTCCTCGTCGCCGTTAAAAGAAGCTTTTATCGCCTCGACACAGCGCCGCTGGTCTTCGCGAAGCTCATCTCCTCGCAGTTTTTCGTCTGGCGTAAGAGCAATCTCTTCGGCGGCGATCGAAATTGGGTCAGTCGGATTTCCGTCCTCATCGGTTTCCTCGGTGTAGTCGACAATGCCGCTTCTATCCGAGCGCTTTTTCTCCGCGGATATTAGGCTATCCGTGACGGAATTAAGATTTTCGAGTAGTGACCTACTCGGATCGAACGTGCGTCTGCCGTCCATTAGCCGCATTAATGCCTCAGAGACAAAGTCTTTAGCTGTTTTATCGCCAACCATAACCTCATTTGAACCGGTGCATTTCGGCCGATACCCGCGCCAGATATACCGGCGAATTCTGGTATCCGCGTGAAGCACCGCCCGTGCGAACGTGTCCCGGTAACCGGGCTGCATAAGAGCGGCGCTTAGCGCAGGATTCATTCCGTTCACGAGTAGTGCTTCTCTCAGTACCCGCTCCACATGCAAAGTTTTTTGGAAAAGTTTTCCAAGAAATTTCGATTTTGGAGCGGAAGAAGGTGAGTGCGGACAACCCCGCCTCCTTATTAATCGTTATGAAGACTGAAGAAAGTTCGAAGAAGCACGAAGTCGTGTTTTTCATCGACAGGCAGCAATTCAAATCGGACCAGGACGACCTAACGGTTCGCACACTCTTGGTGGATTTCGCCAAAGAAGATCCGAGTCAAACAACGCTCGCGACCAAACACGGTAACGACCTACACAAATATACAAATCTCGACGAAGTCATCCACATCGAGAACGGGATGAAATTCGTTGTGCTACACAACACTCCGACACCGGTATCGTGATTTTCGGTCCTGATCGCCTAATCGCCGAACTCTCTGCATTGGGTTACGTGGTCGAGCGGGTCGCCGTGGGCGCCGAGGTCTTTGCCGTAATCCGCGATTACGAGGTGTTAGTTGGAATATTTGCGGGCCGCGTGATTGACCTTGGACTCCAGTGCACGGCAGACTTTCCGCGTAGTGTTCACTCTGCAATTCACGTGCGAGCTGAGCCCCAGTTGCTCGAGAAAAGTGATACGATCCCGAATGTGCGCAACATCATCGACAGCCCGCTGGGGTCGGATTGGCGGTACTGGAGCAACAACTTCGGTTGGAGCGGCAACGACGAACGATCCGCGCGACGGTTAATGTCACAAATCAACACAATTTTCGAGCGTGCGTGAACGACGTTTAAGCACAGCGCTGACGAACGAGCTCGACCAGGAGCTACAGCAATTTCTGATTCGAGAGGATGGTGACGAAGACCTGCTCTTTGGCCTTTGGACTCCGTCAAAGGGGGAAGAGCGCTTAACAGCATTGCTTCACACCCCGTTGTATCCAAATGATGGCGATCGACAGCGACACGGTAACGTAAGCTTTAATCCCCAATTCTTTGAACGGACGTGTCAGGAAGCAATGAAGGCCCGCTGCGGGATCGCGTTTTTGCATAGCCATCCCGGTCCCGGCTGGCAGGGTATGAGTCCAGATGACATCGTTGCCGAAACACGCATAGCTGGAGCGAGTGAGGCCCTGACGGAATTGCCGCTCCTTGGAATGACGGTATCAAACGATGGCGTCTGGAGCGCTCGAATGTGGCCTCACTTCCACGGCAAGAACTTCAAACGAGTCTGGTGCGAGTCCGCTCGCAGCGTTGGCCAGCGCATGAGAGTAAGCTTTACCGATGCAATCATACCGAAGCCTAGATTGCGCGAAATGTTTAGGCGCACGGTCACGGTTTGGGGACCGGAAAATCATGCGAACCTGGCGCGGTTACGAATTGGCATCGTCGGTCTCGGTAGCGTTGGCTGCATCGCTGCGGAAACGCTCGCCCGGATGGGTATGGAGCGATTTGTGTTGATCGACTTCGACGAAGTTCAGGAACACAATCTCGATCGCCTGCTTGGCGCGACCGTAGACGATATCGGCACGCTAAAGGTCGCCGTTGCAGCCCGGCAGATCCGACGATCATCCACGGCGAATCGCTGCGTTGTCGCTGAAGTTCCCTATAGCGTGGCCGAAAGCGCGGGATACACAGCGGCATTGGACTGCGATGTTATCTTCTGCTGCGTCGACCGTCCGCGAGCTCGCAAGATCCTAAATCACTTCGCGTACGCACACCTTATACCCGTGATCGACGGAGGTATTGATGTACGGTTCGGTAAGAACGAGGAGTTTGCCGGCGTTGATTGGCAGATCCAAACTGTCGCCCCAACGCGACCGTGTCTTGAGTGCATCGGCGCATTTTCGATGGACGACGCGTCAACCGAAGAAGCCGGCATGTTAGATGATCCGTCGTACATGCGCGGCTTGCCGGCCAATCACCGGTTTAAAAGGAACGAAAACGTTTTTCCATTTAGCGCCAACCTCGCATCGCTTGAAGTCCTTCAGTTTATTGAGTTGGTGACGCAAGCGGGGGGAATTGGGAACTTCGGAATTCAGCGATTCAGATACAATCCAGGCCACCTTGTGTATGACGTCGAAAAACGATGCAACGAACACTGCGACATCAATACCCTTGTGGCACAAGGAGATCGCTACTTTCATTTGCGTGGGAGAGATCATGCCGCCGAACGCGCGCGCGAACGACAGCGGGGTGCGCCTAATCGACGGCGGCCGCGAGCCGGAAGGTTTCAGCCGGTACGAATGATTTTGCGGCTGCTACTTGCGCGACTCTTGGCGCTACTTGAATAGCGTCAAGCAGCGCTACTTCATTCGATCGCAAGTCTTCACGAAAGAAAGTAAGAAACCAAAGAAAAGTAAGAGTTCGGAAGGATGAATTAGGAAACGAAGGATGCATCACTTCATTCTATTCCCGCATGCGCATCAAGCGTCGTCGAACTTTGGTTTGCGGTCGCTGATTTTCCGAAAGGTGCCCTCGGCGCGGACGTTGTGACCGAAGCCGCACTCCTCGCCCTGTTGCTCGACCTTCAATTTGCCGTTTGGGAGAAACGTCATCGTGATTTTGCAGTCGCCCGCTTCTTCCGGCACGAACACAGCGACATCGTTCTCGATCGTCGCTTCGCCTGACGCGTCGCCGAGATTTGCCATTGGGCCTGCTCCCGATTTGAACTCGTAAACGAGCGCCAACTGGACTTTCAGTTTGCCGTGCCCGAGCGCGAGGATTTTTATTTCACTCTTGCCTTCAACATCGCGATACGTGCCGTTCGCTTGGGCGGCGGTGACGCTGCGTTCGCCGGCAGTGGCGGTCGGCGCGAACAAAGCAGGAACGAGGAGAGCGAGAAGGACGACAAAGAATCGACGTTCGCAGACCGCCGCTACAAAAGAGGGCTCGGCCACGCGCGTGCGCTGCCCGATCATTTCATTCGGTCGAACGTCTTCTGGAGCGACTCCACACACGGTTGATAGCTGACTCCGAAAGCCTTCGCGAGCGGGGCGTTGATCGTTGAGAGTGCAGAACGGTTCATGTGCCGACGCCTTCGAGCTCGACCCGGCGCATGGTTTCGGTTCCGCCAAAGCGCTTTTGCGCATCGAGTATTTCCAAACCGACAAGTCTGCCCTCGCTATCGTAGTCAGCGGCGATCCCTTCAGTCAAATGTTTCGTCGTGACCGTGGTTTCGCGGAACGTGATGCTCAAGGCGTCCACCTCCGGGTCGTAGCTGATTTTCATTCGCTTGATACAATTACTTTCGCGCGGTAGCCCAATCGACGAAGAAATTCTTCGCAGTCCTGCCAGCGCAATCCAAATTCGGCGACATCGGCGAGACCAAGTCGTCCGATAATTTCAGTGAGAAGGTCGGTGTCGGCTTCGTCAAAGTCGGCGTCCATCATGGCGCGCTCGGCCCAATCGACCAATTCCGCCTGGCTGATCTTGCCGTGCAGGTAATCTGCGATTTTATCGGCGATGATCTGGCGGATGATTTTCATTTGTTTGGCGATTTTACAGCAGTTTGTGCCCCAAATCGACGGGAAACTTCTCGTGGACGGCGACGAGGCGACTGGTTGAATCGTAAATCTCCTGTGCAAATCGGACCGTGACCTCGCTGGCATCCACTTCTTTGATGTAAACAGCGCGTCCGCCGGCGCGCCCTGCGAATTCGCGAATGTATCTTCGGCCACCATTCGGTAATTCTTCCCAACGTTTGAATTTTCTTTCGTTCTGAGCGCGGGAAGCCATCGCGGCGAATCATAGCAAACCGTTGCGAAACGGAGAGGAAAAGTTCGTTTCGGCTAGCAGCCGACACCAACAGGCTAGCAGCCTGTGCTCCCCAATCACTTCATTTGGCATCTGCTTCTGGCATCGGCACACAGGTTGCAAGTTCAGCTACACCCCGAAAAGTCGGGTTGAATTCTGGCTGCCGAAATTTCAGAGGAATGTTGCGCGCGATCGCCTCGTAACGCGCACATTGCGCAAGGGTGGTTGGCGAGTCGTTCGAATCTGGGAATGCGATCTTGCCGCGAAGCAGAGGCAAGCACGTGTGGTGCGGCGCGTGAAAGCTGCGCTCAGCCGGAGTGAACGCGGCTGAACGCGGCATTGCATTCGATCAAATGTTTTCTGGAGAGGTTTCAGATCAGAAGCGTTGCCAATTTTTTCGCGCAAGTTGTCGATCTTTTTTTCCAGCGCGTTCTTGGTTGAGCGACCGCTGACAGCTGAGCGTTAAATCATTCTTTGACCGGGATCTGCTGCAGGCGGGCAGCTAAATCCGGCGGCGCTACAAAGGTGAATGCGCGGGCTGCTTTGCGCATTTCAAGCAACCCTGATTTGGCCAAGGCCATCAAATCATGTCGTGCAGTTTCATATACTATTCCATGACTCCGCCGATGGCTTTGGATAGTGTAGCGCGTTCCCGGATGGCGAAGCGCGTGTGTAATCAGCGCCTGTTGTCGATGATTGAGTTCGGTTGTCCCGCGCAAAGCTGCTTCGGTCTCGCGAAGTTCCTTGCTTTTTCGGTCGATGTAATCATGCAGGCTAGTGATTGCGCGCCGAATCACTTCGCATTGATAATGAAGAAAGTACGTGGCGTTATTGTCATCTGTTTCAGTGTATAAGAACGAGATGGCGTATTGCGCTGGCGCCTTTACCAGAATTTCAGAGATCGAGATGAATTCGAACAGCCAGTAGCCCTGCCGCAGCATGGACCAGTAAAATAGGGCCCGCGCCGTCCTTCCATTTCCGTCAACGAACGGGTGATCATACGCCAGCCAAAAATGAAGGAGGATCGCTCGCACGACCGGATGAATAAACCGGCCGTGCGGCTTGCCCACATCTAGTACGCTTCCGTTTGCAAATTGACATAGCTCTTGAAGACGTTCCTTAAGCTGTTCAGCAGGAGGCGGAGAATGAAAAATCTCGCCCGTGATGACGTCCTGGACAGTTATTTTTTCATCATTGCGCCTCAATCGGCCGGCTGCACTAGGATTGTCGAGCGTTCCGTCGGTTACCATCCGGTGCATTTCAAAGATGAGCGCTTCATCAAGTGGTCGCTGCTTCCATTCCGCAATTCGCTGCATAGTTAAATAATTATTCAGAATCATCCGCTCCCCGCGCGTCCTTGGGGGGCGTCCGGTGCGCAGCATTTCTTTTGCAGCCGCACGAGTGGTTGCGGCCCCTTCGAGTTGACTGCTGGTCAGCGCCTCTTGGAAGAGCGAATGCATAACGTACTGACTGCGCGTTTGTGGGTTTGCGATCGGATCTGGCATGCCGATGTTCCCACTCGCTCCGAGATCGATTTCGTGAAGCAGTCTAGCTAACATATCTGTGACGGCATAGCGGAATGGATTTCCTGCTGCATCACGCAACGGCACCTCTTTCAATGCTGGTTGACGAACGAGCTTGGTCGCGCCCCACCATTGCTCAGGTGTAAATCCGGTCGGCGGTTTGAGATGCCGTACCGTATCCCAATGACGGTATTTTCCTTCTGCCTCGCAGCGAACGGCTTCGCCTAACAATGCGGCAAGTTTGCTGGAGGGCAAACCAAGGATTTCGCGTGGCGAAATAGGGGGCGGCGATTTTGGACGTTTCACAACTACTAGCCTTTTACTAATTAATCCTAAATTAGTATTTAGCGCATGGGAGCCGTCAACTACTAAATTGGTAGATAGTGGGAGTAATTTAGTGGATAAATCCCGATCGTGCCGAACCCAATATATCGCGCTACACAACTTGGCGCCACAAGATACAGATGCGGAGACTCAATCCTTAAATCGACCAGCGCCGTCGACTTTGTCGGACAAATGTCTTCTGGAGTAATTCTCGCAACAGCCACGTGGTCGCCCAATTAGCGGAGAATTGCAAACGCTCGCGTTCTCGATTCGGTTGAAAGGCTTTTTGAAGCAACTCCGCAGACGGTTGATAGCTGAGAGTTGATCCGCCTTCGCCGGGCTCCGGCGTGACAGGTTGTTGAGAGAGGAGCAAGATCGACATCATTTCATTGTATTCCAGCATGCGCATCAAGCGTCGTCGAACTTTGGTTTGCGGTTGCTGATTTTTCGAAAGATGCCGTCGGCCCGGACGTTGTGGCCAAAGCCGCACTCCTCGCCATGTTGCTCGACCTTCAATTTGCCGTTTGGGAGGAACGTCATCGTGATTTTGCAGTCACCTGCTTCTTCCGGCACGAACACAGCGACATCGTTCTCGATCGTCGCTTCGCCTGACGCGTCACCGAGATTTGCCATTGGGCCTGCTCCCGATTTGTACTCGTAAACGAGCGCCAACTGGACTTTGAGTTTGCCGTGTCCGAGCGCGAGGATTTTTATTTCACTCTTGCCTTCAACATCGCGATACGTGCCGTTGGCTTCGGCGGCGGTGACGCTGCGTTCACCGGCAGTGGCGGTCGGCACGAAAAAAGCAGGAACGAGGAGAGCGAGAAGGACTGCAAGAACTTCGACCCCGAACGCTTTCGGGGCCGCTACAGAAGAGGGCTCGGCCACGCGCGTTCGCTGCTCGGTCATTTCATTCTGTCGAACGTCTTCACCAAGAAAGTAGGAAGCGTGAAGAATGCATGACGAAGGACAACGTTACCATCACTTTTTTCAGTCGAACGCACCGGCGCGGCTTTAACGTTTCTTGTATCCGAAGAAACCACGCCGCCGGATGATCTCGGCAACCCGCCACGGCGGGCAAGCTTTTCGGTGGCACCATCTTGTCCCAGGTTTCGTCCCCCGCGCGGCGATGCGCTTGAGCACGTCGCATGAAAATATCGGCAGATATTTGTTGGAAGTTCATCCGCCTTCGCAGGGCTTCGGCGTGACAGGCAAGATCGACATCATTTCATTGCGTATTCCCGGTTGTCGCGAAGATGGCGCTCGAAACGGACTCGTCATTTCAATAGAATCGCAGCATATGGGCGGGCTTGACATCGTTCGGAGTTGCAGCCGAAATGAGCGCCCGGTGAACACGGATTCGAGCGGGAGCGGCCAGATAGATGACATTAAAGGTCACCCGCAGGGCGAGGTTCGCGGGGCGATGAAGCTCGTCAAATTTCTCAAACGTCTTTTCTCCGCGGCTCCGGAGGGAACGGCCGCGCTGTTCTTCATTCAGATTTTCGCGACGCTCGGCTTCGCCGTTCTTTACTCGACGCTGGTCCTCTACGCGACGAAGCATCTGCAGCTCCCGGTGAAAGTGGCCACTACGCTGATGGGCGTGTTCGGCGC
>WNGF01008464.1_pt1 | contig 12093 bp, 12 predicted proteins | sample 5400641 | NCBI WGS metagenome assembly WNGF01 (sample SAMN13153371, study PRJNA577476) | soil metagenome | isolation source: 80 cm soil or saprolite under grassland replicate 2 | place: USA:California | collected 2016-06-15
TGCCAGTCACGGCACCGCCCGCGCAACCCTCCGCGGCGGTTGCGCCCTCGCGGCCGCCGACGAAGGCACCGGCGACGCCCACGGCCACAGCGCCCCCGGCGTCCGGGCCTCCGGGCTGCCCGCCGTCACTCGTCGAAACCACGTACGCCGCCCTCGGTAGCGCCACGTCGTTCCTCGGCGCGGCAGCCGGCCCCGGCTGTGACAACGCACTTTCGGGCGGCGGCAGCTATCGCGATTTCATGTTCGGGTCCATCTTTGTCAAGCCCGGGGCGACGGCGGGGTTCGCGCTGCAGACGGGACTACGCGATTACTGGCGCGGCCTCGGCGCCACGACCAGCCCGCTCGGGTACCCGACGTCCAATTCCGCGCTGCATACAAACGGCGACGGCGGCTGGTCGGCCACCTTCGAGCACGGGCGGGCGACGTGGTCGCCCGTGACGGGCGGCAGCAACTGCATCGGCCTGGCATGCATCAAGATCATCCCGCTGCAGACGTTCAACCTGGTGCCGATCCAGCCGATCCTGCCGATCTCGCCCTAGCGGCGTTCAGGCACCCGAGGCAGCCACCGAGCGGAGCGCCGGGATGACCTCGCGGCCGTAGACCTCGAGGGTCTCTTCCTCGTCGCCGTTCATCAGGTAAACGTTGAACTGGTCGACCCCGGCGTCGGCGAGCTCCCGGAGCTTGGCGATGTGGTCGTCGACCGATCCGAGCACGCAGAAGCGGTCGGTCACCTCGTCGCCGACGAAGGCCGCATTCGCCGACCCGACTTCCGCGTGGTGCCGATAGTCGTACCCGCTCCGGTTGCGGACATAGCCGGTGAGCGCCTCGGGCAGCTCCTCGGGCCGGTACTTGTTGACGAGGTCCACGACGTGATTGCTGACGAGGGCAGGAAACCAGCGCGTCCGCTCGCGACACAGCTCCAGGTCACCGATGTGCGCCGGAGCGGCCGCCTGGACCCGCACGGCGGCCGGGGGCCGGCCGGCAGCGCTCGCCGCTCGACGAACCTGACCCACGAACCACCGGACGAGGTCCGGATCGGCCAGCTGGAGGATCACGCCGTCGGCGACCCGCCCGGTCATGGCCAGGGCCATGGGCCCGTAACCGGCGACCCAGACAGGGAGCTTCCATTTGCCCGTCCAGGGCAGCTCGAGGTCGGCTCCCTCGTAGCTGACCGCGCGCCCCTCAACGAGATCCCGGATCACCGTGACGGCCTCTTCGAGGCTGGCCAGCGTCGTCGGCGGTTTGCCGAGCACGCGGCGTGCGGAGTCGCCCCGGCCGATGCCCAGGTCCATGCGGCCGCCGGAGATCTCGTCGAGAACCGCCAGGAGCGAGGCGGTGACGGTCGGCTCACGTGTGGCCGGGTTCGTCACGCACGTTCCCAGGCGCAGTCGCTCGGTGGCCTGGGCCATGAGGGTGAGCAGCGGGTACGGATCCCGCCAGAGCACATGCGAGTCGAACAGCCAGCCGTGGTCGAATCCGGCGGCCTCCGCCTGGCGGGTCAGCGCGAGCGTTCGTTCCAGCGTCTGATCGGGCTTGAGCGTGAAGCCGAACTGCATGAACTGGGCAACCTCAGTGCTGAACTGGAACCCGGTCTCCGAGATGCAAGGCGGAGGTCTTCGACGCCACTGGCCCGAGGGCTCAGGGCAGGACCAGGTCTTCGTACATGTCCGGCCGCCGGTCACGGAAGAACTGCCACGTCTGGCGGACCTCCTGGATCTTGTCGAGGTCCATGTCCCTGACGAGGAGCTCCTCTTCGTGCGCGTCCCCCAGCGCTCCGATGAACTGGCCGCGCGGGTCGCAGAAGTAGCTCTGCCCGTAGAAATCGTCGTCGCCGATGTCGGATTCGATGCCGACCCGGTTGATGGTCCCAACGAAGTAGCCGTTGGCCACCGCGTGGCTGACCTGCTCGATGCGCCAGAGGTATTCGCTCAGTCCGCGAGACGTCGCGCTCGGGATGAACACCATCTCCGCGCCGTTGAGGCCCAGGGCGCGGGCGCCCTCCGGGAAATGGCGGTCGTAGCAGATATACACGCCGACCTTGCCCACCGCCGTCTCGAAGACGGGATAGCCCAGGTTGCCGGGCCGGAAGTAGAACTTCTCCCAGAACCCCTTGACGTGGGGGATGTGGGTCTTGCGGTACTTGCCCAGGTACTCGCCGTCGGCGTCGATGACGGCCGCGGTGTTGTAGTAGATGCCGCTGGCCGTCTCGTCCTCTTCGTACATCGGCACGACGAGGACCATGCCGGTCTGCCTGGCCAGGTCCTGCATCCGCTTGGTGGTTGGCCCGTCCGGGATGTACTCGGTATAGGAGTAGTACTGGGGATCCTGGACCTGGCAGAAGTACGGCCCGTAGAAGAGCTCCTGGAAGAGCATGACCTGGGCGCCCTGCCTGGCCGCCTCGTGGGCGTGCTTTTCGTGCTTCTGGATCATCGATTCCTTGTCGCCGGTCCAGCTCGCCTGCAGGAGGGCCCCTCGAACCATTCGCGGCATCTCTCACACCTGTTGCTCAGTGCCTGTCAGGAAGGCCCAGAGCGTACACCGGCGCACGTCGAGCCGGGTGGCCGGCGGGGCTCGATCGCAACCCACCGTGAACGTGTGGCCTGAAGATCAGGGATCCGTCCCAGCAAAGGGCCGTCAATTCTCCCTGCAGCGGCGCGCGCGCGTCGGCCGTACGATGGCGCGGAAGAGGAGGGAAGGATGGACGAGCGGGTGCTGGACCGGGCCGCGGATCTGGCAAAGGAGTACCTGGCGGGCCTGTCCGAGCGGCGGGTCGCACAGCCCGTCGACCTGCCCGCACTTCGGGCGGCGATGGATGGGCCGCTTCCGGAGCATGGCGAGGACCCGATCGCGGTCATCGAACGCCTGGCGCGTGCCGCCGAGCCGGGCCTGGTCGCCTCGGCAGGCCCCCGCTATTTCGGGTTCGTCGTGGGCGCCAACTACCCGGCCGCGGTCGCCGCGGATTGGCTGACCAGCGCGTGGGACCAGAACGCAGGCCTGTACGCAACGTCGCCCGCGGCAGCGGTCGCCGAGGAGGTGGCCGGACAGTGGCTCGTCGAGCTGTTCGGCCTGCCGCCGGGCACGAGCTGCGGCTTCACGACCGGCGCGACGATGGCGAACTTCACATCCCTCGCTGCGGCCCGCCATGCCGTCCTCCGGTCCGTGGGCTGGGACGTGGAGGAGAGGGGACTATTCGGCGCCCCGCCGGTCAACGTCGTCGTCGGGGACCAGGCACATGTGACGATCTTCGCTTCGCTCCAGATGCTGGGACTGGGTCGGGGCCGTATCCACCGCGTCGAGGCCGATGCGCAGGCACGAATGCGACTCGATTCGCTTCGCGAGACGCTCGCGGGGCTCGGCGGGCCGACGATTGTGTGTGCCCAGGCCGGGAACGTGAGCACCGGCGCGTTCGATCCGTTGCCCGAGATCGCGAACGCGATCGCGGATCGCCAGGCCTGGCTGCACGTCGACGGCGCGTTCGGCCTCTGGGCCGCTGCATCAGCGGACCGCCGCCACCTGGCGGCCGGCCTCGACCGGGCCGACTCGTGGACCACCGATGCGCACAAGTGGCTGAACGTGCCATACGACTCGGGTCTCGTCTTCGTCCGCGACGCGACGGCTCATCGCGCCGCGATGTCGCTCGGGGCGGCCTACTACGTCGAGACCGCGGGCGCCGAGCGGGACAGCTTCAACTGGGTCGCCGAGTCGTCCCGGCGAGCCCGGGGCTTTTCGATCTACGCGGCGCTCCGGTCGCTGGGCCGGACGGGCGTCGCCTCGCTCGTGGACCGTTGCTGCGAGCTGGCCCGCAGGATGGCCGACCGACTGGCGGCGGCGGACGGGGTGGAGGTCCTCAACGACGTCGTCCTCAACCAGGTGCTCGTGCGGTTCCGTCGGCGGGATGGCGTCGGCGGCGACGCCGAAGCGGACGCGCTCACGCAGGACGTCGTCGCCCGGGTCCAGGCCGACGGCACATGCTGGCTGGGCGGCACGACCTGGCGTGGCCAATCGGCCATGCGCGTTTCCGTCAGCAGCTGGCGAACGACCGAAGAGGACATCGACCGGTCCGCCGCGGCGATTCTCCGCTGCGCCGAGGCGGCGGCCTCGGCTCGGGCGAGCGAGGCGGCGGCTTCGGCGGGCTCGCCCAGCTGAGCCGCTGGGCACGCTGAACCGGACTCAGGGCAGCTTGTTGAGGACGAGCTTGGTCAAGGCTACGGCATGCTCCTGGGCCTTGGCATCGGAGAAGGCGATCAGTTGCAGGGTGACCTCCGTATCGCCCTTGATCGTGTAGATCGCCCCGGCCGCGCCAACGAAGGCATCATCGCCAAGGCCCGGGATCGCCTGGCCCGAGATCCCGATGTTGGCAATGATCCCGAAGCTGGCGGCGCCCGATTCGGCCGGCGCGACGAGCGAGTTCAGGGGATTCTTCAGAAGGCCCATGAACTGCCTCGTCTCGAGGAAGTCCTGCTTGCCGCCGGGGCTCTTCACGTCGAGCTGCATGCCCCACCCGAAGTCGAAGGTCGGACCCGTGAGGTCGCCCTCGGCCGTCCACTCGCAGTGCGCGTCCCTGCCCGCGCCGGCCATGGTCGGCGTGCTGCCCGACGGCGCCGAGCCGAGGACAGACTGGATCTCCGCAGTGGTCAGCAGCGTACAGGGGTCGCCGCTGAAGACAGGTCCGCCACCGCCACCGGCGCCACCGCCGCCGGCGCCGCCGCCCGCGCCGAGGCCGCTGAGGCCGCATCCGGCGGCGAGCACGACGGCCAATGCTGCCACCGCGCCGAGGCGGGCGCGGCGGCCGCCGGCCGGATCGAACGCCGATCGGCGTGGCGCGGATGCGCCATGACCGGCTGAACGTCCCGCTGCATCCATCCTCGCCGCCTGCAATCCCCTCATCACCGGCTGACCTCCACCGCGGCCCCCGCAGAGGCGGGGATGGGCATTCCGCGCGGCGTGATCATACGCATGGGTCGTTGCCCGACGTCTTGCACGCCGTGACATTGCGTGGCTCGGCTGGGCTGCCTTTCGCCCCGACCGCTCCTCGCGTTATGGTTCAATGCGTCTGTTCGGGGTCGCACCGGGCGCGGCAGGCCGGTCGAGCCGCCAGCAGACCGAGGTTAAGCGCATGGGCATCACGACCGCACCCGGCATGACGGCCGAGGAGATCGTCCGACTCTCCCGACGGCACACGTTCTTCTCCTGGTCGATCCAGGGTGCCGTCGATCCGATCGCGATCGACCGTGCCGAAGGGGTCTACCTCTACACGCCCGGCGGGCAGCGGATCCTCGACTTCAACAGCCAGCTCATGTCGGTCAACATCGGCCATGGCGACCGTCGCGTCGTAGACGCCATCACGGAACAGGCGCTCAAGCTCCAGTACGTCCAGCCGGCCTTCGCGACCGAGCCGAGGGCCAGGCTCGGCCAGAAGCTGGCCGAGATCCTGCCGGGCGACATGGACAAAGTCTTCTTTACCCTCGGTGGCGCCGAGGCGATCGAGAACGCGATCAAGATCGCGCGCCACTACACGGGCCGCTACAAGGTCCTCGCCCGCTATCGCGCCTACCACGGCGCGACGCTCGGCGCGATGACGCTGACCGGCGATCCTCGACGCTGGGCCAACGAGCCCGGCCTGGTGGGCGTCGTGCGCTACCCGGACACGCACCGCTGGGGCGAGAAGGAGCCCCGGCCGGTCGACGAGAGCCTGCGCGGCCTCGAGGACGTGATCATGTACGAGGGACCGCACACGATCGCGGCCGTCTTCCTCGAGACGATCGTCGGCACGAACGGGATCCTCATCCCGCCCGACGGCTACATCGCCGGGGTCCGCGAGCTCTGCAACCGCTACGACATCCTCATGGTCGCCGACGAGGTGATGGCCGGGTTCGGTCGAACGGGGCGGTGGTTCGCGATCGACCATTGGGACGTCACGCCTGACCTCATGACGATAGCCAAGGGCCTGACGAGCTCCTACCTGCCTCTCGGTGCGGTGGCGATGCGTCACCACATCGCCGAGAAGTTCGAGTCGATGATGTACTACGGCGGCCTGACCTACAGCAGCCACCCGGTGAGTCTGGCCGCGGCGCTCGCGACGATCGGTGTCTACGAGGAGGATGCTCTGATCGAGCGCGCCGCTCGCCTGGGTCCCGTCATGCGTCGCCATCACGAGGCCCTCTACGAGCGGCACCCCAGCGTCGGGGCGCACCGCAACCTGGGCCTGTTCGGCATCCTGGACCTCGTCCGCAGCCGGGACCCGTACGTACCATCCACCCCATTCAACGGAACGAGTGACGAGATGAAGGCGATCGGCCGGTTCTTCCGCGACAACGGCCTGTACACGATGATCGCCAACAACTCGATCCACACGAATCCCCCGTTGACCATCACCGAGGCAGAGCTCGACGAGGGTTTCGCGATCATCGATCGAGCCCTGGATATCGCCGACCGCGGCGCGACCGGCTGACGGTCAACGACTGAACCGCCAGACCGCCGATGGCCAGCGCCACCACCAGGGCCCTGGATCAGGCGCCCGCAGCCCGGGCGATCGATCCATCGAGCCGGCGCCTTGGCCGGGGCCAGCGAGCGCTCGCGATCGCGGGACTCCTCGCGATCATCCTGTTCATCTGGGAGGGCGCCAAGTGGCTGGGCGGCGATCCCTGGCGCCTCGCCGGGTCGATCCTCGGGATGTCGTTCTCGTACGAGCACCACCCGCCGTTCGCCTGGCCCGTCACCAGCGACCTGGCGCTGCCTCACGTGTGGGACATCGCCAATGCCTTCGTGGAGCCAGCTCAGAGAGGCGGGCCGCCGCTGGGGACCGAGCTTCTCGGCGACGCGCTGTTCACGTTCCAGGAGGCCTTCGTCGGGTTCGTGATCGGTGCCCTGCTCGGCCTCGGACTGGGCATCGTGTTCGTCCACTCCCGGCGCCTGGAGCGGGCGTTGGTCCCGTATGTCGTCGCATCCCAGATGATCCCGATCGTGGCGATCGCCCCGCTCGTGGTCATATTCCTGCGGGTCGGATGGCTCTCCGTCTCCGTCATCGCCGCCTACCTGACCTTCTTCCCCGTGACGATGGCCGCGCTGCGCGGCCTGCGCGCGGCCGATCCGCGGGCCCTCGAGCTCATGCGCTCGTACGCCGCGCCGCGGCGCTCGGTCCTCTGGAAGCTCCGACTGCCCGCCTCGCTGCCGTTCCTCTTCGCTGCCTTCCGCATCAGCGCCAGCGCCAGCGTCGTGGGCGCCATCATCGGCGAGCTGCCGTCCGGAATCCCCGATGGCCTGGGCGGGGCCATTCTCAACTTCAAGCAGTACTACGTGTCGGGACCCGAGAAGCTTTGGGCGACGATCCTCGTCTCGGCCCTCCTGGGCATGTTCTTCGTCGGGCTGGTCATGGCCGCCGAGACGGTGCTGGCACGAGGCCGCTACCGGGCACTCCAGACATGAGCGGCGACGATCCGAGGAGAGAGGGCGCAGACGACGTCATGGCGGACGGTGACCCGACGAGGGACGGGGGGAGCGGATCGGCGCAAGGACGACCGGTCGTCGACATCATGGGGGTGGAGAAGGTCTTCGAGGCCGATCGGGGGCGCCTGACGGCGCTCCATTCGATCGACCTCTCCATCCGGGAGGGGGAGTTCGTCTCCCTCATCGGCCCCTCGGGCTGCGGCAAGTCGACGCTCCTGCGCTTGATCGGCGACCTGACGTCGCCCACGTCCGGGACGATCCTCGTTAACGGCAAGCCCGCCCGGGTCGCACGCCTTGGGCGCGAGTACGGAATGGTCTTTCAGGCCCCCGTGCTGATGGACTGGCGCACGGTCCAGGGCAACGTCGAGCTGCCCCTAGAAGTGATGGGTTACGACCGTTCGGAGCGCGAGCGCAGGGCGAGGGCCATGCTCGAGCTGGTCGAGCTCGCCGACTTCGATCGCGTCCATCCCTGGCAGCTGTCGGGTGGGATGCAGCAGCGCGTCGCCATCGCTCGAGCGCTCGCGTTCGATCCCAAGCTCCTGCTCATGGACGAGCCCTTCGGCGCGCTCGACGAGATGACCCGCGAGCGAATGAATCTCGAGCTCATGAACATCTGGCGCCGGACGGGAATCACGATCATCTTCGTGACCCATTCGATCCCGGAGGCTGTCTTCCTCTCGACCCGGGTCGTGGTCATGTCCGCCCGCCCGGGCCGGATCACGCGGGTGGCGGACATCGACCTTCCGCATCCCCGAACGGTGGAGACCCGCGAGCTCGAGCGCTACTTCGAGCACGTCACCGCCGTTCGGGAAGCACTGCGCCGCCACGACGCCGAGGCCGAAGCCGACGCCGGTGAGGGCTCCAGCGACAGCGGCGACAGGATTCGCGCGGAGGGCCTGACATGAGTTCCGCGGGCCCGCCGGCTGCCGCGCGGGCGAACGCCCGGGCGACGGACCGGTGACCGGCATTCCGGCCCGTCCGGGATATGGCTCGGCCTTCGCGACCCTTGGGTTCCGCGGGTTCCGTGACGCCGCCCCCGTCGTTGGCGTCTTCCTGGGCGTCGTCCTCGTCTGGGAGGTCGGGCTGGGCGTTCTTGGGATCCAGCAATTCCTCCTGCCACGACCCTCGGCCATCGCGGCCGCGCTCGTGGACCAATGGCCAACGCTGGTGGACGGCGTGACCTACACCGCGACGGAGGCCATCGGCGGCCTGGCCATCGGCGGCGTGGTCGCGATCGCGGTCGCCTTCGCGACGGCGCGCTGGACGGTTGCCCGTGAGTCGCTGTTGCCGGTCGCCATTGCGGCGAATTCGACGCCGATCATCGCCTTCGCCCCGATCACCAATAACTGGTTCGGGTCGGACAACCCGCTCTCCAAGATGGCGATCGTCGCGGTCATGGTCTTCTTCCCGATCATGATCAACACGGTGCGGGGCCTGACATTCGTCAGCCCGAGCTCGCTGGAGCTGATGCGGTCGTACGCGGCCAGCGAGTGGCAGATCCTGCGCCGAGTCCGGGTCCCGAACGCCCTGCCGTACGTCTTCACGGCGCTCAAGGTGGCGACCACGCTGAGCGTGATCGGGGCGGTCGTCGGCGAGTACTTCGGCGGACCGCGTACCGCTCTCGGTGTCTACATCTCGGGCGAGGCCACGCTGTTCCGCTTCGCCAACGCCTGGGCGGCGATCGTTCTCGCCTGCCTGCTTGGCATCGGGTTCTACGTCATTGCCGTCCTGGCAGAGCGGCTCGTCCTGCCCTGGTATGCGGCACTCACGAAGGGTGACACGTAGGCAGGATCGCTCCGGCCGCGAGCCCAGGGGACGATCCGGGATGGGTGGTGCAGCGGGTAGGATGCAACGATCAGGTGATGGGCTGACTGGAGGAGGAGTTCCGAGCATGAACGTGCCCAAGCGGGCCCTGGCCCTACTCGTCATCGCGGTCACGCTGGCGGCGGCCTGTTCCGGCCCTGCCGCGAGCACTGGCCCGACCAAGGTTCGCCTGCAGCTGAAATGGGTGGCGCAGGCGCAATTCGCCGGGTATTACGCGGCAGTCGACCAGGGGTTCTACAAGAACGAAGGCCTCGACGTCCAGATCATCCTGGGCGGCCCGGACATCGATCCCGTGCGTTCCGTGGCATCCGGCGGCGCCGACATCGGGACGACCTGGCTGCCCGCGATGCTGGCCGCCCGCGAGGGCGGCGCCGACGTTGTGGACATCTCCCAGGTCTTCCAGCGCTCGGGCACGCTGGAGGTCTCGTTCAAGGACAAGAACATCACCAAGCCGGAGGACTTCAAGGGCAAGAAAGTCGGGAGCTGGCTCGGCGGCAACGAGCCCGAGCTGTTTGCCGCCCTCAACAAGGTCGGCATCAACCCGGACGACAAGAGCCAGGTCTCGGTCATCAAGCAGGACTTCGACATGTCCGGGCTGCTCACCAAGCAGCTCGACACCGCCCAGGCCATGACCTACAACGAGTACGCTCAGGTCCTCGAGGCGAAGAACCCGGCGACGGGCCAGCTCTACCAGCCGAGCGACCTGAACGTCATCAGCTTCAACGACGTCGGCACCGGCATGCTCCAGGATGCGCTGTTCGCACGCGACTCCTGGCTGAAGCAGGGCACCAACGCCGACGTCGCGACGAAGTTCATCAAGGCCTCCTACCTGGGCTGGATCTACTGCCGTGACAACGCCCAGAAGTGCGTGGACATCGTCCTGAAGAACGGGTCGACGCTGGGCGCCAGCCACCAGGCCTGGCAGATGAACGAGATCAACGCGCTCATCTGGCCCTCGCCGAACGGTATCGGCACGCTGGACAAGAAGGCCTGGGACCAGACCGTCACGATCGCCACGACCTACAAGGTCCTCAAGGCCGCTCCCACCGACGGCGCGTTCCGGACGGACCTCGCTCAGAAGGCACTCGATGCGCTGGGAACGTCGGTCGACACCAAGGGTGCCGGGTTCCAGAAGCAGACGATCACCCTCAAGGCGGGCGGCTCCTGAGCCACGCTCGACGGCTGAACCATCGAGGCCGGCCCGTCGGGCCGGCCTCGCGATTCGCAGCGTCAATCAGGGCGGCGTTACGGTCAGCGTGCCAACCATGCCGTACGCCTCGTGGCCGGGCAGGTGGCAGACGAACGTGAGCGTCGTCGGCGTGCTGAACGAGACGGTCGTCTCGCGCGTGGTCAGCGCGTCGATCGAGACCTCCGTGGGCCGCCCATCGTGGTGCGCCTCGGTGCCGGTTCGGTGGCGCTCATGGAGCGCCGCGTCGCCGACGATCCACTCGTGGTCGATCGGGTCCGCGTTGCGCAGGACGAACGTGACGAGTCGACCGGCCGGGATCGAGATCGCGCTCGGCTCGTAGTGCGAGTGGTGGAGCACGATCTCGATCCGGAGCGGCCCGGCCGCGTTCCCGACTCCGCACCCGGCGAGGGCCGGGACGAGGGCCAGGAGGAGGGCGGCCAGGCACCGGAGTCTCATCGGAAGGTCATCGGCTCAGGCTGCCCTGCGCCGGGCGCCAGGCGGTGAGCCCGACGATGAAGAGCACGCCGAGCAGGATGACCGCCAGACCGAGGATGAGCCGGGCAACGTCCGCCGGAGTGGCGGCCGGAAGATCCGGCGGAGCGAAGCCGGCGGCGACGCGCGATGGCGCATCCTGGCCGCTGGCATCGATGGCCAGGTCGTATTGAAGGCTCGACGCCTGGGCGCCGACGGCGACCTTCGTCAGCCAGGCGGACGAAGGCACCCAGTCCATGCCCTTGTCCGAGCGAAGGTCGGACAGGAGGAGGTCCGTCGCCGCAGCGCTGTGGGCCAGCTGCAGACCGGGCGTGTCCGTGCTGGGCAGCAGCGCCGGCTTGCGATCGGTGAGCAGGAACACGTCCGCATCGACCCGCTCCTGGCCGTTCTTCCCCAGGGCGAGGATTCGAAGCGGGACCCAGGGGTTGGTCGTGGGGATCGTGATGTGGACCGGCGTCCCGTCGCCGATGGCCTGGCCACGGGCGGCCGCACGGGTCGGGTCGAACGCCGCCGCGAGGAAGATCGGGCTGCGCTTCGCGTAGAAGTCGAGCACCTCCGGTGCGTCGGGCGGCAGCCGGAAGCCGTGGTCCTTGGCCCACGTACCCACCTGGTCGGCCCCACCCTTGAGGACGGTGATGTCGAGCGCGTCGATCTGGCGCTCCATCAGGACCTCGGCCGAGTCGGCCGATGCCGCAGCCGCGAACACGTTGAGTGCGTCGCGGCGCTGCGGGGTCGTCTCGCGGACGAGCCGCTGCAGCGTCCAGTCGCCGCCCTTGACCACGTCGCTCGGGACGCCGGGCAGCGGGATGAGCGATCCGAATGCGCCGCCGCCGCCGGCGAACTCGAAGGCCGTGACGTAGTGCTCGACGCCATCGTGGTAGCCCGCGAACGTCGTCGTCCGCAGGAGGTTGACGGCGCCGTTGGGGCCGATGAGGCCGCCACAGGCGAGCGTCGTGCCCACGGTCATGAACAGTGCCACGAACGTGGCCAGCAGGAGGGTGATCAGTCGCCGCATCGCTCGAGCTCCCAGCTTGGGCCCGGCTCCATCGGGCCGGTGGTTCGCCCGTGACGCTCGATTGGTCGGCGCGGTTCCCTGGCCCTGTTCCGGGGCGTGTCGAGCGATGGCGCCCCTGTCCACCGGA
>WNGF01031835.1_pt1 | contig 12092 bp, 10 predicted proteins | sample 5400641 | NCBI WGS metagenome assembly WNGF01 (sample SAMN13153371, study PRJNA577476) | soil metagenome | isolation source: 80 cm soil or saprolite under grassland replicate 2 | place: USA:California | collected 2016-06-15
ATCGCTCCGACGAGAGGCTCCTCCCTCGTCCCCTGCAGGATGTGGTAGTCCTCGATGTAGCTGCCGAACGTCTCGAGATTCTGGAAGCGTTTCCGGCGCGCGGAGTCGTATGTCTCCCGGAAGACGTACATCTCCAGCTCCGAGCCCGCCCGCGCCTCGAACCCCATTTCCCGCGCGCGGTCGACCTGGCGCGCGAGGAGTCGCCGTGGCGCGACCTCGACCGTCCGCCCGCCGGGCTCGCCGACGACGTTGCAGATCACGATTGCCGTTTTCTCGAGCCAGGCAGCGCGTCGCAACGTCTTCCAGTCGGGAACGCACCGGAAGTCGCCGTAGCCCTCCTCCCAGCTCGCGAAGTCGTAGCCCGGGACCGGGTCCATCTCCATGTCGCAGGCGAGCAGGTAATTGCACGCGTGCAGGCCATGGGCCGCCACGTTCTCGACGAAGAAACGGCCCACGAAGCGCTTGCCCAGCAGACGCCCGTAGAAGTCCGGGAAGGCGGCCAGAACGGTCTCGATTTCGCCCGCTTCGACAAGCCGCGTCAGCTCCTGCTGTCCGAGCTTGCCTGGAACGGTTTCCGCTCCTGCCTTCATTTCCCCTCCGCGGCTCGCCGCTCCCCGGCGCGAGCGGGAGGCAAGTCTAACCGCTTAGAGCGGCGCCGCTGTCTCGGCAGCAGGGTAGGTTCCGAGCCGGCGCAGGTCCGTCGAGCAGCGCGCGAGCGCCTCGACGGCGCCATCCAGGTCTTTCTCGCGTCCCGGCGGGGCGACGGCGTCGAGATAGAAGAGGTACTCGAAGCGCGAGCCGCGCACGGGGCGGCTCTCGATCTTGGTCATGTTGATGCCGCGAAGCGCGAAAGGGCGGAGTCCCTCGAAGAGGGCGGCGGGTCGGTTCTGCACCCGAAAGAGGAGAGAGGTCTTGAGCGGACGGGAATCGCGGTTCACCTCTGCCGGGCGCTCCTCCGGCCGGGCAATCAGGAGGAACCGGGTGAAGTTCATCGGATCATCCTCGAGGTTTTCCGCGAGCACGACACCTGCGTAGACCTCGGCAGCGCGGAGACTGGCAATGGCCGCGGTGTCGCTCCGGCCACCGCAGATCACTTCTTGCGCGGCGGCGGCCGTGTCGTGGACCGCTAGGGCTTCGATCCCTGGGTTCTCCTGAAGAAACCGTTCGCATTGGAGCAGGGCCATCGGATGGGAGAGCACGCGGCGGATATCCTGGAGCGGGACTTGACGCGGCGCGATGAGCGCGTGGGAGATGCGGAGAACCGCTTCCGCCGCGACGGTGACTGTGTGCTTCGCCAGCAGGTCGTAGCAGGCATGAACGGACCCCGCGAGGGTGTTCTCGATCGGCACGGCGCCCCACCGGGCGCGACCCGAAGAGACGGCGTCGAAGAGATCCTCGAAGCGGGGTGTTTCCTCGATCACCGCGCGGAAGACCCTCTCGATTTCTCGAGGACCCAACGGGCCGGACGCGAGCTTCGCCACGTTGCGAAGCACGTCATCCTCGCGCTCGGGCGCGTGGATCGAGAGGCCCGATGCCCTCTTGGCTCGCCCGATCACGGCCGCCACCTTCGCCCGTTCGATCAGGAGCCGGGCCAGGGCCTCGTCCAGCCCGTCGATCCGTTCACGGAGCCGGCGGAGGCAGAGCGTCGCGCGGGGGCCGGCCGCTTCGGGCCGAGGAGACGCCAGCGTGCGCCCCTCGAACGGCACGCAGCGGCCCAGCTCCCCCATCAACGCGGAGAACTCCTCGGGTGTCAGAGACTGCTCGCCGTCGGACAGCGAGAGCGCGGGCTGCGGGTGGACCTCCACGATGAGGCCGTCCGATCCCACTGCCACCGCCGCCTTCGAGAGAGGCCGGATCAAATGGCGCAGGCCGGTGCCGTGACTGGGGTCGACGAGGACCGGCAGATGCGTGGCCGTCTTCAACCACGCGACTGCGTTCAGATCGAGGGTGTTGCGCGTGGCCGTCTCGAAGGTCCGGATGCCTCGCTCGCAGAGCACGACGTCCGGATTGCCGTGACAGACGATGTACTCCGCCGCGAGTAGAAACTCCTCGATCGTCGCGGAGAGTCCTCGCTTCAAGAGGACCGGGCGCCCCGCCGCTCCGAGCGCCTTGAGCAGCGCGAAATTCTGCATGTTGCGCGCGCCCACCTGGAGCATGTCTGCCGAGGAGGCGACCAGAGGCACATCTTCCGCGCTCAGGACCTCGGTCACGACTGGCAGGCCGCTCTCGCGGCCGGCGGCGGCAAGGAGGCGAAGCCCTTCCCGGCCCAGTCCCTGAAACGAATACGGGGACGTTCGCGGCTTGAACGCCCCGCCGCGCAGCAGGCGCGCCCCGGCCTGCGCGACGGCGCGGGCGGACGCCCGCACCTGCTCCTCCGTTTCGACCGCGCACGGGCCGGCCGCGACGACGAATTCCTCTCCCCCGATTTCCACGGCTCCGACGCGGACGCGCGTGGTCTCCGAGCGGCCGTTGCGCGCCACGAGAGGGTACGGCGCCGCCGCCGATCGTTCCGCCGCCGGAATCCTCTGTTCTCCCAACACGGTTGCCTCCATCCTGGCGACCGGGGGAGAAGAAAAAGGCCCGCCCCCTCGGTCTCGAGAAAGCGGGCCTTCGAGTCTCTCTGTTTAAGACGGCTCTAGTCCGCTCCCTCGCGGTAATAAAAGTAGCGGCTAAAGCTCGTCGAAGTAGTCAAGCGGGACGAATTGTAGCACGCCCGGCTCCCGGAGAAGCCTCACTCTCTGGGACTAGCCCATCTTGCGCAATAAGCGGGGTATGGCGGCGGTAAGTTGTTGAGGATCAACGGAGGCGGGTCGTAGGTCTGTACTACATCGGCTCAGCGAAGGAGTCGGTGCCGATGCGTTGGGGCAGGTCGAGGCCGAGGCGGGCGAGGATGTCGGTCTGGAGGGAGTCTGAGTCGGTCGAGGGTCCGGTAGAGGGCGTAGGCGAGGAAGCAGACCAGGACGTGAGCGTTGACGCGGTTTTCCAGCTGGTGGTAGATGGGGCGGATGGAGAGGTCCTGCTTGAGGGTGCGGAAGGCGGCCTCGGCGTCGTTGAGCTGCATGTACATGGTCCAGAGGTCCTGCTCTGGGTGGTCCTTTAGGTTGGTGCGCAGAAGGTAGGCTCCTTCGCTGTGTTGTAGGAAGTCGGCCTTGGCCTGATCCTTCTGCCAGGAGAAGCTCAGGTGTTGGCCGTCTCCCTGGACGTGGAAGCTGTAAGCGCGGGCAACGCGGGAGCACTCGGTCTTGGCGCGGCCGAGGCGTTGGAAGAGCAGGTCGCGGCTGCGGAGTCGTCCTTTCTCAATTGCGGTCTGGAGCCGGGTGAGCCGCTCTTCCAGCTTCTTCTCGAAGCGGTCGTGGATGGCGGCCTCTTTCTGCCTCCGGTCGGCCGAGCGGCAGAGGATGAAAGTATCTTCGTCGCCGTTTGGCGAGGGGACCAGCTTGACCTCGATGCCTTCGCGAACCCTCTTCCAGTCATCCTCCAACAATGCGGCTTCCACCTTGCGCAACAGCGTGCGTGGAGTACCGACCAGGTAAAGCCCGCCGGCCTTGCGCAGCTGCTGCAAGTTCTTCTCGCTGGCCACGCCCCGATCGAAGACCCAGATGCGTGAGGCCTTGCCGTAGAGCGCCTCCATCTTGGACATCATCTGCTCCAGGGTGGTGGGCTCGGCCTGGTTGCCATGGAAGACCTCGTAGCCCAGAGGAAGGCCGCTCCTTGTCACCACCAGACCGATGACGATCTGCACGCAGTCGGGACGGTGATCGCGGGAGTAGCCCTGCTTGGCCGCCGGGTTGGCCTGGGCCAGCCCTTCGAAGTACGTGCTCGTCAGGTCATAGAGCAGGATGTCGAAGGACTCTGCGAAGAGGGTCCCCAGGCGCGCCTTCAGATGTCCCTCCAGCGCCGTCTTGTGGGGCAGCAGCTGATCCAGCGCCCGGTAGAGCCGATCTTTGTTGACCTTCTCCTCGGCCACCCCGCAGATGTCGTTGAGCGCCGTCTTCGGATAGAAGTTTTCCTCGATCGCCAACTCGCTGGAAGGCGCGATCAGCCGGGCTGCCACCAGGATGAATGCCATCAAAGGCCAGGGAATCTCTTCCTCCCCTCCCTTCATCCGCTCAACGAGCAACTCATCGAGCCCCAAAAGCTTCCAGAGATGATGAGCGAGAAAGACTTCTCCGAAATCGCGGGGCCTCTCCCATCGCACGCGATCCAGAACCACCTGGACGACACGCTCCCCGCTCGGGATCACAGGAGAATCGCTGGCAAACAGCTCCAACTGAAACTCCGTCCCCTGACCGTTGAAGACCGCGATCGTCCTGCGCCACGCGGTCTGGCAAGAACCATTGAGCTCGCCCAGGTACGCCAACGTCCGGTGCTGCGGCCCGCGATCGGTCCGCACCGATTCCACCAGCGAGAAGTACCGATGCTCCTTGCCGTCCTTGGCGCGCGAGTGAACTTTCAGAAACACGCAGACACAGAGTGCCTGCCACCAGGCCGCAAGGAAAGAGGGTAGGTCTGTACTACAAGACCTCGTGTGCCGGTGAAGTCAACCCTGCCTACTCTTCCGCACCGCCAAAAACGTCAAAATAACCAAAACCCAGGCCCGGCTGCGCAACTTCGGCTAGGAGAGTTTCTCGGTAATTGTCCGGCCCCGGTCGCGGCGCGCGAAGTCTCCCGAAGTAACCGAGGGAGGAGGCGCGCGCCGCGGGAGCGGAGCGGTTGCTCGGGATCAGGCGAACGATCGAGGCCGCATCCGGCTGAGTCGCTCGCCGGTGCGCCCGAAGGGCGCAGATCCCGCGCAAGCGCGGAGCGACGGCCTAGAGCGACGTGACGCCGGACTTGCTGTGGCGCAGGAGGACGATCGTGCCGACGATGACGAGCACGAGGCCGTCCATGACGAGGACGAGCGGCGCCTTGAGAAACGCCGCGAGGAACCCGGCGGTCAGGTTGCCCAGCGGCATCGCGCCACGGAAGGCGAGGGAGTAGACCGACACGATGCGCCCGCGCAGACGGTCTTCGACGTTGGACTGCACGAGCGTCATGAACATCGCGAAGACGACCATGAGCGCCGCTCCCGCGGCGAACAGGAGCGCGTATGACACAACGAGGTCGCGCGAGACGGCGAAGGCCACCATGAGCGCCCCGAAGGTCACTTGCATCGCGACTGCAAGAATGCCCTTGCGCCGCACGTGGCCGAACCCGGCGATCGCGATCGCCCCGAGGACGGCTCCGACACCGAACGCGGCGAGCAGGCCGCTGTATCCCTTGGCGTCCTTGTGGAAGACCTCGCGCGCGAAGACGGGCAGAAACGTCACGAGCGGCATCGCGCAGAAACTCCCCACGAAGGAGAGCACGATGAGTCCCCGCAGGGGTTTGGCGTCCCGCGCGGTGCGCAGCCCGGTCTTCAGACTCTCCATCACCGGTTCGGGCCTGGCCACTCCCTTGTCCAAAGCCCCGCGCTTCAAGACGAGCAGGGCCGCGATCACCGCGAGAAACGAGAGTCCGTTCAGACCGAAACAGGCCGCCGCGCCGAGCTTGTAGAACGCGATGCCCGCGAGCACCGGTCCGATGACGCGCGCCAGATTGAACTGGATCGAGTTCAACGCCACGGCGTTTCCCAGGTCTTTCCTGTCCACGAGCGTCGGAACGAGGGCCTGATAGGCCGGACCGCCGAAGGACTGCGCGAGACCCACGACGAAGGAGAGCGTCAGGATGATCCAGACATGGATGGCGTTTCCCAAGATTAAGGCCGCGAGCAGGAACGCCGAGCAGAGCTGTACGATCTGCGAGGAGAGCAGGATACGCCGCCGGTCCATCCGGTCGGCGAGCACTCCGCCGAAGAGGGAGAAGGCGAGAAACGGCGCGTCGCCCAGAAACGCGTCGAGTCCGAGGAGGAAGGCGGACCCGGTCATCGTCAGGATCAGCCAGTTCTGTGCGACCTCCTGCATCCAGGTCCCGACGCTCGAGGTGAAGGCTCCCGCCCACAGCAGCCGGTAGTCGCGGTAGGTGAACGCGCGAAACGTGCGCAACAACGGGGAGGTTCGCGCGGGAGCCGAACCAATCTCCCCGGCGCCGGCAAGTCCGCCCGCGACGGGATCGACTTCGGGCCGGCTCACTCCGGGGCGGGCGGGGTCTTCTCGATCTCCCCCGTCATGGGCACGAAACGCACTGGAAGGATGTCCTTTTCGCTGATCTTTCCGTTCTTGTCCTTGGAGAGCACCTTCAGCTCCTGGAAGAAGCTGCCGACGGGGATCACCATGCGGCCTCCCGGCGCGAGCTGGTCCAGGAGCGGCTGCGGGATCCGGTCGGGCGCGGCCGTCACGATAATCGCGTCGAAGGGAGCGTGCTCGCTCCATCCCCGATAGCCGTCCCCTTCCTTGACCATGACGTTGCCGTAACCGAGGCGCCGCAGACGCTCGCCCGACGCGCGCGCCAGCTCGGGAACGATCTCGATCGAGTAGACCTCTCTGGCCAGCCGCGAGAGGACGGCGCTCTGATAACCCGAGCCCGTGCCGATCTCCAGGACTCTCTCGCCGGGCGTGATTTCGGCGAGCTCCGTCATCAAGGCGACGATGTAAGGCTGCGAGATCGTCTGATTTCCGGCGATCGGCAGCGGGTGGTCTTCGTAGGCCTGCGCTCTCTGTGCGGTGTCCACGAAAAGGTGCCGCGGCACTTCCCGCATCGCGGCCAGGACACGCGGGTCGCGCACGCCGCGCGCGACGATCTGTGTCTCCACCATCCGCGCGCGCCGCTCGCCTTCATCGTCCCGCGTCACCGGAGTCACATTGCGGAGGGAGGCTTTCTGGTCGTTACAGGCGAATGCCAGGGGCGCGAGAAGAAAGGATAACGCGACGCCGCTCGCCCGATTCAAGGCACCTTCCCCGACGCCAGCCCCTGGCCGTAGGCGACCTTTCCCCCGACGAGCGTCAGAACGACCGGGACCCGGGAAATCTCCCGTTCGGCTGCGGCCATCGGATCGCGCGCGAACACCGTCAGGTCCGCCTCGAATCCCGGGGCGATCCGTCCTCGCCGATCCTCTTCGAAGGCCGCGTAGGCGGCGTCGGACGTGAAGAGCGCGAGGGCTTCTTTCCGCGTCAGCTTTTCCTGCGGACGCCAGCCGCCGGGCGGCCTGCCGTCCAAGTCCTGCCGCGTCACCGCAGCATAGAACCCGAGCAGAGGGTTCTCGGATTCCACCGGAAAGTCGCTGCCGCCGGCCAGCCGCGCCCCGGCGTTCTTCAGTTGCCGCCATGCGTACGCGCCCGCGACCCGCTCGGGTCCGACGCGCTCCTGCGCCCACGGCATGTCGGAGGTGGCATGAGTCGGTTGAATCGAGGCGATGACTCCTTCTCTGGCGAAACGCGGAATGTCGTCTAATGCGAGAACCTGGGCGTGCTCGATGCGCGGGCGCCGGGCTCCGGCAGGCGCGTCGGGCAACGCGGCCGCGGCCCCGGCGAACGCGTCCAGGCCCAGACGGTTGCCGCGGTCTCCGATGGCGTGGATCCAGAGCTGCCAGCCGTGCTGCCGGGCTTCGCGGGCGATCTCGTTGACGCGGTCCGGTCGAGTGACGAGGAGTCCTCGATTGCCCGGATCGTCCGAATAATCAGAAAGCAGCGGCTGCCGAGCGCCCCGTCGGCCAGGACCTTGATCGCCCGCACGGTCAGGAAATCGCTCCCTCCTCCGATGCGCTGGCCCCTCGCGAAGAACCCGGTCAGGTCCCTGGCCTCGTTCGAGACGGTGGCGTAGATGCGGATGGGAAGCAGACCCGCGTCGGCGAGCCTTCCGAGCGTCGCGATTTCCTCCGGCGCATAATGGGAGGCATCCTGCACCTGGGTGAGCCCGACCTTTGCGCAGGCCTTTGCCGCCACCAGGATCTGCCGCTCGAAATCCGCGAGCGAGGCGCGGGGCATGACCGATTGAACGAGATCCACGGCGCGATCGACGAGAACCCCGGAGGGAGATCCGTCCGCGCGCCGCACGATCCGTCCGCCCTCCGGATCTCTCGTCGCGCCGCCGACCGAAGCGGCCTTGAGCGCGGCCGAGTTGACCCAGACGGCATGCCCGTCCACGCGGCGCGCGACCACGGGGCGGTCCGGAAGGACGACGTCCAGGTCGCGGGCGTCTGGGAACTTTTCTCCAGGCCAGCGGTTCTGGTCCCAGCCCCTTCCCTGCGCCCAATTGCCCGCGGGCAGGCCGGCGGCGATCGCCCCGATTCGCCGGGCCGCTTCGCCGGCACTGGCCGCGCCGCGCAGATCCGCGACCTCCAGGGACTGTCCAAGACCCGCCAGATGACCGTGCGCGTCCGCCCAGCCGGGGAAGACGAAGCTCCCGGCCAGATCCACGCGCGCCGCGCCGGGTGCCATCCGCCGGGCGCGGACTCCGTCGCCGACGAAGGCGATCTTCCCGTCCCGTACGAGGATGTCGTGCTTCTGCGGCCGGGAATCGGCGGAGACGTAGACCATCGCCCCCTCGAGGATCAGACCCGGATCCGAAACGACGCCCGACGCGGAGGCGAGAAAAGACAGGATAACCCCGGAAAAGATCATTCGGGCATATTAGACCGAACCATGGTCGGGAGATGGAAGACGTAAGACGCGAGACGAAAGGTCCTCCAGACTCCTCTCACGTCTACCGTCTGCCCTCTACCGTCTGCCGGCTTACTTCCCCGGGTCGGCGCAAGAGCAGCAAGGTCTGATCGTCGTACTGCGGCATGCCGGCCGCGAAATCGGCCACCTCCGCGAGCACCCGGTCGCACAGTTCTTTCAATGGCGTTTCCCGCCCTCCCGCGACGAGCGTCGAGAGGCGCTCCAGACCGAACTCCTCCTCCTGACCGTTGACCGCCTCCGTCAGGCCGTCGGTGTAAACGCAGAGCGCGTCCCCGGGAGAGAGCGTGACGGACACCTCCCTCCAGGAGGCGTCGGCGAACATTCCGACAGGAACGCCGGTGGCGTTCAAACGCTCGATCTGTCCGGCGCGGCGAAGGAGGAGCGCCGGGTTGTGCCCGGCCGAGACGTAGGTCAGGAGACCGCTGTCGGGCTCGAAGAGGCCGAAGAAGAGAGTGAGGAACTTGCGCGTCGCGGCATAGCGCCGCAGATGCCGGTCGATGCGCGACACCAGATCGACGACGGTCCTGGCCTCGTCGATCTGCAGGTGCACCGCCGCATGCACGGTCGAAACGAGCAGCGCCGCCGGCACTCCCTTACCGGAGACATCCGCCACGAGGAAGCCCAGGCGGCCGCGCGAGAGCGGGAAGAAATCGTAGTAGTCGCCTCCGACGTGGCGGGTCGGCAGGTTCGCTGCGGCAAGCTCCACGCCCGAGACCTCGGGCAGCGAGCGCGGAAGGATCTCCCGCTGGATCGCCGCCGCGAGCTCCATCTCCCGCTCGATCCTCTCGCTCTCGATCGCCGCCCGGTGGAGGCGCGCGGTCTCGATCGCCGCCGCGGCCTGGTTGGCGAAGAGCGAGAGGAGCCGCGCGTCGGACGCGGTGAAGTCGAGGACTCTCCCATCACGCGATTCTTTGTCCGCCACGGCCAGCACGCCGAGCCTTCGCCCCGAGACCGAGATCGGCACCACCAGGCACTTCTGGCAGGACATCAGATGCACGCCGGCCGTCGGCACGGCCGCGGCCGCGTTGTTGATTACGGCCCCGCCTTCGGGCAGGTTCCATGAGGCGAACTCCTGCGCCGGAAGAAATTGCCCGCCGAGGTTTCGCTCGAGCAGAAGCCTTCCATCCTCGTGAAAAAGGAGGAGCGTGCCCTTGCCCGCGTCGGTCAAGGAGATGGAGCGGAAGAGAACCTCGTCTCCGAGCGACGCGATGTCCAGCTGTCCCGACAGGGAGAGGCCCAGGTCGTAGAGGGATTCGAGCTCGACCAGGCGCGTGCGGACTTCGAAATCCGCTTCCTTCACCAGACGCGAAAGACGGTGTGCGCCGAGCAGGCCGCCCAGAACGAATCCGAGAAACGCTCCGAGCTCGGCGGATTCTTCGGGCCCGACGCCGTCGAGTCCCAGGTGTCCGTGGACCTCTCCTTCGGCCGAGAGCGGCACCCAGAGAGCTCCGTTGCGATGCGTCGGGATGGCGGGACACGGATCGGGCAGATCGAGGCCCTCCAACCCGGAGACTCCCGCCACCGCCGCGCGGACCCACGCGTCTTTCTCCCGCAGATAGAGGGCACCGCCTCGCGCACCGCTCCAGGAAACGGCGGCTTGCGCCAGTCGGGCGAGCAACGGCCGGTCAGGACCTTGAAGCGGCTCCTCGAGCGCCTTCCAAAGTTGAGCGAGGCGCGACGCGGAAACGGCCGGGGCGTCTGTCACGCGGCGTCCGTCACGGAGAAGAAAGAGCCCCCACAGCTTCGGCCTCCGTCGGATAGATCGCGGCGTACTGGGCCAGACCCATGATCCGGAAGGTCTTGTCGATCGTCGGCGTCAGGCCACAGAAGGCGAGCCTGCCGTTCCGGTCCATGACTTTCTCGAGCACCTCGATCAGGATGGAGATGCCGATCGAGTTGACGATGCGGGTCCTTTCCAGGTTCAGGACGAGAGCGCGAGCGCCCGATTCCAGATGCGAATACGCCTGCCGCGCGATCTCCTCTCCCCCCTGGTTGTTGATGTATCCGTCGGTCGAGAGAATCGCCACGTCTCCGCGCCGCTCGGCTGTCACCCTGCAAACTTCGCTCACTTGTACTTCCTCATGAGGATTCGCGTCCCTCCTTCGCCGGACGAGATGGCCACGGAGTCCATCAGGCTGCGAATGATCTGCAACCCCCATCCTCGCTTCTGGCGCCCGGAAAAGGTCTTCTCCGCGGACGGCATCTCGACGGACGTCTGGTCAAAACCCCTTCCCCGGTCCAGGACTTCCACCTCCAGAAATTCCCGGGCGTTTTCCCGTCCCACCCGAAACGTCAGGTGGACGCGGTCGTCCCAGGCATGCGCGTGTTCGAACGCGTTGATACAGGCCTCCACCAGAGCGAGCTTGACCTCGTCGATCTTATCGCGGGGCATCTCGATGAATTCGCCGACGGCTGCAGCCTGGGCCGTCGCGACGATCTCCATGTCGGGCGCCACCGGGATGGTCATGGAGATCTCGCGGGCGCCTGTCGCGTCGAGGCTCATTCGGGCCGATTCGCGCCGTGCCATCAGTCGCTTCCGCCGCCTCCGGTTCCGCGGTCTCCCAAGCCGGATCGCGGCCGAGAGAATACTCCGTCGCGGTGCGCGGCCCGCATCCCGGCACACGTGACGCGAGAAACGTGAAGAGGCAGCTCTGTCACGAGGAACCGGCCTAAAACCGCAGGAAGAGCTGCAGCGCGGCAACCACGACTGCGGGCACCCGGCCGGAGAAAAAAAGAAGCGCCGCGGCGGCGATCTCGGCAAAGAGAAGCGGCCACCCGGGCGAGAGCGCCTGCGAGAGGTCGAGCGTCAGGGCCTGCACTCTTTTCATGTTCGTTCGCGAGAACGAACCGCAAGTCCCCTGCCATAGATCGCAGGCGCCGCACGAGGGAGATAACCCTTTGTGAAAAAAAGACTTGCGGGGAAACGACGGCAGAACCAATCATCGAGAGTATAGAGCCAATTCGACACATATCCCGTACTTTACAAATAAACTTGTATTGAGAACTCCTTTAAACAGAAAGTTTATAAGTGTAAGTGTGACTTTTTTATACTGCGATCTATCGTCCCAACGTCTTCTTGCGGTAGAGAGTGCGGCGGCTGATGCCAAGCAATCTCGCGGCTCGGCTCTTGTTGCCGCCGGCCATCTTCAGGACCGACCGGATGTGTCGCTCTTCCAGGGCTCGGAGGTTCGGCACTTCGGCTGTTTCCGTCCCGGGAGAGACCTCGAACTTCCCGGGGACCCGCAACGGGAGCCACTGGAGATCCTCCCGCCGGATCACTCCTCCGCGGCAGAGCGAGGCCGCTCCCTCCAGCAGGTTCTCGAGCTCTCGGATGTTGCCGGCGAAGTCATGCGCGAGCAGGGCCGCGAACGCGTCGCGGTCGATCGTCGGGACTTCCCGCCCCTCCCGCGCCGCGAACCGCTCGAGAAAATGGCGCGCGAGCTTCGGGATGTCCTCCCTGCGGTCGCGCAGCGGCGGAAGCGCGATCTCGACGAC
>WNGF01016042.1_pt1 | contig 12089 bp, 10 predicted proteins | sample 5400641 | NCBI WGS metagenome assembly WNGF01 (sample SAMN13153371, study PRJNA577476) | soil metagenome | isolation source: 80 cm soil or saprolite under grassland replicate 2 | place: USA:California | collected 2016-06-15
AAGAGCCGTGAATCGAGCACCTTCTTGATGAACTGCTTCAGCATCTGCTCGGTCACGGTGAAATCGGCGATGACGCCATCCTTCATCGGCCGGATCGCCGTGATGTTGCCGGGCGTGCGCCCGAGCATCTGCTTCGCCGCGAGGCCCACTTCCTGGATCACGCGCTTGCCGTTGGGGCCGCCTTCCTGGCGGATCGCGACGACCGAGGGCTCATTTAACACGATGCCCTTACCACGCACGTAGATCAGCGTGTTGGCAGTACCGAGATCGATGGCGAGGTCGCTGGAGAAATAACCCTTGAAGACTTGGAACATGAAGGCGGAACCCTGCGGATAGGGGGCAGCGCCGGAGGCCGGCGGCCTTGGACTCGGGAAAGAGCGTCGGCTCTTCGAAAATATGACAATATGATACCCTATCGCTCTGCTTCTGCACTGATTTTGCGCGGGAAACCGTGAGAAATCCGGGGTACCGCCACAGCGGCGCTCGGCGCAGGAAGTCCACTGCAATTGCGCAAGTGCGGTCGGGCCGCTTCCTTTCGCCGCAGCGCATCCATCGACCGTTTCGCCGCCAGTCCTCTCATGACGATTTCCCCAGCCGACGTCGCGCGCATCGCCCATCTTGCGCGGATCGAGATCGACGCCGCGCAAGCCGAGGAGATGCGCGCCAAGCTCGATGCGATCTTCGCGATGATCAACGAGCTCCAGGCGGTGGACACGACCGGCGTGGTGCCGATGGCGCATGCGCAGGATGTGATGCTGCCGTTGCGCGAGGACAAAGTCACCGAGACGAATCACCGCGCGCTCTATCAAAGCGGCGCACCCGCCGTCGAAGACGGGCTTTATCTCGTGCCGAAAGTCATTGAATAGGTCTGGCGTCGAGCGTCCAGCGTCCAGCGTCCAGCGTGAAGACCTGCTTGCCGACTCCAGACTCCGGTTTGCCGGACCACACTCGCCGCTCGACGCCGGACGCTCGACCATGATCTCTTCATCCATCACCGAACTTTCGCACGCGCTTCACGCGAAGCGCTTTTCCTGCGTAGAGCTGACGCAGGGCCTGCTCCAGCGCATCGCGAAAGTGAATCCGCGGCTCAACGCGTTCATCACGCTCGACGCCGAACGTGCGCTCGCCGATGCGCGCACCGCCGATGCAAGGATCGCGTCCGGCAGCGCCGGCCCGCTGACCGGGATTCCGATCGCGCACAAGGACGTGCTGATGACCGCCGGCATGAAGACGACCTGCGGCTCGCGGATGCTCGCGAACTTCATCGCGCCCTACGACGCGTTCGTCGTCGACGGGCTGAAGCGTGCCGGCACCGTGCTCGTCGGCAAGACCAACATGGACGAGTTTGCGATGGGCTCGTCGAACGAGACATCGCACTTCGGCCCGGTGAGGAATCCCTGGAACGCCGATTACGTGCCGGGCGGCAGCTCGGGGGGCTCGGCGGCAGCGGTCGCTGCCCGGCTCGTCGCGGGGGCCACCGGCACGGACACCGGTGGCTCGATCCGCCAGCCGGCCGCGCTCTCCGGCATTTGCGGGATCAAGCCGACGTACGGCATCTGCTCGCGCTACGGGCTCGTCGCTTTTGCATCGAGCCTCGACCAGGCGGGTTCTTTTGCGCGGACCGCCGAAGACTGCGCGCTGATGTTGAACGCCATGGCCGGGCACGATGCGCGCGACTCGACCTCGCTCGATCGCCCGCGCGAGGATTACACACGCGATCTCGCCGCGCCGTTGGCCGGACTGCGCATCGGTTTGCCCAGGGAATATTTCGGCGCCGGGACCGATGCCGATGTCGCCCGCGCCATCGACGCAGCGATTGTGCAATTCCGGAAGCTCGGCGCAACGACGGTCGAGGTCGGTCTTCCCAACGTGAAGCTTTCGGTGCCGGTCTATTACGTGATCGCGCCGGCCGAGGCGTCGTCGAACCTGTCGCGCTTCGATGGCGTGCGCTACGGGCATCGCGCCGCCAAATACACGGACCTGGCCGACATGTACAAGAAGTCGCGCGCCGAAGGTTTCGGCGCCGAGGTCAAGCGGCGGATCCTGACCGGCACCTATGTGCTGTCGCATGGCTACTACGACGCCTACTACCTTAAAGCGCAGCAGGTGCGGCGTCTGATCGCCGACGATTTCAAGAGCGCGTACGAGAAGTGTGACGTGATCATCGGCCCGACGGCTCCGTCGGCGGCGTTCCGGATCGGCGCAAAGACCGGCGATCCGGTGCAGATGTACCTCAACGACATCTTCACCGTCGCCGCCAATCTCACCGGCGCTCCGGCGATGTCGATCCCGTGCGGCTTCGACGGGAATGGCCTGCCGATCGGTCTGCAGATCCAGGGCGACTATTTCGCCGAAGCGAAGATCCTGAACGTAGCGCATCAATTCCAGCAGGCGACCGACTGGCATCGGCGCGCGCCGGAGGTTTGAAGACCTTGAACCACGAAGGACACGAAGGTCACGAAGGAAAAGCGGATGACCCTATAATCGACGCACGGGTTTTCGCAGACTTTCTTCGTGCTCTTCGTGGTGAATGCTTTTGTGGCTGACGCAGGCGCTGAATCATGAAATGGGAAGTCGTCATCGGGCTCGAGACGCACGCGCAGTTGTCGACGGCGGCGAAGATCTTTTCGGGCGCCCCGACCGCGTTCGGCGCCGCGCCGAACACCCAGGCTTCCGCCGTCGACATCGCGCTTCCGGGCGTGCTGCCGGTATTGAATCGCGGCGCGGTCGAGCGCGCGATTCGCTTCGGCCTCGCCGTCGGCGCGACGATCAACAAGCGAAGCGTCTTCGCCCGCAAGAATTACTTTTATCCCGATCTGCCCAAAGGCTACCAGATCAGCCAGTACGAGATCCCCGTCGTGCAGGGCGGCGAGATTCCGATCGTGTCGCCGACGCGCGGCGAAATCAAGGTCAAGCTTACGCGCGCGCATCTGGAGGAAGACGCGGGCAAAAGCCTGCACGAAGACTTCCACGGAATGACCGGCATCGACTTGAATCGCGCCGGCACGCCGCTGCTCGAGATCGTCTCCGAGCCCGACATGCGAAGCGCGGAAGAAGCCGTCGCGTACGCCAAAGCACTCCATGCGCTGGTGCGCTGGATCGGCATCTGCGACGGTAACATGCAGGAGGGCAGCTTCCGCTGCGATGCGAACGTGTCGGTTCGCCGCGAAGGCGAGACAAAGCTCGGCACACGCGCGGAGATCAAGAACCTCAACAGCTTCCGCTTCCTCCAGCAGGCGATCGAATTCGAGGTGCGACGCCAGATCGAGCTGATCGAGGACGGCGGTACCGTCGTGCAGGAAACGCGGCTCTTCGACCCGGACCGGCACGAGACGCGGTCGATGCGCACGAAGGAAGACGCGCACGATTATCGCTACTTTCCCGATCCCGACCTGCCACCGCTCGCGCTTGACGACGCGTGGATCGAGCGCGTTCGCGCCGCGATGCCGGAACTGCCCGCGATGCGTCGACTGCGCTTCGTCGCGATGTCCCGCGCGGACTTCATCGAAATCATCAAGCGCCGATCCGGGCTCGAACAGGAAGACATCGGCGACGAGCTCTTCGAGGAGAGCTTGCCGGAGCTCCAGGCGAGCGCGCTGCTGCCGACCTACGGGCTTCCGCCCCAGGACGCAACGACGCTCGTCGGCAGCCGCGCGATGGCCGATTATTACGAGCATGTCGTGCAAGCGGGCGACATCGATCCGAAGCTTGCTGCGAACTGGGTCCTGGGGGAAGTTTCGGCGGCGTTGCATCGCGCTGAAATCGACTTCGACGCGATTCCGGTCGGACCGGCGCAACTCGCCGGGCTCCTCGCGCGTGTCAAGGACGGTACGATCTCCGGCAAGATCGCGAAGGAGGTCTTCGACGCAATGTGGGCGGGCGAAGGCGATGCCGACGCGATCATCGCCAACCGCGGGCTGAAACAGATCTCCGACGAAGGCGCCCTCGAAAAGATCGTCGACGAAGTCATGACGGCGAACGCGGCCACCGTCAGAGAATTCCACGCCGGCAGGGAAAAAGCCTTTAATTCGCTCGTCGGCAAGGTGATGGCGGCGACCCGGGGCAAGGCCAACCCGGCGCAGGTCAACGCGATCCTGAAGCGGAAGCTCGGGGTGTAACTGTCATTCCCGCGAACGCGGGAATCCAGTGTCTTTCGTTGAACGTCACTGGGTCCCGCCCCGATTACGGTCCTCGGGACAGGCTCTGCGCGGGGACGACGATCAACCATCTACTGCATCAGCGCCTTGTACCGGATCCGGTGCGGGCGCGCCCCTTCCTCGCCCAGACGTTTCTTCTTGTCGTCCTCGTAGTCGCGGTAGTTGCCCTCGAAGAACACCCACTTCGCGTCGTCCTCGGCAGCGAGAATGTGCGTCGCGATCCGATCCAGGAACCAGCGATCGTGCGAGATCACGAGGACGCTCCCTGCGAATTCGGCAAGCGCATCCTCGAGCGCGCGCAGCGTCTCGACGTCGAGGTCGTTCGACGGCTCGTCCAGCAACAGCACGTTGCCACCTTGCAGCAGCGTCGCCGCGAGATGCAGCCGCCCGCGTTCGCCGCCGGAGAGCGTGCCGACGATCTTCTGCTGGTCGGGTCCCTTGAAGTTGAAGCGGCCCAGATAAGCGCGCGAGGGCATCTCGAAGCGGCCGACGGTCAGGATGTCCTGTCCGCCGGAGATCGCCTGCCAGGCAGTCTTGTCGTTCGGTAGCGCTTCGCGCGACTGATCGACGACGGCGAGTTGCGCGGTGTGGCCGATCACGATCTCGCCCGCATCGGGCTTTTCCTTGCCGGTGATCATCCGGAAGAGCGTCGTCTTGCCGGCGCCGTTCGGGCCGATCACACCGACGATGGCGCCGGGCGGCACCTTGAACGAGAGATCGTCGATGAGCAAGCGATCGCCATAGCCTTTGCGTACGTTCGTGAACTCGATCACTTCGTTGCCGAGCCGTTCCGCGACCGGGATGAAGATCTCCTGCGTTTCGTTTCGCTGCTGGTGCTCGTAGGAGGCGAGATCGTTGAACCGCGTGATGCGCGCCTTGGCCTTGGCCTGCCTGCCCTTCGGATTCTGCCGCACCCACTCGAGCTCCTGCTTCATCGCCTTGATGCGCGCGGCTTCCTGTTTCGCTTCGGTTTCCAGACGCGCTTCCTTCTGCTCGAGCCACGAGCTGTAGTTGCCTTTCCACGGAATGCCGTAGCCGCGGTCGAGCTCGAGGATCCATTCGGCGGCGTTGTCGAGGAAATAGCGGTCGTGCGTCACCGCGATCACGGTCCCGGGAAATTTCTGCAGAAACTGCTCGAGCCAGTCAACGCTCTCGGCATCCAAATGGTTCGTCGGCTCGTCCAGGAGCAGCATGTCGGGCTTCGACAAGAGCAGCCGACACAGCGCGACGCGGCGCTTCTCGCCACCCGAAAGGTTCGCGACCTGCGCGTCCCACGGCGGCAGGCGCAACGCGTCGGCGGCAACTTCCATCTGCACGCCGGCGTCGGCGCCCGACGCCGCGATGATCGCCTCGAGCTTCGCCTGCTCCGCGGCGAGCGCATCGAAATCGGCACCCTCCTCCGCATAGGCCGCGTACACCTCGTCCAGGCGTTTCTGGGCGCCCAGCACGTCGCTCATGCCTTCCTCGACCGTTTGCCGCACGGTTCGGGCAGGGTCGAGCTGCGGCTCCTGCGGCAGGAAGCCGATGCGCAGGTTCGGCATCGGCACCGCTTCGCCTTCGTACTCGCGATCCTCGCCGGCCATGATCCGCAGCAAGCTCGACTTGCCCGAACCATTGAGGCCGAGCACGCCGATCTTGGCGCCGGGAAAGAACGACAGCGAGATGTCCTTGAGGATCACGCGCTTGGGCGGAACGATCTTGCCCACGCGGTTCATCGTGTAAACGTATTGCGCCATCGGTGAAATGCGCCGTCGAGAGTGGAAGACGCGATTATCGCAGGTGGCGGGCCCGTTCCCGCCGGGCGAAATCGGGATAGGGGGCGGTCAAAGGTGACCGCGCCCCTCCCACACCACCCGGCATGCGGGTCCGCACCGGGCGGTTCGAGAAGTTGAGGTCACGAGAGACGCGGCACGCCGAGGCGGTCGAAATAGCCAATGGGCATAATGCGATTCAGCTCGTAGCGGCTGTTCCGCCACCAGCGCCGCGCGTTGTCGGCAATCCGCAAGGCGTGCTCCCGGCTCGCGCCGAGCGCACGCAGCTCGCGGTACATTGTCGTGCCGCGTCGCCACTGCTTGAGTTGCACCGCGCGCAGCCGATGTCGCAGCCATTCGTCAAGTTCGCGCATCACCCGCGGCGTTTGGGCCAGCCGGAAGTACGCCTTCCAGCCGAGCATATAGGTCCGCAGATCTTGCGTCACCTGCTGCATGCTGCGTCCACCGTTGCGCTTGGTCAGCCACCGGACCCGTTGCTTGAAGGTCGCTTTCGCCTTGACCGCGACCGCCCGTTTGACTTCGCCTCCCGGTGCCTGCCAAAAGGCAAACCCGAGGAACTTGCGTCCAAAGGCAGGGGCAACCGCACTCTTGGCTTCATTGACCCTCAAGCGAAGCTTCGCGTAGCGCCTTCGCAACCACGCCATCACCCGCTCGCCCGCCCGTTGACTGCGCACATACACATTGCAGTCGTCGGCGTAGCGCACGAAGCGATGGCCGCGTTGTTCCAGCCCACGGTCGACTTCGTCGAGCAGTACGTTGGCCAGGAGCGGCGACAAGGGTCCGCCTTGCGGCGTCCCCTCGAACCGCTCCTGCACCACGCCGTGCACCATGATTCCGGCTTGCAGGTAGCGGCGAATCAACCGCAGCACTGCTTGGTCGGCGATCCGCTTACCCAGCCGGTCCATCAGCACGTCGTGATTGACCCGATCGAAGAACTTCTCCAAGTCCACATCGACCACCGTCCGGTAGCCCGCCTGCACGTACGCTTGGGCACGACACACCGCATCGTGCGCGCGCCGATTCGGCCGAAACCCGTAACTGTGATCCGAGAAACTTGGATCGATCAGCGGTTGCAACTCTTGCAGCAGCGCCTGCTGGATCAAGCGGTCGGTCACCGTCGGAATCCCCAACTCGCGCATCCCGCCACCGGGCTTGGGAATCTGCACCCGGCGCACCGGACTTGGCCGGTAGCTGCCCGCGAGCAGTTGCTCCTTCACCTGCGGCCAGTGCACCTTCAGGTGCTCCGCCGTCTGCCTTACCGATAATCCGTCGACACCGGCACTGCCAGCATTGGCCCGGACTCGTTGCCAAGCCCGAACCAAGTTCTCTCGTGTGAGCGCCTGTCCCAGCAATGACGCTCGTCCCAAGCTCGCTTGCGCCTGTCGTACCGGCTCCGCTTCACCGCTGTCACCGGCGCGCGCGGCTTCACCGCGCGCGTTCGGCGACCGCTCCGATGGCTCGGACTTCTGGTGCCTAGCAGCGCCAATGGGCATGCGTGCGTGCTCTCCTTCTCGTTCGGCCCTTCGCCCGTTACGCACGGCTACTACGGCCTTTGCTGACTTCTCGCTCCGGCTCATCACCGTCGTCCTTTCGGACATGAGGCGAGATCTCCCCAGGTAAGAACGCGATCCTTCCCCGCACCACCGCCGGATTTACGCCGCCTGACCCTTGACCACAAGAGCTTCGCAGTTCATTGCCTGCTCGCCCTGGTCGGCGTCGCCTCGTATCCGATTCTTGTCCATCGGCTCGCGGTTTCGCTCCACGCTTCCTTCCCACGCTCGGTCGCCCTCACGCAGTTGCGTTTCGCTTTGCTCACTGTGGCCAGCTTGCAGGAGGACTCGCACCTCCAAGATCGCACCCATGCTGGGCGCACAATGGTCGGGGACTGCAGGTAATTTCAGGCCGCCAGTGCAACGGCCTCCGCAGGCTTAGCGAGATTGAGAATGAAATCCGCCGCCTGCTGTGCCTTGGTCGACGCGACGAAAATGGCGCGCGTGTCGGCACGTAACACTCGCAGCCAGCTCGACAGGTAGCTCGCGTGCTGCAGCTGACCATCGATGTGGCAGTGCGCAGAAAGGAAGGCCGAGCCAATCTCTGCGATAAGCTCTTCGGCGGCGTAGGCGTCGTCGCCGAAGCGCTGTCCCAGCTGCCGGTTGCAACGGCTGGCGTGACCGGTCCAGTGCGTTAGCTCGTGCAGCGCGGTAGCGTAGTAGTTCGCCGCCGTCGCAAACGCCGCCCGTGCTGGCAGCTGGATCGCATCGGTCCCCGGCTGGTAATAGGCCTTGGAGCCGCCATGCTGGATCCGGGCGCCGGAACCGGCTAACAGCGCCTCGGCCCGTGCGTCCGCGTCCCAGGTCTGCTGCGCGGTGGCGCAGACCGGCTCCGGCAAGCCGTCGATTTGGGCGACGTTGAACACGGTGTAGGCACGCAGCAGCGGAATGACTCGCTCATGGACCTCCGGCTCGTTCTCGTCGCGGTGACCTCCGGCGCTCGCTTCAACCTTGCGCAGCTTCCAGAAAACGACGGTCGTGCCATGCTCACCCTTGCGCACCTGTCCACCCAGCTCTATCGCTTGGCGGTAGGTCAGCCAGCGGTTGAGCGCGTAGCCGCTGGTCGCGGCCTCGAGCTCAAGCAGCAGGACATTGACGCCTCGATACGGGCGCCGCGTGCCGCCGTTCATGGGCAGCGTATCAATGCCGGTGGACCAGCACTTGACCCAAGGGGCCGTGCCCCGTTCCAACGCCGCGACGATGCGCGCCGTAGTTTTTGCGTAGAGATCATGGCTCATACGGTCACCCTTGCGAGGCGTGGATCTTGGGCGCGAAGCACGCCGGGATGCCACTGGTTCTTTCGGATGTAGCCGTACATCCGCTGTTGGTAGCGGACATACAGCGCACTGAAGACACCGCTGACGATGGCTGCCATGGCTCCGTCGGCGCTGCCGCCATGAATGGCGAGCCCGGAGCCGATGACGATGAGATGGATCAGCCACGGGTTCCCCATGAGCTTGGCGCGGCGCACCGGGGTGACGTCCGCCAGGAGCAGCCACAGGCCGACGAACACGATCAAGCCCCAGGTGAGCAACGACGGCGAGGCCGCCGACCGCGTAGAGCGCAAGAGTGATCCACGCGCCGAACGTGACTGCGACGGCGTAGACCCCCAAGAGTTGCAGGCCGATACCGGTGGTGACGGTGACGGCGCGAATCATTGCGCCCTCCGCACTACGCGACGAACATGAAGCTGCGAACGCCGACGCAAACGAAAGCGAACGGTATTGACCGCGTTGCTACAAAGATTCTGCGCAATGCGCAACGCAAGACGCAGCTTGCGCCGCTTGACCGCGTGTACGACGTCGCGGATCGAGAGGGTACGAAGGATGTAGGGCATACCGATCTCCTAAGAGTGATGAGCGGAATTCGCTCACGGAGAAACGGCTTGCCGCGCGCGCAGCGCGTAGCACTTAGACGAAGTACTTAGGGACCCCTATCGATTCACAACTTCGGATTCCGAACCGGCCCCCGCCCTTACTCAGGGCGGGGTGGAGACGTGTCGCACTCCTGTGCAATGCGAATTGAGGCGGTCTCCAAAAAAAAATAAAATTCCGGTGAGAGAATCACTCCTCGGTAAGAAGACGCCGAGCGAACTACTTAGCGCTTAGGGCGAGCACCGAGAACGACGGACGAAGTACTGCGCATGGGGTGCGTCATGTAGGACCGAGATCGGGCCACAAGCTGCGGTTCGCTTTACCCGCGCGGTTGATCGAATGGCGCCTGCGTCAGCAGGATCTCGTTTCCCGGTCCCGGAATCGCTCCCGTAGAGCAGCGTCCTCCCTCATTAACCAGCCGGATCATGTTGGTATTGGTGGACGCGTCCTACATGCAAATCAGCATGACGCTGATTCCCCCCGCGATACCTGTGGTCTACGTTGGGCTTGTATCCAATCATGCGACAAGCGGGCGTGTGATGAGCGAAATGTCCAAGCCGTTGCAGGTCTATGTCGTCGAGGACTCACAGATCACCCAACGGTTGCTCGCTTCTGCAATCGAGGAGGCGGGGGCGGAATTGAGCGGCAGCAGCGCCGACGCGCAAACGGCCATTGGCGATGTGTTTGCCCTCCAGCCGGATATGGTCCTGATCGACATCAGCCTGGCATCGGGCAGCGGATTCGATGTGCTGAAGGCGCTGCAAGACCACAGCCTCGCCCCAGGGGCAATCAAGGTGGTCCTCACCAATCACCCTTATATCGAATACAAGAATCTCAGCCTTCGCCTCGGCGCCGATCGATTCTTCGACAAGACTTTCGAGACACCACAAGCCTTGGCGTTGATCAAACTGGCCGCCACAGGGCGGAGCAGCAGCGCCTCGCCGCATTAATCCGCCCATCCGGACGTGGTGAACGCTACGCCGGAGCTACCGCACGAAATTCTCTGCGGAGGATTTCTGCTCCTCTGCCCCAACCCCGTGACGGCTCGCGTGACCGTTTTGTGATTGCCGCCAGGCGATGTACTGAGCGAATTCTCAGGCCGGTGATCGCGTTCTCGCCCTGCGAATGAATGTTTGGGACACCGTCGCTGGACGCGAACGGCTGCTTCTGGGCTACACGTACGGTCGCTTGGGGATCGTTTTCGGAAATTAGATTCCGTGAGCCGGACCTTCTGACACTGCGCGCACCAGATCCAGCGCTCCTCATCCGGAGTCGTTCGATCCAAATTCTTGGTATGGGGCGCGGGGTACGTCGTACTTGATACGAAGCGCTGAGTGCGAAGTGCTCGGTGCGAAGGATTTCGCACTTAGAACCGAGTGCCGGGCGCGTGTGTCGCAGACCTGCCACCAGTTGTCGTTGGCCGACGCCGCCTGGCCGACCGCTTCAGACGGTAAGGAGCCGGTCGCCGCCGCTGGGGGAACGCGAACTATCGACCCATACCGGGCATTGGCGCCGTGAGTAAGCAGACTGTTGGCTTATGCTCGGAGCCCCGTTGACTCGCCTTTCTGTCAACGATTGGGATAATCGCTTCGGCGACGACCTCGACAGTGAGGTCGGTTCTGGTGAGTGTCGATTTCTGCGTCGTTGAGGGCGCAACTCGCAGCCCGGCCGGCAGAACATGTACGATGCTTGGCCCAATTCCATCCCTCTGAAGGGCGAAACGATGGATCGAACCGCGATGCGCCTCGCCGCCACCCTCTTGTTCGTAGCCGCGAGCTCTGTCGCGGCCGACGAACCGAAGCTGCCGTACACGCCCAGCCTGGACGTGACCGCAATGGACCGTTCCGCCGATCCTTGCGCCGACTTTTATCAGTATGCATGCGGGGGCTGGCAGAAGAGCAACCCAATCCCGCCGGACCAGACGTCGTGGAGCGTGTACCGCAAACTGTCTGAAGACAACCTTGCGTTCCTTCGCGCTATCTTGGAGCAGGCCGCGGTGGCCAAAGAGCGGGACGCGGTGTCGCAGAAGATCGGCGACTACTACGCGGCGTGCATGGACGAGGCCTCCGCCGAAAAGCGTGGCGCGTCCCCGCTCAAGACCGGCCTCGATGCGATCGCAGCGGTAAAGTCCACCCACGAGCTCGTGCCCCTCCTCGTCACGTTTCAGCGTGAGTCCGTTGGCCACGGCGTTGTGTTCAACGTTGGCTCGCAGCAGGACCCCGACGATTCCGAGAAGGAGATTGCGAGCTTCGACCAAGGCGGCCTCGGCCTGCCGGATCGCGACTACTACTTCAAGGACGACGCGAAGTCGAAAGACAACCGCGAGAAATATCAAGCGCATATCGCGAAGGTGCTCGAACTCCTCGGCGATGCACCCGAGGCAGCGAAGCGGGGCGCAGTAGAGATCTTGCGCCTCGAGACCTCCTTCGCGGGGTCATCGCTGACGAAGGTCGAGCGGCGCGACCCGTACAAGATGAAACACAAAATGAATCCCACGGAACTCGACACGATGGCGCCGAACCTAGCGTGGAAGGCGTATCTCACGGAACTTAGGGCACCCGCCTTCGACACTGCCAATGTCACTGCCCCGGCATTCTTCGTAGAGGTGTCCAAGCGCCTCGACTCCGAGCCGTTGGAGCTATGGCAGAGCTACCTGCGCTTCCATCTGGCCAATGGTTACGCGCCGTACCTGTCGGCGTCGTTCGTGACCGAGGACTTCGAGTTCTACCGCAAGTA
>WNGF01008471.1_pt1 | contig 12088 bp, 8 predicted proteins | sample 5400641 | NCBI WGS metagenome assembly WNGF01 (sample SAMN13153371, study PRJNA577476) | soil metagenome | isolation source: 80 cm soil or saprolite under grassland replicate 2 | place: USA:California | collected 2016-06-15
GACGCACGCGAGCGCGATCGCCCAGCGGCGCCGCGCGCGGCCCGCGACGGCGGGCGTCGAGGGCACGCCGCGGGGAAGCTCGCTCCTCGCGGGCGGCTGGCCAGGGGAACCAACGGCTGAGGCGCGGTGAGTCGTCATCGTGCTCGGACTCATGGGCGGTCCATCCTCTGGTGGTTTCGGGCGATCATCCGTTCTTCAGGTTGCCCAGCGGTCGCAGCCTGACCACCGGGCGCATCATTCCCCTTTGTTCGAAGCAAGCCATCAGCCGGTCGATCGGCTCGGCCGACCGCACGGGCACCTCGTCACGCGCGAGGAGTCGGGCGCTCCTCCCGCGCGTCATCCGGAAGCGGGTCACCGTGCCGGTCGCGGCCGGCAGGCGATCGGCGTCGCGATGGCGCTCGATCAAGTGCCCCGCGCCGTGGTCGTAGGAGTTCAGGCGGCCCTCGACCTGGTCCGCGCCGATGCCGAGATAGGAGGGCACGTCGGCGGAGCCGGCGACGATCGTGGGGCTCCCCGCCTCGAGGCGGCAGGCGTTGTGGCGCGCCACCCAGCGTCCATCGCCGGCCGCGGCGACGCCGTTGTGCGCGACGTCGCAGAAGAATTCCGCGGCGAGGTCGGGGGAGATGGTCTCGCGCAGGCCGTCCACGATCGCGCGGATGGTCGCCGTCCGGTAGCCGTAGCCGAAGTTGGTGGCCGCGGCGAGAGCCCGGCGGACGAGCCGGCCCTCCGCCGAATCCGCCGGATACGGGGTCCAGGTGTTGCGGCGGAAATGGAGCGCCCATTTCCTCGCTGCGCTCCCGCGCCCCGCCCGCTGGGCGTAGTGGAACAGCAGCTTGGACGCCAGGTACAGGGGGACGCGCGCCGGCTGGAGCTTGAGCCGCCGCGAGTAGTGGTGGAGGAGCGTCGCCCCGAAGGGCCCGGGGCCCAGGTGGTACATGACGACGACCTGCCCGCGCTCGAAGCCCCAGCGCGCGGCCACCGCCCCATCCAGGATGCCGTCGACGACCTGGACCTCGAGGAAGTGGTTGCCCCCGAAGTTGAGGCCCATCTCCGAGCGGCCGAACCGCGTCGCGAGGAGCTGGAGCGGCACCACCTCCGCGAGCGGCGCGACCTCGTCGCTTCCGGGGACGCGGCCCCCGTCCTCGAACCGCCCGAGCACCGACTCCTCCAGGCCGTAACGCCGGAGCAATCCGCGCGCGCCCTCGGTCACCACGCGCCGCAGCTCCTCGCCCGAGATGCTGTAGCGGTTCGCGTCGAAGTAGTGGGCGGCGGAATGGGCGTTGACGCGCGTGAAGAACCGCTCGAGTCGCTCCGGCGTCATCTCGTCCGCGCGCAGGCCGGTCCGCACCACGCCCATCCCGTCGTTGATCGCCGCCGAGGTGAATTCGGGGACGACCACCTCGCGGGTCGCGATCGCGATGCTCGAGGGCACCTCCATCCGCGCCTTCCAGTGGAGGTCGGGCAGGGCGAGGACCGCGTCCACGTACGGGAGCCGCGCGATCTCCTCGAGCTTCTCGAGGATCGGACGCGGGGCGGATTCGCCCAGGGAGAGCGCCGTGAGCTTCCCCTGCGGCGGCATCGGCACCGACTCGTCCGCGAGCGGAGAGCCGGTCGCGAGCGCGGCGGGTTGGTTCATCACGTCTGGTTCCGCGCGCGCATGAGGTGTCCGGATCCGGGCAGCCCGAACGAGACGTAGACGCCGCGCAGGATCCGGAGCTCGTCGCGGGAGAACACCTTCAGGAGGAAGAGCATCGAGACGTAGATCACCGCTCCGGCCGCCGGCACGACCAGCAGGCTCCCCGACCGGAGCCCGGCGACCGCGAGGCCCATCACGGCCGCGGCGAGCGCCGGCCGGCCCAGCTCCCGGAACACGCCGGCGAACCCCAGGTAGCGGGTGAGGCTCTTCTGGCACATGACGAATACCGCGAGCTCCCCGCCGAGCAGGCCGGCGCAAGCCCCCCCGTATCCCAGCGACCCGGCCAGGGCCGCGGTCAGTCCGAGGTTGACCGCCAGCCCGAGCGCGATGGCCCGGAGGTAGGTGCGCTGGGAGTCGAGCGCCGTGAGCACGTAGCGGGAGGTCAGATTGAGGAAGATGAGCGGCAGTCCGAGGCTCAGAAGCTTGAGGGCCACGCCCGCCTGGGCGAACCCGCCGCCGTGGAACAGGAGCGGGACCACGCGCTCGGCCAGCAGGCACAGGCCCACCGCGAGCGGCAGCGCCATGATGAGCTGATACTTGATGGTCTTGCGCAGCACCGGTCCCACGCCCTGGGGGCCGAGCTGGGCCCGCCGGGACAGCGACGGGAACGCCGAGATGCTGAGCGCCGAGGAGATGAAGCCGAGCGGCTGCGAGAGCATGTAGCCGACGTTGAAGTAGGCCACGTCGGCGTTGGTCGAGAGCGTCTTGAGGAGGAGCACGCCGATTCTCCCGTAGAGCACCACGGTGAACATCGCGAGGCCGAAGGGCAGCCCCTCGAGCACCAGGGATTTGAGCCGCCGCCACTCGGGAGCGAACACCGGGACGTACAGGGTGCGGGCCAGCAGCGCCGCCGCGACCCCGACGCGCAGCACGAAGGCGACCGAGGCGGCGCCGAGCGCGAACGCCACCGGGAGCCTCAGGGCGGCGCACAGCCCGATGCCGGCCAGCCACACGAACTGGCTCACCAGCAGCACCGTTCCCTCCAGGTCCTGGCGGTCGTGCGCGCGGAAGAACCAGACGCCGATGTCCTGGCTCATGTCGAGGAGCCCGGTGGCGGTCACCAGGATCGTCAGCAGGGCCGGAAGGGGGGCGAGGACGGACGAGGCGGTGACGGCGACCAGCAGGAGCAGCGTTCCCGAGACGATGCCCTTGATCAGGATCGCGTCGCCGAGGAAGCGCGCTCCCAGCGCACGGTCACGCGCCACTTCGCGGGTGATGATGGCGCCGACGCCCAGGTCGCTCAGGCTGGCCACCAGCGGAACCAGGGCGTAGTAGAACGCGTACTGGCCGTAGCCGTCAGCCGCGAGATAGCGCCCGAGGAGCACCATCCCCGCGACGTTGATGAGCGCGCTGAGCGCCTGGGCGCCCAGGCGGAGCGAGAAGCCCCGCCCGATCACCGTCGCCGTCCCGTCCCGGTCCAGGGACTCACCCTCCCGCCACGCGCTGCCCGCAGGCTTCATCTCGACGCTCCCGATTGATCGACCATGGACCCCGCCGTCACGCGCCGGCCGCCGCGAGGCGCGACCCGCGCTCCTCGAGCGCCGGCGCCGGGCTGGAAGCCCGATCGGGCGCCGGCCTCCGGGCCCGCGCCGCGGTCGTGCCCGCGGCTTCGGCGAGCGCGCACACCATCGCCAGCAGCAGCCAGAAGTGCCTCAGGTGGAGCCGCTCGAGCGTGAATGAATGCGCCACCGAGCAGGCCAGCGCGCCCGCGAGGCCGGCCGCGAGCGCGCTCGCGGCGCGGTCGGCGGTCCCGGCCCGGACGCGGCCTCGCCACCCACTCGAGATCTTCCAGAACGCCTGACCCAGCAGGACGAGCAGCGCGAGGGCCGCCAGGGGTCCGCGCTCGATCGCATAGGCCAGGTAGTCGTTGTGGGCCTCCTTCGAGTACATCGAATTCGGGCGCTCGCGCTGCTCGACCGAGAGCGTGACCCAGCGGCTGTTCCCGGGGCCGAGCCCGAGGGGCGACCGGGCGTAGGTCTGCTGGAGCTGCCCCCAGATCTTGAGCCGGCCTTCCTCGCTGTGCTCCAGGCGCGCCGCGAAGCTGTGCTCGCGCAGTCGCCGGAGCTGGTCCTCGCCCAGGCCCGCGCCGGCGTTCAACCCGAACGCCGCGAGGAGCACGCTCGCGGCCAGGAGTGCCGCGGCCGCGAGCGCGGGAGCCGGCAGGCGCAGGGTCCGGGCCCGCACCAGCGCCCAGACCGCGAGACCCGTCGCGAGCGAGAGCGCCCCGCCGATCGACTTGGTGGCGGCGATCGCCACCAGCAGCACGGCGATCGAGCCCCAGCGGACCACGCGGCCGAGGTGTTCGCTCAGGCTCAGCACGATGAACAGGCTTAGCCCCAAGTAGTCGGCGAACATGTTGGGATTGGAGAATGTGCCGATCGCGCGCATCCCGCGGGGGCCCAGCATCTGAAGCGGCGACACGTGCCCGTGCAGGGCGATGGCCCCGAGCCCATAGAGCGCCACCGCGTCGGCGACCCACATCCAGGCGAGGCGCAGGCCGATCAGATCGCCGCGCCCGCTCATGACGTTCACGAGTACCACGAACCACAGGTAGAGGTACGCGTCCTGGACCATGGCCAGCACGCTGGCGGAGACGGATTCCGCGTTGACGACCGCCACCAGACTGCCGATCGAAATCACCAGCACGGCAGCGGCGAATGGCGCGCGCAGCGGGCCGCGTCGCACCAGGAACGCGGCCGCGAAGCACCCCATGGCGATGAGATTGAACGGGTCGAGGATCGAGAGCTGCGCGGGCCCGGTCGGGACCACGACGGGCGCGAGCGCCACGGCGAGGAGGAGGTAGACGCCCCAGCCGTCCGGACCCCTGGAGGCGCGGGGGGCAACATTCCCCCGGCTCATCTCGATCATCCCCGACATCGGCTCCTCCCCGGCGCGGCCGCGTGCGCGGCTACGCCGGCACCCCCGCGAGGGTCCGCACTGCCGCGGGCAGGCCGCCGAGGCCGGCTGCTTCCCCGACCGCGCGCACCAGATTGCGCAGCTCCAGCTCCTTCTCGGCCTCCGTGGCGTTGCTCGTCGCCATCAGGATCTTCGGGTGCGCGGTCCTCCAGATCTGCTCGTTCTCGTTGAGCAGCGTCTCGTAGAGCCGCTCGCCGGGGCGCAGGCCGGTGAAGACGATCTGGATGTCCTTCCCGGGCCGGAATCCGTAGAGGCGGATGAGCGCCTGCGCCATGTCGAGGATCCGAATGGGCTTCCCCATGTCGAGCACGAACACCTCGCCGCCCGTGCCCAGCGTCGCCGCGTGCAGGATGAGCTGCACCGCCTCGGGAATGGTCATGAACAGCCGGGTCGCGTCGGGATGCGTCACGGTGACGGGCCCGCCCCGCTCGATCTGCTCGCGGAACAGCGGGATCACGCTGCCGCTGCTCTCGAGCACGTTGCCGAACCGCACCGTGCCGAGTCGCGTCGGGCCTCCGTTCTGCAGGCCCTGGACGGTCAGCTCGCCGATGCGCTTGGTCATCCCCATGACGCTTACCGGCTCGACCGCCTTGTCGGTCGAGATGAGCACGAAGTGCTCGGCGCCGTGGCGCACCGCGGCCTCGGCCACGGTCCGGGTCCCGAGGACGTTGGTCTTGAACGCTTCGCGCGCATTGCGCTCCATCATGGGGACGTGCTTGTAGGCGGCGGCGTGGAACACGAACTCGGGCCGGTGGGCCGCCATCGCCCGGTCGACCCCCTCCGCATCCGTCACATCGCCGATCACCGGCTCCACCTCCGCCCCGTACCCGGCGCGCCGGAGCGATCGTTCGATCTCGTACAGGCTGTTCTCGTGCTTCTCGAACAGCACGACCCGCGCGGGGCGGCAGGCAGCGATCTGGCGGCTGATCTCCGATCCGATGGATCCGCCCGCGCCCGTGATGAGCACGCGGCGCCCGGTGAAGGCCGCCGCGAGCCCGTGGGTGTCCGAGCGGATGGGCTCGCGAAACAGCAGCTCGTCCGTGTCGAACTGCCGGATCTGGTCGTGGATCTCCTTCCCGACCAGCACGTCGCCCAGATCGGGCACGACCCGGAACGGCTTGCCGGACTTGCGGCAGATGTCGATGACCTGCTCCCGGTCGTCCGCGGGGTCCGAGGAGCTGGTGATGATGAGCTCGTCCGGATCGCTCTTGCGGACGATCGCTTCCAGGTCGTCGCGGCAGCCGAGCACCGGGACGTTGTGGATGCGCATGCCCTTGAGGCCCTCGTCGCCGTCCACCAGGCCGATGACGCGGTAGTTCGTGTGCCGGTTGCTCACGATCTCGCGCAGCACCGGCTCGATCGATGCGCCCGAGCCCACGACCAGCACCTTCTTGGTCAGCAGCGCCTCGTTCTTGAGCCCGTCGTGGAAGCGGCGGGCCATGCGGATCGCGCCCAGCAGCCCGATGCAGAGCACCCAGTCGAGCACCACGACCGCCCGCGAGTAGGCGTGAAAGGTCGGCACGGCGAACGCGACCGCCCAGAAGGTCAGCGAGCTGAGGGTGGTGGCGGCCACGATGCTCTCGAGGTCCTTGAGCCCGGCGTAGCGCCACAGCCCGCGGAACAGGCCGAATGCGTGCGCCCAGGCCAGGCGCAGGAGGACGACGATCGCCACGGTCTGGAGGAACAGGTCGTATTCCTTGGGCGGGATCGCTCCGTCGAATCGCAGGACGTAGGCGAGGGCGTTGGCGGCCACGAACAGCGCCCCCTGGGCGAGGACGACAAGCAGGACGCGGCAGCGCCCCAGGCGCTCGAGCACCCAATCCAGGGCCTTCGCGGGATAGGTCAGGTAGACCAGCGTCGCGGCGATCAGCCTGAGGTCGTGGAGCAGCGACGCCTCGCGCGCGTACTGCTTGGCCATCCGGATCTTGTCCGGCAGGATGACGTGGACGTAGGTCTCCTCGGGATCGGGACTGCGCGCCAGCAGGTCGGACTCGTGCCGGTAGACGATGGACGCGACGTCGGTCACGCCGGGGCGGGCCTCCAGGATCGCGCGGTAGTCCTGGTGGTAGCGCTTGACGTAGGGCTCGAGCTCGGGCCGCGACCCCACCAGGCTCATGTCACCGCGCAGGACGTTGAAGAGCTGGGGCAGCTCGTCGAGCTTGGTCTGCCGCAGCAGGTGTCCGATGCGCGTGATGCGCGGGTCGCGCCCCACGGTGATGCCCGGGCCGAGCTCCTCGGCGTTCGGGACCATGGTGCGGAACTTGAGGATGTTGAACGGCCTGAAATGCCGCCCCATGCGCCGCTGCTTGAACAGCACCGGGCCCGGGCCGTCGAGCCGGATGAGGATGGCGACCAGCAGGAAGAGCGGCGCCAGGACAACCAGACCGGCGGCCGACAGCAGGATGTCCAGGCTGCGCTTCATCGTCGGTTCGCCTCCGTGGTGTCCAGGACCGCGGCGATCACGTCCTCGACGTCGTCGTCGGTCATCTTGGCGTAGATCGGCAGCGAGATGATCCGCTGGAACGCCCCGAACGCGTTCGGGAAGTCGGCCGGCGCGTAGCCATAGCGGTCGCGGTAGTAGGGGTGGATGTGGAGCGGGATGAAGTGGACCGAAACGCCGATCTTCCGCTGGACCAGCTCGCGGATGAACGCGTCGCGGTCGATGCGGAGGGCATCCAGGTCGAGCTGGATGACGTAGAGGTGCCAGGCGTGGCTCGCTTCGTCGCGCACCTGGGGCACCTGGATCTCCGCGCGCCCCGCGAACGCCTCATGGTATTTGCGCGCGATCTCGCGCCGGCGGGCGTGGAAGTCGTCGCAATGCTTGAGCTGCGGGATGCCGATCGCGGCGGCCACGTCCGAGAGGTTGTACTTGAAGCCCGGCGCGAGCACTTCATAGGACCAGGAGCCCGCCTCGGTGTAGCGCTTCCAGGCGTCGCGGCTCATGCCGTGCAGGTGCATCAGGCGCACCCGCTCGGCGTAGCCGTCGTCCTCGGTGGCGATCATTCCGCCCTCGCCCGTCGTCACGTTCTTGGTGGCGTAGAAGCTGAAGCAGGTGATGTCGCCGAGGGTGCCGACGAGCCGCCCCTGGTAGCGGGTCGGGATCGCGTGCGCGGCGTCCTCGATCACTTTGAGCCCGCGACGCTTCGCCACCTCGAGGATGGCGTTCATGTCGCAGGCCTGCCCGGCGAAGTGGACCGGCAGGATGGCTTTGGTCCTCGGGGTGATCCGCCGCTCGATCGCCCGCGGGTCGAGGTTCAGGGAGTCGGGCTCGCAATCCGAGAACACCGGTCGTGCCTTGAGGTGCTCGATGACCGCCGCGGTCGCGGTGAAGGTCATCGGGCTCGTGATGACCTCGTCCCCCTCGCCCACGCCGATCGCCTCGAGGGCCAGATGGAGCGCCGCCGTGCACGAGTTGACGGCCAGGGCGTGCCGGCAGCCGATGTAGCCCGAGAAGGCACGCTCGAACTCCTGGACCTTGAGGCCGGTCGTCAGCCAGCCGGAGCGCACGCACTCCATGACGCCGTCCAGCTCTTCCTGGCCCACCAGCGGTGCAGCGAACGGCAGGAACTTCTCCCGGACCCGGACCGCTCTCTGGGTACTCATCGTCGGATCGTTGCTCCTCGGCGGGGGCACCTCGTCCGGTCTCACGACCGGCCGTAGGCGCCGTAGTAGTAGTAGAGCGGATCCTTGCGATCGACCGACACGTGGTTCAGGACCGCCCCCAGGATCCGCGCTCCGTTCTTGATCAGCTGCTCCTTGGCCCGCTGGATGATCTGGACGTCGAGCCCCTCGGCCTTCACGACCATGATCACCCCGTCGACGATCCGCGCCAGCGATTCCGTCGGGCTCGCGACGGCGACCGGCGGCGAGTCGATGAGCACGACGTCGAACGCCGCGGACAGGTGGTGGAGGAGGCTCGCGAACGCGGTCGCGGAGCCGCTGTCCTTGAGGCGGGTCGAGTGGGCGCCGCTGGTCATGAGCTTGAGGTTCTCCTGGGACGTGTCCCGGAGGTAGCCGCTCATCTGGCTCGACAGGTAGGGCTGCCGGAGGAAGGTGCCGAACTTGCCACGGACGTAGTCATCGATCCCGGTGCCGTCGAGATAGAGCGTCTGCCGCCCCGCGGAGGCGGCAAGATAGCCCTGGGCCGCTTCGACGAAGGTGCAGGACGGGCGCCGCAGCATGAGGATGCGGCGCAGCCGCTCGTCGAACTGGGCGCGCAGGGCGGCGCGGAGGTCTTCGGTCTCGACCAGCCCGAGCGTGACGACGACGTCACCGAACGGGCGATGGACCTCCCGGTGCGTGCGGAGCGCGCTTTCGAGCCGCTCGGGGCTCAGGTGCCCCCGGTCGGCGAGCCAGCGCCCGATCCGCCGCTCCTCGGGGGCCGGCTCCTCGGCGATGCAGGCCACCGCGCCCTTGTGAAGCATGATCGCGTACGCCTGCTCGTCCTGGGCGACCGACAGCCGCCCGCTGCGGCCCTGGACGCACAGCAGCTCGAGCCAGTCGCCGAGGCCGAACTGCTGGGGATCCTCCTTGATCGGGTCGAAGTGGTGGATCTCCTCGATCAGCTCGCCCAGCCCGCGGCGGTTGTCGAGGCCGAACAGCGTGTGGAGCGTCGGTCTCATCTGGTCCGTGTCGACCAGCACCACGCTCGTCCTCCCGGAGCGCGCGAGGGCGCGACCGAGCCCGGCCGTGATCGTGGACTTTCCCTCGCCGGCGCCGCTGCTCGTGACCAGCAGCTTGCGCTTGCCGTCGGCGGCCAGGCGCCGCACTTCGTCCGCCAGCGAGTCGAAATATTCGTCGAGCGGCTCGAGCCACTGGCTCGATTTCTTTCCCGCCTGGTGATCGGATTTCTGGATCATGCGCAATCGTTCCTCGTCCGGGGCCGGACCGCCGGGCCCCGTGGTCTACTGCTGGCTCCTCGGGATCATCCCGAGGATGGGAAGCTCCAACACCTGGGTCACGTCCCGCGGCGTCTTGACGGTTCGCCTCAGGTACTCCGTGAGCAGCGCGAGACCGGCTCCGCTCATGAGCCCCACGATCAGGCCGAGGGCCAGATTCAGGGCTTTGCGCGGGCGCACCGGCTCGGGGCTCAGCGTCGCCGCCTCGACGATGTCGACCAGCGGCTGCCGGACCTCGCCGCCGATCTCGACCTCCTGGACCTTGGCCATCAAGAGCGTGTAGAGGTCGCGATTCGACTTGAGCTCGCTCTCGAGCGCGGTGTGCTGCCCCTGCCGGTCGTTCGTGTCGCGCAGCTCGTTCTCGCTCTGGTCGATCGACGCCCGGAGGCTGTCCTCGCGGCCCTTGAGCATCGCGTAGTCGGCTTCCAGCGTGGCGACGGCCTTGTTGAGCTCGGTCCGGATGTTCTCCTGGGTGGACTGGAGCTGGGATTCCAGCACCATGATCCGCGGGTGCTTCGATTTGTAGACCTCGCGCGCGCGCGCCAGCTCGGTGCGGGTCTGGAGCAGTTCCTTGTAGAGACCCTGGACGCTCTCGTCCTGGATCGGGAGCCCGTCCGACGACGCGAGGCCGTCCTTGAGCGCGGCGCGGACCAGGTTCAGGCGCGCCTCGGCGGCGAGGCGATCGGTCTTGGCCTTGAGGTAGGCCTCGTTCAGGTTGGCGATGGTCTCGCTCAGCTGCTTGAGCCGGCCGTCGAGGACGCTCAAGCCGAGCTGGTGCGAGCTGTAGAGGATCCGCTCCGATCCCTCGATCCGCCCCCGGACCTCCTCGAGCTGCTGGCGCAGGTAGACGAGCCGATTCGAGTCGGCCTCGTTCCGCTTGCGCTCCTCGTAGGCGACGAAGCGGTGGGCGAGCGTGTCCGCGATCGCCTTCGCGATCCAGGGTTCCCAATGGTCCACCTGGATCGTGACCAGCCGCGTCTCGTTGATGGGCTTGACCGTGGTGATCCCGAGCAGCCAGTCGATCTCCCGTCCCACTTCCGCATCGCCCGGACCCGTCTCCTGAGTCGTCTGGCCGGCGAATGCGATCCCCGTGGGTCCAACGACCGGCGGGCTGCCGAGCACCCGGCTCATGAGGTTCCGGGCGGCCTTCCGGCGGGAAGGCTCCATCCTCAGCTCGCCGCTGGCGCGCAGCGCCCCGACGACCTCGCGGAGCAGGGTGCGGTTCGTGACCAGCTCGGCGGTGGTGAAGAGCGCCACGTTGTCCGAGTTCCAGCCGTCGCTCGCGATCGCTTCGCCCGTGAGCGGCGAGCGGTTCGGCTCCTTGCCCACCTCGAGGCGGGTGGTCGCGCGGTAGACCGGCTCGGTCACGGTGTTGAGCACGATCGCCAGCGCGACGAACGCTGCGACCGTGAGCAGGACGAGGCGGCGCCGGCGGGCGAGCAGCCGGCCGTAGGATTTGAGGTCGATCTCTTCGGGCTGGAACATCGGGGCTCTGCTACCTCCGTCTTGTGGTGCGCGCGGCTAGAAGCGCCGGCGGGGGACATCCAGGCGGTCGCCGCTCGCGACCGGCAGATCCGGCCGCTTGCCCTGCTTGACCATTTGGAGGTCGACGATCGTCGTCTTCGGCTGGCCGCCGACCACGCGCGTGAGCTTTACGTGCCGCAGCGAGGCGAAGTCCGTGAACCCGCCCGCGAGCAGGCACGCGTGCAGGACCGTGAGGCCGTCCTTGGCGGCGTACGCGCCGGGCTGCTTGACCTCGCCCGTCACGAAGATCTGTCCGCCGTACTCCTTGACGCTCACCTGCACCTGGGGGTCGACGAAGTAGTCCGCCGCGAGCCGGGCGCGCAGCTGCCGGGAGATCTCGTCGGTGTTGAGGCCCAGCACCTGGATCTCGCCCAGCAGGGGACAGGTGATCGTCCCCGCGGGCGCCACGGTGGCGGTGAACTCCTCCTGCTTCTCCCCCCCGGCGAAGACCGTGACCTGGAGGACATCGCCCGCCCCGATCACGGAAGCGACCGGCTCGGCGGACGCGGGCCTCTGGACCAGCGCGGCCAGCAGGGCCATCGAGAGCGCGAGCGTTCGGAACGACACGATTCTCCACTTCACGGCAAGGTGCTCCTCCAACCGGACAGGTTCGGCCGCAGCCGGCGAGCTCACCGGGCCCCCATCGTGAGCGTCAGCCCGACGCGGCTGCGCCGGAATGCGGAGGACGACGCGTCCGGCGCGGCGTCCTGCTTCAAGAACGAGTAATCCAAACGGGCCGTGAGCCACGGCAGGACTTCACGGGAGAGCGAGGCCCAGGCCCGGTAGGTTCTGAGCCAGGGGCCGCTGCCCTCGAAGTCCCGCGTGCGCCCGATGCTGACGTCCAGCCTCACGGCGTACTGCCCCGCCAGCGTGTCGCGCGCCCCGAAGGTCGCGATGCGGGTGAGCGTCGGCGCGCTGAAGATGCCGCCTTCGGCGTCGAGCGTGTTCTCCCAGCGAGCCGTGAGCTCGCTCCGGGAGGCCGGCAGCGACGCCTCGACGAACCCGGTGGTCGCGACATCCCGCGCGACGCGGAAGCGCAGATCGACGGGCAGCA
>WNGF01008473.1_pt1 | contig 12085 bp, 10 predicted proteins | sample 5400641 | NCBI WGS metagenome assembly WNGF01 (sample SAMN13153371, study PRJNA577476) | soil metagenome | isolation source: 80 cm soil or saprolite under grassland replicate 2 | place: USA:California | collected 2016-06-15
GCGCTCCTGGCGGGGCACGGCGAGCGGAGCCCTGAGCGGAGCCTCCATCGTCTGGCCGCCCTGGCGCTCTTGGCGCTCACGGGCGTGGGCTTCGCCCTGGCGCTCTGGACGACCTTCGTTCGGTAGCCTGGAAAGGGAACTGGACGGACCAGGATACCCCGCGTCACCGATCGGCGCCGAGCTGGAGCGGCGCCGGCAGGACGAGGTTCTGGCCGCGGAAATAGAGGCGAACGGCGGTGCGGGGTGAGCGGCCGATACCCTCCTTCCGGGCTTCGACGGCGAGGTGGTGGGCCCGCTGGCCGGCGAACCGGAAGCCGCCGTCGGGGCCGGTCTGGACGGTGGCGCGGGGCTCGAGCGTGGTGAGGGTGCGCTCGAAAAGCGTCACCGTCGCGGCGACCACCGGCCGGCCGTCCGGCCCGACGACTCGCCCTTGCACCAGCCCCTGATCGTGCCGGGCGACGTAGAGGTTCCAGGCCGCGGCGACGGCGGCGATCAGCCCGAACACCACCACGTACCGGTTGCCGAGGGCCCGCCGCCACATGCCGCGCCTAGCCTATCCCTTCGTGGACCCCGCGGTCAGCCCCTGGATGAAGCGCTTCTGCTCGAGGAGGAAGAGGAGGATCCCCGGCGCGAGCACCAGGATGCAGAAGGCGTAGAGCGCGCCGGTGGTGTTCTCGAGGTAGCTCAGGAACGTCGACAGGCCGAGGGGGAGGGTCTGCATCTCCTCGTTCCGGATGATGACGAGTGGCCAGAGGAAGTTGTTCCACGACCAGATGAAGGAGAGGATCACGTTCGTCGCCACGGCGGACGTGGAGAGCGGCACCATGATCCGGGCCAGGATCTGCCACTCCCGGAGCCCGTCGAGCCGCGCGGCGTCGATGAGGGAGCGCGGCACCGCGTCGAAGCTCGCCTTGAAGACGAAGATGTTCACGATGGTCGAGCAGAGCGGGAGGGCGAGGCCGAGGCGGCTGTTGAGGAGGCCGAGGTCCCGGGTGATGAGGTAGGCGGGCACGATCGTCGCCTGGAACGGAATCATCATGCAGGAGAGAAGGGCCAGGATGACGGCGCGCTTGCCGCGGAACCGCTGGGTCAGCGCGTAGCCGGCGAGCGCGTTGAAGGCCAGGTTGGCGCCCACGACGATCGCGGAGACCACGACGCTGTTCCACAGGAACCGGACGAAGGGGATGTAGTACCAGACGTCGACGAAGTAGAAGAGGTGCGGATGGCGGGGGATCACCGACGGCGGGTAGGCGAAGATGTTCTCGCCGGTCACGGCGGTCTTGACCACCCAGTAGAAGGGGACGAGCATCACCGCGGAGACGGCGCCGAGCGCCAGGTGGACCGGCCACGTCCGCCGCCCGCGCACCGCTACTCCACCGCCTCCACCGCGCCCGCCTCGCCGCCCGCGGCCTGGTTCGCCAGCCACGTCAGCGCCAGCAAGAACAGGAACAGGACCACGGTCAGGGCCGCCGCGTAGTCGAACCGGGTCAGGGTGAAGGCGGCGCGGTAGACGTAGGTGATCAGGAGCTCCGTCGCGTAGGTCGGTCCGCCCCGCGTCATCACGTAGACGAGGTCGAAGCTCGTGAACGAGTTGATGATCCCGATGATGAGGCAGAGGAAGATCGAGGGCCGCAACAGGGGGAGCGTGATCCGCCCGAATCGCCGGCCGGCTCCGGCGCCGTCGATCGCGGCCGCCTCGTGGAGATCGCGCGGAATCGACTGGAGCCCCGCCAGCAGGATCACCATGAAGAAGCCGACGATCTGCCAGATGGCGGCCACGATGACGGCCGGCATGGCCCAGTCGGGCGAGTCGAGGAAGGGGATCCCGCGGTCGACCACGCCCGCCAGGATCAGCAGGTAGTTGATCAACCCCACCTTCTCGTCGTAGAGCCAGCGCCAGATGACGCCGACGGCCACCGGCATCAAGGGGTACGAGAGGAAGACGGCCGCGCGGTACCACGCCCGACCACGGATGGGCGTGTCGACGAGTAGCGCGATGCCGAGCGCGAGCGCGATGGCAACGGGGGCGCTCGCCATGAAGACCAGGGTGTTCCGGAGACTCGTCCAGAACACGTCGTCGTGGAGCAGCAGCTCCTCGTAGTGGGCGAGACCCGCCCACTCGGCGGGGCGGAAGGGCGACCAGTGCTCGAACGACAGGACGACGTTCCAGCCGAGGGGGATGACCCGGTAGAGGAGGAAGAGCAGCAGCGACGGCGCCAGGAACAGCCAGACGAGCCCGCTCCCGCGCCGCCGCCCGGGTCCGCGCGACAGGGTCAACGCGCTCGCGGCGCCCTCACCGCTGCTGGAGGAGCCGGTTCACCTTCCGCTCGGCCTCGGCGAGGGCGTCGGCGGCCTTCTTCTGGCCGAGCAGGGCCGCCTGGAGCTCCGAGTAGACCGCCTCCTTGATCTGCGCGTCCTTGGCCTGGGGCCAGGTGCCGACCAGCCGGTCGAGGTGCTCGAGCTGGGTCCTGAGAACCTCCGCCGCGAGCGGGTCCTCCTTCTGGAAGTGGTCGAGGATCTTCGCGTCGGCCCTGGTGCCGGTGAGGTTGTTGAGGGTCGTGCCGAAGGTGGCGGCCCACTTCTCGCCGGTCACCAGCTTGATGAACTCCCACGCGAGCTCCGGGTGCCGCGACGACTTCGAGATTCCGAGGCCGTGGGAGTTCGGCGTCGAGAACCCGCCCGGCATCGCCGCGACGCCGAGGGTCTCCCGGCTCACCCACTGCCCCGCGCCGCGCACGTAGAAGAAGGCGGGCGCGTGGGCCTGGTAGAACCCGACCGTCCCCGAGGCGAAGGCGCCGTTGGGCTCGACCCAGCGGCCGGTCCAGCTGATCTTGTTGATCACGCCGTCCGCCGTCGCCCTGGCGAGCGCCTCGACCGTCTTCACCGCCGCCGGCGTGTTGAAGGCCGCCTTCTTGCCGTCCGGGGTGAGCAGCTCGACCCCGTTCATGGCCAAGAGCGGCCAGTAGAGCCAGTCGAAGTTGAGCGTCAGGAAGCCGGACCGCTCGCCCTTCGTCATCTTGCGGGCGCCGTCCAGCAACTCGTCGAAGGACTGGGGCGCCCGCGTGATCCCCGCCTCCTTCATGAGCGACCTGTTCATGAAGAGGAGCGTCTTGGAGATGTAGAAGGGGACCATGTACTGCTTCCCCTCGTAGACCCACGTGGCCAGGAACTTCGGGTGGTACCAGTCGCGGAGCCCGGGTTCCCGGGCGAGGTACGGCGTCAGGTCGACCAGCCCTCCGTTCGCGGCGTACCCGAGCCAGAGGGCGCCCTGGACGTCGATGACGTCGGGGGCGGCGCCGCCGGCCACCTGGGTCTGGTAGAAGGTCGCCCATTCCGTGCCCTTCTTGTCGAGCCACTCGACCTCGGCGTCCGGGTGGATCTGCTTGAAGTCGGCGATCCAGCCGCCGATCTTCTCCTTGTAGATGGGAATGTTCCAGGTCAACACGCTGATCTTCTTCTGGGCCGCCGCCGGAGCGACGTGCGTCGCGAGGGCGCCGAGCAGCGCGAGGACCGACACCACGAGGAGCCGTGACCAGGCCATGGTTTCTCCCTTTCGCTGTCCCTTCAGCGGATCGCGTGCATTGTACGCTCGGCTCACCCGATCGCTTCGGAGGCGCCCGTCGAGGTCCCCTCGGAGTCGACCTCCCAGATGTACCGGAGGAGCCGCTCGCGAAGCGCGACGAACTCCGGGCTCGACTTGACCGCGCGGCTCTCGCCGGGCCCGGCGCGCCGGCTGAAGGGGGCGTCGATCGTGGCCAGGATGCGTCCGGGCCGCTGCGACATCACGACGATGCTGGTGGCCAGATAGCAGGCTTCCTCGACGGCGTGGGTGATGAAGAACACGGTCTTGGCCGTGGCCTTCCAGATCTTCAAGAGCTCCTCCTGGAGGTGCTCGCGGGTGAGCGCGTCGAGGGCGCCGAACGGCTCGTCCATCAGCAGGATCTTCGGGTCGTTGGCCAGCACGCGGGCGATCGCCACGCGCTGCTGCATGCCGCCCGAGAGCTCGTACGGCGGCTTCGCGCGGAATTCCCAGAGCCTCATCATCCGCAGGTAGTGCTCCGCCAGCTCGCGCCGCCGCGCCCGGTCGATGCCGCGCATCTTGGGACCGAACTCCACGTTGTCCTGGACGGTGAGCCACGGGTAGAGGGCCGGCTGCTGGAAGACGACCCCACGCTGGTGATCGGGCCCCCGGATCGGCGATCCGTCCAGCCGGATGCTCCCGCTCGTGGGCTCGACGAACCCCGCGATGATCCTCAGGAGGGTGGTCTTGCCGCAGCCCGACGGCCCGACGACGCAGACGAAATCGCTCTCGCGCAGGGTCAAGCCGACCCGGTCGAGGGCGGTGACCGACCCGCCGGTCCCGAGGTATTCCATCGAGACGTCCTCGATCTCGAGGACCGGCGGGCCGCCCATGGCCGGAAACTCGGAGGGGGGCTACGCCCCCCTTCCGAACCTCCCCCCAGCACTTCCCAGGACAGGGTTGCGCCGGCAAAGCCGGCGCTCGAAGCGGAACACCAGTCCGTCGCCGATCGGTCTCATGGCGTCGCGCCCGATTTACTCGGACAGGCTCCTACCTGACGGCCTTCTCGAGATACGAGGGATTGATCGCCTTCTCGAAGGCGGCCTGGGCGGGGGCGGACTTGATCGTCTTCTGCGAGACGAGAAAGTCGGCCGTGTCCTTGAGCACCTTGGCGAACTTCCCGCGCTTGGCCGACGTGCCGAGGTAGGGATCGGACAGCTGCTCCCGTCCGGCCACCCAGACCAGCGTGCGCATCTCCCGCTCGGCCTCCTCCGGCGTGATCGCGAACGCCTTCGCCACCGCGGCGGCGGCGTCCTTGGGATTCCTCATCCAGAGGTCCACGCCCTTGGCCTGGACCTGCAGATACTTGACCACCAGGTCCGGATACTTGTCGGCGAAGGCCTTGCGCACGACGGCCACGTCGCCGGTGAGGTACCCCTTGTCCGCCATCTGGCGGCTCGTCAGGACGATCTCGCCGTCGGCGTCCACCATCTTCTTCAGCGTCGGCTCCCAGACGTAGCCGGCGTCGAGGTCGCCCCGCTGCCAGGCCGCCAGCATGTCGGGGGGCTGCATGTCGAGGATCTTCACCTTCGCCGGCTCCACCTTGAAGACCTTCAGGGCGCCGAGCAGGCTGTAGTGGGTGGTGGAGCCGAACGGAGTCGCGACCTTCTTGCCCACGAGATCGCCGACGGCCTTGATCCCCTTCCCCTTCTTCACCACCAGGGACTCGTTCTCCCCCTCGAGGTCGTGGATCCAGACGACCTCGTACGGGAGGCCCTGCGCGATCCCCGCCGCGGCCGGACTCGTCCCGACCAGGCCCATGTCCAGACCGCCCGACGCCATCGCGGTGTTGACGTCGCGGCCCGAGTCGAACTGCTTCCAGCTGATCTTGACGCCCATCTCCTTCTCGAACCAGCCGAGCTGCTTGCCGACGATCTCGGCGTTCGGGATCACCTGGTAGCCGATCGTGACCTGCTCCGGCTTGGCCTGGGCCCAGAGGCCCGAGGCCAGCGCGACTCCCCCGAGAACGACGATCGCCATGCCGATGAGCCACCTGCCCCTGCCCATGCTCGTCCCCTCCATTGTGTGTGCCTGCGTCACCGCCAGACTCCCACGCCCGGCGGGTACCGGGCCAATGTGCTCCGCCATGTCTTTCGAGCCATCTCACCGCTCGCCTCGCCGGCGGCGGCGGCTCGCACGGCCACGCGACTCGGTCGCCAGCGACGCTCGACGTACAGAGAGTATGCCGGGCAGAGCTGGCTGCCTCGCGCCTCGTCTGGCTCGCAACGTGACCCAGTACCGGGTCCCACTGGACCCGCTCCCCCCGGAGTCTCCCCGCCGCCGGATCGCTCACCCGAACACGACCTTGATGTCGGTGATCCGCCAGCCGTTGCACGGGTTCTGGTCCTGCGGGCACGCCGTCAGCGCGACCAGGCAATCCGCCTGCGCCTCGAACTCCACGAAGTCGCCCGGCCCGGACAGCGGCTCCAGCGTCTCGAGCCTCCCGTCCGGCGCCACCGCCGTGCGCTGGAAGACGTTGAACGGATCGGGCACCATCGATTCCGAGATCCCGAACGGCGCCAGGACCTCGGCGAGGATGCTGAGGCAGCTCGCGTGCGGGGTGGTGAGGCCGAAGCGAACCCGGTAGTCGTACGCGCTGCACGAGGAAAACAGGAGGTCGTGCTCGCCGACCGTGTCCTCGGTGATCCGCAGAAGCGGCCGGCATCGCGTCGAGTACAGGACGCCGCCCCGGGAAATCCGCAGCGACGCATTGAGCTTCCGGGTGTTCGCCGGCGAGAAGCGCTCGAGCCGGTCGTCGTTCAGGAAGGCGACGAGGTCGCTGACCTGCTTCCCCTCGAGATCCACGATCCGGAATCGTCCGCCCCTGGGCACCGTGAAGGCGTGCCCGCCCGCCGCCTTGACCAGCACGTCCTTCATGAGCGCGCTTCCGCCCTATGACGCTCCGCGCCCGCGCGCGGCGCGCATTGTACCGTCAAACGCCGGCGGCCGCGAGAGCAGCCCCGTCACGCCTTCCCCTTCCAGGGGACGACGCGCCGCTCGGCGGTCCGGATGAGCCGGTCGAGCCCGATCCCGGTGAGTCCCATGACGATGTTGCCCATGAAGATGACGTCGGAGCGGAGGAACTTGGACGCGTCCAGGACCATCCAGCCGATCCCCGAGGTCGCCGCGACCATCTCGGCGGCCACCAGGGTCGTGTAGGTGAAGCCGATGCTCACCCGCATGCCCGTGAAGATGTCCGGCAGGCACGACGGGAACACCACGTAACGGAACACCTGCCAGCGACTCGCGCCGAGCGAGCGCGCCCCCTGGATCCGCTCCGCGCTCACCCCTTTCACGCCCGCCATCGCGCTCACCGACAGCGGCGGAAACGCCGCGAGATAGAGGAGCGCGATCTTCGACTCGTTCTCGATCCCGAGCCAGATGACGAGGAGCGTGTAATAGGCGAGGGGCGGCAGGGGACGGTAGAACTCGATGATCGGATCGAAGACGGCCTGCACCTTCGAGGAGTAGCCGATGGCCAGCCCCAGCGGCACCGCCGTCACCAGCGCGAGCAGGAACCCGATCACCACGCGGTAGAGGCTGTCGAGCAGGTGGTGGAGCAGCGTGCCGCCCCGATAGCCCTCCGTCGCGATCTCGACGAAGGTCTGCCAGACCGAGGCCGGGTGCGGCACGAAGAGCTCGGAGACCAGCCGGAACCTGGCCACCGCGTACCACGCGAGCAAGATCGAGGCGAGGGTGAGCGCCGTCAGGAGCGGCTCGGGCCGGAGCCGCACGAAGCCGGGCCCGCGGCGCGGGGCGGGCTTGGGCGCGACCCGCTCGGAGACCCTGGTCGACGGGACGTTCACCGCGTTGATTTCCCCCTTCGCGCCCGATCTCGGGCCGCCGGAGCTCGATGACCTCCCGCTCGACGCGTTCTCGAGCAGGCCGCATCCGCTCGATACGCCCGAGGATCTGCCGAAAGGGATTCGGCGTCAAGCGACCTCGACCGACCGTCCGATGGTGTCTCGGTTGACTCGAGCGCCCGATCTCGCGAGCGTCGCTCGGTGAGACCGAGACACCGCCAACCGGCCGGAGGGATCGACCGTGGCTGGATCCTTGATAGAATGCGGGCCGTGACCCGTCACCGCGCGAGCGGATCGGGGCGAAGCTGGAACTTCACCACCTTGCTCGTCGTCCCCTTGCCGCCTTCGATGTGAAACGGCGTTCGGGTGGCGTAGGTCGACCAGAGTCCCTTGCCCTTCCAGCCCGCATTCGGATCGTCGACGCGCCCGTCCATCCATTTGGCGTAGAAGCCCATGGGATACGGGACGCGCAGGTTGACGAACTTCCCGCCGACGAGGGCGATCAGCGACTCGTTGGCATTGCCGGTGGCGAGGGGCACATCCTTGCCCAGTCCGAGCGTGTCGAACTGATCCACCCAGGTGTAGTAGCTGGCCTCGGCGCTGCCCGGGTCCGTGACGTTCTGCAGTTGCGGTCCGGGAAACGGATAGAGCGTCCAGCCTTCAGGACAGTGCTTGCCCGTCGCCTTGGGTCCGTTGAGCGGTCCCTTGCACCGGCGGCGGTCGAAGCTCGCGAGATGTCCGCTCGATAGCGGCGTCCAGACGACGCCGCTTCGATCGATGTCCATGCCGCGCGGCCCATAGCCCGGGAATGGGGGCTCGAACACCTCCGCGAGGGCGGTGGCCGGCGGATTCGGCCCCGGAACGAGCCGGATGACATAACCGGGGAAGCCCAGGACCGTGCCCCACACGGTGCCGTCGGCCGGGTTCACGCCGATGCCGTAGAAGGCCGCCGCGATCCGCTTGTCCCGGGTGGGATCGACCGGCTCGTTCGGCTCCACGTAGTCGTCTCGCTTGCCGTTGCCGTTGGTGTCGAGGACGAGCGCCGTCCACCCTTGCGACTTGACCTCGTCGCCGGTCGCCTCGAACATCTTCCGGTTCAGCCAGCCGATGACGCCGCTCTGCGGGCCGCCGGCGCTGGTCCACAGCGTGTTGTCGCCGTCCTCCGCAAACACGAGATGGTGGGTGGGGAAGCACGTGCTGATCAGCGTGATCCTCCCCGTTCTCGGATCGTACATGGAGAGATGCCGGTTGGACGATTCGATCGGGGTGAGCTTCGCCGACGGGTGATCCGATCCCTTCTTGCAGAAGTCCGGATTCGCCGCCGGACGGACGCGGGAGGTGAACCAGACCCGCCCCCGCTCGTCGAGCATCGGGTTGTGCATGCTGGTCTGGCTGTCCCAGATCGGCTCGGCGCCCCAGTACGGCGAGGGCGTCATGGGGTTCTGCTTCGACGACGGCGTGTTCGGATCCCGCACCGGCATCTTCACCTGGGTCGCCTTGTGGTTCACCGGGTCGAGCACCGGGAACAGATCCCGGCTCTCCTCGGTAGCCCCGAAGATCGGACCGTTGGCGTTGACCCGCGGGTTGCGCTTGTCGGTCGAGATCTCGTCATGCAGGTAGTCCTTGGGGCCGGCCCAGTCCCAGAGCGTGATGACGACGTTGCGTTCCACGCCTTGCGGCCGCGACGGCTGCGAGGAGGGCAGTTCGCCGGCGGCGATCCGATCGGTCCACTCGGCGAACCATTTCAGAGCGCGCGGAGCGTCGAGCCGGCCGATGTTGGTGGTCATCTGGATCATGGCTTGTCCGGACTGGATACGCCGCTGCCACGCCTCGGTCGAGGACTTGAACTCGCCGAGCTCCTTCGGGATCGTGCGCGTCGCCTTGTTGCCCAGCTGATGACACGTGTAGCAGCCGTTGGTCTTGACGACGTCCAGCCACTGGGCCTGGCTCTTCAGGGCCGCCGGCATGCCGTTGCCATCGGGCCCCGTGCCGGGAAACTCGCTCTTCTCCGGGACCTTGAGCATGGAGTACCAGTAGATGGCCGGATAGTATTCCGCCGCCGCGGCCGCATTCGGCGCCACCACCGCCTTCAGGTCGAGGACCTTCCCGGGCGCGATCTGCACCTTGGGGGAATCGACGAGTCCGTAGCCGCGCACCCAGACGTTGTAATTGGCTTTTGGAAGATCGGGCATGACGTAGCGGCCCTGATCATCGGTGACCACGATCTTGGCGAACTTGGTGGGAAGGTCGGTCGTTTCCGCGATCACCCAGACGCCGGCCTCCGGACCGTTCCCGCTGGCGACCACGCCGCCGAGGTCACCGGCGCCGATACGGATCGCGGGGTCGGTGGTCGGCTGGGCGCTCAGTCGAGCCTGGGAGGCCGCCAACAGCAGGGCGATGCCGACCACCGCCACCATCGCCAAGTCCAGCCCTCTTGTCGTGCTCATGTGCCCGCTCCTCCGGTTTCTTGCCATTCCACTTCACCTTTTCCGTTACTGGCGCCGTGACGCCTTGACTCACGCGCCAGTCACTCGATCACCTGATCCGCCCGGAGCAGGAACGACGGCGGCAGGGTCAGCCCTAGCGCCTTCGCGATCTTGAGGTTGATGACCAACTCGAACTTGGTGGGTTGCTCGACAGGTAGGTCGGCAGGCTTCGCGCCCTTGAGGATCTTGTCGACGTACGCGGCCGCGCGCCGCATCATGGCCGCAAGGCTCGGTCCGTACGAGATGAGGCCACCTTCATTGACGAACTCGCGGACCTCGTACATGCCGGGCAATTTGTGCTTTGCGGCTAGCTCGAGGATGCGCCGGCGCTGGCCGAACGTGAGCGGATCCGTCAAGACGACGAAGGCGCCAATGCGATCGTCCATCATCGTCGCGAAGGCGCGGTCGATCTCATCCGGCGTTCGCGCCTCGAGCGACTGAAGCATGATGCCCAAGCTGGGTGCGGCCGCTCTCATCGCGTTGTAGCCGAGCGTCCCGCCATGGCTCTGGGGATTCCAGAGCACGGCGACGCGAGACGCGTGAGGCGTCGCCTCCTTCAGGAGTTCAAGAAGCTTGGCGTCCATTTCGGGCAATAACGACGAGAGGCCGGTGATGTTACCGCTGGGCCGGGCGAGAGTCGCCACGAAGCCCGACCGGACCGGGTCACCGCCCGCGACCATGACGATCGGGATCGTATTCGTCGCGTGCTTCGCGGCGTCCACCGCCCGGTCTCCGACGGCGATGATAACGTCAACCTTGACACGTACCAAGTCTGCGGCGAGGTCCGGGAGGGAGCTGGCCGTCCCGCCCGCGAAGCGGAACTCACCGAGGATGTTCCGACCCTCGACGTAACCCAGCTCACGCAGGCCTTCTCGCCCCGCCTCGATGTAGGGCGCGGCGAACGAGGCGGCAACGCCCGACAACACGCCCACTCGGGGAACGCGCGCGGCGGGTTGAGCGTCGGCAGCCGGGGTGGCGAGCGCCGACACCCCGAGTAGCGCGGCGAGGGTCATCAATCGTGGGATCACTCGTGCTCCTCCTCGGGGCCTGGTGAACGGTGACATCGTCTCCCGGCGCGCCAGGAATGGCGCGCCGTGGACTCATTGATTTTCTCAAATCAATCAACCGGGAGGATAGGCAGCATGAACGACATCCGGCGGCGGTCGCCCCTTCCTTGGCCCCCGTCATCGTGACGTAACCTACCACACTCGGACGCCGGCCGCCCCCGGAGCCGATGGCCCAGCGCCCGCGCTCTTCGATCCCGGTCGGCCGACGGAGGTCGACCTCTACCCACGCACGCCCCATCAGGCGACCCGGGCCGCCCGTACTATACTGTTTGAGCAATCGACCGACCAAACAGGAGGTCTGCCATGTCGGGATCGACCGCGCCAGGAACCGTCGTTCCTCAAATCGTCGAGACCATGACGGCGCTTGCCGGCTCGCATCCCGGCTTCCGCGCCGCGCACGCCAAGGGCATCGTCTGCTCGGGCACGTTTCGCGCGTCACCCGATGCTCGCCGCGTGACCAGGGCGCCACACCTGCAAGGCCAGACGATCCCGACCGTCATCCGTTTCTCCAATGCCAACGGGAATCCGGACGTGCACGATGGCCTTCCCGGCACGCGGGCGCTGTCGGTGAAATTTCAGCTACCCGATGGCAAAGTCGCCGACGTCCTCGCCAACTCCATCGAAGGGTTTCCTGTGCGCACGCCCGAGGAATTTCTCGCCTTCCTCCGGGCTCAGCTCCCGGACCCGGCCACCGGAAAGCCCGCGCCGGATGCGGTTCCCCGCTTTCTGGAGAGTCATCCCACTGCCCGCGCCTTCATCGAGCGCCTGATGAAGAAGCCGGTGCCGGCCAGCTACGCCCAGGCCAGCTACCATGCCGAGCACGCCTTTCTGTTCACGGCCGCGGATGGCACGAGCCGATTCGGCCGCTATCGATGGATCCCCGAGGCGGGCGAAGCCTATCTCTCCCTTGACGATGCGGGCAAGCGAAGCCCCAACTTCCTACGCGACGAGCTGGAGAGCCGGATGCGGAACGGTCCGGCCGTGTTCCGCCTTCTCTTGCAATTGGCCGCGCAGAACGATCCGACGGACGACGTGACGGCCTTGTGGCCCGAGGACCGGCCCCTGACCGAGCTGGGGCGCCTGGAGGTGACCGCCATCTCGCCAACGAGCGCGGCGGACGAGCGCCGTCTGGTGTTCGACCCCACCAAC